>WNFZ01000077.1_pt1 | contig 120168 bp, 113 predicted proteins | sample 5400081 | NCBI WGS metagenome assembly WNFZ01 (sample SAMN13153365, study PRJNA577476) | soil metagenome | isolation source: 80 cm soil or saprolite under grassland replicate 1 | place: USA:California | collected 2016-06-15
ACCACGCTTCGCCACGTCGCCGATCCCGCACGTGCGGTCCGCGAGATGGCGCGCGTGCTCCTGCCCGGCGGCCGCATCGTCGTGGCGGACTTCGTGGCGTGTGGCGACGGCGGCGACCGGCGCTGGTGGAACGGCCCGCGACGGCCCGAACGGGCATCGCGCTGGGTGGACCCGCTGCAGGTCGTGTCCACGGCCCCCGTCGGGGTCAACGAGGTGACCCGCTTCGCGACCGCGTTCGGCTGCTACGCGATCGTCTCGGCGGCCAAGCCCGAGGTCCCCGGCCCGGCGGACGACCGCCGGTGGCTGCGCCGCCCCGTCACCAGAGGGAGGTCCAGCCGATGAACGCGCGCCTCGACGTACCGCCGAGCCAGGCCGACCCGGCGCTGCGGGTCCTGCTGGCCGCCGCCGTGCTGGCGGCGGCCATCGGCACGCTGCTGCTGCTGCGTGCCGGGCTGGCCTCCGACCCCGGGCACGTGACCTTGCAGGTCGACAACCAGACCGCCCTGCCGCTGACCCTGACCGCGGTCGACTCCTCGGGCAGCCGGCTGGCGGTCGGGTGGGCCGGCCCCAAGGCCCAGACCACGATCCAGGAGGTGGTCGACCTCGGCGAGCGGTGGACGATCGTGGCGCACTACGCCGGCCGCGAGGTCCACCAGCAGACCCTGTCGAGCGCCGAGCTCCGCGCCCACCGCTGGACGATCGTCATCCCGGCCGGCGCCACCCGTCAGCTCGAACAGGCGGGGTTCCAGTGAGCGGCCCGCCGGCCGAGCGGCCACGGCGGCACCCACCGGGACCGCGCCCGTCCGGCCATGAGCCGGACCGGCCGGCCGAGGAGCAGGTCCAGATCCACGAGACCGCGCTGCCCGGGGTCGGGTTCCGCCATGACTTCACCACCGGCCGCGGCCGCCAGCTCGGCGTGGTGTCGCACCGCACCGGCCGGCGTGACCTCATCCTCTACGACCAGGACGACCCCGACGCCGCCCAGGAGGTCGTGCAGCTCAGCGGTGCCGAGAGCGAGGCGCTGGGCGGGCTGCTCGGCGGCTCTCGCGTCACCGAGGCGCTCACCGAGCTTCAACAGCAGGTCGAGGGCCTGGCCATCGACTGGCTGTCGATCACCCAAGGATCTCCCTACGCCGGCCGCACCATCGCCGACACCCAGGCGCGCAGCCGCACCGGCGTCTCGATCGTGGCGGTCCTGCGCGACCAGACCGCCGTCCCCGCGCCCCGGCCCGACTTCGCCTTCCAGGCCGGCGACACCGCCGTGGTGGTCGGCACCCCGGCCGGGGTCAAGGCCCTCACCAGGCTGTTGGGGCCCTGACCACCGTGCACACGGCCACCCTGCTGCTGGAGCTCGGCGGGGTCCTGCTCGGCCTCGGCCTGCTGGGACGGCTGGCCGGCCGCATCGGGCTGTCACCAATCCCGCTGTACCTGCTGGCCGGCCTGGCGTTCGGCAACGGCGGGCTGCTGCCGCTGGTCACCGCGCAGGAGTTCATCCAGGTCGGCGCCGAGATCGGAATCATCCTGCTGCTGTTACTGCTGGGGTTGGAGTACTCCGCCGAGGAGCTGCTGGGCACCCTGCGAGCCGCCGCCCCCGCGGGCGCCGGCGACCTGCTGCTCAACTTCCCTCCGGGACTGGCCGCCGGGCTACTGCTCGGCTGGGGCCCACTGGCCGCGGTCGTGCTCGGCGGGGTGACCTACATCTCCTCCTCGGGCGTCATCGCCAAGGTCCTGGGCGACCTCGGCCGCCACGGCAACCGCGAGACACCGGTGGTGCTGTCGATCCTGGTCCTCGAAGACCTCGCTATGGCCGCCTACCTGCCGGTCGTCACCGTCCTGCTGGCGGGCGGCACCCTGGCCAGCAGCCTGCTACCCGCCATCCTCGCCCTGGCCGCCGTCACCGCCGTGCTCGCTGCCACGCTGCGCTACGGCACCACCCTCAGCCGGCTGGTCTTCACTCCCAACGACGAAGTGCTGCTGCTCAAGATCCTCGGCGTCGCGCTGCTCGTCGCCGGGGCCGCCCAGGCGGCGCAGGTGTCGGCCGCGGTCGGCGCGTTCCTGGTCGGCATCGCCCTGTCCGGTCCCGCCGCCCACGGCGCCCGGGCGCTGCTCAGCCCCCTGCGTGACCTGTTCGCCGCGGTGTTTTTCGTGTTCTTCGGGCTGCAGACCGACCCGCACCAGCTTCCCCCGGTCGCCCTGGTGGCAGCCGCGCTGGCGCTGGTGACCACGCTGACCAAGCTCGCCGGCGGCTGGTGGGCCGCCCGCCGCGCCGGGATCGCCACCCCCGGCCGGCTTCGCGCCGGCACCGCCCTGGTCGCCCGCGGCGAGTTCTCCATCGTCATCGCCGGGCTGGCCGTCGCCGCGGGCCTGCACCCACGGCTCGGGCCCCTGGCCGCCACCTACGTGCTGCTGCTGGCGGTCGCCGGACCCGTCCTGGCCCGCCTCGCCGACCCCCTCGCCACGCGCCTGCGGCGCCGTGGCGGGCCGACCGGCGGGTCTGCTCACGCAGGCACTGGAGCACCACGACGTCGACCGACGGGTGGGGGTCACGCCGGCCGAAATAGGGAGCCGGCGCGCCCGAGTTAGGGATTGCCTCCTGATCCGTCGGCCCAGAGCACGTCCTAGCCTTCGTTGACGACTTCGACGTCACCGACAGGGAGGCAACCATGGACGTCGCCACGATCAAGCAGCGGCAGCAGACCGCCTGGGCCGCGGGAGACTACGCCGCCGTCGGCTCGCGGATCCTGATCACCAGCGAACTGCTGTGCGAGGCCGTCGACCTCCGCGCCGGCGAACGGGTTCTGGACGTGGCCAGCGGATCGCCTGGCTGTTCGGCGCCGGGATGGGTGTGGACGTCGACCAGTCCGGGCGCCAGCCAGCCGCCGTCGACCACCGTCTCCGCCGCTGCCAGGGGCGCGAGCGTGATGCGATCGCCGGCGACGTACAGGTCGCGTTCCTCGTCGTCCGGCAGGACGACGCCGCGCAGGTGGAAGGCCATACGGCGCACCTCGGACGCCAGGAGGCTACACCGTCCTTGGAACGTGCCACGATGTCAGACCATAGACCGGGAGGCGGCATGCACGAGGTCCTGTTCCGGTCGGCGACCGACGTGGCGCGGATGCTGCGCGGCGGTCAGCTCTCGTCTCGTGAGCTGACCGAGCTGCTGCTGGCGCGCATCGACGCGGTCGATCCGGCGGTGAACGCGGTGGTCGAGCTGCGCCGCGAGGCGGCGCTGCGGCAGGCGGCAGCGGCCGACCAGGCGACCGCACGCGGCGGCGAGGTGGGACCGCTGCACGGCGTGCCGATCACCATCAAGGACGCCTTCGACGTCGCCGGCTTGCACACCACCTGGGGCAACCCCGCCTTCAAGGATTTCGTGGCCGACGCGGACGCCGCCGTGGTGCGGCGGCTGGCGGAGGCCGGCGCGATCGTGGTCGGCAAGACCAACGTGGCGTTCATGCTCGGCGACTTCGCCCAGACCGCCAACGAGCTGTACGGCGTCACCAACAACCCTTATGACCTCGCCCGCACGCCGGGCGGCTCCTCCGGGGGCGCGGCCGCCGCGCTGGCCGCCGGGATGACCTTCCTCGACTACGGCTCGGACCTGGTCGGCTCGATCCGCGTCCCGGCCAGCTTCTGCGGCGTGTACGGGCTCAAGCCGAGCGTGGCGACCGTCCCGCTGACCGGGTTCAAGCCACCCGGCCCCCCAGCCCCTCCCAGCGAGATGACCTACCTGTCCGCGCTGGGCCCGCTGGGCCGCTCCGCCCGCGACCTGCGCACGGCGCTGCGGGTCAGCGCCGGGCCCGAAGGCCAGGCCGCCAAGGCCTACGCCTGGACGCTGCCGCCGCCACGCCACACCCGCCTGCCCGAGTTCCGCGTCGGGGTGGTGCTCGACCACCCCGACGCCCCGGTCTCCAGCGAGGTCGCCGCGCCGTTGTCCGATGCGGTCGACGCCCTGGCCCGCGCCGGCGCCACGGTCGTGGAGGGCTGGCCGGACGGCGTCGACCCGGTCCAGCAGGCCGAGTCGTTCGGGTTCCACGTGGGCTTGTTCTTCGCCTTCCAGCAACCCGGCGCGGACGCCGCGAGCCTCTCGGAGGTCATCGACCACGAGCACCGGCGCATGACCGCCCGTGCCGCCTGGACCCGCTACTTCGACGACCTCGACGTGTTCCTGTGCCCGGCGACCTTCACGGCGGCGTTCCCCCACGACCCCAGGCCCTTCGACGACCGCACCATCGCCACGCCCGACGGCGACCGGCCCTACACCGACCTGGTCTTCTGGGTCGCACACGCCTCCCTGCCCGGCCTGCCCGCCGTGGCCGCGCCGATCGGCCAGACCCCGGCCGGACTCCCCGTCGGCGCGCAGCTCATCGGTCCGCTGTACGAGGACGACACCGCGATCACCCTCGCCGACCTGCTCGGCGACGTTGTCGGTGGCTACCAGCCCCCGCCCCTTTAGATGCGCCGCATGACGTGCAGCAGGTATTCCTTGCGGTCGAGTGGGTTGTGGTCCCACCGCGGCCGGGTCGGGATCGTGCCGCTGACCGGCTGGTGGTGGTCGAAGGCGCTTTCAAGCACGCCTTCGCCGCGGGTCAGCGCCGGCAGCTGTTGCTGCAGCTCGTGCACCCGTGCCGCCGGGATCTCGCCCTCCAGGAGGTACGACGAGCCTCGCAGGGCCGGTGTCCGCGGAACGGCGCGCAGGCGTGCCAGCACGGGCAACACCGGTCCGAGCGTGTCCGCGGGGACGTCGAGCTGGAAGCGGTGCATCGGCTCGTACACCTTGGTGCCGGCCTGCCTCAGTGCGCTCATCAAGACCAGCGGCGTCAAGTTGCGGAAGTCCCCGGCGGTGCTCGACATGCTCTTGTCGAAGACGGCATGGGCGTGGCTCTGCCGCGCCCAGTAGCCGGAGTGCGTCATGGTGACCGTGCAGTCGGTGACCCGCCATCCGTAGATGCCTTGCTGCAGCGTCTCGTTCACGGTCTCCTCGACCGCCTTGACGAACGAGAACGGCAGCGACCCGAGCTCGACCTCCAGCCGGAACCGCACGCCGGTGTCGATCGGAGCCGGCTCGATGCGCAGCCCGACGGTCGCGAGGAACGGATTGGGCTCCTCGCCGATCGTCTCGTCGGCCGCGCCGCTGCCGACCGGCCGTTCGATGCAGATGGTGGTCGTCGCGCGGAAGCTGACGTCGATGCCGTAGTCGTTCGCCAGCGTCGCCTGGACGACCTCTTTCTGCACCTCGCCGTAGAGCGACACGAACATCTCCTGCCGAATCTCGTCCTGGCGCAGGTTGATCAGTGGGTCCTGCTCGGCGAGCTGGGTGAGCGCGACGTGCAGCGCACCCTTGTCGGCGGGGCGGCTCGGGACGACCACCGTCTCCAGCGTCGGTGGGGCGAAATAGTGCCGCTGGGAAGGCGCCGATCGCGGCATGCCGATCGTGTCGCCGATCTGGACGTCGCCGAGGCCCCAGAGCTTGCCGATCTGCCCAGCGGCGACCGACGCACGCTGGACGGCCGAGCCGCGGTCGAACACGCTGATCGCGGTGACCTTCCCCTCGTCGTCCCGGCGGAACCGCAGCCGGTCCCGCGTTCGCACGGTTCCCGAGAACATCCGGACGTAGGCGATCTTCTCCCCCGCTGGGCCGCGTTCGACCTTGAACACGGCGCCCGAGACGGGGCCGTCGACCTCGCCCGCGGCCGCTGGCAGCAGCTCCTTGACGCCGGCGATCAGCGAATCGACGCCCGCGCCCGTGATCGCCGAGCCGAAGAAGACCGGGTGCACCAGCGCCTGCCTGGACTGCGCCGCAAGCTCGCCGCGGAGCTGGCCGTACGAGACCGCCGTCTCGTCGTCGACGTACGCGGCCAGGAACGCGTCGTCGTGGTCGGCGAGCAGGTCGACCATCCTGGAGGTGAAGCCGGCGTCGGCGGCGGCGTACGGCGTGAAACGAGCGCCGCGGGTGCCCAGCCCGCTGGCCGATCCCATCGGGATGATCGCCGCGGTCAGCTTCTCGGAGATGCCCTGTAGCACGCGGTCGTACCGCGCACCACCGCGGTCGATCTTGTTCACGAAGATGAGGGTGGGAACGCGCAGCCGCTGCAGCGTCCGCATCAGCACGCGGGTCTGCGGCTGCACGCCCTCCACGGCGGAGACCACCAGCACGGCGCCGTCGAGCACGCTCAGCACCCGTTCCACCTCGGCGATGAAGTCCGGGTGGCCGGGCGTGTCGATCAGGTTGACGGTGACGTCGTCGACGGCGAACGAGACGACGGCGGACTTGATGGTGATGCCGCGTTGCCGTTCCAGCGCCAAGGAATCGGTCTGGGTGCTGCCGTCGTCGACGCTGCCGATCTCGTCGATGACGCCGGCGGCGTAGAGCAGCCGCTCGGTCAGGCTCGTCTTACCGGCGTCGACGTGCGCCAAGATCCCCAAGTTCAGCGTTCGCATTGCGCGTCATGTCCCCTGGACAGGTGGCAATCCCCTTCTGGCTGGACACGAGCGCTGCGCGCATCTTCGCTCCCTGGTCGATCCGGCTGGTGTAGAGAGTGCAGCAGACGGCCACCCCGGCGGGCAACCGATTTGCCTGGCGGCCCGTCAGGCGCTAGATCAGGGGCCAGAGCTGGCCGAGGGAGGCGAGGTGGCGAGGACGACGCCGGAGTTCGGGCTGCTGTACGACTTCCGCCAGCGGGCGCCGACCTCGCAGCCGTACGGGAGCTACTACGCCGAGTGCCTGGCGCACGTCCAGGCGGCGGAGGAGCTCGGCTACCAGGCCGTTTGGCTCGCCGAGCACCACTGCACGCCGGACGGCTTCCTGCCCTCGCCGCTGGTGGCCGCCGCGGCGATCGCCGCGCGTACCAGCCGCGTCCGCGTCGGCACCAGCATCCTTCCCCTGCCGCTGCACCACCCGCTGCGGGTCGCCGAGGACGCGGCGGTGGTGGACCTGCTGTCCGGCGGCAGGTTCGTGCTCGGCATCGGCCAGGGCTACGCCGCGCACGAGTTCGAGGCGTTCGGGGTCGATCGCCGTCTGCGGCCGTCCCTGCTCGAAGACGGCATCGCGATCCTGCGCGGCGCGTGGGAGCAGGGACGGACCGGCTTCGACGGGAGGCGCTGGCGCCTGCCCGACCTGCCGTTTGGGCCACGCCCGGACGGCAGGATCCCCATCTACCTCGGCGCCGTCTCCAGGCAGGCGCTCGACCGTGCGGTCAGGCTCGCCGACGGGGTGCTGGTGTACTGCTCCACCCCGGAGGACTTCGTCGCGCGCTACGACCTGCTCCAACAGGTGCTCGGCGAGCACGGCAGGGGCGAGCGCGGTTTCCCCTTCGTGGCGACGGGCATCGTGCACGTCGACCGGGACGCCGACCGGGCGTGGGAGGAGGCGGCCCCGGCCATCGCCTACCTCGAGGGAGGGATCGCCAGCTACGCGGCAGGCCGTGGCGGGTCGCCGCCCGACCAAAGGCCAGAGGGGCCCCGCCCCGCTGGCCTCCTCGTCGGCGCTCCCGACCAGGTAGCGGAGCGCCTGGTCGCCCTCCACCGGCGGGCGCCGTACGACCAGTTCGCCTTCTGGGGCAGGCTGCCTGGCTTCACCCACGAGCAGGCGCTGCGCTCGATCCGGCTGTTCGCCGGCGAGGTCGCCCCGCAGGTGCGCGCCACCCTGGCCGGCGGCTGACGTCCTGCCCGACGGCTCAGGCGACCTCCCCGTGGCGATGGGGCGTTGCCGCGCTATGCCTCGGTGAGCTCCTTGACGTCCGCGATCTGGCGAGCCAGCACCACCCGCCACCCGGCGCTCAAGGCCGTCCTGACGGCACTCCGCGAGGCGGCCGCCGACGCCCAGCTCCCGGTGCGCAACGCCACGACCCGTAACGCTGCGGTGACGGCGGCCGGGGATGCTGGCGTGGGCCGATAGGGCGGTCGTGGAGGTGGCGCATGCGCCGACGAGGGTGGGGATGAGCGCGCAAGCCCGACCGGCGCGGCCACGGGCGCCGCCTCGTTGGTGGTGCGCTTCCGCCGCGCCCGCGGCGTGGAGCGCCAGCAGCTCCGCTGGCTGGCGCTCGCCACCGCCCTGGCGGTCGCCGCGCTCTTCCAGCCCGCCCGCCGCCGCGTCCAGCAGGCCGTCGACCGGCGCTTCGACCGCCGCCGCTACGACGCCGCCCAGACCATCCAGGCCTTCAGCGCCCGCCTGCGCCAGCAGCTCGACCTCGACACCCTCAGCGCCGAGCTGCTCACCGTGGTCGACGTCAGGTGGTCCCGCCGCTGGCGCGGATGATCTCGCCCGTGACCGCCGTGTTGACCGCGGAGCAGAGGAAGACGATGGTCGGCACGACCTCTTCGGGGGGCAGCAGCCGGCGGATCGAGGACTGCTGCTCCCGCTGCTCGCGGAGCGCGGGCGGGAGACCTGCCACCATCCGCTCGGTCAAGGTCACGCCCGGCATCACGACGTTGACCAGGATCCCGGCGGGACCGAGCTCCTTCGATAGGGTCCGCGTAAGGCCGTGGAGCGACGCCTTGGCGGCGGCATACGGACCGGTGCCTGGGACACCGTCGACGGCGACGCCGGAGGAGACGTTGACGATCCGGCCCCAGCCCCGCGCTCGCATGGAGGGCAGCACCGCCTGGATCGCGGCGTAGGGGCCCTCGGTGTTCACGCGCAGCTGCGCCCGCCACTCCTCGGAAGGGAGCTCCTCGAACGGCGGCGCCTGCCACGGAGGACGGCTGGGCCACTGCACGGCGTTGTTGACCAGGACGTCGATCCGGCCCCAGGCGTCGAGGACGGTCCGGGCTGCCGCCTGGACGGAGTCGACCGAGGCAAGCTCGAGCGCGACCGCGAGGGCCTGGCCGCCGGCCCGCTTGATCTCGTCGACCACGGCCTCGGCCTCGGCGCGGTGGTCGCGGTAGGTGACCGCGACCCTGGCTCCCTCCCTGCCGAGCAGCACCGCCGCCGCCCTGCCGATCCCCTGGGAGCTCCCGGTCACCAGCGCGACGCGTTCCTTCAGGCCAAGATCCATGGCGCACACCGCTCCCCTGCCGTCTGCGAGGCCGTTAAGATGAGTCGCGACTCGACTACACATTATGAGTGACCACTCGACTTGTCAACCGAAGCGGGAGGGCCGACCACGGTGACGACCGAGCTGCCGTCGACGGGCGTCCCCGACGCCTCCAGGCCGTTGCGTGCCGACGCCAGGCGCAACCGGGCGCGCATCCTCCAGGCGGCCGAGGGCGTGTTCGCCGCCGCCGGCCCCTCCGCCTCGACCGAGGAGGTCGCCCGCCAGGCCGGGGTCGCCATCGGTACGGTCTTCCGGCACTTCCCCACCAAGGGAGCCCTGCTCGAGGCGGTGGTCGTCGAACGCCTGCGCAGGCTGCTCGACGAGGCCCGCTCGCTGTCCGCCACCGACGACCCGGGCACGGGCTTCTTCGCGTTCCTCGACCAGTGGGTCCAGGAGATGGCGACCAAGCACGCCGTCGCCGATGCCCTGGCCGGCGCCGGCGTCGACGTCGAGGCCATGCGGAGCGAGCACGCGCAGCTCGTGCACGAGCTGCACCTCGCCGTCGGCGCGCTGCTCAGCCGCGCCCAGCGGGCCGGCGCCGTGCGCGACGACGTCCGCGTCCCCGAGCTGATCGCCGTGCTGGTCGGCACCTCACGGGCGGCCGAGCACGCCGGCGCTGACGCGGGCCTCAAGGCCCGCGCCCTCGCGATCGTCTTCGACGGACTGCGTCCCCGGCCGACCGGTTCGCCGTGACGTATCAGGAAGGTCGCAACGTCCTCGTAGCGCCTGCCGCCGGTGCCGGGAGCGCGTCCCTCAGCGAGCTCGACGCGCGACCGGACGGCTGTCGGCGGTGGCCCCGTGCGGCCGCAGCCACAGCGTCACGCTGGTCGGCTGCATCGTCTGCTCGACCACGGCCAGCAGCTCGCCGGTCAGCGTGTCCAGGTCGACCTGGTTGCGCAGCCGGGTGCTGAACGCCTGGATCGTCCGCGCGGCGTCGTAGCGGCGGCGGTCGAAGCGGCGGTCGACCAGGCCCTGGATGCGGCGGCGGAGCGGCTGGAACGCCGCCGCCACCACCAGGGTGGCGCCGGCTACGACCAGGCTGGAGTCGTGCCCGAGGAGCGGGACGAGCCCGAGCACCACCGCGGCGTACCCGAGGCCCAGCAGCACCGTGAGCAGCCCGTAGGCCAGCGTGCGGCCGATGATGCGGTCTGCGTTACGGGTGCGCGGCCGTGGTAAGCGCCCGGGGTGATGGCGCAGTCGGCGCTGTTCATCGCGATCTTCTACGGCATCAGATCATCTGGGAGCGGGACTTCGGCATCCTGACCAAGCTGATGGTCACGCCGACCCCGCGGGCGGCGCTGGTCGCCGGCAAGGTGTTCGCGGCCGGCGTGCGCGCGACCAGCCAGGTCGTGGTGGTCCTCGCGCTGAGCGCGATCCTCGGCGTCAGGTTCGACTGGAACCCGCTCCACCTGGCCGCCGCGGTCGCCGTGGTGGTGGTCGCCGCCGCGTTCTTCTCCGCGCTGTCGATGACGATCGCCGGGCTGGTGCTGACCAGGGAGCGCCTGATGGGCATCGGCCAGGCCATCACCATGCCGCTGTTCTTCGGCTCCAACGCCCTCTACCCGTCCAGCCTCATGCCCACCTGGATCCGCTGGCTGACCCGGATCAACCCGCTCAGCTACGAGGTCGGCGCGCTGCGGACCCTGCTGCTCGGGACGCCGGGCAACCTCGTCGTCGACGCCCTCGCCCTGGTCGGCGCGGCCGCCCTCGGCATCACCGTCGCCTCGGCGCTGCTCGGACGCCTGGCCCGCTAGTGCCGAGCCCGGTCCGCGGGCGCGCTCAGCCGGGGGCATCCGGCGGGTGCTTCATGAACCACTCGGTGAACTCGGTGCAGCGGCCGTCGCCGTCGAAGCGCAGCACGAAGCAGTTGTGGTACTCGCGCTCCACCGAGCCGTCCTGGTCGAGGTAGCGGCTGCGCCCGGTGGCGACGGCCAGCTCCCCGTCCACCGCCAGGGGCTGGTAGCGCCCGTCGTAGGTCCCCGGGGTGTCAGGCTCGTCGAGCCAGGAGGCGACGATCGCCTCGCGGCCGCGCAGCGGCTCGTCCCACGGGTGGTAGCGGTAGCTGGCGTCCTGGCTGAAGAGCGCGGCGATCTCCGCGCTGTCGTAGGTCTGCCAGGCCTGCGAGTACGCCTGCAGCCAGGCCGCGACACGCTGCCTGTCCAACGGTCACCCCCTGATCGGTCACCACGCTCGGGTGGCGATCCTAGCCCGCGGGGCCGACGATCCGAGGTGATCACCCGCGACGGTGAAGCGGATCTGTGGTCAGGGGCCGTGGCGGGAGGCCTGGCGAGGGCTGACGGGCGGCGCGGCGGGCACGCCAACGGTCCAGGAGGCCCGGCCTGGCCAGCTCCCGGATGAGCTGCTCCCTGCGCTGCGAGACCCGCAGACGTTCCTGTTGGACCGCGCTTCAGGCGAGCGAGTGGAGGTCGTTGAGCTGGATCATGATGACCTCACGGTACTCCCGCCGGCCGGGGCCGGGTGTGGCTGGTCCGCCCGGGGCGCGGCCGCGGCCTGGGCCTCCTCGAACAGCGCCTCGAAGTCGGCGCTGCTGAGCGGACGGGCGAAGTAGTAGCCCTGGCCCAGCGGGCAGCCGAGCTCGCGCAGGCCCTTGGCCTGGCCGGCCTCTTCGACGCCTTCGGCGACGGTGTCGAGGTGCAGCGCCTGGCTCAGCCGGACCACCGCCTCGGCCACCACCGACCCCTCCGAGCCGGTGCCGAGCTCGGCGATGAAGCAGCGGTCGATCTTGAGGATGTCGACCGGCAGGTGGGTGAGGTAGCCGAGCGAGGAGTAGCCGGTGCCGAAGTCGTCGATGGCGATGCGGATGCCGAGCTGCTTGAGCGCGGCCAGCTTGGCCACCGCCTCGTCGGTGTCGTGCATGAAGACGTTCTCGGTGAGCTCGAGCACCAGCGTGCGCGGGTCGAGACCGATGCGCCGCAGGAGCGCGGTCACGTCCTGGACCAGGTGCGGGTCCTGCACCTGCCGGGGGGACAGGTTCACGCTGAGCTGCAGCGGGCGGGTATGAGGGAAGCGCTCCTGCCAGGTGCGGACCTGGCCGCCGGCGTGCTCCAGCACCCACGCGCCCAGCTCCTGGATGAGCCCGGTCTCCTCGGCGACCGGGATGAACTCGCCAGGCAGGATCAGGCCGCGGCTGGGGTGCCGCCAGCGCACCAGTGCCTCCACGCCGACGATGTTGCCGTCGTGCAGGGTGACGATCGGCTGGTAGTGGACCACCAGCTCCTCCCGGTCCAGCGCCAGGCGCAGGTCGGTCTCGAGCTGGGCGCGGCGCAGCTCATGGTCGTCGGGGATGTGGCCGTACAGCTCGTAGCCGTGCGTGCCGCGCCGCTTGGCCGCGTACATGGCCAGGTCGGCCCGGTGCAGCAGCTCGTCCGATTCGGCCGCGCCTTCGCCCGACAGCGCGATGCCGATGCTCGTGTGGGTCAGCAGGGCGTGCTCGCCGACCCTGATCGGGTCGCGCAGCTTGGCCACGATCCGCTGCGCCACCGCCACGGCGTCCTCCGGCCCGGTGACCTGGTCGATGACCACCGCGAACTCGTCACCGCCGAGCCGTCCGGCGGTGTCGCCCGCACGGACGCAGCTTCGCAGCACCTCGGCGAGGCCGACCAGGACGTCGTCACCGGTCTCGTGGCCGAGCGTGTCGTTGATCTGCTTGAAGCCGTCGAGGTCGAGCAGGAGCACCGCGACCCGGCGGTCGCCGCGACGGCCGCGGGCCAGCGCCCGGTCGAGGGTCGCCCGGAGCTGCGCCCGGTTGGTCAGGCCGGTGAGGCTGTCGGTCACCACCAGGGCGTGGTTCTCCCGCAGCGCGGTGATCTGGCGCAGCACCACCAGGACGGTGAGGATCACCGCCCCGATCAGCAGGCCGCCGAGCGGGTACAGGTGCTGGTCGTGGGCGATCAGCAGCAGCAGGCCGTAGCCGAGGCCGACGCCGACGTAGGGCAGGCGGTTGACGTGCCAGGAGCGGGCGCGAACCACGCCCCGCTCCGGGTGCTCGGCACGCTGGTGCTGGTCGACGGCGCTCACCGCGAACAGGTAGTTGGCGCTGAGCCAGAACAGGTCCGGCCAGCTCCCGCCGATGAAGCTCTGGTGCAGGCCGACGTAGCCGTAGTAGACGTCGGCGACCACGAACAGGACCAGGCCGACGACCAGGATCTGCAGGGGCCGCCGGCTGGACTCCGCCGGACCGCGCAGCAGCACCTTGGCGATGCCGAACAGCAGCACCAGGTCGCCGACGGGATAGGCGACCGAGGTCCCGATCGCGAGGAAGCCGGCGCCGCCCTCGGTCACGGTCGCGCCCAGCACCAGGTACCACAGCACCATGAACCCGCCGGCGACCACGGTGGCCGTGTCCAGCGCGAGCTTGTACCGCTCCTGGCGGCTGACGGGCCGCCCGGGGAAGGCCAGCAGCCCGCCGAGCAGCACCGGGATGAAGGCGAGGTAGCCGACGTCCGCGAGCGACGGGAACGGCGGGCTGCCGTCCTTCGCCGCCTCCAGCCACCACCAGGCGGTGTTGGCGAACAGCTGGCAGGCGAACGCGGCCGTCAGGATGCGCCATGCCAGCCGCGTGCGGCGGTCCAGTGCCCGGTGGCGCGAGGCCCGCACGGCCAGGGCCACCGCCAGCGTGCTCATGGGCACGTAGGCGAAGTCGGTGACCCAGGTGCGGGCGTGGTCGCCGCCGGCGCCCGCGAAGTAGAAGCCGAAGAACGCCAGCAGCCCGGCGCCGCCCGCCAGGCACGCCAGGAAGCCCGGGTCGCGGCGATGCCGCACGAGGGCGCCCAGGGAGGCGCCCGGTACTCTGTCCATGGTCCTCGCCCGATCGGGAACGTCCGGTTGGACTGTTGATCGGCGTCCCAGGCTGCGAGTGAAGCCAAATCGGGGACCTGAGGCCACTCTCCTCCGCCGTCCAGCCTGAACGCGGCGGCCCTCGTCAGGGGTTGAGGACCCGCAGGCCGTGGTGGCCGGTCTCGGCGATCACCCAGCGGCCGTCGGGCAACCTCACCAGGCCGGTCGGGCCGTCGAGCCGGGCGATCAGCAGCCGGCCCTGGCCGGCTTGCTGCGGCGGGCCGGTGCCGGCGCCGTCGAACAGGCGCAGCTCCCCCTTGCGGCGCTCGCCGGGGGCGCCGCCGTAGTCCACCACCGCGATGCCGTCCGGGGTGGACGCCACCGCGATCGGGTGCGGCAGGAACGCGAGTGGCCTTGGCCTGACCTTCCCCGGCCGGGTGGCGGCGTCCGGCGGCAGCGAGACCACCACGGAGGGCGGACCGTCGAACGGCGCGCCGCCGTACAGCGCGGCGTACAGGGTCCGGTCCGCGCCGAGCGTCAGGCCCGTCGGCACGCCCTGCCCGTCGCGCTTCCCCAGCCCGACCGCCTCGAGGCTGGGGAAGCGGGCCACCACGACGACCTTGCCGGCCCGGTCGACGTGCAGCAGGTTGTTGGCCGCCCCGTCGCTGACGTACCAGCCGTCCTTGCCGTCCGAGACGACGTCGTAGGGGTTGCTCGGCAGCTTGGTCCTGCCCTGGAACGCCTCGAGGTCGACCACCAGGCCGCTGCTGCATCGCATCGTGGAGAAGCCGGCGTTGCGCTTGGTGGCGCCGGCGATCACCGCGCAGACGGTGCCGTCGGCGGCCATCGCCGCCCCGCTCGGGCCGGCCAGGTCGGCGTGGGACTCGCCGCTGGCGTGGGTCGACGGCAGGTCCCGCATGAGCACGGTGCGCTTGCCGCTGTCGACGTCGACGGCCACGACCCTGCCGTCGTTCCTCCCCGACCCCAGGTCGGTGACCAGCAGGCGCCCGTCGGGCGCCAGGTGCAGCGTCCGGGCCGCCTCGTAGTCGCCGAGCTTGCCGCCGCCGGAGCAGCCGCCGAGGGCCACGGCGAGCAGCGACGCCAGGCCGAGCGACACGAGTCGTTGGGGGATCGGCACGAGCCGAAGCCTAGTCGACGGAGCTAACGAGGATCTGACGGGATCGTGAGGAGGAGCGAATCCGACTGGTCATACCGGACCTATCAGGCACAGTGGGTATACTCCGGACGCAGCCGCGGCGACCTTGTGGTCCGACGGGAACCCAGGAAGGGAGGTGGGCGCGTGCGACGGAGCGGCCCGCTGCTCCTCCTCGTCCTGCTCCTGGTCACGGCCTGCACCCACGCGCCCCATCCCAAGCCGGCCTCGGTCCCCGCCGGCTTCAAGGCGTGGGAGGGCGGCTGGTGCTCGGCCGCGTTCCCGGCCGACTGGACACAGGACAACTCGCTCACCGTGGGCGCCGGCGGCGGCGGCCCGGGCGTCAGCGGGCCCACCGTCTTCAAGGGAGCCAGCGGCTGGGCCTACATCGACTCCACCACCGCGCTGGACGCCACCAAGCCCGACGCGCCGCTGCCGCAGTTCGCCAGCAGCTACGCGAGGACGCAGCTGCAGGTCGTGTCCAGGCAGGTGGTGGACGTCCCAGGGGCGCAGAGCGCCTTCCGGCTGCGGCTCAGCGGCGCCGACGGCAGCACCCACCTGCTGGCCTACGGGTACGACGCCAAGGACAGCAAGAACTGCTGGCTGGGCGCGACCCCGGCGAACCAGACCGCCGAGCAGATCGCCGCCACCCTCGCGGTCGGCAACGGCTAGGCGGCACGATCACCAAGACTCCCGCGGAGAACCTCACAAGTCAGACTCCGCGAACCGGATAAGCGAGACGTACTTCTAGACCGCGAGCCGAGCAAGCTGTAGCGTTCGGGCGGGACCGGGGGGCCATCTCGCGGAGAAGCCGCTGCCGACGAATCGGCAGGGTGGGACGGGCGTGGCACCGAACGCCACCGCTCCGCGCTTGCGGACGGGGATTTGGGGGGGTCGTCGTCCATGCCATCCACCATCCGTCGTCGACCAGCCCGCCCGCGCGCCGTGGTCGCCACGGTCCGGCGCGCGTGCCGGACCGCCGCCCTGGCCGTCGCGGTCGCTGCGCTGCTCAGCCTCTCGCTGCCGGCGTTCCAGGCCCCGGCCCACGCCGCCGCCACGCCGACGTTCGTGCAGAGGAGGGCGAAGGAGGTCACCTCAGGGACAACCAACGCCCTGGCGTTCAACAGCGCCAACACCGCCGGCAACCTGATCGTCGTCTACGCGATCTGGAGCAACACCAACACGGTCTCCCTGTCCGACAGCCGCGCCAACAGCTACAGCAGCGCGGCCGGGCGCACGACCTGGGGGAGCAATTGGAGCTCCCAGGTCTTCTACGCCAGGAACGTCGCCGCGGGCAGCAACACGGTGACGGCCACCTTCGCCACCGCCGTCAACTCCTTCGCCGTCATCTACCTCCACGAGTACTCCGGGGTGGACAAGGCCAGCCCGGTCGACGTGACCAAGACGGCCACCGGCACCGGCAGCGCGGTCAGCAGCGGCGCGGTCACCACCACCAACGCGGCCGACCTGCTGTTCGCCGGGGCGGCGTCGGAGCAGTCCGTGAACGCGGGCGGCAGCGGCTACACCACCCGCTCCACCGCCTTCGGCAACCGCACCCAGGACCGCAACGTCACCGCCACCGGGTCGTACAGCGCCACCGCGACGCAGAACGGCACCGCCTGGGTGATCCAGCTGGTGGCGTTCAAGGCCGACGGCGGCTCGTCGGACAGCACGCCACCGACCGTGTCGATCACCGCTCCGGCCAACAACGCGCAGGTGAGCGGCATCGTCAACGTGACCGCCGACGCCAGCGACAACGTCGCGGTGGCCGGCGTCCAGTTCCTGGTCGACGGCGTCACCACCGGCGTCGAGGACACCGTCGCGCCCTACGCGCTGGCCTGGGACACGCGCACCGTCCCCAACGGCGCGCACACCCTGACGGCGCGGGCCTCCGACACCTCGGGCAACACCAAGCTGTCCGCGGCGGTCACGGTGAACGTCGCCAACACCAGCTCGTTCCAGAACGAAGTGCTCGCGACCGGCTTCAACCTGCCGACCGCGATCAAGTTCCTGCCCGACGGGCGCATGCTGGTGGTCGAGCTGCAGGGCAAGATCAAGGTGCTGCCGCCTCCCTACACGACCCCGGACCCGACGCTGTTCCTGCAGCTCACCAACATCGGCTCCGCCGGGGTGCAGCAGGGCATCTACGACATCGTGCTGGACCCGAGCTTCAGCACCAACCACTTCTACTACATCTTCTACACGCTCGGATCGCCCAACCGGGACCGGCTGTCAAGGTTCACCGCCAACGCGACGCTCACCGGCACGGTCGCCGGCAGCGAGCTGGTGCTCTACCAGGACCCGCAGGACGCCAACGCCGAGCACCACGGCGGCGCCATCAACTTCGGCAACGACGGCAAGCTCTACTTCACCACCGGCGAGCACTTCGACGCCGCCGCCGCCCAGTCGCTCTCCAGCCCGCGCGGCAAGATCCACCGCATCAACCCCGACGGCACCGTCCCCACCGACGACCCGTTCTACGACGGCACCGGGCCTAACTGGGACTCGATCTGGGCGCTCGGCCTGCGCAACCCGTACCGGGCGTACTACGACGCGCCGACCGGCAAGCTCTACGTCGGCGACGTCGGCGGCAACGACGAGATCAACTCCAAGGAGGAGGTGGACGTCGGCGCCAGGGGCGCGAACTACGGCTGGCCCGACTCCGAGGGGGCCTGCTCGTCGCCGTGCACCAGCCCCGTCTACAACTACTCCCACGCCGGCCGCGACGCCGCCATCACCGGCGGCTTCGTCTACCACGGCAGCCAGTTCCCGAGCTCCTACCAGGGCAGCTACTTCTTCGCCGACTACACCCAGAACTGGATCAAGCGGCTCACCTTCGACGCCGGCGGCAACGTCAACGGCGTGCTCAACTTCGAGCCGCCCGACGGGAGCGTCGACGGCCCCTACGGCGACATCGTCTACCTCACCGAGGGACCCGACGGCGCGCTCTACTACGTCGACCTCGGCTACTCCGACATCAGCGGCACCTTCGGGGTGAGCAAGATCCGCCGCATCCGCTTCGTCTCGGGCAACCAGGCGCCGGTCGCGGTGGCTTCGGCCAACCCGACCTCGGGCCCGGCACCGCTGGACGTGAGCTTCTCCAGCGCCGGCTCGTCGGACCCGGAGGGCCAGCCGCTGACCTACCAGTGGACCTTCGGCGACGGGCAGACCTCCACGGCCGCGAACCCGGGGCACACCTATTCGCAGGCGGGCCAGTACACGGCCAGGCTGGCGGTCTCCGACGGGGTCAACACCACCCAGGCGGCGCCGCTGTCGATCTCGGTCGGCTCCCCGCCGACCGCGACCATCCTCACGCCAGCGGACGGGAGCCTGTTCCGCGCCGGCGACGTGATCTCGTTCAGCGGCGACGCCACCGACCCGGACGACGGCACCCTGCCGGCCAGCGCCTTCACCTGGAACATCGACTTCCTGCACGAGGGCCACGTGCACCCGGGCGTGGTGCAGACCGGGGTCAAGAGCGGCACCTTCACCATCCCGACCACCGGCCACGACTTCAGCGGCTTCACCCGCTACCAGATCAAGCTGACGGTGACCGACTCCAGCGGGCTGACCGCCACCAAGTCGGTGCTCATCTTCCCGGACAAGGTGAACCTCACCTTCGGCACGATGCCGGCCGGGCTCACGCTCTACCTCGACGGCATCGCCAAGACGACGCCGTTCGTCTACGACACGCTGATCGGCTTCGTCCACACCGTCGAGGCGCGCAACCAGAGCTCCGGCGGCACCGCCTACGTCTTCGACTCGTGGTCGGACGGCGGCGCCCAGACCCACACCATCACCGTGCCGAGCAGCAACCAGGGCTACGTGGCGACCTACCGGGTGGGGGCGCCATCCACGCCCAGCTTCGTCCAGGTCAACAGCGCCACGCCGCAGAGCTCGCAGAGCACGGTCAACACCACCTATACGAAGGCCCAGGTGGCCGGTGACCTGAACGCCGTGGTGGTCGGCTGGAACGAGACCACCGGCAACATCACCTCGGTGACCGACAGCGCCGGCAACGCCTACCAGCTCGCCGCTCCCACGACCCGCGGCACCGGCCTGAGCCAGGCGGTGTACTACGCCAAGAGCATCGCGGGCGCGGCCGCCGGGGCCAACACGGTGACGGTCGGGTTCGACAAGACGGTGGCCTTCGCCGACGTCCGCATCCTCGAGTACGGCGGCCTCGACCGGACCAGCCCGCTGGACGTCACCCACTCGGCGATCGGCAACACCACTCCGGCCAACAGCGGCGCGGCGACCACCAACTTCGCCACCGAGCTGCTGCTCGGCGCCGGGACCACCGACAGCACCTTCACCGGTCCAGGCACCAGCTACAGCAGCCGGGTGATCACCAGCCCGGACGGCGACGTCGCCGAGGACCGCACCGTGACGGCGACCGGCTCCTACAGCGCGACCGCGCCGAGGAGCGGGGGCGGCGACTGGGTCATGCAGATGGTGGCGTTCAGGGCCGCCGGGCAGTAGCCCGGCGGCCCTGCTCCCCCGCTACTCGGCGGCGATCGCCGCGAGCAGGTCGAGCCTTGCCGCCCGGCGGGCCGGGCGCAGGCCGGCCAGCACGCCGGCGAGCGCGCCGACCAGCAGCACGACCGTGAGCTGCAGGGGCGGCAGCGCGAACGCGCCGAGCGCGTCGCTCGCCTCGGCCGCCCGCACCAGCGCCCAGCCGAGGAAGGCGCCAAGCCCGAGGCCGCCGACCGTGCCGAACAGCGCCACGATCAGCGACTCCCAGCGCACCATCGCGCGGACCTGCTGGCGGGTCTCCCCGACCGCGCGCAGCAGGCCCAGCTCGCGGGTGCGCTCGTGGATCGAGAGGGACAGCGTGTTGGCGATGCCCAGCAGCGCGATCACGATCGCCAGCGCGAGCATCACGTACACCACCGCCACCCCCTGCCGCACGCCGCCGGCCAGGGTGTCCGCGTACTGCTGGCGGTCCCGCACCGCTGGGCTGCCGTAGCGGGCGGCCACCCGCTCGACCGCGGCCCTGCCGGCGGCCAGGCCGACGCCGTCGCGGAGCCCGACCAGCACGGTCGCGTCGACGTCCTGGGCCGCGTGGGGCGCCCAGGCCGCCCGCGGCAGCAGGTAGCCGTTGAGCACCGCGCTGTCGCGGTAGATCGCGCCGACGGTGAGGCTCTCGGTGGCGCCGTCGGCGAAGCGGACCGGCACGGCGGTCCCGAGCCGCCAGCCCTTGCCATCGGCGACCTGCTCGGTCACGGCGAGCTGCCGGTCGCCGAGCCCGCGGACCGACCCGGCCACCATGCGCGGCTCGAGCACTTGGGCGAGCTCGCGCGGGGCGGCGACGCTGACCTCCTGGCCGCTGCCGGCGACCGCGACGTTTCCGGTGCTGATCCCGGTCGCCAGCCGCACCTCGGGAAGCCTGCCTACCTCGCCGGCGAGCCGCGGGTCGAGGCGGCCGCCGACGAAGCCGCCCGAGGCGATCACCAGGTCGCCGCCGAACGAGCTGGAGACGCTCTGCCTGATCGACGCCTGCAGCGAGGCGGTGAACGCGGTGAACAGGGTGACCACGGCGATGCCGACCAGCAGGGCGACCGCCGCACCGGCGGTGCGCCGCGGGTTGCGCATGGCGTTCTGCCTGGCGAGCGCGCCGGTGATACCGCGGAGCCGCGGCAGCGGCGCGCCGATCAGGCGGCTGGCTGGCCGTGCCACCACCGCGCCGAGCACGACCACGCCGGCCATGGTGAGGACCGCGCCTACGGCGGTCAGCCGGGTCACGGCGTCGCCGCCGCGCGGCACCGCGGTGACCACCACCGCCACCCCGGCGATGGCGAGCGCGGCCCCGGCGATGGCACGGCGGGCCGAGGCCCCGCGCTCCGCCGCGACCTCGCGCAGCGCCGCGAGTGGCGCCACCCGCGAGGCCCGCAGCGCGGGCAGCGCGCCGGCGAGCAGCGTGACGCCGACGCCGACCGCCACCGAGATGGCGGCGTTGTTGGCCTTGAACACCAGGCCGCTGGTCGGCAGCGGAAAGCCGAAGCCGGCGAAGAGGGCCTTCAGGCCCGAGGCGATGCCGAGGCCGGCGGCGAGCCCCGCCACCGAGGCGACCAGCCCGACGGCCAGCGCCTCGAGCACCACCGCGGTGAGCACCTGCCGCCGCGAGGCGCCGATCGCGCGCAGCAGCGCGGACTCGCGGGTGCGCTGCGCCACGATGATCGAGAAGGTGTTGGCGATCGAGAACATCGCCACGAACAGCGCGATCGCGGCGAAGACCAGCAGGAAGGTCCGGAACAGGCCGAGGAAACCCTGGTTGATGGCGCTGATGCTCTCGGCGCTGAGCTGCGCGCCGGTGATCGCCTCGACGCCGGCGGGCAGCACCGGCCGCAGCCGCCGCGCCAGCTCGTCCTGGGACACCCCGGGGGCGCCGGCGACCAGGATGCGGGTGACCTGGCCGGGCCGCTTGGCCAGGTGCCGCTGGGCGCCCTCGAGGGTGAAGCCGGTGTAGGAGCTGCCGCCGAAGCCGTCGGCGTTCTGGAAGGTGGCGATCCCCACGACCGTCACCGGCAGCGGCCGCGGCGTCAGGATGATGGTGCGGTCGCCGGGGTGGAGGCCCGCGGTCTTGGCCGCGCCGCGGTTGATCACCACCTCGTCCGGGGTCTGGGGCGCCCGCCCCTCGGCCAGCCGGTAGGGGGTGAGGCGCTGGTCGGCGATCCAGGTGCTCGCCAGCGGCGGGCCCATGGTCGAGATCACCTTGCCGTCCCTGCCGACGATCTGGCCGAGGCCGTCGACCACCGGCTGGACGGCGCTGGCGCCCGGCACGGCGCCGACCCGGCCGGCCAGCGACCCGTCGATCGGCCCGCGTGGCGTGGCCGGGCTGTCGGACACCTTGGTGGCGCTGCGGACCACCGCGCCGGTGTCGCCGGTCACGCTGGTGAACAGGGTGTCGAAGTTGGCCCGCAGGGTGTCGCCGAGCACCAGCGTCCCTGACAGGAACGCCACGCCGAGCAACACCGCGAGGAAGGTACCCACGAGCCGCCGCTTGTGGCTCCAGAGGCTCTTGAGGATGACGTTCAGCATGGTCCTCGCCTCACTCCCCGAGCGCCTTGATACGGTCGATCACGAGCTGCGCCGTCGGTGACTGGATCCGGTCGACGATGCGGCCGTCGGCCAGGAACAGCACGGCGTCGGCGTAGGCGGCCGCGACCGGGTCGTGGGTGACCATCACGATCGTCTGGCCCAGCTCGTCGACCGCGCGGCGCAGCAGGCCGAGCAGCTCGGCGCTGGCGCGGGAGTCGAGGTTGCCGGTCGGCTCGTCGGCGAAGACCAGCTGCGGCCGGCTGACCAGGGCACGCGCCACCGCGACCCGCTGCTGCTGGCCGCCTGACAGCTCCGCCGGACGGTGCGACAGCCGCTCGCGCAGGCCGAGCGTGTCGACCACCCGGTCGAGCCAGGCCTGGTCGGGCCTGGCGCCGGCGAGCGCCAGCGGCAGGGTGAGGTTCTCCAGCGCGCTGAGCATGGGGAGCAGGTTGTAGGACTGGAACACGAAGCCGACGCGCTCGCGGCGCAGCAGGGTCAGCTCCTTGTCCGACAGGGCGCCGAGCTCGACGCCGCCGACGAAGACCTGGCCCGAGGTCAGGCTGTCGAGCCCGGCGAGGCAGTGCATCAGGGTGGACTTGCCCGAGCCCGACGGGCCCATGATCGCGGTGAAGCGGCCCGCCTCCAGGTGGACGGTCACGTCGTCGAGCGCGCGGACCGCGGTGTCGCCCGAGCCGTAGACCTTGGTGGCGCCGACCGCACGCGCGAGCGGCTCGCCGGGCCGAGCGCCCGCCGACGCCGGCTCGGCGGTCGCGGTCGGCAGCCTCCCGTCGAGGCCGCGACCTGTCGGTGGTGCTGGTGTCTCCGGTGCCATCTGCTGGCGCTCCTTCTCAACGGGGCTTCTGGCCTGCCGATCGTCCTGGACCACGGGGATGCCGTCGTCGCCCAGGGGAAGGCTTTGCGCGTCCCCCCACGGGCGCAGGCGCCGCGCGGCAGCGCTACCGCCGCCGGAGTAGGCCAGGCGGACACCACGCGCACGCTGGGCAGGCGGCCAGCGGGCGCGACGGGCTCCGGAGGTGGCGGTCGGTGGCACACTGCTCGGGTGACCGAAACAGGCGACGACCGACCACAGGGCGGGCGCAGGGCCACGCGGCTCGCCGAGACCGTGGCCGCGCTGCGCGAGTTCGCGCTCGGGCTGCCAGGCGCCTGGGAGGACACCCCGTGGGGCGAGGACGACCGCACCGCCAAGGTGGGCAAGAAGGTGTTCGCCTTCCTCGGCCCCGCCGAGCCCGGCGACGACTACCAGGTCGCCGTCAAGCTGCCTGACTCGGCCGAGCAGGCGCTGGCGCTCGCCTGCTGCAAGCCCACCGGCTACGGGCTCGGCCGCGCCAACTGGGTGACCGTCCAGGTGGCCGCCGCGGACTGCCCGCCGATCGAGGTCCTGCTCGACTGGGTCGAGGAGAGCTACCGCAAGGTCGCCCCCAAGACGCTCGTCCGCGAGCTGGACGCCCGCCGCGGGTAGCCCGGCCGGGCACGCTCGGCGCCTCGGCCTGTCCGTAGGGTGACCGCCCGGCCTCGCCGGGTTCCTCGGCTAGCCTGCCGCGACTCTCCCCCTGCGCTTCTCCCAGGCGGACTCGGCGACGACACCGGCGACCACCACGGCGGCGAGGACGCCGAGCTGCGCCTCGGGCGAGAGCGCCAGGCCGACCGCCGCAGTGGGCAGGACGGCGACGGCGATCGCCAGCCGCGCGGCGACCGGCCCGATGCCGAGGAGGCGGCGGAACAACGCCAGCCCGGCGACGTAGGCGGCGACCCCGGCGGCGAGGAACCACGCGGTCGACGCGGTGAGGGGCTCGCCGTACTGCGCGATCGCGTTCTTGACGCCGGCGGCGAAGACGATGATCCCGCCGAGCACCAGCAGGAAGGCGTAGCCGAACGCGTACAGGGCCAGCCAAGGGGTGCGGTGGTCACTGGCATCCCGGAGCGCGCGCTCGGCGCGCTCGTCCTCACGGTCGAAGAACAGCCACCACAGCGCGGCGGCCAGGGCCAGGCCGAGGACCGCCGTGACGACGTGGCCGCCACGCAGGTCGCTGCCTGTCAGGCCGATGCCGACCGCGACGATCGACTCGCCGAGCGCGATCAGCACGATCAGCCCGTGGCGCTCCACGAAGTGGGCGGCCCGGACGGGGAAGCTCTCGACCGCGGTGAAGATCGGCGAGGTCCAGTGCAGCGCGAACGTGCCAACCCACAGGGCCCACTGCAGCGCGCCGTCGGTGAAGCCGGCGAGCAGCAGCAGCGCCGCGGTGATGGCGTTGAACGGACCGAGCCGGCGCATGGCCTGCACCGTGATCTCCTGGGTGGACAGCAGGAACATCCCCGTGTGGACGAGGGTCACCAATAGGTAGCCGAGCCCGAAGGCGACGCCGCCGCCGTCGAACGCGGCGGGGATCGCGAGCGCGACCACCAGGAACCCGGCCATGCCGAGCAGCAACAGCAGCCGCAGGGCGGCCCTGCGCGGCGGCATGGAGTTGGTGAGCCAGGAGTAGGCGCCGTACATCCACCACAGGTTGCCGAACACCACCGTGACGCGGACCAGGCCGACCACCGTCGGCTCGTGGGCGAGCAGGCTGGTCAGCTGCGTGATGGCGAAGACGAAGACCAGGTCGAAGAAGAGCTCGATGGTGGAGACCCGGACCTCCTCCGAGAGCTCCGATCCCTGTTCCGTCCGCGCCTCCCTCTCTTGGTGCATGCCCCTATCATGCCGGGCCTCGGCAATCGCTTGCTCAGCGGGCGAGCACCCCTTGGCCTGGACACCAGGCACGCCTCGCGCGATTTGTGTCCCACTTTGCGTCTCGTGGGATGATGCGTCTCCAAGGGCGCCTTGGCTGAGCGGCGAGCTTCGCGAGGACTGTCGCGAGCGTCGTCCGTTCCTGCTTCATCGGTCCCCCCGAGGCTGACGCCCGGCGCACCTTGGTCGTCACCAAATCGCACGTGCGCTGCGAGCGATCCCTGGACGCTCGAGGGTCGAGGTCCGAACGACAGGACGGGGCATGGACGAGCAGGCAGTAGACCAGGAGACGCTTGGCAACCTCTCAGACCAGGTCGCGGCCGACCTGCGCGGTCGCTACTGGACCGAGATCCCACCGAGCGTCTTCGACGCGACCAACCTGGAGATCCTGGACCTGAGCCGCAACCGGATCCGCGAGCTCCCGCCGGAGATCGCCAAGCTGACACGTCTCAGGAGACTGATCCTCCGCAAGAACGACCTCACGACCATCCCTCCCGAGATAGGGCGCCTGAAGGACCTCGAGCACCTGGACCTCAGCCAGAACCCGTTGGTCGGCATTCCTCCCGAGGTCCAGACGATCGTTCCCTCGCTCCACGCCTCGTCGCTGCCGCCGGAAATTCGCCACCTGACCAACCTGCTTACGCTCGACCTGAGCGAATGCCGCCTCTCGAGCCTTCCTCCCGAGATCGGCCAGCTCGCCAGGCTGAGGAGCCTCAAGCTCGACGGGAACGAGCTACGCAGCCTTCCCGCCGAGATCGGCAAGCTGGGACACCTGGAGCACCTGGATCTCAGCCACAACTCGATGTGGACGCTGACCCCGGACCTTGCGGACCTTCCCAGCACCGTGGACCTCAGGCTGACGGGCCTGCCGCTGCTCGACCCGCTGCCCGAGCTGGTGGCCCAGGGGACGCCGGCGCTGTTCACCTACCTTCGCAGCATCGCGCAGGCGGGCGTCCGTTCCTACGAGGCCAAGGTGCTGTTCGTGGGCGAGGGCAACGTCGGCAAGACGAGCCTGATGGCCTCGTTGCGCGACGACCCCTTCGTCAAGGACCGCCCGACGACCCATGGCGTGGAGATCGCTCAGCTGCGCCTCTCCCACCCGAAGAAGGCGTCGGAGATCACCTTGAACATGTGGGACTTCGGCGGGCAGGAGGTCTACCGGATCACCCAGCAGTTCTTCTTCAGCCGGCGCGCGCTCTACCTGTTGGTGTGGCGCCCTCGCGAGGGCAGTGAGGAGAACGCGATCGAGGCGTGGTGCCGGCGCATCAGGCTGCGGATCGGCGACGACGCCCGCATCCTGCTGGTTGCGACCTACGGCGACGAGCGCCGCATCGAGCTCGACTACCCGTACCTCAAGCGGCAGTTCGGCGCGCTGCTGGTGCAGCAGTTCACGGTCGACAACCAGTCAGGTAGCGGCATCAGGGAGCTGCGCAACTTCGTGGGCGAGCAGGCAGCCGCCCTCAAGCACATGGGAGAGCTGGTAAGCAGGAACTGGCTGGCGGTGCACGCCAGCCTCAGGGATCGCCAGGAACCGCAGATCGACTTCGAGCAGTTCGCCAGGATCTGTGCTCACCACGGGGTCGACAGGGCGCAGGCCGCGATCCTCGCCGTGCTGCTTCACGATCACGGACACATCATCCACTACTCGGAGGACGACGGCCTGCGCGACGTCGTCGTGCTGAAGCCGGAGTGGCTCACCAAGGCGATCGGGTACGTCCTCGAGGACCGCGAGACGGAACAGGCGATGGGCGTCCTTGACCATCGCCGGCTGCGGCAGCTCTGGCAGGACCCGAGGCGGAACGCTACCTATGACCAGCGCTACCACCCATACTTCCTGAGGCTCATGGAGAAGTTCGATGTGAGCTATCGCATCGACGAAACCAAGAGCCTGGTGGCACAGCTGGTGCCGTACACGGAGCCGCCCCTGCCCTGGGACGAGTCGACCCCGATCCCACCCGGCAGGCGCCAGCTCGTCCTGCTCTGCCAGATGGCCGAGGCTCCGCCCGGCCTCGTTGCCTGGATGACCGTACGGAACCACCGGTTCTCGACGGGCAGGCACTGGCGCCGCGGGATGTTTCTCGCCCACCCCGAGCAGGATGCCGAGGCGCTGATCAGGGCCGATCAGGCTAACAGCCTCAAACTGATCGTACGAGCACCTTCCCCCGACTTCTTCTTCAGCGTGCTGCGCGACAGCATGGAAGACCTCATCCAGAAGCGCTGGAAGGGCTTGCACTACGAGCTCCTGGCTCCATGCCCGCATACCTCGTCCGACGGCTCCCGCTGTCAGGGCAATTTCGAGCTGAACACGCTCAAGGCATTCAGGGAGCGCAGCCGTGGCACCATCGAGTGCCGGACCTGCTTCGAGACGGTCGGGGTGAACGAACTGCTCACCGGCTTCGCCGTCACGGAGCCTCCCTTGCGCCAGGTCCTCGACTCCGTCCAGTCCAACGCGGAGACCCTCCGCCAGGAGCTGCGACGAGCGCAGCGCGTGCAGGCCGGCGAGGTCGAGGAGATGCACCGCGAGGTGGCCGCCATCCAGGCCGACCTGGCTCAGCAGCTGCGGGGGCTGCTCAAGGCTGTCGGCAAGGAGCTGCCAGGCTGTCCGCGCCTGTTCACGCTGGTGCCGCAGCGCCCCAAGCGGTTCGCCAAGCTCCGTGCCTGGCAGGCGCAGTACCGCTTGACGCTCTGGTGCGAGCATCCCGGCCAGGAGCATCCGTGCCCGTCCGCCCAGTACGACTTCTCCTGCACCCGGGAACGGTTCCGTGAGATTGCTCCCTACGTGCTGGCGGTGAGTCAGGTCCTCCGAGCCGCCATCCCGTTGAGCTCGGCGGCGCTCGGCGTGCTCCTTCGGGAGCCACAGCTGAAGCACCTGAACCGGCAGCTCGACCTCATGAAGGCCGTGGCGGAGCAGGTACTGCCACGTGGTGGCAAGGAACTATCGCTGCCGAGCGGAGCTGGCTGGGGGGTCGCCGCGGACGGTGCGGCACTGCGGGCACTGCGCGCGCTGCTGGTCCAGCTCGATCCCTCCATGGTCTTCGGCGATCTCCGTCGGGTCATGACGCCCGCCGCCGACTACGTCTGGGTGTGCAAGGACATTCACTACCGCGAGTACGACCCGGGCCTGCCGCGCCTCTCCCAGTGAAGACCCCGGCCGGCCCGGCATCGCCGGCGACAGCTCTGGCGGCAACCGCCCCCGGGCGGGCAGCCCGCCGGCTGACCGGGCTGGCATCGCATGCCCCTTATCGAGGATCCACTGCCTCGATGGTCGGGGTTGCCAGCCGGTCCCCGGCAACGGTAGGAAGGCGCGGCAGCGGTGGGATGACAGGTGTGGCGGAGGAGGTGGCGCGGTGCGGCGATCGGTGACCTGGCTCGTCGCCGGGAGCGTCGCGGGGCTGGTGGCGCTATTGCTCGCCTGCATCCTGGTGTTCCCGCGGCTGTCAGCGGACGACCTGGCGGGCGTCTCGAACGCGGACCGGCGCGTCGAGCTGCAGCAGGCCCAGTCGCAGCTGCAGAGCGACACCCGCCAGCTGTTGCTGCAGGGCCTCGGCGGGCTGCTGCTGGTCGCCGGCGTGGTCGCGACCTGGCGGCAGGTCCAGGTCAGCCGTGAGGGCCAGATCACCGAGCGCTTCACCAGGGCGATCGACCACCTCGGCAGCGACACGGCGGACGTGCGGCTTGGCGGCATCTACGCGATGGAGCGGATCGCCAAGAACTCCGAGATGGACCGGGCGACCATCACCGAGATCCTGGTCGCCTTCGTCCACGGGCACGCGTCGTGGCCGCAGGGCGCGCCGCAGAGCCCGGAGCCGCACCCGACCCCGACGGTCGACCGGCACCTCCACTGGCTGCGCGACCGTGCCCCCGACGTGCAGGCGGCCATGCTGGTGCTCAGCCGGCGCCCGCGCGGGCGCGACGAGGAGCGCGTCGACCTCGGCACGGTGGACCTGCGCCGCACGCGGCTGACCCGGGCGAAGCTGTCGGGGATCCGCATGCGCCACTCCAACCTGGCGGACGCGTGGATGCGGCAGATCCACCTCGAGGACAGCGACCTGGAGGACTCCGACCTGCGCCTGGCCAACCTGAACGAGGCGCACCTGGCGCGCGCGAGCCTGCGCCACGCCTACCTCGACGAGGCGAACCTGCGCCAGGCCGACCTGACGGCCGCCGACCTCTCCGCCGCCAGCCTGCGCAAGGCGGACCTGCGCGACGCCGACCTGCGGCGGGCGCGCCTGCGTGGCGCGGACCTGCGCGGCGCCGACCTGCGCGGGGCCCAGCTCGAACAGGCCGACCTCAGCGACGTCCGGGCCGACGAGACGACCAGGTGGCCGGCCGGGTTCGACCCACCCCGGCTACGCCAGGACGAGCAGGGCGTGGCCGGCGGGACGCTGGAAGGTCCCGTCGAGGCGATCGGCGCGACCGAGCCGGACTGACCGCCGAACCGAGCGCGACCACCCGCCTCACACGGCCGGCGAGCCGGCGTCGCCTGCCTGCTGACGGACCGGCAGGCCGTGGCGCACCCATGCGCGGGCGCCGCCGATCAGGTCGGTGGCGCGCGTCAGACCGAGTTCCTGCAGGCTCGCCGCGGCGAGGCTCGACGAGTAGCCCTCCGAGCAGACCACGATGATCTGCTGGTCGTAGCCATGGACCTGGGGGATGCGGTCGGGGCTGGCGGGGTCGAGCCGCCATTCCAGCACGTTGCGCTCGATCACCAGCGCGCCGGGCAGCTCGCCCTCGTCGGCCCGCTGGGCCGCCGAGCGGGTGTCGATCAGGAGCGCGCCGCGGCTGGAGGCCTCCGCGGCCTCCGCAGGGGTCAGGCGCCGCAGCCGGCTGCGGGCCGCTGCCAGCAGGTCGTCGATCGTCCGATGGCTCATCGCGCACCGCCAACGGCCACGGTGGTCAGGTCAGGGGCGTAGTGTCGCACGACCTGGAGGAAACGGAGGTGCGCATGCTCGCGCGCGGCCGCCACGGACCGGTTCACCATCCTCGGTTCGCCCGCTGCTTCGCTCGGCTCAGCCAGACCATGGAGCCCGGCGTCGCCGGGTACCGCGTGGAGCTGCTCGCCGGGCTGTCCGGCCGGGTGGTCGAGATCGGCGCCGGGAACGGGCTGAACTTCCGCCACTACCCGGCGACGGTCGCCGAGGTCGTGGCGGTGGAGCCGGAACCGTACCTGCGCGAGCTGGCGGTCGCGGCGGCGGCCGAGGTAGGCATTCCGATCCAGGTGGTGGACGGCACCGCCGAGGCGCTGCCCGCGGCGGACGCGGCCTTCGACGCCGGGGTGGCCTCGCTGGTGCTGTGCTCCGTGTACGACCAGCCGCGCGCCCTGTCGGAGCTGCACCGGGTGATCCGCCCGGGCGGCGAGCTCCGCTTCTTCGAGCACGTCCAAGCCGAGGGCCGCACGCTCGCCCGCGTCCAGCGCCTGACCGACCACGTCTGGCCGCTGCTGGCCGGCGGTTGCCACACCAGCCGCGACACCGTGGGCGCGGTCACCGCCGCCGGCTTCGAGCTTGACTCCTGCCGGCGCCTCCGCTTCCCCGACACCCGCCTGCCTTCCCCGAACTCCCCGCACGTGCTCGGCATCGCCCGCCGCCCACCGGCCGGGTGACCCACCGCCGGCCGGGCGGCGGTTCACCCGGTCGGGACCAGCAGCGCCTCGGCGCCGACCGGGGTGAAGCCGGCGGCGAGGATCGCCCGCACCGAGGCGGCGTTGCCCGGGGCGACCTGTGCCCACAGGAGGGCGCCGTCGGGGACCAGGTGGCGGGCGGCGGCGACCAGCGCGCGGCCGAGGCCACGGCCGCGCGCCTCCTGGTCCACCTCCACGGCCAGCTCCCAGCGGCCGGCGACGCCGCGGCTGAGGATCAGCACGGCGCTCGCGGCCGTCCAGACGCGCACCTCGTCGCGGTAGCGCAGGGCGCGCCGGACCCGCGGGTGGTCGCTGGCGGCGAGCTCGTCGAGGGGCAGCTCCGGCGGACCCGGCAGGGCGGAGGCGACCGTGACCAGGTCGAGGTTGTTGACGCGGCGGCCGGTCCGTGCGCACAGCGCGTCGAGGAACGGCGGGTTGAGCGGGGCGCTCAGGTCGCCGGGTGGGAGCTGGGCGCGGACCCAGTCAGGGTCGGCGTCGGTCACGACCAGGTGGTGGGCGGTGAAGCCGAGCACGCCGTGCGACCGCGGCGACGGCGCCGGGAGGACCAGCACGCCGCCGTCGGCGGGCAGCCAGTGGCCGCGGCCGATCCCGTCGAGGATGTCCGCGAGGGAAGGTTCGTCGCTCGGCATCGCCCCGCGTTCATACCTGATGCGCGGCAGAGCGGCCAGCAGCCGGGCGCCTCCGCCGGACATCCTGAGCGACCACCCCCCACGTGGCGGCCGCTCAGGAGCCGGTCTGCCCGCTCGCCCGGAACCGCGGCGACGGCAGGCCCGCGTCGACGACGAGCGGCACCGGCGTGGTCACCCGCCAGCGCCGGCGACCGACGGCAGCGCGGTGGCGGCGGCGCTCCCGCTCGTCTGGACGAACCGGGGGGCGGCGGCGCACGCCGCGGGCTCGGTCGGGCTCGAGCCCCGCGGCGGCGCGCTCAGCAGGGCGACCGCGGTCAGCACGAACGTGGCGAGCCCCCAGCTCGCCACGGACGGTCCCGCGCAGCCGGCTGACCTGGGCGGTCCCGGCCACCAGGGCGGGGAGTGCCCGGTGGCGGTTGACGGCGCCAAGGCGCGCCAGGCCGCTGAACAGGACCAGTTGACCGCGGGCACGCGGCCGTGGCCGCTGCCCTGGAGCTGCCGCCAGCCCCCCAGTTCGTCCAAGGTGCGCGCCAGGCCGGGGTGTCACCGCGGCCGGCGCCGGAGGCCGACGTGAGGGATGACGCATGGCCGCTCTCCCTCCGAAACTCGCCGGCTTTCGTGGGGGAAATGATAGAGATCATTATCTCTCTGACCTAGACATGCCGGATGAAGATATCTTTAGGATGAAAAAGCTTCATGAAATTACCGGGACAACTCGGCTGAGGGCAGCGCCATGAAGCTTCTGGTCGTCGAGGACGAGCCGCAGATCGCGTCCTTCCTGCTCAAGGGGTTGCGAGCTTCCGGGTACGAGGTGGAGCTCGCCACCACCGGCCAGGAAGGCCTCAGCAAGGCCCAGCACGTCGACATCGACCTGGTCGTGCTCGACCTGCGCCTGCCCGACCTGGACGGCACCGAGGTGCTGCGCCGGCTCCGTGGCGGCGGCAGCGACGTGCCCGTGATCGTGCTGACCGCCCGTGGCGACCCGGCCGACCGCGTCGAGGGCCTCGACCAGGGCGCCGACGACTACCTCGCCAAGCCGTTCGTCTTCGAGGAGCTGCTGGCGCGCATCCGCGCCCGGCTGCGCCGCCGCGACGGGGTGGTGCAGGTCGGCGACCTGGAGCTGGACCTGCGCACCCGCAGGATCCGGGTGAACCAGCGCGAGGTCGAGCTGACCGCGAGGGAATTCGCGGTCCTCGAGACGTTCCTACGCCACCGTGGCCAGGTCCTCAGCCGCGAGTGGCTGCTGTCCCGGGTGTGGGGCCTCGAGTTCGACCCGGGCTCCAACGTGGTGGACGTCTACATCGGCCACCTGCGCAAGAAGCTCGGCGAGGGGCTGATCGAGACGGTGCGCGGCATGGGCTACCGCCTCGGTGTCGACTACCGGCAGGGGACGGACAGCCAGAACGTCACGCCATAGCCGGCGCGGTTGCTGGCGCCCGCCGAACCGCCGTGCGCCTCGGCGATCCCGCGGACGATGGCAAGGCCGAGCCCGGTACCTGGCGTCGCCGTGTTGAGCCGGCGGAACGGCTGGAAGACGCTGTCCTCCTCGCCGGGCGGCAGGCCGCCGCCGCGGTCCTCGACCTCGAAGCGCACGGCGCCCGGCTCGCCGATCACGCGCAGGTCGACCGGGCTCTCGCCCGGCGCGTGGACGACGGCGTTGCGCAGCAGGTTGAGCAGCGCCTGGGTGAGCCGCTGCGGGTCCGCCCACAGCACCGCGTCCGAGTCGACCGGCTGGGTGCGCAGCCGCCCGACGAGCAACGGCGCCGCCGTCGCGGCCAGCTCGTCGACGAAGCGGTCGACCCGCACCGGCTGCGGCCGCAGGAACTCGGGGTGCTCGGTCCTCGCGAGCGTCGCCATGTCCTGCACGATCCGGCCCATGCGGCCCAGCTCCCCGACCACCAGCCCGATGGCCTCGGTCACCTCCTGCGGCGACGGGTCGGCGCTGAGCACCTCCAGGTGCCCACGGCAGATGGTGAGCGGGGTGCGCAGCTCGTGCGAGGCCTCGCTGATGAACTGCCGCTCGCGCTGGAAGGCCGCCTCGAGCCGGTCGAGCATGTGGTTGATGGTCTCGGCCAGCAGCCCGGCCTCGTTGCGCTCCGCCGCCTCGGCCACGCGCCTGGTCAGGTCGCCCTGGTCGGAGATGGCGTTGGCGGTGCGGGCGATGTCCCGCATCTGGTCGCGCTCCCGCAGCCGCGAGCGCCAGCCGCGGTGCGCCAGGTAGGAGAGGGCCAGCGGGATCAGCAGCAGGGGAATGGTCAGCGGCGCGGTCGCCCACAGCACCCCGCCGAGCAGGCCGATGGCCAGGCTGCCTGCCCAGTTCACCAGGGTGAGCCGCCACGGCTCGCCCAGCACCCGCCAGAACGCGGCGCCCTCGGTCAGCCTCACGGCCAGCGCGATCGCCACCTCGTTGAGGAGGTACAGGGCGCCCATGGCGGCGGCGGCGGCCCCCCAGGCGGCCGGCACCGTCGGGTCGGCGGGTGAGAGGCTGGCGTAGACCAGCTGGGCGATGGTGATGCCGATCAGGTGCTGGCCCAGGTTGAAGGCCTTCTTGTAGAGCGGCCGGGTCTGCAGCGCCTGGCCCAGCAGCATCCCGGCGGCCACGGTGACGGTGAGCAGGCTCGGGGGCGCCGCCAGCAGCGCCGCCACCCAGACCGCGTCGACCAGGGAGAAAACCTGGTAGCTGGCGCCGTAGGGCAGCGGGAACTGGAACTGCTCGAGGGCGACGCTGAGCCCGACCAGCGCCACGCAGGTCCACAGCTCGACCCCGGTCCAGCGGGCCACCTCGGGCAGCCGGAGCGCCAGGCAGCCGAGGCCGCCGAGCACCACCAGCGCGATGAACAGGCTGGCCGCCGGCCGCTGCCGGCGGCCAGCCTCGGTCTCAGTTCCAGGTGCTGACGCCCCAGTGCTTGATCTGCCAGGCGTCGGCGCCCCAGTGCTTGACGTCCCCGGCGTCGGCACTACCCCAGTGCTCGATCTCCCAGGAGTCGGCGCCCCAGTGCTTGACGAGCCAGGTGAACTGGACGTCCCCGAACTCGTTCCAGAACCTGGCGCCCCAGTGCTTGACGCTCCAGGGTCCGGCGGGCTGGCTGATTCCGGCCCAGGTGTCACCGTCCCAGCGCCTGACCTCCCAGCCGGGAGTCTCGGCCGCCAGGCGGGACCAGGGCGACCGCGACCAGGTCGGTCGCGTCCATGGTGTGGCCGTCCACGCGGCCGCATCCCATGCCCTCCCGAGCGCGTCCAGCTCGCCGACGATCGGCTCGGTTGCGCCGTCGCCGTCCAGGTCAGTGTACGCATGCTGGGAACCCCGGCTGGCCTCGAGCGACCCGAGGCCGGTCGAGCGGCGCAGGCCCTGGTTGGCCGGACGCGTCTCGAAGGTCCCGCGCCTGACCGCCTCGACCGCCGCGCGCGCGTCCACCAGGCCGGCGCCCGCGCCCGGCTGGCCGGCGAGCTGCCGCTGCGCGGTCCGCACCAGCGCCGCCTTGGCCACGTCGGGCCGCAGGGCAGCCTTGGTGTCGTACAGCAGCGCGGCCACGCCGGAGACGATCGCGGCGGCCTGGGAGGTGCCGGTCCCCTTGAAGTAGCTGTCCTTGAAGCGGGCAGTCGGGTGCGTCTGGTCGACCGTGCTGCCGACGGCCCGGACGCCGAGGATCGAGGTGCCCGGCGCGACCAGGTCGGGCTTGGCCAGGCCGTCCGCGGTGGGCCCCTTGCTGGAGAACGGCGCCACCACGTCGTCACCGATCACCTTCGGGTCCTTCAGGTCGGCGGCGCCGACGGTGAGCACGAAGGGGTCGTCGCCCGGCTTGGAGATCCCGCCCGGACCCAGCTCGCCGTCGTTGCCGGCCGCGACCACCACCAGGATGCCGGCGCGCCACACCTGCTCCACCGCGAAGTCGAGCGGGTCGAGCAGGTAGCTCTGGCTGGCGTCGGTGCCGAAGGACAGGTTCAGGACGTTGATGTGGTAGAGGTCGCGGTGCGAGACGACCCATTGCAGGCCGGCGAGGACCAGCGAGACGTCGGTGGCGCCGCTGCGGTTGGCCACCTTCACCGAGACGAGCCGCGCCTCGGGCGCGGCGCCTTCGTAGCCGCCCCCGCGCGCGCCGCCCTGGCGCCCGTCCGCCATCTCGCCGTTACCGGCGATGACGCCGCTGAGGTGGCTGCCGTGGCCGTAGCGGTCGAAGCCGTCGTGCTCCTCGGTGAGGTCCACCCGTGCCCGCAGCCGGTCGGCGAGGTCGGGGGTGCGAGAGACGCCCGTGTCGAGCAGGGCGACGGTGGCGCGCTGGCCGTGCCGGGCGAGGGTGTCGAGATGGATCGCCTGGTGCCAGGCGCCGATGGGCGCCGGGGCTGACGCGGCGACGTCGCCGGCCAGGCCGCGCATGCGCATGCGGCCGTCGGGCCAGACCTGCCGCACCGCCGGCGCGCTGGCCAGCAGCGGCAGGCGCTCGGTGGGCACGCGGGCCGCGAAGCCGCCGATCACCGGCAGGGCGCGGACCACGGTCCCGCCGAGCTCGCGCACCAGCCCCTCGGCCTCGGCGGAGCCGGGAACGCGCTCGCGCACGATGATCGCGCTGCTGCTGCCGCTGACGGGCGCGGCGGCGCGGGGGCCGAGCGCTGCGCGCGTGATGGTCGGTGGCAGCAGCAGGGCGAGCAGGATCAGCCCTGCTCCGGGAAGCCTTCCAGGTATCCGGGGACGTAAGAGGACACGGGGCACCTGCCATGACATAGAGCCTGCTCCTGTTATCGCGCCTGGGGTCTCAGAGTTGCCGCCGGCCCACCCATGACCTCGCGGTCGTGGGCTGGAGGACTGCCGAACGGCACTACTGGCGGCGCGCCGTGGGAAAGATCACCTTCGACGGCCAACGAACCGCTAACGGTCTCCCTCACGACGAGGCCGCCGACCCGCTCGGGGTCGGCGGCCTCACTCGTCGGGCCTAGGGGTTGGCGGGGTCGTGGTCAGGCGGCCTCGGAGGAGACGAGCTCCGGCTCGGCCCGCTGCGGTTCGAGCTGCTCCCTGGTCCGGCGGTCGGGCTGCAGCACCGTCAGGGCGACGGCGACCGCGGCCACGATCAGCCCGGCTCCGATGAGGAACGCCAGCCGGGAGCCGCCGGTCAGCGCGGCGGCGGCGGAGTCGCCGTGGGCGCCGCCGACCTGCACCGTGGTGTTGACCAGCCCGGAGGCCAGGCCCGCCTCGCTGGGCGTCACGCCCGACATCGACAGCGTCATCAGGGCCGGGAAGGCCACGCCGACGCCGGTGCCCATCAGGATCATCGTCGGCAGGACGTCGGTGAGGTAGCTGCCGTCCACCGGCGCCCGGGTGAACAGGGCGAGCCCCGCCGCGATCAGCACCAGCCCAGGCAGGAGGGTGGCCCTGGCGCCGAAGCGCATGGCGAGCCGTTCGGAGTACCTGAGGGACAGCGTCCCCATGACGATGGTGGTCGGCATGAACGCCAGGCCGGTCTCGAGGGCGTCGTAGCCGAGCACCCGCTGCAGGTACAGCGCTCCGAGGAAGAACGTCCCGAACATCCCGGCGACCGTCAGCGCCTGGATCAGGTTCGCGCCGGAGACGTTGCGGGAGCGGAAGATCCGCAGCGGGATGAGCGGGTTGCGGGCGGTCGCCTCGCGGGCGACGAAGGCCGCGAGCAGGCCCAGCGACACAGCACCGAAAGCCAGCGTGCGGCCGGCGCCCCAGCCCTGCTCGGCCGCCGGCTTGACGATCGTGTAGACGGTGAGCATCAGGCCAGCGGTGATCAGCAGCGCGCCGGGCACGTCGGCGCCGCGCCCCAGCCCGATGCCCTTGTCCTTGTCCAGCAGCCGGGTGGCGAGCACCGCGGTGGCGACGCCGATCGGCAGGTTGACGAAGAAGATCCAGTGCCAGTTGATCGACTGGGTCAGGACGCCGCCGACCAGCAGCCCGATCGAGCCGCCCACCGGGAGCGGCCCCGCCGTTGACCTTCGGGCCACCCGCCCCGAGGATGCTCGCGCCGGATCGGTGACGACGAGGAGGCGGACGTGGAGACGTGGGAGGCGATCAGGTCGCGGCGGAACGTCCGGGCCTACGCGGAGCGGCCGATCTCCGACGAGGACCTGGACCGGATCCTCGAGGCGGCGCGGCGCACGCCCTCGTCATCGAACCAGCAGCGCTGGGACTTCGTCGTCTGCACCGATAGGGAGCAACTCGCCCGGCTCGCCACCGTCTGGCAGCACGCGGACCACGTCGCCTCTTCCGCGGCGACCATCTGCCTGGTGGCGCCGGTGCCCGGCGAGGGCTACCAGCGCGACTCGATCCACTACGACCTCGGTCAGGCAACCATGAGCATCATGCTGGCCGCGGCCGACCTCGGCATCGGCAGCGGCCACGCGTGGGTCTCCGAGCACGAGCTGGCGGGGCGCATCCTCGGGTTGCCGCCAGACCGGCTGTGCGCCTGGCTGGTCGCGCTCGGCTACCCGGCCGACCGGCCGCTCGCGCCGGTCAGGCGTCCCAGCCGGCGCCCCTTCGACAACGTGGTCCACCGCGGCCGCTGGTAGCCGCCATGGACGGCTCGAGTGCGATCGCGCGCGACGGCGGCGTGCGGGCGGCACGACCCGCCGGGGCGGAGCCGCGCCGCCCGCACGCCGCCGTCGCCTACACGTAGAGCTTCCAGAGCTCGCCGAGGAGCAGCCGGCCGAACGCGTGCACCGCCCGCCTGCGCTCGTCGTGGCCGTGGGCGTTGACGGGCTCGAAGGAGGTGACCAGCTGGCGGACGCCGTCGAGGCGCAGCAGCGCGGCGCCGCGCTGCACGCCGGGCGAGTCGGGTGCCGGCTGTTCCAGCAGGGTGGCCTCGAGGGTGGTGATGTCGCCCCAGAGGTCTGGGCCGGGATCGTCGCGCAGGGTCTTGTCCCCCACCAGCCGGTAGGAGCGGCCCTCGTGGGCGAAGCGCGCCTCGTACACCAGCCGGGTCTCCTCGGCGGCCCGCTCCATCCGGAAGCGCCCCCCGGTGAGCAGGCGCTCGCCCCACTGCTGGCTGTGCAGGCGCCCGGCCAGTGGCGCGCCCCGTGCGGGGGCGGCGGCGAAGCCCTCCACGTCGGCGATCTCGACGGTCAGGTCGAGGGCGAGGTCGTGGCGGCTGCCGCCGGCCATCGCCAGGGTGCCGGAGAGGCGCTCACGGAAGCGCAGCCCGAGGCCGGGATCGCGCATTTTGGTCGCGTTCGGGTCGAGCGGCACCCCCTCGGGCCGCATCGCGGCGAGGTAGGCGTGGGCGTCGCGGTAGCCCATCGCCACCAGCGTGCGGGCGTCGATCCGGCCAAGGTAGTAGTCGGGGTCGAGCGGCAGCGGGTACTCGGGCTTGACCACGTGCACCCGGACCGGGCGCTCGGTCACGGCCTCCTGCACGGCCTCGAGCGCCCGGTTGCGCTCGGCGATCTGCTCCAGCTCGCCGAACAGCGCTCCGTTCGCGCTGAGCTCGATCATGTGGACGTACTGCTCGAGCAGGCCGGCCTGGTAGCGGCCGGTGTTGCCGATGCACCACAGCAGCCACAGCTCGTCGGCGCCGCGGCGCACCGCCTCGAGCAGGTTGGCGTCCTTGATCCAGACCGCGTCGGTCCAGGTGACGCCTTCCTTGACCACCGGCGGCATGAAGATCGGCAGCGACACCCCGGCCACCAGCAGGTCGAGGTCGACCGCGTGGTGCTCGACGGCGACGCTGGTCTTGTCGCTGAAGTTCCCCAGGTTGAAGGTCGCGGTCATGCCGGGCAGGCCGGCGTTGACGCGCTCCACGTCGATGCCGAGGTGGGGGAAGACCTTGTCGCGCAGGCCGTCGGCGTCGCCGAGCGCCATCAGCTCGCCCGGGGAGGCCAGGTAGTCCGCGAGCGGGATGGGCGAGGCGAAGTCGTGCACGTCGAGCGTCTCCCAGCGGCGGCACATCTCCTCCGGCGACAGGCCCGAGAGCAGCATCGCCAGGTTGATGATCCCGCCCGAGGTGCCGTCGGCGTGCACGAACGAGTGGCCTGCCTCGGCGAGCGCGCGGATCGCGCCGGCCTGCCAGGCGACCCGCATGCCGCCGCCGGCGAGGATCAGCGCCCGCCGTGGCTCCCGTTCACCGCCCTCCGCCGCCGGCCGCTCGGCCCGTCGCGGGTGGAAGATCATCGGCCCACCTTCGGCGGGTCGAGCCACTCCTGGGAGAGGCCCAGGTCGACCACGCTCTTGAGGCCCTCCGGCTCGCTGGCCGGCGGCTGCTCGTAGGAGAGGAACCAGCCCTCGAAGTGGTCGTCGAGCACGCCCCTCGCCTCCGGGAGGTAGGCGGTGAACAGCGGGCCGGAGGCGATGCCGAGGGTGCGCAGCGGGTCGGCGCGCGGGTGGTCGCCGAGGGTCAGCCGGGCGCTCGCCCCGCGGCCGACCGCCAGCTGCATGCGGCCGCTGAAGTAGATCGACGACCGCATCAGCATGCCGCGGAACTGGCAGTAGTTGGTGCTGGCGACGTCGAGTGGCAGGCCGAGCCGCCGTGGGCGGTCGATCTCGATGCGCACGGCCAGGTGGCCGTCGCAGTCGTACTGGCTGGAGACCTGCCGCTCGCCGGCCACGAAGTCGAGGTTGGCCTGGTGCTTGGGCATGCCCCAGATGCCCTTGCCGCCCTTGACCGAGATCTCGGTGCTCACCGGGAGGTCGAGGACGTACTGGCCGGTGCCGAAGGGGCGTTGCAGCAGCCCGGGCAGCAGCGGTGGCGCGGCGCGGCGGCCGTGGGTGCAGGCGAGCGCGACGGAGAACTCGATGTACCTGCCGATGTCGGTGGCGCGGTAGTCGACCACGGTGATAACCAGCAACCCCCGGTTGCGCAGCAACCGGACCGGGTGCAGCTCGTTGCCCGGCAGCAGCTCGCGGGCACGGTCGGCGTCGACGGTGAAGCCGGCCATCAGCGCCGAGACGTCGGTCGAGTCGATCGGGAGCAGGAACGGGATGCCGTCCACCAGGGCGTGGCGGCCCGCCTGGTGGCGCTGGCGGCGGGGCAGGCTCAGCACTGCAGTTCCTCCAGGATGATCGGGAAGACGTCGCTCGCAGCCCGCCGGCCGAGGAACACGTCGAGGTGCCCGTAGCCGGGGAGCAGGTGCAGCGCGTGACGGTTCGGCTGCGCGCTGTCGAAGAAGTCGAACGAGCGCTGCTGGCTCTCGGGCAGGAAGCAGCGGTTGTCGGTGCCGGCGAGGAAGACGAAGCGGGCGTCGGTCTTGGGCGCCTGCGCCACGAAGCTGTCGGGCAGCTGTGGCAGGCCGTCGACCGAGACGAGGTGGCCCCGCTCGACGCAGCGGGCCATCTGGGCGAAGAAGCTGAACGGGACCGCGGCGAACTCGCGCCTGATCCACTCGTGGGTCTCGTCGTCGAGGTTCTCGTGCGACCACAGCGCGGGGAAGCCGGTGCCGTAGGTGAAGCTCACCATCTTGCAGACGGTGTTGTCGCACTCGTGGTGGGCGAGCCGCACGAACGCCACCATCGCCTTGGCGAGCGCGTGCGGCGCGGCCAGGCCCCAAGCCGGGCTGATGTACGGGGTCAGCCGGGCGACCAGCGGCGCCATCACCTTGATCTTGAAGCGGGAGAAGCGCGGGATCACCGGGTGCAGCGAGACGGCGTTGCTCACCACCGAGGTGACCTCGGGCAGCAGGCCCGCGACGGCGGCCATGGTGAAGCTGGTCGACCCCTGGCAGTGGACCACCGCCTGCAGGGTGTCCGCCCCGGTGCGGTCGAGCACCGTGCGGACCGCGCGCGGGTGGTCGTGGACGGCGGCCTGGTCCAGCGTCCAGCGGCAGGGGACGTGGTCGATGCTGGCGCGCCAGTTCTCCAGCCAGACGTCCCAGCCGCCCGCGACCAGGGCGTCGACCAGGGTGGTGCGCGGCGGCGGGCGGAAGATGTCGGCGCGCACCCCGGCGCCGTGGGCCAGCAGGACCGGCCCACGGACGGGAGCGTGGCGGCCGGTCACGTGCAGCAGGTCGAGCGGCCGGCCGTCGCCGGCCTCGAACGGCACCACGGTGGTGTCGAGCTGGCGGGCGCTCATCCCGGCTCACCACCGGCGGTGACGCGCACGGGCTGCTCGATCAGCCGGGGACGTGGCGGCTCGCCGGCCGGCTCGAACCACGGGTCGCCCGGCTCGCCGCCTTGGCGCAGCCTCCAGTCCCGGCAGGTCCGGTCGACGCCGACCGGGTAGACGGTCAGGGCGCCGTCGGCGCCGAGGTGCAGGCGCAGGAAGTTCTTGTAGTCGGCGATCGCCATGGCGCTGAACAGCTCGTTGCTGTTGCAGCCGGCGTGGTCGGCGAGCCACAGGTAGGCGGCGAGGACCAGGGTCGCGGCCAGACCGCCGGCGACGGTGACCACGGCGGCGAGCCCGAAGGCGAACCAGGGCTCGCCGACGGAAGAGAGCAGCCGGGCGGCGGTCCACACGCCTGCCACGACGAGCGCGAGCTGCGCGGCGGCATGCGTTCCCCCGACCGCCAGACCCCGGCTGCGGCTGCGGGCCTTGGTGAAGTCGATCAGCACGACGGTGAGGAGCGCGCACAGCACCACCGCGAGCGGGCTGCGCAGCAGGCCGAACGCGACCTCACCCGGCGTCAGGCGCGGCAGGACCTCGGCGGCGCCCTGCCCAGGCAGGTGGACCGCGCCGTACAGCGCCCAGGCGCAGAGCGCCTGGAAGGCGCCGAGCACCGCGACGAGCCCCGGGTTGTGCAGCGGCAGCAGCGCGACGCCGCGGCCGAGCCGACGCGACACCGGCTGGTCAGGGTAGGCGGCGGCAAGCTGGTACCGGGTCGGCGGGGTGGTCTTGCCCGGGTCGGCCGAGGCCGCGGGGGGCAGCTCCAGCTCCGCGGGGAGCCGGTGGGTCGCCGAGAGGTAGGCGCCGCCACCGCCGGCGGTGATCTTCTGGCCGTCGCCGTCCAGTTGCCGGTAGCGGGCGTAGTGGTGGGAGTCGCCGCTGAGCGCGAGCCGGACGTGGGCGCCCCGCGGGCGGATCACCTTGCGCTCGAAGTAGTCGAGGTTGGCGTAGGCCTCTGGGTCCCGGCTCGCCGCGACCCAGCTCGGCTTGGCGGTGCACAGGACGATCGCGTCGCCCGGCCGCAGCAGCGGACCGACGACCTCGTCGAAGTAGCGCAACTGTGGCGCGTCGACGTAGGTGTCGAACTGGATGTCGATGCCCCACAGCCACCAGCGGTGCGGCAGCCGCAGCGCGAAGTAGCTGCGCGACTGGCCGGTGGTGCGGCCGCCGATCCAGCCTGGCTGGCAGAACACCCGCATGAACGCGGTGAGCCCGTCGTACCAGTCGTGGTTGCCGGGCACGGCGAACAGGCGCGGGTGGTCGGCCTCGGTCCAGGGAAGCGCAGCCCGGCACGGCCCCACCAGGCGGTCGGCGTAGCGCTCGATGCTGGCGGTCGGGTACACCTGGTCGCCGCCCATCACCAGGACGTCGCCGCGGCGCGTCGCGAGCGACGGCTGGCCGGGCACGCCGAGGTCGAGCTTCGGCTCGGCGAGCAGGGAGGCCATCGTGTAGGTCGCGGCGAAGCCGTCGCCAAGGTCGGCGACGTAGTCGATCCACAGCTCGGCCCGGTCGCTGAGGTCGACGGGCGCGCCCGCGGGCAGCGCCGCCTGGACCTCGCGCTTGTCGGCGTAGGCGCCGAACATGCCGGACAGCAGCACCCGCAGCGCGGCGCCGGTCAGCGCGCGCGGCGAGAACCAGTCAACCGCCCGCTGGGGCGTGAAGCCCAGCTCCGCCCGTGACCAGGAGCGGGGGCGTGGCGGGCGGTCGCTCACGGCGGCGCCTCGCCGCTGCCGGGTGGAGCGCCACCACGCCCGTGCGGCCCTCCCGTTGCCGCCGCACGGACGTGATGGCCGTAGACGTCCCAGAGCCGGCCGAGGAACAGCCGCCCGAAGCTGACGGCGGCGGGCAGGCCGAGTCCGGGACCACCGAAGCGGAAGCTGGTGAGCTGCCGCGCGAAGTCGGTCGGCAGGATGCGGATGATCCCCGAGGCGACCAGCTCGGCGTCGTCGCCGTCGGTCCAGCCGCGCAGCACCCTGGTGTAGAGCGTGGAGGTGTCGCGCCAGACGTCCAGCCCGGGGTCGTCCTTGACGCGCTTGTGGCCGGCGAGCGTCAGCGGCTGGCCCTCGCCGTCGCGCAGGAACAGGCGGTACAGCATGCGGGTGTCGCGCGGGTCGCCCTCCGTGACGAACAGGTTGAACACCCCGCGCTCGACCGCGAGCTTGCCGCCGAGCCGCTCGCACAGCACGTAGCCGTGCGCCGAGGCCTGGTGGGCGGCGTCGTCGACGAAGCGCTCGACGTCGTCGACGCTGATGGTCAGGTGGAACATCAGGGCGTTGTCGTCGCGTTCGCCCTGGGCGGCGGCACGCTCGTAGTCGGCCTCGCCGAAGCTGATCCAGCCCTTCATCTCCTCGGTGAACTCCAGGGTGGAGACCGTGGGCGGCCCGGCGCTCACGTCAGCACCCGCCTTCCCGCGGGGTGGCGCTCGGCGATCCGCTCGGCCATCCGGTCGGCGAACGCCGCGATGGTCAGCGAGGGGTTGGCCCCGACCGGCCCCGGCATCACCGACCCGTCGCAGACGAACAGGCCCGGGTAGCCGAACGCCTCGCCATCCGCGTTCACCACGCCCTCGCCCTGGTGCCGGCCCATCGGGCAGCCGCCGAGCGGGTGCACGGTGATCACCCGCTTGCGCCACCACAGCGGGTTGTCGCGGAAGGAGGCGCCGAGCTCGCCGGCGATCTCCCGCATGGTGGAGCGGACCCGGTCGAAGTACGCCGCCGAGGTGGCGACCGTCCAGTCGACGTCCAGGTAGCCCTTTGCCAGGCGCATGACCCCGTCGGGCACGTCCCTGCCCATGCCGAGCAGCGGCAGCGACGAGGAGGACAGCGCGCCGGAGCCGAGCAGGGCGGCAAGCTCGGCGCTGAGGTCGCTGCGGGGGTCGTGACCCAGCCGTGCCCACAGCCGCCGCAGGGCGAAGCGGAGCAGGCGCCTGGCGCCCCTCGGGCCCCCCGCCGCCTCGATCATCCAGTCGACGAAGCCGGGGTAGCCGGCGTCCTCGACGTAGTAGCCCCTGCCGCTGCCGCCGTCGGACTCGTCGGGGACGCGGATGGCGCTGGTGATCACCGGGCCGCGGCTGCCGTCGACCACCCGGGAGGTCCCGTCGCCGTGGCCGACGAGGAAGGTCAGCAGGTCGCCGTTGCCGCTGAAGCGGGTCCCCAGCGCCCGGCGGCTCAGCGCCGGGAACGCGTCGAGGCTGCGCAGCAGCAGGTAGGTCGTGCCGAACGTGCCGGCGGCGAGCACCAGCCGGTCGGCGTCGATCACCATCTCCGGCAGCTCGGCGGTCCGGGTCGGCTGCCCCTCCCGGTCGGGGTCGTGGCGCACGTAGCAGACGCGGTAGCCGCCGCTCGGCAGGGGCGCGAAGCGCCGCACCTCGCAGCGGGTGCGGAGCTCGGCGCCCTGGTGCCGCGCGGCGGACAGGTAGGTGTGGTCGAGCGTGTTCTTGGCGCCGAAGTTGCAGCCGAGGTCGCACTCACCGCACATGCGGCAGGTGACGCGGGTGCGCCCGTGGAGGTTGGGGTACTTGCCAGGCGGGATCGGCTCGCCCTCCGCCGGCGGCGCGCCGGGGTTGGCGAAGGTGACGGCCAGCTTCGGAAGCTGCCACTCCAGCCCGAGGCGCTCGGCGGCCTGGCGCATCGCGACCGTCTTGGGCGTGGCGGAGTAGCCGGGCGCCTCGAACGGCAGCCGCTGCGCCCCGAGCATGCGCTCCACCTCGTCGTAGTGCGGCTCGAGGTCGGCGCGGCCGATGGGCCAGTGCTCGTAGCCGCCGTCGAACGGCTGCTCGTGCACGAACCAGCGCTCGTCCTTGCGCAGCAGCACGTTGGCGTAGATCAGCGAGCCGCCGCCGAGGCCGCTCGAGACGACCGCCTCGAGCCCCCGGAAGGACCAGACGTTGAACATGCCGTGCCGGCCCTCGCTGGGATCCCAGAAGTTGCGGGCCATGTCCCGCGGCGTCCTGGGGAACGACCCTGGCGGGTACGCCTTGCCCCGTTCCAGCAGGCACACCCTCTGGCCCGCGGCCGCCAGCCGGTACGCGGCGACCGCGCCGCCGAACCCGGAGCCGACCACCACCACGTCGAAACGCTCGCTCTGCGCCATCTGCGCCAAGCCCTCCACTCCCCTTGTCGATCCGGGGCTACCGCTTCGCTGCCTGAGCCCCGGACCCCTTGTCGATCCGGGGCTACCGCTTCGCTGCATGAGCCCCCGACCCCTTGTCGATCCGGGGCTACCGCTTCGCTGCATGAGCCCCCGACCCCGTCATCACGCAAGTCGTGTGGTCTGACAAGTAGAGTCACGGTGGGGAGCGCTGATACACGAGCGGGCGGGTTCTTGACTCGCTCCCGCGATGGCGTGAAGGTGGTCGCCTCTCGGACCGGGATTCTTGGCGGCAGTCCCTGGCTCCCGGCGCTGTCCGGTCGCAGCTCGTCGGGGAGATGGCCACCAGCCGCCGGAGGAAGCAATGGAGGAACGCCGTGTTGGCGACCTGGTTCAGGCCGCCGCGGCAGGCGACCGTCAGGCCTGGGACCACGTGGTCGACCGGTTCAGTGGCCTGCTCTGGTCGGTGGCCGCCGGGTACCGCCTCAGCCACGCCGATGCCGCCGACGTCTTCCAGACGACCTGGCTGAAGCTGCTGGAGAACCTCGACAGCCTGCGAGACCCCGAGCGCGTCGGCGCCTGGCTGGCGACCACGGCGCGGCGCGAGAGCCAGCGGGCGCTGCGGCGCAGCGACCGGGTGCTGCCGGTCTCAGACGAGCGCGAGCTCGAGCCGGACGGGGCAGGGGAGCCGCCGCCGGAGGCGGCACTCCTCCGCTCGGAGCGGGACCAGGCGCTGTGGCGCGCGTTCGCGCAGCTCTCCGAGGCCTGCCAGCGCCTGCTCCGCATCGTCGTCGTGGTCTCCCCCCCGTACGAGGAGGTCGCCGCCGCGCTGCACATGCCCGTCGGCAGCATCGGGCCGACCCGGGCCCGCTGCCTGGCGCGGCTGCGGCGAAACCTGGTGGGCAGCGGTATCAACGCCGAGGCTGGCGACTCATGGTTATAGAGCCCATCCCTCCTCGACAGCTTCCCCAGGAGACTTGAGTGGACGACACCCACGGCCTGGACGAACGCCTGCTCGCCGCGCTGCGCGGGCTGTTCGACCGGTCGTCGCCGGTTCCTCCACGGCTCGTCGAGATGGCGAAGGAGGGCTACACCTGGCGCACCGTCGACGCGGAGCTGGCCGCGCTGACCGGCGACTCGCTGGTCGATTCGCCGGTGGGGTCGGTGCGCGGCACGGCGGAGCCGCGCTCGCTGACCTTCGAGGCCAGCGACCTCTCCATCGAGGTCGAGGTCACCGAGCTGGGGGTGGACCGGCGCATGCTCGGCCAGATCATCCCGCCCCAGCCGGCGCGCATCGAGGTCCGCCAGGACGGCCTCACCCGGACGGTCGAGGCCGACGTGGTCGGCCGCTTCGTGGTCGAGGGTCTCAGCGCCCGCCCGGTGCGGCTGCGCTGCCACCTGCCAGGACGCCGGCCCGTGGTCACCGAGTGGGTGATCGTCTAGGAAGGTTGTTGCATCCGGGGGGAGAAGGTGGTTGGTCCGGGGGGAGCCGAAGACAGCTCCCCCCGGACCAACCCCGCTGTCCAGCGGCGGGTGCGGCCTCAGCCGGTGACCGTCGCGGCGACGGGAGCCGGCCCCGCATTCGCTGGCGCGGGTGTCTGGTCGGGCAGGCTCGGGACCGGGCTCTCGTCCAGGAGCCGGTGGGCCAACGACAGCACCGACGCGAGGCCGGCGACCGCCGCGGCCTTCAGGCCAGGAGTCGAGAGGTTCAGGGCTGGGGACGCCAGCAGGACCGCGAGGAATGTCTGCAGGAACGTCCGGGCCGCACGGATGGACAGCGACTTGACCAGCTTGCTCGTTGCCACGTTGCATCGCCTCCCCCGGCAAGCAAGGCATCGATGCTCACTGGAGGCCCTGAGCGGCCCTCCTGATACAGCCGATCGAGACAAGGTGGCAAGACAAGCCACGGTCAGCCACAGCCGCCCCGCGCGAGCGGCCCTCAGCTGCCGGGGAGGATCTCCACGGCGCGGCCGAAGTCCGGTATCGGGGTGCCGACGCGCAGCAGCTCCTTCAGGGCCCTGCGGGGCGGAAGGCCGCGCTCCTGGCACAGGCGCGCGACCCCGCCGGCGATCTGCGGGGCGGCGAACGAGGTGCCTGTCCAGGTCGCCCAGGCGTCGGGGCCGAAGGTGTCGGGGTCCGGGTCGATCTCGGTCGACTCCCTGCCCTCGACGTAGGTGGAGACGACGCCCTCGGCGATCGTCGAGCAGTCGACCCAGAAGCCGCGGCTGGACCACTCCGCCGGCCTGCCGTCGACCGTCAGGCCGGCGACCGCGACCACGCGGCGGAACGCCGCCGGCCAGCACGGCCGGTTGTTGGCGAAGTTCCCCGCGGCGGCCACGACCAGGACCTCCCGGTGCAGGTCGTCGATCAGCTCGAGGGCGGCCCCGACCGCGACCAGCGGCTGGTCGTCGAGCGTCTGCGTGCCGAGCGAGAGGTTGACGATCGAGGCGCCCTCCCGCACCGCCCGCACCATGGCGCAGGCGATCCCGACCTCGCTGCCGATGCCGTCGGAGTCCAGCGCCCGGTACACGCGCAGCTCCGCCTGTGGCGCCACCTGCTGGACGATGCCCGACGCGAAGGTGCCGTGCCCGGCGCCGAAGTCGAGGAAGCCGTTGCCGCCCTTGGGGTAGGCGTCGAGCGGGTCGACGTTGTCGTCGCGCCGGACGTTCGCCAGCCAGTGGTCCGAGCGGATCTCCGCGGCGATGCCGGTGTCGACCATGGCGACCACCACGCGGTCGGAGTGGTGCCCGCGCCCGCCCTCGTCCGTCTGCGGGTTGCCGCTCCACGGCACCGTGGTCGGGAACGGCCGGGCGCCCTCCGAGGGCTCCGGCCCACCGAGGCCCTTGGCCACCGGGCCGAGCGGGGTGACGTGGTTCACGGACGCCGGCACGCCGTGCTGGCGCAGGATCTTGGAGAGGTCGTCGAGCCGCGTGGCGGCGACGTTGCGATGGGCCAGGCGCACCACCCGGCCCTCCAGGCAGTCGACCGGCGACTGGGTGAAGCCCTCGCGGTCGAGCAGTCCCCGCACCATGGGATTGTCGAGCGACTCAGCATGGACCAGCAACTCGCCCGAGACGACCAGCGTGTCGAAGCCGATCGCCCTCGGGATCGCGTCGAAAGGCACCGCGTTGTCGACGGCGTCGCGCCGTCCCTGGAGCAAGCCGAGCAATTCGCGCCGGAACCCGGTGTCCCGGCTGCGCCGGGCGAGGTCCGCTGCCTGCTTGTGGACCTCGCGGCCGTCGTGCTCGCGCTGCTCGGCGGACCTCGGGTCGGGATAGTCGCCTGGGAATGGGCGGCCCAGGCGCCGCTCTCGGGTGGTCATGGTCCCTGGTTCCCCTGAGTCCTGGCGCCCGGATATCCTCGTCGAGCATTGAACCAGCAACTGCTCGAGCCGAGCGGCGCCATGATGGACGATGATCCGAGTTGCGACCTCCTGCATCAGGCGGACGCAGCATACCGGGGCGTGGTCGCCGATCCTAATTCGTACGGTCCGGTGGCCGTCGGTCTGGTCGCGCGCGCCCGGCGGGCGGGCGACAACGAGGCGCTGGTGGTGGCGCTGCGCGCCGAGGCCTGGTCGGAACGTGCCCGCCTTTCGAACGGCCGTGCCAAAGCGCTGCTCGACGAGGCTGCCCTCCTCGCCCGCCGCCACCGCCTCGACGGCCGCCTCGGCGACGTCCTGATCACCCGGGCTGCGGTCAACCACGAGCTGGGACGGCTGACCGCCGCGCAGCGCGACCTCGACCGCGCCGCCGTCCTGGTGGGGCCGGTGCGGCCGGCTGAGCTGGAGCTGCAGCAGGCCGCCCTGCTGCAGAACATCGGGCGGCTGTCCGACGCCGCGGTGGTGTACCGGCGCGTGCTCGCCGACCCTGACACCCCGGCCGACGTCGCCGCCAAGGTGCACAACAACCTGGCGCTGATCGAGGTGCAGCGCGGCCGCCACCAGGCGGCGATCGACCACCTCGACCAGGCGGCGGCGCTGGCGGCCGGGGTGGGCCCGGCGCTGGTGGCGATCGTGACGCAGAGCCGCGGCTGGGTGATGGTGCAGGCGGGCAAGCTGGTCGAGGGGCTGCGCCTGTTCGACCGGGCGGCCCGCCGCTACGAGGCCGCCGGCCTGCCGCTCGGCGAGCCCTACATCGAGTACGCCGACGCGCTCGTCGACCTGCGGCTGCTCCCCGAGGCGAGCGCCGTGGCGCGGCGCGCCGCCGAGGAGTTCGAGGCGCACGGCGTGCTGCTGATGGCCGCGGAGGCCCGGCTCAGGGTCGCCCGGCTGGCCCTGCTCACCGGGGACCTCCGCGGCGCCGCCGCCGCCGCGGAGCGGGCGACGGTGAGCTTCCGCCGGCAGCGCCGCACCGCCTGGGCGGCGCGCGCCGTGCTTATCGGGGTCGAGGCGCGCACGCGGCTCGGCGAGGTCTCCCCCACCGAGCTCGGCGCGGCGCGGCGGGCCGCGGCGCACCTGCAGCGGCTCGGCATCCTGTCCAGCGCCGTTGACGGCTACCTGACCACCGGACGCCTGGCCGCCGCGCTCGGCCGGGGCACGGCGGCGCGCGGCAACCTGCTGCGGGCGCACGAGCTGGGCCGCCGCGCTCCAGTGCTGGTGCGGCTCAAGGGCCAGCTCGCCGCCGCGCTGGCGGCGCGGCTCGGCCACTCCGACCGCGACGTCCTGCGCCACTGCCGCGCCGGCCTCGCCGACCTGACCAGGCACCGTGCCGCGCTCGCCTCGATGGAGCTGCGGGCGCTCGCCTCCGGTCACGGCGCCGAGCTGGGCCAGCTCGGCCTCGAGGTGCTGCTGCGCGGCGGCTCGGCGCTGCGGGTGCTCGACTGGATGGAGCGGACCAGGGCGGCGGCGCTGTTCGCCGTCGAGCCGCCGCTGACCGAGGGGATCGAGGAGGAGCTCGCGGCGCTGCGGGTGGTCCACGCCGAGCTGGCGGAGGCGGTGCGCGAGGAGGGCGGCGAGCCACCGGAGCTGCTCGCCAAGCAGACCGCGATCGAGAGCCGCGTGCGCAGGGCGACCTGGGCGCGGCAGGCGTGGGTGCAGGTGGCAGGCACGCCGCGGCCAGCCGCCGAGCTGCGCGAGCTGCTCGGCGAGCGGGTGCTGGTCGAGTACGGCGTGCTCGACGGCCAGCTGCTCGCCGCGGTGGTGGAGCCGAGGCGAGCGCGGCTGGTGCGGCTCGGCCCGCTCGAGCCGGCACGGTACGAGGCCGACGCGCTGCTGTTCGCCCTGCGCCGGCTGGCGCGGCCCGGCTCGGCGGCGGCGCTGGCCGGCGCCCGCCTCGCCGCCGACCACGGCCTGCGCCGCCTGGTCGAGCTGCTGCTCGCGCCGCTGGGGCTGGCGGACGACGCCAGCCTGGTGCTGGTCCCGTCCGGCGCGCTGCAGCGCGTCCCCTGGTCGGCGCTGCACCCCGCACCGGTGTCGGTGGCGCCGTCGGCCTCGTTCTGGGCCCGCACCCTGCGGCGGCGCAGCGGCGGCGACGGCGCGGTGGTGCTGGTCGCCGGGCCGGAGCTCCCCGGCGCCGTCGACGAGGTCGGCGCGCTGCGACAGTTGCACGCCGGGGCGACCGTGCTGCTGCCGCCGTGGAGCACCGTCGCCGCCGTCTCGGACGCGCTCGGCGGGGCGTCGCTCGCGCACCTGGCCTGTCACGGCCGCCTGCGCGCCGACAACCCCACCTTCTCGTCGCTGTCGCTGAGCGACGGCCCGCTCACCGTCCACGAGCTCGACCAGCGCAACATCGCGCCGCACCGGATGATCCTGGCGGCGTGCGACTCCGGCGCCGGCGTCAGCTACGAGGGCGGCGAGATGCTCGGCTTCGCCAGCGCACTGATCGCGCGCGGCACCTCCGGCCTGGTGACCAGCATGGTCGCCGTCCCCGACCTGGAGGCGGTGCCGTTGATGCGCTCGCTGCACTCCGCGGCGCTCGGCGGCGCCAGCCTCGCCGAGGCGCTGCACGCCGCGCGCGCCACGGTCGACACCGACGACCCGGGCGCCTTCGTCAACTGGTGCGCCCTCACCGCCTTCGGCGCCGCCTGAGCGGCCGCTGCGGTGGCCGCAGGTCGCGGGACCACCAGGTCTCGCCGCGCATGGCGGTCCCAGCGCGATCCGCGTCGGTCCCGCCGCAGCGTGCCACCGGCGGGCCATCCGAGGATCTCGGGCGAGTGCCTCGCCAATTTGGGTTCGCCCGGTCGACGCTGCTACCGCGGGGATGCCGGCGGGCGCAGCCACAGCGACACCCGGGTCGGCTGCACCGTCTCCTCGACCACGCCGAGCAGCTCGGCCTGGAGCGCAGTCAGGTCGACCTGCTCGCGGAGGCGGGCCGCAAAGGCCGCCACGGTGCGGGCGGCGTCGTAGCGGCGCCGGTTGAAGCGCCGGTCGACCAGGTTCTGGACGCGGCGGCGCAGCGGCGAGAACGCGGCCGCCGCGGCCAGCGTGGCGGCGGCCACCGCCAGGTTGCCCGAGCCGCCTGCCAGCCGGGTCGCCGCCGGCAGGATCAGCAGGTAGGGCAGCACCAGCAGGCCGGTGACCAGCGTATAGGTGACGGTGCGGCTGATCAGCCGGTCCAGGTCCCAGAGCCGGTAGCGCAGCACCGCAACCGCCACCGCCAGCGGCACGCACAGCACCGTCGAGTAGAGGAGGCCCGAGAATACGGTCTGCTGGGGCAGGACGGTCCCCGCCAGCAACCCGACCACGGCGCCCGCAGCGCCGGCGGCGACCCAGCGGAGCTGCTGGCGCTCGACGCCGCGCGAGGCCCGGAACCGCAGCACCACGCAGATGAGGGCCAATGGCAGGCAGGCCGAGTGCAGCACCACGCCGGCGTTGCCGACGATCGTGGCGACCGTGCCGGCCACCCCGGCCAGCCCGAAGGGGTTGTCGATCGGTACCTCGGTCAGCGGTACCGGGGCGAGGCTGTTCGCCACCAGCGCCAGGGTGGAGCCGGCCACGCTGGCGACCACGACCACCCGCCAGCGGCGCGACCGCAACCGCCCGTCGGGCAGCAGCAGGAACGGCAGGGTGATGCCAAGGGCGATGGCCGGCGCCCATGCGTACTCCCCGAACACGGCGGCGAGCTGGCCGACCAGGGGAAGCGGGCGGTGGTCGCGGACCAGTCGGTCGACCCAGGGTTGCAGCGGGATGCCCAGGGACCAGACCAAGCCGGAGGCCGCGTACAGCCAACCGATCGGGTTCTCCGGCCGCCGCAGGCTCACGACCAGCCCGACGGTGGCGTAGCCGAGCGGGAAGGCCAGCGCGTAGGCGGCGCCTTCGGCCAGCACGCCGGCCGTGAGCGGCCGGGTCACGAGCATGGTGACCACCAGGCCGGCGGCGCAGCAGCCGAAGCTGGCCAGCCACGACGACCACGCGAGCATCGCCCTGGTCCGGGCCTGCATCCTTCACCGCCTCTCGTGCTCGGTGCGGTCGGCGCTGACGCGGTGATACTGGCAGGTCGACGGTACGGCATCGTTACGGCCCTATGGTTGCCCCAGGCGCCGACTCCAGGCACGACCTGATCCTCGGCAGCGACATCAACAGCGGCCTCTGGATCGTGAAGCCGCAGGGACTAGGGAACTTCTAGTCCGCGAAGGGCCGACCACCAGCCCGGACATGGCTCGTCGTGGCCATTTCCGGGCTGGTCGCTCAGCAGGCCAGCCTCCCGGCCGATCGAGGCCGTGAGGTCGCTGAAGTCCCGAAGGCACATGTTCGCCACGTATGCCTGCTCGCCGCAGCGGTCGACGGATTCATCCCCATCGGGATCCCCACTGCTGACAGAGGGAGCACATCGTGGTTGGCCGCATCGCCATTGCCATCGTGATCGCAATTACGGCAGCGCTGTTCCATGCGGACGGCGAGGCCGCCGCCGCGACCCCTCCACAGCTCGGCGTCTACCGTGGCGACGCCCCCTTGGGGCCCACCAAGGTCGACGCGTACTCCGCTTGGCTGGGGCGTCAGGTCGACCTTGCCGAGGCCTTCGAGCCGGCGGACACCTGGGAGGACGTGGAGGGCCGGTCGTGGCAGCTCGGGGCATGGTCGACCTGGGTCCACGGGCGAGCGGGCCGCCGGCTGGTGCTGACCGTTCCGATGCTTCCGGGCAACCGGGACGGCAGCGGACCCACCTCGGGAGCCGACGCCGGCGTGCCGGTGTCGCTGGAACTAGGTGCCGCGGGGGTCTACGACGCGCACTTCGCCGCCCTCGCCCGCAACCTGGTGGCGTACGGGCTCGGGAACACCATCCTGCGCGTCGGCCACGAGTTCAACGGCGGTTGGTACACCTGGCGGGCGCAGGGCAAGGAAGCGGCCTTCGCCGCCTACTGGCGCCACATCGTCACCGCGATGCGCTCGGTGCCCGGGCACGCCCTGCAGTTCAACTGGAACCCCACGCTGGGACCGTCGGCAGCACGGACCGACCTGACCTGGCCGGGCGACGCGTACGTCGACACCGTGGGCGTGGACGTCTACGACCAGTCCTGGGCGGCGGGTACCTACCCGATTCCCTCGGACGCGACCACCGCGGAGGTGCAACGCCGCCGGGCGCTGGTGTGGTCGCAGATCCTCGACGGCTCGTACGGCCTGCGCTATTGGCAGCGCTTCGTCCTCGCCCACAAGAAGGGGCTGTCGATTCCCGAGTGGGGCGTGACCATCCGCGCGGACGGTCACGGCGGCGGAGACAACCCGGATTTCATCTCCAACATGTCGCAGTTCATCCAGAACTCGGCCAACCGAGTCCAGTTCCACGCCTATTTCGACTACATGGCGCAGGACGGCGGCCACCAGCTCTCGCCCTACGAGGGCTTCACCTCCCCGTTCCCGGCCGCGGCGGCAACCTACAAGCGCCTTTTCGGACCGTCCACGCCAGACGTCAAGCCGCGGCTGAGCAAGGCCTCGAACCGGGCGGCGGCCCAGCCGCTCGCCAACCGCACGCTACCGACCAAGGCCTTCGTCTTCGTCCCAGCCGGCTCGTCGGTCCTGCGCGTCTCGTTCTACATCGATGACCCGAAGCGGCTGCGGCAACCGCTGCGGACCGATCGCGCGGAGCCGTTCGACCTGGTGGGCGGCGACCCCCAGCACGCGGTCGCCTTCGCCACGACCCGAATTCGCCCCGGCTGGCACACCCTGACGGTGGCCGCACGGCTCGACGACAGCCGGCTGGTCGTGGCCAACGCCAGGTTCCTGCGAGCCAGGCAGTAGCAGGCGCCTGGCCGCCGTTCGCCACACAGGAGTTTCTTCCGGAATTGCGCCGGCAGGCCCGCGGTCCCGTCTGCCTCCATTCGTCACCGATCGGTGCAAGCGGCGCGCACGTGCGCGCCGCTTGCCAGCGCTGCTTGCTTGCATTATGGTGCCGCCGCTTGTCGCGTCGTCACGGTGGAAGAGATGTCCGCCGGCACGGCTCCAACCACTGACGGCGCAATTTCGGCTGCACCTGCTTAGCGCTGACGGCAGCATACGACCACGTACCCATTAGGCCGTATTTCATCGTGCCACGAGCCGAGTCCGGGGGGGCAGGGCGTGGAACTGCACCGGTCCATCACCAAGCTTGGCGGCGCCACCCGGGCCAATTCGCCCGTCCGGACGCGCCATCTCTCGGTGGCGCACGTCGTGGACGCGCCCGCACGGATTCACCGCATCAACCACCCGCGCGCGGGCGCGGCCTCCCGGGCGTCGCGGCTGCTCCTGATCGGCGTCGACGTCGCCGCCGTCGGCGCCACCATGCTGGCCACCCGTTCGGGATCGCCCTGGGTCGTCGGCTACTGGGCATTCGTGCTGCTGCTCCTGTGCCTCTCCGGGACCTACGAGACCCGGATCGCCCTGCACGCCCTCAACCAGGCTCCGGTGCTCGCGCGACGGTTGTCGGTTCCGATCCTGGCTGCGCTTGCCGGACGGGCGTGGCTGCAGGTCGACGGCTCCGTGGTCGCTCAGGCGGCGCTCACGCTCCCAGTTCTGGTGAGCGCTCGCCTGCTGTCCTACGGCGCGCTGCGCCACGCGCGACGCCGGCGCCGTCTGCTGGAGCCGGCACTGATCATCGGGTCTGGAGAGGTCGCGGTCGACATCGCCAGGCGTCTGCGGCAACACCGTGAATACGGCCTGGTCCCCGTCGGGTTCGTCGACTCGGTGCCGGTCGAGGCAGAGGCCGAGCTGCCCCTCCCCCTGCTGGGGCCGGTCGACCAGCTCGACCTGGTGCTGAACGACTTCGACGTGCGTCGCGTCATCGTCGCCCAGGGACGAGCCGAGGGCTCCGAGGCGGACTGGGTCGGCATGCTGCGCGCCGTGGTCCTCGACGACGTCGAGGTGTACGTGGTGCCCCGCTTCTGCCACCTGGGCCTGGCATCCCAGGGCGCCGACACGGACGAGATCTGGGGCATTCCCGTGCAGCGGGTACGCCGGCCGGCCGTCCGCACCACCGCATGGCGCGTGAAGCGGCTCTTCGACGTGACCGTCGGCGTGTCCCTGCTCGTGCTGCTGGGACCGCTGCTGGCGACCATCGCCGTGGCCGTCCGCCTCGGAGGGCCCGGCCCGATCATCTTCCGGCAGCGCCGCATCGGGCAGTACGGCAGGCAGTTCGAGCTGCTCAAGTTCCGCAGCATGCGGGTGAGCCACGACGGCGCCTCCTCGTGGTCGGCGGTGCCGGAGGACCAGACGGCCGTCGGCCGCTGGCTGCGAAGCACCAGCCTGGACGAGCTGCCGCAGTTGTGGAACGTGGTGCGCGGGGACATGTCGCTGGTCGGACCGCGACCCGAGCGCCCCCATTTCGCGCAGCGGTTCACCGCCGAGATCCCCGGCTACGTCGATCGCCACCGGGTGGCGGTCGGCATCACCGGCTGGGCGCAGGTTCACGGCCTGCGTGGCGACCGGACCTCACTCCACGACCGCGCCCGCTTCGACAACTTCTACATCGAGCGCTGGTCGCTCTGGCTGGACGTGGTCGCGATCGCACGCACGATCGGGACCATCGTCCGCGACGTCGCCGAAGGAGTCGTGGCGCGGTGCGGGCAGCGCGGCATCGAGGCCGAGTCTCAGCGCTCGCGCTGACCCGGCGCGTCCACGATCCGGTCGAGGAACGCAGCCGCCTGACGGGCGTGGCGCGACGGTAGGAACCGTGCGGCACCCGCGCTGGCGGCCACGCTCATGCTGGCGCGCAGCGCGCCGTCGTCGAGCACGCGGCGGAGTCGGTCGGCGAGCGCAGCGGCATCCCCGGCGGGGTACAGCAGGCCGTCCACCCCGTCCCGGACGACCTCGGGCAGGCCTCCCGTCGCCGCCGCGACCACGGGAACGCCGCAGGTGAGCGCCTCGGCGGCGACCCGGCCGAAGGGCTCCCGCCTGGACGGCACGGCCAGGACCGCGAAGCCGGGCAGGATCTGTGTGGGATCGGCGACCGCCCCAACGAACCGAAGGCGCCCGGGAGCTCGCCGTGCGGCCAGCGCCTCCAGGCGGTCCCGATACCCGTCGGGCGCGAAACGGGGCTCACCGGCGACCACGAAGCTCGCGTCGACCAGCTCCGCCGCCTGGATCAGCTCTTCGAGGCCCTTCTCCGGGTCGATGCGCCCGACGAAGCCGACGACCCGTCCCGGCGGCTCCCGCCGCACCGTCCGGACCGTCGCCTCCACCGGGTTGTGCAGGACCAGGGTGCGCCGGTGCCGCACCGTCGCGGCCACCGCCTGGCTCACCGCCAGGACGCCGTGCGCCCTTCGGGCCGCGCCGGCGAGCAGCCGTCGGCCGGGGCCGGGGTCGACGATGTCCCGCAGGTGCCAGACCACGGAGCGGCCGGCGAGGCGGCCGCCGAGCGTGACGAACGGGTGGGCGTGCAGCGAGTTGGAGAGAACGGCGTCGACCCGCATGCGGCGCGCCAGCAGGGCCGTTCGGGCGGCGTTCGCCGCCGTCGCGGCGGCCGCGGCGGCGAGTGCCGCCCGCGGATAGGCCTTGCGGGCTCCCGTGCGGCTGCTCACGGCGTCGACGGGCCGCCACGCCGTGACCTCGACCGCGACCCGCGCATCCCTGGCGTGCCCGGCCAGCTCGCCCGGCGGGCACGCGAGCACGGCATCCCAGCCGTAGTCGCCGAGGTGGCCGGCGAGCAGGAGCATGCTGCGCTCGGCGCCGCCCAGCGCCGCTGAGAGCGACACGATCAGCAGGCGCCGCACGTCACCGGCGCGGCTTCCGGCGGCCGGCGACCCTCCAGCGCCGCGCCGGAGCGACCAGCACGATGCCGAGCACGTCGGCACCGGCATCGCGGCATTCGGCGACCAGCCGCTGCAGCGCCGGCAGCGTGGCGCGACTACCGATGTCCGCGACCACCACCATCGACCCCGTCATGGACGCGACCAGCTTGCTGTCGACGACGTCGACCGGAGGGGTGTTGACGATCGTGAGCCGGTCGGGTTCGTGCAGCGTCTGCAGCAGCTGCGGCAACCCACGGGTGAGCGCCTCGGCGGGGTGCTGGCGGTCGGGATCGGGCACCGGGCCCTGGGTCGCGGCGCGACCCAGCTCCCGCACCGAGTCCGCCGCCAGCAGCCGTAGCGGAAGCCCCGGAGGATCCGCGAGCCGGAGCAGGGCATGTCCGTCGGCGAGCTGGCCGTCCGCCGTCAGCTCGCCGCCGAGCGCCCTGGTGAGGGCCGGGCGACGCAGGTCACCGTCCAGCAGCAGGACGTTGCGGCCCACGGCGGCGAGGGACCATCCCAGCATGGCGGTGATGACGGCGGCCACGTCACGCGCGCCGACGCCGGTCACCGCGATCGCACCGACACCCTTGCGCAGCAGGGCGATCTGGAGGTTCGCCCGCACCTCCTGGCAGGCCTCGACGGCCTCGCGGTGGGTCCCGTACAGCAACTGCCGAGCGGGGGACCATGCCGAGAACCTGCGCGGCCGCCGCCACTGCGGGACCGTCCCGAGCAGCGGCACGCCGAGCCGGTCCCGCAGCTGCGCGCCGAGCTCGTTGCGCCGGCTGACAGACTGCAGCGCCAGCGCCCCGAACACGGCCGCGATCAGGCCGAGGACCAGCCCGCTCAACAGCAGCGGAACGGCGGCGGGCGCCACCGGCGCGGCGGGGCGGACGGCCGCGTCCAGCGGTAGCACCACCAGGACGCCGGCGTCCTGGGACGGCTGCCGCAGGCGCAGGGCGACGTTGTTGGCGATCGGCGCGACCGCCTCCTGGTCGGTGCCGCGGACGACGATCCGCATGACGCCGCTCCCCGGGTTGATGACCGCGTTCACGCCGAAGTCGCCGCCGCCACCGCGCGCCACCGCAGCCGCGAGGGCCTGGTGCAGGCTCCTGCTCTCCACCCGGGCCTCGAGCGCGGGGATCATGAACTCCACCAGCTCGACACCGCTGGGCGAGCGCGGCTTGACGGCCACGGTCGCGGTCGCCTCGTAGTGCTTCGGGGAGAGCGCGACGACCGCCTCGGCGGCTGCCAGGCAGGCGCTGAGCACGATCAGCGCCACGGCCCAGAAGCGCCGCACGGCCCCGAGGATCTCACGAGGTTCCACCGAGCTCCCCTCCCTCCTTCGCCAGCGCCGGCAGGGACTGGCTCGCATCCGGTGGGCGGCTCCGCAGCGGCGCGGCCGCGCCCCGCAGCGCGCCGAGTGACAGGCCGAGCAGCACCGCGATGCGGTACTTCTCGAGGATCGACTCGACCATCCCCTTGGCCAGCAACCCGGCGACGACCGCGACCAACCCGACGCAGAGGGCGGCGCCCACGTCGTCGGGGCTCAGCCGCACGACCATCAGCCCGTTGCGCAGCGACAACGACAGCGCGAGCAGGAACAGGGACAGGCCGATCACCCCGGTGCGCAGGAGGAGGTCGAGGGCCAGGTTGTGGGTGACGTCCGTCTCGATCAGCTGGTTTTCCGCGAGCTCGTAGTGCCAGTACCTGGTACCGAGGCCCGATCCGACCCATGGGTGCTCGGCGACCACCGTGGGCGCCACGGCCCACTGGTTGCGGCGGGACTGCCAAGATTGCTGCTTGGCCGGCCTGACGAAGCTCTGCCGGATCTGGCCGACCAGTGGCACCGCCGTTGCCGGTTCACGCGTCAGTCGCAACGACACGGGCAGCAGCAGCACCGCGACCAGGCCGATCGTCACCAGCGAGAGGCCCGCCCGGCGCGCCGACGGCAGCCAGCGCCGGCGGCGGAGCACCACCAGGCCGCTCGCGACCGCCACGCTGATGGCCCAGCCGATCAGGGCCGCACGCTGCTGCGCGACCAACGGGGAGGCGGTCAGCACCAGGGCGGCGACGGCGTCGAGCGGACGCCGCTGCGCCGGCCTCACCAGGAGCAGCCCGACGAGGCCGAGGGCGCCGAAGATGGTCGCCGCGTCCGCGCCCACCTGGCCGAAGCCCCGCAGCGGCAGCAGCGGCAGGTCCGCGGTCACCCGCACACCCGTCTGGTCGAGCACGACGAGCAGGCCCGCGACCGGCGCGGCCCACCTGATCAGGCGCCACAGTCCGTCAGCGCGTAGCTGCCCTCCCGCCGCCAGCGCGAAGGAGCCGCCGATATAGAGGATCGCCTTGCTCTCGAACAGGACCAGGTTCGGCGGGTGCCCGGCGAGGATGCCGAGCGCGGCCGCGTCGAGCATCCACAGGAAGAACGCCGTCCACCAGAGCATGTCGGCCGACCACCTGGTGGCGGGCCGGCGGGCGCTGAGGCGGGCGGCGAGCGCCAGGCCGATGACGACCTCGGGGAGGAACACGCTGTACGGGCCGACCTGCAGCTTGAACAGGCCGGTCGGGGTGGCGAAGCTGAGCGGGTTGAGCGCCGCGTCGACCACGATCGTCGCGAGCACCGCCTGCAGCGTGCGATCGCTCCGCCCGCTGCGCTCGAACCGCACGAAGAGGTTGAGCATCAGCAGGAGCGCCACGGCGGCGCAGCTCAGCTCGAACGGTGTCATCGCGGTCATCGCGCGCCAGCCAGCTGGTCGAGCAGGGGCGACAGGGTCCTGTCCCACGAGTAGCGCGCCGCGACGGCGGCGCTGCCGCGCCGGCCGAGCTCGGTCGCGCGCGCCCTGTCGCGCAGCAGGGCCGCGATCTGCTCGGCCATGCCCTCCGGATGGTCGACGATCGTCAGCCCATTGCCGGCCAGGCACTCGAGCCCTTCGGCGCCGATCGCGGTGGCGACCACCGGCCGGCCCGCATCCAGCGCTTCGAGGATCTTGAGGCGGGTTCCCCCGCCCGAGCGCAACGGCGCCAGCGCGACCCGGGCGCGGGCGAGGTAGGGCCGCACCTCCTCGACCGATCCCGTCACCTCGATCGCCGGACCGGACAGCCTGCGGAGGGCCGGCCCGGGATCGCGCCCGACCAGCAGCAGTCGCGCGTCCGGGACGCGCCGCACGACCCTGGGCCATACCTGCTCGACGAGCCAGAGCGCGGCGTCCTCGTTGGGGCGCCAGCTCATCAGCCCGACGAAGGCGGCGACCGGGCCGGAGGCTGGTGGCAGTGGCGTCCCCGGCTCCCACCCGTTGGGGCAGACGAGCAGGCGCCTCGGCGACCAGGGCAGGCGGTCGCGGTCGTGCTCACTGACCACCGAGACGACGTCGGCGACGCCAAGGGCCCAGCGCTCGAGCCGCCGCAACGCCACCGACTCCATCCGCGCCACGGTCCCGCGCACGACGTCCGCGTCACGCGCGTAGCTGGCGGCCAGGGACGACTCGACGTTGTGCAGGTCGAGCACCCGCAGGCTGGCGGGGCCGAGCGACAGGTACGGCGCGAGCTGCGCGTACTCCACCTGGAGCAGCCGCGTCCGGCCGTCAGCCACCGCGGCCCGCACCTGCCCGGCCAGCCGGCGCTCCCAGTAGCGCCCGGCGGTGAGCGTCCGCGTGCGCAGGACACCCTCGAACTGGCGCATGCGGCCTGGGGTCCATGGGACCGACCGCACCTCGACGCCGAGCGCCCGGAGGCCGTCGCGGTCGGCGGAGCCGTCGTCGAACGCGCACAGGGTCACCTCGCCCTGCGTGGCCAGCCGGCGCAGGATGGCGAGCGACCGGTGCTTCCCCCCCGAGTTGGCCGGCAGGGGGAGGAACTTGGTCACCATCACGCTCTTCACGGCGCGGGCCGTCCGGGCCGCCGGTACTCCGCGACGCAGGCCCGTCCGAAGCACCGTTGGCTCGCCTCGACCAGGCCGGCGTCCCCAAGGCCCCGGCGGACGGCCTGCTCACCGGCTGACGGGCCGGCCTGGTCCCTCCTGACCACCAGCCAGAGGCGGGAGGCACGCCCCGCCGAAGCGGCCACCACCTCCCGGCCGATCGGCAGGGGGCCGAGGGCCGCCAGCTCACCGGTGACGCCGCGGGCCTCCTCGGGATGGAGGGGCTCCAGCTCGACGCCGCCGGGGGCGCGCGAGCGGTAGTAGTCGAAGGGCAGCCTGCCGTAGGCGGGGTAGAACAAGACGCCGTCGGCGGCTTCAGCTCGTGCGCTGACCTCCGCGACGGCCGACCTCCAGTCCTCCTTGGGGCTGGCGCGGTACCACCCGACGTCGAGCGCAAGGCTGACGAGCAGCGCGAGGCTCACCCCGGCGGCCGCGGCAGCGGGGCGCAGGCGCAGCAGCGCCACGGCCACCAGGATGACCAGCGGCGGGAGGCAGTAGGCCAGGTAGCGCGGGACCAGCAGGGGCCGGTAGGCGATCGACAGGGCGACCATCCCGACCGTCGGCGTGACCAGCCAGCTCACCAGCAGGGCGAGCGCGAACCGCGGCGGCCGCGGCGTCGTCGAGCGACCGTGCTGGACGACCACGGCGAACACGCCGAGGACCGCGACGGCCAGCAGCGACAGCGACGCTACCGGCGGGACGACCTGGTTCAGTCGCTGGACGAGCCGGCCCCCGCTGGTGCCGGCGGCGATCCAGCCGACGCCGTCCGCGTTCGCCTGCTGGACGCGGAGCAGCAGCGGGGCCACCAGCAGCGACAGCAGGACGGTGCTGCCCGCCAGGTCGCGCCGCCGCACGGCCGAGCGTGGCAGGGCCGCAAGGGCGAGGAGGTTCGCGGCGGGCAGGAGGACGACCAGGGAGTTGGTGGCGACGGCGCAGGCGGTGACGACGGCGTAGCCGACCCACGCCGAGCGGGAGCGGCGCTGCACCGCGACGACCAGCAGCAGTTCGGCGGCGACGACGAGCAGCAGGCAGAGGGCGTAGCCGCGGGCGGTTTGGGCGAGGCGCAGCACCACCGGGTTCAGCCCGAACAGGATGCCGCTGACCACCGCCGTCCTGCGTCCGAGCAAGCGGGCCACGAGCAGGAACAGCGCGGACGCCGCCCCGGCGGCGCAGAGCACCGACAGGCTCCTGACCGCTGACTCGCCGGCGCCGAAGACCGCCGTCCAGCCCTTGAGCAGCAAGTGGTACACGGCCATGTTGGCCTCGCGCCCGAACAGCACGCGGGCGAGGTCGTGCCAGCCGAGCCGCGCCAAGGTCGCGCTCACCGACTCGTCCTGCCCCAGGCTCTTGCCGCCGAGCAGCACGGAGCCGGTCACGGCGCAGACCAGGCCCGGGAGCAGCACCAGCCCTGCCCGTCCCTGGCGGGCGAGGCGCAGTCGCAGCCGCGCCGTCGGCGCCTGGGCCCAGCGGCCGGCGACGGTCATCGGACGGCGCCGAAGTGCGCCCGGAAGCTGCTGGCGGCGCTGCTGAAATGGCCGGCGGTCAGCTGGTGCTCGCCGTCACGCGCGTCGTGCTCGAAGTAGATGAACCAGGCGACCCGGTTGGCCGGGTCCCGCACGAAGCGGTACATCTGCTCGACGAAGTAGGGGTTGTCACCGCCGCCGTGGCCGTCGCTCCTGCGGGTCAACCCCCACTCGGGGATCGCCAGGGGCTTGCCGTGGGCGCGCGCGAAATGGCTCCAGAACTCGAGCCCGAGCTCGCCGTGCAGCATCCCCGACCAGGCGCGCTGACGGCGCTCGAGCACGTCATGGGGCGCAGCGTCGGCGGGGATCGGGTAGGTGTCGGGGATCCAGGACTGGTCGTAGACGTCGATCCCGATCGTGTCCACGTAGGAGTCGCCCGGGTAGGCCCTGAGCGGGTCGGCCTCCAGGTGGCCCAGGGCAGGGTTCCAGTCGAATTCGAACCCGCTTCCCGGGACCGCGCGCATGGATCGCACGACCTGACGGAAGCAGCCCGCGAAGTCGGCTTCCGCACTGGCTGCGCGCCAGGCGTACCAGCCGCCGTTGAACTCATGGCCGAGTCGCAGGACGCTGTCGCCGAGCCGTTGCTCGACCAGGTTGCGGGCGAGACGGGACCAGTGCGCGTCGTACGCGCCGGAGCGGCAGTTCCCGAGCGAGACGCCGCCGCCATGGCTGCGGTCCCAGGGGCCTGGAAGGAGGGGGACGGTGAGCACCAGGGTCCCTCCGGCGTGCTTCCAGCGCCGCAGTTGCCAGGCCGGGTCCTCGATCTCCCTCCAGCTCGCGCCCGGAAGGAAGTCCAGCCGGACCCCGACCCCCCGCCCGAGCCACCGCTCGAAGCCGGCGATGCTGGCCACGTCGCCGGCTCCCAGGTAGACCCCGAGATCGGGCACACCCTGGCGCGGAACCTCCTGGTTTCCGCGGTTGATCACGGAAATGCCGACGAACGCCAACAACAGGAGCGTCGCGGCAGCGACCAGGATCATCCGGACCCTCATGCCGCTCCTTCCTCATGAGCAGGTGCGCACTTGGCGTCAGGGCTCGCACCAGGCAGTTTGGTATGACATGTTCAAGTGTTTTAAGTTCAAAGGGAGGCTATCGCACTTCGTCTGGATCAACGAACCACCTCGACCAGCTGGCGTTCCGGCTGCCTGAGCGATTTCGGAGCCAAGGACACATGTCGGAGCTGACGCGTACGGCCACCACGGCCTCAGGACTCCCGTCCGTCTCGGTGGTCGTTCCCGTCCGCAACGAGCGCCAGCGGATCTCGGACCTGCTCGCCGCCATCGAAGCCCAGACCTTGCGACCGATCGAGGTGCTGGTCGCGGACGGATGCTCCGACGACGGGACGCTCGAGTGGCTGCGGGCCGCCGCGCAGCGCCGCCCCTGGCTGCGGGTCGTCGAGAACCCGGACCGGGTGATCCCCAACGGCCTCAACCTCGCGATCGCGCTGGCGCGGGGCGAGGTCGTGGCGCGAATGGACGCCCACGCGTACTACGCGCCCGACTACCTACGCCAGCTCGCCAACGTGCTCGCGGGCCACGCCGAGGTGGTCGGCGTCGGCGGTGCCATGACGACCGACGGGAGGGGTCCTTGGGGCCGCGCGATCGCCGCCGTGTTGCGCCGCCGCATCGGGCTCGGTGGGGCACGTCACCGCACGGGCGGCAGCGGCGGCCCGATCGACCACGTCTTCAGCGGCGCGTACCGCCGCCAGGCGCTGATCGCGATCGGCGGCTACGACCCGACGTTCCACGCCAACGAGGACTTCGAGGTCGACCATCGGCTGCGGCAGGCCGGCGGGACCATCTGGCTCGAGCCGCAGGCGCGCGTGACCTGGTACACGCGGGAGAGCGCCACGGCCCTCGCGTGCCAGATGTGGCGCTACGGCTTCTTCAAGGCACGCACGCTGCGGCTGCACCCGCGGTCCGTGCGGCCGCGACAGCTCGCCCCGCCGGCGCTGGTGCTGTGCCTGACGGCGGTGACCATCGGACGGCCGCGGCTCGGCATGGTCAGTTGGCTCTGCTACCTGGGCACCGCGATCGGCCTCGGGGCCTCGGCGGGCCGCTCGGACCGGGTGTCCGCGTGGAGGGCCGGCCTGGCCACGCCCACCGTCCACCTCTGCTGGGGGCTCGGGCTACTGGTCGGGCTGCTCCGTCACCGGGAGACGGCGCTGCAGCGTCGGCCCTTCCTCCCAGAGCCGGCGACCGCGATCGACGAGCCGGTGGGGTGACCGCGATCACCGCGACACAGCTGCGGCCGGGTGGCGAGGGCGGCACCAGGGACGGGCTGCCCAGGCGCATGGCGCCCACCCTGCTGGCCAACTACACGGCCGAGGTCCTGAACGCCGTGGCGGCGCTGGTCGCGACCCCGATCCTCCTCAACCGCCTGGGCAACACCGCCTTCGGTCTGTGGGCCCTCGCCGGCAGCGTGATCGTCTACCTGGAGCTGTTCGAGTTCGGCTTCGGGGCCGCCACCACCAGGCTGGTCGCCGGGGACGCCGGCGTCGACCCTGACGCCGTCGCCCGGACGGTCAACACCACCGTCGCCGTCCTCCTCCTGCCGGGCCTGGCCGCGCTCCTGGTGGGGCTCGCGGTCTCGGTGCTCGCGCCCACCTGGTTCTCGATCCCGCCGCCGCTCGACCACCAGGCCGTGGTGGTGTTCGGCGTGCTCGCGGTCACGCTGGCGATCTCGATCCCCTTGGACACCTTCGGTGGCGCGCTCATGGGTCACCAGCGCAGCGACCTGCTGAGCATGACCAACCTCGCCCTGAACCTGCTCACCAACCTGGCGGCGGTGACCGTCGTGCTGCTTGGTGGCGGTCTGGTGCCGCTCGCGCTGGCCGCCGCCGCGGTCTCGATCGCGATGCACCCGCTGCGCTGGCGGCTGCTCAAGCGCATCGTGCCGTCGATCCGCCTGAGCCGCAGGCTGGTCGACCGCTCCCGGATCCGGCCGGCGGCCGGCGCCTCGGGCTGGTTCCTCCTCCGCGACCTGGCCATCGTCGCGATCTACCGGCTCGACCTCCTGGTGGTCGGCGTCGCGCTCGGGGTCAAGGAGGTCGCGCTCTACGCCATCGGGCTGAAGCTCGCGCAGCTCGGGCGCAAGGCGCTCAGCCCCCTGACCGCGCTCTTCTTCCCGCACGCCTCCTCGATCGCCCGGCGCGGGAGCCGCTCCGACATCGCCGCGCTGCTGCTCGACGGCACGCGCATCGCCATGCTGGCCGGCATGCCGATCATGCTGACCCTCGCCTGGCTGTCCGACCTGGCCGTGCGGGCCTGGGTCGGGCCGGGTCACGAGCCCGCCGCGGCGGTCCTGGTCTGCCTTGCCCTCGGCAGCGGGCTCATGTCGATCAGCGAGACGCCGCGTGAGCTGCTTGCCGGTGCAGGGCACGTCAAGGCCGTCGCGCTGCTCACGGCCGCCGAGGGGATCGTGAACCTGGCGCTCTCGATCGCCCTGGTGCGGCTGCTCGGGGTCGCGGGCGTCGCCCTCGGCACCACCCTTGCCGTGGTGCTGGTGAGCCTGCCGACGTCCGTCCTGCTGGCCAGCCGGGTGACCGGGGTGTCATTCAGGTCGCTCGCCACCGGGGCGCTCGGCCCGCACCTCCTGCCCATGTGCCTCACCAGCGGCCTGCTGCTGCTTGCCCGACTGCTCCTGCCTGCCGCCCCGACCATGGTGCTGCCCGTCGCCGTCCTTGCCGTGGTGGTCTACCTCGTCGCCTACGGCACGGTGGGTGCGACCCGGTCGGAACGGGAGCGCCTGCGCGGTGGCGCGAGAACCCTGCTGCGCCTCGTCGCGCGGAAGCCCGCTTGAGGGACGCCATGCCATCCCTGGAGCCAGCGACCGTGCCCAGCGCCGCTCCCGTGATCGCCATCTGCGTCTGCACCATGCGCCGAGAGCCGACCCTGACCGCGCTGCTGCAGGCGCTCTGCCGCCTGGACCTGGAGGGGCTCGACCCCGAGCGCCTGCGGGTGGTGGTGCTCGACAACGACGCCGCCGCCTCCGCCGAGCCGGTCGCTCGCCGCTTCGGGACGTCGTTACCAGGCGAGCTCCGCTACCAGGTCGAACCTCGCAGAGGATTCCCCTTCGCGCGCAACAGCGCGGTTCGGGAGGCCGGCCGGGTGGACTTCGTCGCGTTCATCGACGACGACGAGATCCCCGAGCCGCGCTGGCTGGTGGAGCTGGTGCGCGTGCAGCGTTCCAGCGGTGCGGCGATCGTCACCGGCCCGGTCCTGCCGGTGCTGCCGCCGGCCGCCCCGAGCTGGGCCCGCGCGGGTGGCTTCTACGAGCGGCCACGCCACCGCAGCGGGCAGCGCCTCCACTACGCGCGGACCAGCAACGTGCTGATCGCCGCGCAGGTGTTCGAGGGTCGTGCCGAGCCGTTCAGTGCGCGCTACCGGCACGGCGGCGAGGACACGCACTTCTTCATGCGCGCCCACCTGGAGGGCCACGCCATCGTCTGGGCGGACGACGCTCGGGTGACGGAGTCGTTTCCCGACGACCGGGTACGACTGGGATGGCTGCTGCGGCGGGCACACCGGCGCGGCTACGTCCTCAGCCAGTGCCTGCGGGAGTTCGCCTGGTCCCCGGCGCGCGTCCTCAAGCGCATCGCGCACGCGGCGGCACGCGTGGCCCACGGCGCCGCGCTCCTGCCAGGCACGCTCCTGTGGGGCCCCGTTCCCGCCGTCAAGGGGCTGCGCGAGATCGCCTTCGGACTCGGCCTGTTGCGCGGCCTGCTCAGCCGATGAGGACGACCTACCGGCGGGACCCACGGACGCGACGGGTGCAGCCAGCGGTGCCACGCGTGCTGGTCCTCAACGACTACGCGCTGCGCCAGGGCCTCCACCGCCACCGCCGTGGCGACTACCCGGCGCACCTGCTGTACGGGCTGGTCCAGCTGCGGGCGCGCTTCGACGTCGCCCTGCTGCGCGAGGACGGCTGGGCGGCGCGGCTGCCGCGCCGACGCCTGTGGCGCAACCTCTCCACGCAGGTGCGGGCGCTGCTGGCGGCGCGGCGCTACGACGTGCTCGTCTCCGGCAGCGGCTACGAGACCCTATTGGCCGCCGTGGCCCGCCGGCTGCTTCGGCTGCGCCGGCCGGGCCTGGTCGCGATCGTGCACCGGCCACCTCCCGCGGGTGCCGTCGGCCGGCTGGTTCGCTTCGCCTACGCCGCGCACCACACGCTGCTGTGCATCAGCCCGCTCGCGTATGCCGAGCTTGCGGCCGGCACGCGCGCGGGCAACGTCCGGCGCGTCGACTGGGGCGTCGACCTCGACTTCTACCGGCCGACGCCGGTACCAGGCGAGGGGCCGGTCCGTCTGCTCAGCGTCGGCAAGACCAAGCGCGACCACGACGTCCTCGTCCGTGCGATGGCCGGCCTGCCCGCGCTGCTCACGCTGTACTGCGATGCGGCCTCGGCACCGGACACCCCGCTGCCGCCGAACGTCACCGTGCACGTCGCGCCGCCCGGCGGCGAGTCCGTGTCCTATGCCGCGCTGCACCGGGAGTACGCGCGGTCGCACCTGGTCGCCGTGCCGCTGCGCCGCTCCAACGACCTCAACGGGTTCTCGTCGGTGATGGAGGCGATGGCCTCCGGCCGTGGCGTGCTCTGCACCCGTACCCGCGGCGCTGCCGTCGATCCTGAGGCGCTCGGCTTCGGGCGCTGCGCGCCACCCGGCGACGCCGCCGGCTGGCGCGACCTGATCGCCGAGGTCGTTCGCGACCCGGTACTGCTTGCCGAGTGGGGCGAACGCGCCCGCAAGGTCGCCGAGTCGGACTACGACCTCGAGCGGTTCGTCGTCGAGATCGCGGCGAGCATCGAGGCCGCGGCGCGATGAGCGGCGACCGCCGCCGAGCCGGTCGAGCCGTCGCGCGACGGCTGCTGCTGCTCGGCATCGGCGCGCTCTCGTCGCACCTTCTCTATCCCGTCGCCCTCGCGGCGGCCGCTCGGGGCCGCCGCCGGTCGCAACCTCCGGAGCCGCGGAAATGGCCAGAGGTCACCGTGGTGATCGCTGCCTACCGCGAGGCCGGCGCCATCGGCCGCAAGATCCGGTCGGTGCTCGCCGACGGCTACCCCGGAAGCCTTCGGGTGCTCGTCGTGGCCGACGGCGACCCCGCCACCGCCGCCGCCGCGCGCGGCGAGGGCGTCGACGTCCTGACCCCACCGGAGCGACTCGGCAAGTCCGCGGCGCTCAACCGCGCGCTGGCCGAGTGCCTGACCGAGGTGGTCGTCCTCACCGACGCCAACAACCCGCTGCGCCCGGGATCGATCGCCGCGATGGTCCGCTGGTTCGACGACCCGACCGTCGGTGCCGTCGCGGGCGCCAAGGCGGACAGCGCCGACGCCGCGGAGGGGTTGTACTACCGCTACGAGAACCACCTGAAGGTGCTCGAGTCGCGACTCGGCTCGACCATCGGCCTGGTCGGCGAGCTGGCCGCGATCCGCACCTCCCTGTGGCAGCCGATCCCCGACCACGTCGCCAACGACGACATGTGGGTCGCGCTCTGCCTGCTCGCCCGGCGCTACCGCATCCAGTACGAGGACGAGGCGCTCAGCTACGAGGAGGAGCGACTGCCGCTGCGACCCTTGTGGCGGCGACGCTCCCGCATCGTGACCAGCCAACTGCAGGTGCTGTGGGAGTGGCGGCGCCTGGCCGGGCCCGCCCGTCCCGAGATCGCGCTGCAGCTCTGGGGCCACCGGCTGTGGCGTACGACCCTCGGCCCCTTCTTCCACCTCCTGTTGCTCGGCTCGCTGATCCGCAACGCACCACGCAGCCGACTCGCCGCCGCGGGGCTCGCGGCCCACGTCGTCGCGGCCGGCGCGGTGGTGCGCCCGCCGCGCGGGTCGGGACCGTTCGCCGCGCTGCTTCGCGTCGCTCGACAGCTGCTCCTGCTGCACGCGGTCTCGGTCCACGCGTGGCTGCGGGTGGCGCGAGGTGACCGCGCCACCAAGTGGCTCAAGCCGGACCGGTAGCGGTACCCGGAGTCCGGCCTCGCCGGGCCGCCGGACGGCGGCAACTCGGTGGTCCTGCACCTGTACGTCCCCGACGTGGACGCGAGCTTCCGGCGCGCGGTGCGGGCGGGCGCCGAGCCGGTGGTGGAGCCGGACGGCGAACGCGCACGCGAACGCCGACTCGTGGCCCAAGACGCTGGCGTTCATCGCCAAGTACGGGGCGCCGGGCCAGCGCGACTGAGAACCGCCCGGTCAGGTGGCGCGCCGGTCGAGGTGGCGCTCGACCCACTGGCCAAGGTCGTGGCGCTGGATGGCGGCTGCCATCAGGTCGGGGAAGGCGTCGGGGGTGCAGGCGAAGGCGGGGACGCCGAGGCCGGCGAGGGCGGCGGCGTTGTCGCGGTCGTAGTACGGCGCGCCCTCGTCGGAGAGGGCGAGCAGCGCCACCACCTGGATATCGGCTGCCTTCATGGCGGCGATCCGGCGCAGCAGCTCGTCGCGGACGCCGCCCTCCATCAGGTCGCTGATCAGCACGAAGATGGTGTCGGCCGGGCGGGTGATCAGGCCCTGGCAGTAGGCGACCGCGCGGTTGATGTCGGTGCCGCCGCCGAGCTGGGTGCCGAACAGCAGCTCGACCGGGTCGTGGAGCTGCTCGGTGAGGTCGACCACCGCGGTGTCGAACACCACCAGCGAGGTGCGCAGCGAGCGCATCGAGGCGAGCACCGCCCCGAAGACGCTGGCGTAGACCACCGAGGCGGCCATCGAGCCGCTCTGGTCGATGCACAGCACCACCTCGCGCTGCACCGCCTGCTGGCGCCGGGCGTAGCCGACCAGCCGCTCGGGCACGACCGTGCGCCGGTCCGGCAGGTAGTGGCGCAGGTTCGCGCGGATGGTGCGGTGCCAGTCGATGTCGGCGTGGCGCCGCGGCCGGTTGACCCTTGCCGCCCGGTTCAGCGCGCCGGTCAGCGCCGTGCGGGTGCGCTGGGCCAGCCTGCGCTCCAGCTCCTCGACCACCTTGCGGACCACCGAGCGGGCGGACTCCCTGGCCTTGGCCGGCATCACCCGGTTGAGCGAGAGCAGCGTGCCGACCAGGTGCACGTCGGGCTCGACCGCCTCGAGCATCTCCGGCTCCAGCAGCAACCGGGTGAGGTCGAGCCGCTCGATCGCGTCCTTCTGCATCACCTGGACGACGGTGGAGGGGAAGAACCTACGGATGTCGCCGAGCCAGCGCGCCACCCGCGGCGCCGAGGCGCCGAGGCCGGCGCCACGCCGGGCGTCGCCGCCCTCGTCGCTGTCGTACAGCGCGGCCAGCGCGGCGTCGACGCGAGCGTCGTCGCCGGCGAGCCCCACCCCGGTGCCCTCGTCGCCGCCGTCGCCGCCGCCGAGCGCCAGCCGCCAGCGGCGCAGCCGCTCATCGCTCACGACCGGCCACCTCCAGGCCGAGGATCCTCGCCACCGTGTGGACGGCCGGCGCGGCACGGGCCTGGTCGATCTCGTCGGCGTCGGGCTCGGCCTCGGCACGCCTGCCCGTGCCGAGGTGGCGGACCTGCTCGCCGATGGCGCGGCGCTCCGGGGCGGCGAAGGCGCCGAAGGTGCGGCGCAGCAGCGGCAGCACGTCCTGGAAGCTGTCGCCGGGCAGGCCGGTGACCCATCCGTCGACCAGGCGCAGCAGGCCCGGGTCGTGGACCAGCAGCAGGCCGCCACCGGCGAGGAAGCCTTCGATCCAGCCCGCGGCGTGCGCGGCCGGCGTCCCGACGGAGGTGGCGCGGCTCATGCGCGGCGCGGCGTCGGCGGCGGCGAGCCGGCCGGCGTCGAGCAGCAGCCGGGTCAGCCGGCCGTCGACCAGGCCGTGCAGGTCCTCGCGGTCGCTGATGGCGGCGAGCGTCGCCTCCCAGCGGCCGCGCAGCTCGGGGTCGGCCAGCAAGCCGATGGCGGCGTCGAACGCCTCGACGTGGCCGAGCAGCTCGCGCGCCGCGTCGTCGTCCAGCCCGGTGACCGCCGGCGGCAGGCCGGCACTGACCCGCGCGACGATCTCGTCGACCACGGTGCGCAGCGCGCCCACGTCGGTGCCGCGCACGTCGCCGTAGCGGCAGGCGCGCGCCAGCGGCGGCAGGGCCGCCATCAGGTGGGTGACGTCGGCGTCGAGCGCTGCCCGCCCGGCGAGCGCGGTGGTGACCTCGCCGAGGGCGTCGGGGAGGTCGGCGAGCAGGCAGCGCTCGGCGAGCGTGGTGAGGTCGGCGAGGGTGCCCTCCTCGGCGGCGAGGGCTGGGGCGCGGGCGGTCGCGGCGGCCGGCACGGTGGTGCCCCAGGCGCTCGCCTCGATCAGCGCCACGTCGAGCTCTGGGCGCCAGGCGAGCGCCCACAGCTCGTGGAAGGTGCCCTTGCCACGGCGCGCCGCGCGTGGCTCGCCCCAGGCGACACCGAGCAGCCGCAGGCGGTGCAGCAGCCGGCTGCGCGCGAGGTCGTTCGGCTTGCGCAGGTCGAGGTCGTGCTCCCGTTCCAGGGCCGCCGGGGGCAGCCGCAGCCGGCGCTGCTCGGCGTGCAGGTCCCGCTGCAGCGGCACCATCGGCGTCGCCGCGGGCACGCGGCCGAGGCGCTCCCCCACCACCAGGCGGCGCTGCACCAGCTCGACCGGCAGCTCGGCCCCCTCGCAGAGGACGGCACGGGTGGCCTCGGTGACCTCCGCGAGCCCGCCGAGCGGGCGGCCGCGCAGGACGGCGAGCGCCTCGACCAGGCGGACGGCCTCGATCACGTGCGCCGAGGACACCGGCAGGTCCTGCTCGCGCAGGACCGCGGCGGCCTGGGTGAGCCAGCGCTCGACCGGACGGTCCGGCGCGGTGAACAGGTGGTGGTACCAGCCGGGCGAGGTCACGCCGGCGCCGTAGCCGGTCCACGAGGCGAGCCGGCCGTGCGTCCACGGCACCCAGGTCGCTGCGACCTTGACCTTGGGCAGGCCGCGCAGCAGGCGGTCGTCGGCGGCGGCGGGCGGCAGCTCGGCGAGGGCCGGCACGTGCCAGGCGCCACAGACCACGGCGACCCGCTCGTGGCCCTGCCTGAGCGCGGCGCGCAGGACCTTGCGCATGTGCGCCTCGCGGCGGGCCTCCCTGGCGGCCTCGCGCTGCGGCAGCGCCGGTGCGTGGGCGCGCAGGGTGGCCATCGCCTCGGCGATGGCCGCGAACGGCGACGGCCCGCCCACGCGGTGCTCGACCACGTCGTCCCACCAGCGCTCGGCGTCGTCGTAGCCGGCGGCGCTGGCCAGCCAGCCGAGCGGGTCGATCCGCACCGCGGCGGCCTGGTCGCGCTCGCCGCCGCCGTCGGGCCGCTCGGCACCGTCGCCCGGCAGCCCGGCGTCGCCGGGCCGCTCGGCGAGGCTGTACGCGGCCGGGAGGTCGCAGAAGCGCAGCGGCACGCCCGCCTCCAGCGCGTAGCGGATCGCCTGCCACTCCGGCGAGAACACCGCGAACGGCCAGAACGCCGAGCGGGACGGCTCCCCCGCCACGTAGGCGAGCAGGGCGACCGGCGGCTCCATGCCGGCGTCGGCGGCCAGCGGCAGCAGCTCGTCAGCCTCGGGCGGCCCCTCGACCAGCACCACGTCGGGCCGCAGGTCGGCCAGGGCTGCCCAGACCGCCCTGGCGGAGCCCGGCCCGTGGTGGCGGATGCCGAGCAGGGTGACGCTCACACGGAGGCCTCGCGGCAGGCGCGGTACAGGTCGCGCCAGTGCTTGCGCTCGCGCACCACGGCCTCGAGGTACTCCTGCCAGACGACCCGGTCGGAGACGGGGTCCTGGACCACCGCGCCGACGATGCCGGCGGCCACGTCGGCCGGGCGCAGCACGCCGTCGCCGAAGTGGGCGGCCAGCGCCAGGCCGTGGGTGACCACCGAGATGACCTCGGCGGTGCTGAGGGTCGCGCTGGGCGACTTGACCTTGGTGCGCCCGTCGGCGGTGACGCCCTCGCGCAGCTCCCGGAAGACGGTGACCACCCGGCGGATCTCGTCGAGCCCCGGCGGCGCCTCGGGCAGCTCGAGGCTGCGCCCGATCTGGCCGACCCGGCGGGTGACGATCTCGACCTCCTCGTCGGCGGAGGCCGGCACCGGCAGCACCACCGTGTTGAAGCGCCGCCGTAGCGCGCTGGACAGCTCGTTCACGCCCCGGTCGCGGTCGTTGGCGGTGGCGATGACGTTGAAGCCCTTGCTCGCCTGGACCTCCTCGCCCAGCTCGGGGATGGGCAAGGTCTTCTCCGACAGGATGGTGATCAGCGCGTCCTGGACGTCGGAGGGCATGCGGGTGAGCTCCTCCACCCGGACCAGGCTGCCCAGCGCCATCGCGTGCATCACCGGGCTCGGGACGATGGCCGCTCGCGACGGGCCGTCGGCGAGCAGGCGCGCGTAGTTCCAGCCGTAGCGGATCGCCTCCTCCGGCGTGCCCGCCGTGCCCTGGACCAGCAGGGTGGAGTCGCCGGAGACGGCGGCGGCGAGGTGCTCGGAGAGCCACGTCTTGGCCGTGCCTGGCACGCCGAGCAGCAGCAGGGCGCGGTCGGTGGCCAGGGTGGCGACGGCCACCTCGACGATGCGCCGCGCGCCGACGTACTTGGGGGAGACGGGGACGCCGCCGGGCAGGGTGCCGCCGAGGAGGTAGGTGGTGACGGCCCACGGCGACAGCTTCCAGCCGGGCGGCCGGGGGCGGTCGTCGTGCTCGGCGAGGGCGGCCAGCTCGTCGGCGTGCTGCTGCTCGGCGTGGGGACGCAGCACGCGCTCGATCGCGGCGGTATCGCTCACTGCAGCTCCTTCAGCATGTCGTAGCGGAAGCGCAGGGTGGTGGCGAGGTGCTCGGCCAGGGTGCGGGGCAGCTTCGGCAGCAGCTCGTCGGCCTTCGGGTGGAGCTCCGGCGCCAGGCGCAGGGCGGCGACCCGGCAGACGCGGCCGAGCTGCCAGTCGTCCTTGCCGGCCTTGCGGATCCTGGCGAGCACCGCGGCGGCGAGCTCACCGCCCCAGGGCCCGGGCAGGTCGGCGAGCAGCGCGGCCAGCTCGGCGAACGAGGTCTCACGGACCAGGCGGGCGGCGTGCGCCGAGCGCCGCTCCGGCGGGAGCACGGCCAGCAGCTCCCGGGACGGCTCGGCGGCGAGCAGGGCGACGGCCCAGTCGGGGTCGTGCTGCAGCACCGCGGCGCGCACCCAGCCGGCCCTCACCACCGGCCCCCACTCGTCGGGCGCCAGGCGCAGGATCGCGGCCGGGCTGGCGCCGAGGCGGCCGACCCAGCTCGCCAGCGGCGTGCGCACCAGGAGCTGCTCCAACCACCAGGCCCGCTCGCCGGTCCCCTTGGGCGGGCGGCGGCGCACGCCGTCGCGCTGCATCGCCCGGTCGCAGGCTGCCGGCGGCTCGGCCGCCAGGCGCAGGCCGCGCAGCCGCCGCTCCACGCGCAGGCAGGCATGGGCGCGCTCGGCCGTGCGGCGGCCGAGCGCCGAGCCGGGCAGCAGCGCCAGCAGGTCGGCGGCGAGCTCGCGGACCGCGCTGGCGCGGTCGTCGAGGGCGGCTTCCAGGAACGGCTCGTCGGCCGCTGACAGGCCGTCCTCCAGGACGGCGACGAAGGTCGCGCGGTCGGCGGCGGTCTCCTTGCTCCACGAGGCCGCGAGCAGCTCGCGGGCCGCGGCCGGGTCGCCGTCGCGCAGCCGGGCGAGGTGGTCGCGGCGCTGCACCGCGGTGCCGAGCTCCCAGGCCTCCGGGTCGGGCTGGTCGTCGCCCAGCTCGCTCTCGGCCAGCAGGTAGGCCCATTCCGGGTTGAGCCCGGCGAGCCAGCGGCCGCGGCGGCCGGCGACCGCGGCGATCGCCGCGCGCAGCGAGCGGTCGCGGCGGCCGAACGCGAGCAGGTCGGGCAGCAGGTCCGCCGGCGCCCGGACGCCGTGCGCCGCGGCGGCGTCGAGCCACTCGGGCAGCACCTCGTGGTGGTCCCCGGCCAGCAGGCGGACCAGCCGCCTGGCCGCGGCTGGGCGCGCCGGCGGCGTGCGCTCCGCTGGGGCCAATGGCAGCGGCGCCGCACGCCCCGCCACCCGTCCGGCGCGGCGCTGCACGGCCAGCAGCGCCGCGCGGTCGAGCAGCAGCGCGGCAGGATCCTCGGCATGGGCAAGCCCGCCGTGCGCCGGGGTCGCGTGCGGCGCGGCGGCCACGACGCCGGCGACCGTGACCGCGGGCACCGGGCGGCGCTCCGTGCCGACCAGCGCCGTGGAGACCAGCTCGTCCCAGGCGGTCACAGCGACACCACCCGCCCGTCGCCGTCCCAGGCGGTGAGCGGCAGCAGCCCCCGCGACGACCACTCCCCCGCCAGCGTCACCGGGTGGCCGCCGGAAAGCGCCGCCAGGCGCCACGGCTCGCCCGCGCCGGGGTGCAGCGGCACGGCGTCGCCGTCCGGGTCGACCAGTGCCCAGCCGCCGGGGCCGGCGGCCTGCGGCGAGCCGGCGGGGGCGAGCGCCACGCCGGCCAGCAGCGCCGGCCACGCGTCCAGCCAGGGGTCGCACGCCAGCGCCTCCGCGTACGCCGCCAACAGGGCCGCGACCGTGCCGCCGGGCGGGACGACCCCGGCGGCGACGCCGCCGTGGCGGCGTGCCACCAGCGCGCGCAGCGCCGGCGCGCCAGGGTAGAAGGCCAGCTCGGCGTCGACGGTCGTGCCGACCACCAGCGAGCCGTCGAGCGGCTGGCCAGGGGCGGCGAAGGAGAGCACGAGGGCGGGGCGGCCAAGGTCGCGGCCGCGCAGCCACACCCGCCGCACGGTGAGGCGGTCCTCGACGGCGTCGCGCTGCCCGACGACGTCCCAGCCGTCGCGCACGGTGGGGCCGGCGAGCACCTCCTCGCGGGGGACGGTGAAGCCGATCCGGGAGCGGACCGTGTGGCGCAGCGGCTCCGGCAGCTCGGGCAGCTGCTTCGCCGCCACCACCAGGAGGCGGAGCAGGGCGTACTCCTCGAGCAGCCGGGCCGGCCAGCCCTCGCCGGAGCGGGGGACGGCGGCGAGCCGGCGCAGCACCGTGGCCGGGGCCGGCGCCTGCGCGTCGACCAGGCGCGCTGCGGCCGTCTCCCAGTGCCCGTAGCCGGCCCGGTGCGCCTCCGCCAGGCCGTGGCGCACCTGGTCCTGTAGCCAGCGGTCGAGCTCGTCGATGCCGGCGGCGACGCGGCGCTCCCGCTGCTCGGCGCGGCGCCGCTGGGCCTGGGGATCGGCCGCCTCGCTCCCTTGGGGCCTGGCCGCGCGGCGGCTGCCGGCCCTGGCGCCGCGCTCGCGGCGCTGCTCGATCCATTCGGCGACCCAGCCGGCCGGGGCGGGCGCGTCCCACACGCCGCCCTCCGACCACAGCAGCAGCAGGGCCAGCGCGTGCTTGCAGGGGAACTTGCGGCTCGGGCAGGTGCAGCGGTAGGCCGGGCCGGACAGGTCGACGCAGGCGCGGTACGGCTTGGCGCCGCTGCCCTTGCACGCCCCCCAGACCGCCGCGCCGTCCTCACCGCTGTGGCAGCCGGTGTCGGACCACAGGCCGGGCGCGGCGACCCGCTCGGCCGTCTGGCGCGAGGCGGCATCGGGCGCCAGGGCCAGCACCTGGTCACGGCTCCACCGATCGGACATGGGCGGATCCTAACCACGGACGGGGACAAGTGGCGCACCCGGGCCACCGGATGTTCCTGCGCGCGGTCGGCCTGAAGCCGGCCTGACGTGGCAAGCCTCGTGGCGAAGGGGCCGCTCGTCTGGCACGGTCGAGGTGGCGCGGCTTACGCCCCGCTTAGCGGCGCTCGGCCAAGGTGGCGCCGCAGATCCGCAGCAAGCGCACGGGCACAGCGCGGTGGAGGTGCGACGCCTCCCCCGCAGGGATCCCGGGCTCGGGTGGTCGCCCCCCGGCGAAGCAAGGGAGCCACGATGTCGTTCGCCAGCCCCCTCGCGCTGCTGGCGCTCGCCGCCGTCCCGCTCACCGTCGTCGCGCTGCTGCTGGCGCAGCAGCGCCGCGTCCGCTACGCGGTGCGCTACCCGGCGCTCGACGTCCTCGCCCAGGTCGTCGGGCAGGTACCGCGCTGGCGCCGCCACCTCCCCGCCGCGGTCTTCCTGCTCGCGGTCGCGGCCCTGCTGGTCGGCAGCGCCCGGCCGGTGGTGCGGGTGCCGGTCCCACGGGAGGAGGCGACCGTGATGCTGGTGCTCGACGTGTCCGGGTCGATGAACGCCACCGACGTGGAGCCGAACCGGCTGGAGGCGGCGCGGGCCGCGGCTGGCCGCTTCGTCGACAAGCTGCCCGCTGGCTTCCGGGTCGGGGTGGTGAGCTTCTCCGACGCGGCCGACACGCTGGTGCAGCCGACCACCGACCGCGGCGCGGTCGAGCAGGCGCTCGCCTCCCTGCACGCGGACGGCGCGACCGCCATGGGCGACGGCCTCAGCGTGGCGCTCGACGCGATCGAGCGGCTGGGCCAGCAGCCCGCTGAGGCTGGGGTGAGCCAGCAGGCGCAAGGGCAGCCGCACCCACCGGCGGTCACGCTGCTGCTGTCGGACGGGGCCAACACCTCGGGCAGCGACCCGCAGCAGCAGGCCGAGCGCGCCAGGCGGCTGGACGTCCCGGTGTTCACCATCGCGCTCGGCACCCCTGGCGGGGTGCTGCGCGGCCCGAGCGGCCAGGTCCGCCCGGTCGCGCCCGAGCCGGTCACCCTCGCGCGCATCGCCGCGACCACCAACGCCCGCTCCTTCCAGGCGGCGACCAGCGAGAACCTCTCCCGGGTCTACGAGGGCCTCGGCTCGCGCATCGGGTTCCGCACCGAGCAGCGCGAGGTCACCGTCGCGTTCGGCGCCCTCGGCCTGCTCCTGCTCGCCGTGGCCGGGGTGCTGCGCTCGCGCTGGGTGGCGCGGCTGCCATGACACGGCGAGGAGCGGGCATGCTCGGCCACCGCGGCAGGCGGGGAGGCCGGCGATGACCTTCGAATGGCCGCTGCTGCTGTGGCTCGCCCTGCTGGCGCCGGTCGCGCTGGCCCTGCAGGTGTGGAGCGAGCGGCGCCGGCGGCGCCAGGCGGCCGCGTTCGCCAACCCGGCCCTGCTGCCCAACGTGGTGACCGCCCGCCCCGGCTGGCGCAGCTGGCTGCCGGTCGCCTGCTACCTGCTGGCGACCGCCGTGCTGCTGGTCTCGCTCGCCCGCCCCGAGGCGGTCGCCCGCGTCCCGCGGGACGAGGCCACCGTCATGCTGGTGATCGACGCCTCGGCGTCGATGCTGGCCCACGACGTCGCCCCGAGCCGGGTGCAGGCCGCCCGCCGGGCGGTCGGCGAGCTGCTCGACCGGCTCCCCGACCGCTTCCAGGTGGGCCTGGTCAGCTTCGCCGCCACCGCCCGGGTCGAGTCGCGGCCGACGCGCGACCGCGCGGCCGTGCGCCAGGCGCTGGCCGCGTTCCAGGTGCGGCCGGGCACGGCCATGGGCGACGGGCTGCGGCTCGCCCTCGAGCTGAGCCGCGGCGCCGCGTCCGGCGGCCAGGCCGGGCGGCCGCCGACCACGGTGCTGCTGCTCGGCGACGGCATCAACACCAACGGGAGCTCGCCGCTGGCGGCCGCCGAGGCGGCCGGCCGCGAGCACGTGCAGGTGTTCACGGTCGCGCTGGGGACCCCGGGCGGCGCCCTGGAGCGGTCCGACGGCAGCCGCGTCCCGGTCCCGCCCGACGCGGCCACCCTGCAGCGCGTCGCCGAGCTGACCGGCGGACGCTCCTTCACCGCTCCGAGCAGCGACGAGCTCGCCGCCGTCTACCGCGACCTCGGCTCCCGCGTCACCTACGCGCGCGAGGAGCACGAGGTGACGGCCGCCTTCCTCGGCGGTGCGGTGGCCCTGCTGCTGGCGGGCGCCGGGATGTCCCTGGCGCTCTTCCGCCGCCTGCCGTAGCGCGGCCGGCCCGGCACCGGGACGCTCCCGGCAGGTCAGGAGTGCGCGGCGGCGTGGGCGCTCAGCAGGGAGCCGATGCCCGCGCTGTAGCCGGCGGGGTCGAGGTCGCCGAGCAGCAGCCGCTGCAGCACGTAACCGAGCTGCACGCCGAACAGCACCGTGCCCAGCTGCTCGGGGTCGGTCGCCGGCGGCACCTGACCCGCGTCCCTGGCCGCCCGGACGAGCTGGGCGAAGCGCGCGCGGAGGCTGCCGTAGGCGGTCGCGACCAGGTCGGCGAGCAGCGGATCGCGCTGGGACTCGCTCCACACCTGCAGGGCGATGCGACCAGCTCCCCGCGGACCGGTGAGGCGGTCGGCCACCACCAGCACCCGCGCCATCGCCTCCTCCAGCGAGGGGACAGGCTCGCTGCCGGCGATCTCGTCGATCGCCGCGGTGACCTCGCCGAGCACCTCATGGGCGATCGCCGAGACGATCGCGTGCTTGCTCGGGAAGTAGCGGTAGACCGCGCCGGCGGAGAGCCCCGACTCGCGGAACACGTCCTGCATCGAGGTCGCGTGGAAGCCGTCGCGGACGAAGCAGCGGCCCGCCGCGTCGAGGATCTGCCGGCGCCGGGCGGCACGGTGCGCATCGCTGACCTTTGGCATGGCACACAGAATAAAGCGGCGGCCGCCGCCGGCCTCGGCACCAGCCTCGGCCTCGCCGGCGTGGCCCTCGCCGTGCTCGCCGTCTTCCTGGTCGGCAACCCGCTCTCCGGGCTGACCGCCGCGCCCGAGCTGCTGCCGCAGCCCTGGGGCGCCGTCGGTCAGCTCCTGCCGCCAGGCGCCGGCGGCACCCTGCTGCGCGCGGTCGCCTTCTTCGGCGGCGCCGGCGCCGCCGCCCAAGCCTGGGCGCTCACCGCCTGGGCCGCCGGAGGCCTCCTGCTCGCCGCCATCCCGGCCGCGAGCCGCCTGCGCGCCCCGTCCCGCACCCGCTCGCACGGCCCGATCCCGCTGCGGGCGCAGGGAACCGCCTGACACCAGATCCTAGTTGCCCACAGCAACGGCAGCCCCCTTGCGCCACCTCCCGGAGGCCGCGACCGTCTCTCACGACCCCGGGAGGTGCGCGATCCCAGACGACCGCGAGAGGTTCTTCGTCGTGAATGCCTTCTCAGGCTGTTGGATCAGGGCAGGAGGGTGAGCGCGTCCGTGTGGCGCGGCCGTACCACACTGAAGTGCCGGCGGTCGACGGTGGCCACCTCGACGATGCCCAACCGTTCCGCCGTCGCGACGACCGAGGCGTCCACCGTGCCGAGCGGCAGGTCACGATAGCGGGCGACCAGCTCCGCGATCCGCAGCCAGTCCGGCGGGTCCACCGGCTCGACCGCGAACGCCCCTGCCGCCAGGTCGCCAAGGAAGCGCACCTCCGCCTCGGTGCCGAGCCTGGTCGCGATCAGGTAGGCGGCCTCGGTCACCACCAGCGTCGGCACCACCAGCGGGCCCGGATGGGACTCCAGCAGCGCCAGGCTCGCCCGGTGGTGGCGGTCGTCGGCGTCGACGTAGGCGTACAGCGGGCCGGCGTCGACGACGACCGCTACGAGGCCACCTCCGCGCGGAGGATCTCCTCGATCCGCTCGGAGACGTCGTCGCTGCCACTGTGCCCGACGCCCGCGGCCTGCAGGCGTCGCCGCCCGCCGAGGTGCGCCTCGATCGCCTCGCGGGTCAGTTCGGAGATGGTCGTCTTGCGCCGGGCGGCCTCGTGACGCAGGCGAGCGTCGAGGTCGTCGGGCAGCTTCACGGTAGTCCGCTTCATGGTATGCCAGCATACCATGAAGCCACCGGAGGCTGCGGTGACCAGCCTTGGCGGACTCGATGCCGTCGTGACGGCGAACCCTCCCGGCGCCGCCGACGAACGCGTCGAGGCGGAGCCGAGCCTGCTCGGCGCGAGCTCCCACCTGCTCGCGGTCGCGCAGCGCTGACCTCGGTGGAGCGCTAGACCGCGGGAGCGGTCGCGGCGATCGGTTCGACGCGTGGGCGCGCGAGCGCCAGGTAGTCGTCGGTGTCGAGGGCCACGGAGCGGTCCAGCCGCGCCGCGTTGAAGAAGATCCTCTGGTGGGCGAGCAGGCCGGGGTCGGCGATCAGCGTGAGCTCGGGGTGGAACGAGAACGGCAGGATGGTGCCGCTGGCGCTGCCGGCGAGCCGTTCGGCGACGTCGGGGGAGGCGAACGCGGCATAGGTGCCGCCGAGCAGGCGCTTGAGCGCGTTTAGGTCGACCCGGGCGTCGCCGGGGACCACGGCGAGCACGTGGCGCTTGGCCTTCTTGCCGAGCTTGACCATCACCACGATGCACTTGGCCGCCTGGGACAGCTCGTTGCCGCGCAGCGGGCTGACCAGATCGGTCCTGCCCTCCGGCGGATGGTCGATCAGCTCGTACCGCGCGCCGCCGCCGTCGAGCAGCGCCACCAGCTTGGCGTAAGCCGTCTCTGCGGTGGTCTCGGCCGTCATGCCGGCCGCTCCGTCCTACCACTGGGTCTGGAACGCACGCTTCACCTCTTCGATGCGCCGCTCGTTGCGGCGGTAGAAGGTCCACTGCTTGATCCGCTTGCCCTCGACGAGCCCGGCCCGCGCCAGGATCTTCAGGTGCTCGCCGGCGGTCGGCTGGCTGACCTCGAGCTTGTTGGCGATGAACAGCGAGCACACCCCGTCGCGCCGCAGGTCGCCGTCGACCTGCGGCGGGAAGTGCGCCGGCGGGTCCCGCAGCCACTCCAGGATCTGCAGCCGGCGCTCACTGGCCAGCGCCTTCAGCACCTCGACCGAGAGCATTTAGTCAGTCTGCTAAGTCCCTAAGCGGCTTGTCAACCTGACGGGCCTCGAACAGGCGGCTGAGCGCCTCGTCCCGGCCGGGCCTGACGTCCATGAACACTGGACTCACGACCCGCCGCCAAGGTTGCCGGCCGGTCCAACCTGGCGACCCGTGGGGGAAAACCCCCGCGGCGAAGACGGGTGGTAGCCGCGTTCCGCGTGGCGGGCCGAGTGCCTACCGTTCGGAGGTGATGGCATGAACCCGACCAGCACGAGGAGTTCAGCATGATCGAGGCCCGTGGTCTCACCAAGCGATACGGCTCCACCGTCGCCGTCGACGCGCTCAGCTTCGACGTGCGCCCCGGCAGGGTGACCGGCTTCCTCGGCCCGAACGGGGCCGGCAAGTCGACCACCATGCGCATGATCCTCGGCCTGGACGCGCCGGACGCCGGGCAGGCGCGGATCGGCGGACGCCGCTACCGCGAGCTGCGCTGGCCGCTGCGCGAGGTGGGGGCGCTGCTGGAGGCGAAGGCGTTCCACCCGGGCCGCAGCGCCCGTGCCCACCTGGCCGCGCTGGCGGCCAGCAACGAGATTCCGCGGTCGCGGGTCGACGAGGTGCTCGGCATCGTCGGCCTGGAAGGCGCGGGCCGCCGGCGGGCGGGGAAGTTCTCGCTCGGCATGGCACAGCGGCTGGGCATCGCCGCCGCGCTGCTGGGCGACCCTGAAGTGCTGCTACTGGACGAGCCGGTCAACGGCCTCGACCCCGAGGGGATCCGCTGGATCCGCAACCTGCTGAGGTCGCTGGCGGCGCAGGGCCGCACCGTTTTCGTCTCCAGCCACCTGATCGCCGAGATGGCGCTCACCGCCGAGCAGCTCGTGGTGATCGGCCAGGGACGGCTGCTCGCCGAGACCTCGGTCGCGGAGCTGGCCGCCCGGTCCGCCTCGCTGGAGGAGGCGTTCCTGGAGCTGACCTCCGGCAGCGTCGAGTACCGGGCGGCAGCGGACGCCAACCACCAAGCACCCACCCACGACTCGAAGGCGAGGACGTCATGACGACCACCGCGATCTCCCGCGCTCCCCACGGCCGCTACCGCTTCCCGCAGGCGGCGCGGATGGAGTGGATCAAGCTACGCAGCCTGCGCTCCACCTGGTGGGCGCTGTCGCTCACCGTCGCCGGCGCGGTCGGCATCGCCGTGGCGGTCGGGGTCAACACCAAGGACGCGTCCGCCGACCTGACCAACAACGCGCTCGCCGGCATCTCCCTCGGCCTGCTCCTCGCCGGCGTGCTCGGCGTGCTGCTGATGACCGGTGAGTACACCTCCGGGATGGTCCGGGCGACGCTGACCGCGATCCCGAACCGGTCGCTGGTGCTGGCCGCGAAGGCGGCGGTGTTCGGCGTGGTGACGCTCGCCGTCGGCGAGGCGGCCTCGTTCATCGCCTTCCTCGCCGGTGGCGCCGCGCTGCCCGCCAAGATCCCGGCGCCCACGCTCGGCCAGCCCGGCGTGCTGCGGGCGGTGGTGCTGAGCGGCGCGGGTTACTGCCTGATCGGGCTGCTCGGCCTCGGCCTGGGCGCCATCATCAGGCACACCCCGGCGGCCATCGCCGTGCTCGTCGGCGGCGTGTACGTCCTGGCGCAGATGGTCGCCGCGTTCGCCCCCGCGATCATGCCTTACCTCCCGATCGCGATCGTCGCCAACTCGCTGGGCGTGGTCCAGCCTGTGCCCATCGAGGGCCAGCTCCACTTCCTGTCGCCGTGGGCCGGGCTCGGCATGCTCTGCGTCTACGCCGCCGTGACGCTTGGGGCCGGCGCCTGGCTGCTGGCGAGGCGGGACGCCTGAGCAGGACAATGAGGCCATGGGCACGATCGGCCCGATGATCCCGGCGAGCTCGTCCCCGCCGCCCGGCCCGCCGCCGGGCGGCGGGCCGGGCGGCGGGCTGGCCGCGCTCGCCCGCGCGCTGCTCGAGCCGTTCAGCGGCAGGGCACTCCGCGAGCTGCTGTTCTGCCTCGTCGGCATCCCGCTCGGTTTCTCCATCGTCATCGTGGCTCCGTTCGGAGCATTCGCGGGCGCCCTCGCCGTGGTGGCGTTCGCACCCCGGTACCAGTCCACCTGGGTGGCGGCCCTCGCCCTGATCCCCGGGATCCTGCTGGTCGTGCTGCTCGCGACCCGTGCCGCCCGTGGGCTTGGCACGGTCCACCGTGGCCTGGCCGCGTGGCTGCTGGGCGAGCAGGTCGCGCCGCCGCCACCGCCGCGCACCGGCCGGGGCAGGCTCGGCCGGCTCACCGCTGGCCTCCGCGACGCCCCCGGCTGGCGGGCCGTGGCCTACCAGGTGCTGAAGCTCCCGGTCGCGTTCTTCTACAGCTACGCGGCCAACCTCTGGGTCGGTGGGCTGGTCAACCTGACCTACCCGTTCTGGTGGGGACTGTTCCGCAACCATCCACCCGGCGTGCGGCTACGTCCGGTGCCGGCCGTCGGCCCCTTCCCTGGCCGCGTGTTCCACGTCGGCAGCTTCGCCGGCACCTTCGGCGCCTTCGCCGTCGGCGTGGCGATGGTGCTCGCCGCGCCGTGGGCGACCAGGGCGGTGGTCGCGGCCGACCGCTGGCTGATCCGGGCGCTGCTGGGCCCGGCCACCCTCACCCAGCGGGTCCGCGACCTGGAGCAGACCAGGGCGCTGGCGGTCGACGACGCCGCCGCCCGTCTGCGCCGGGTCGAACGCGACCTGCACGACGGCGCGCAGATGCGGCTGGCCACGCTGGCGATGAACCTTGGCATGGCCAGGGAGAAGCTCGGCGACGACGGCGACCCGCTTGACGTCGGCCGCGCCCGCGAGCTGCTCGACGCCGCCCACCGGAGCGCCAAGGAGGCCCTGGTCGAGCTGCGCGACCTGGCCAAGGGGATCCACCCGCCGGTGCTGGACAGCGGCCTCGCCGACGCGCTGGCCACCCTGGCCGCCACCAGCGCCATCCCGGTCGAGCTGCACAGCGACCTGCCGCGGCGGCCGACGCCGGCGATCGAGACGATCGCCTACTTCTGCGCCGCGGAGCTGCTGGCCAACGCCGCCAAGCACAGCTTCGCGAACACGATCAGGATCCAGGCGACCGAGCACGACGGACGGCTCTTGCTCGGCGTCGGCGACGACGGCGTCGGCGGCGCCGAGCCGGCCCGTGGCAGCGGCCTGTCCGGGCTGGCGCAGCGGGTGCGCACGGTCGACGGCCGCCTGGAGATCGCCAGCCCGCCGGGCGGCCCGACGCGCATCACCGTCGTGCTGCCGCTGCGTACGTGAGAGGGTCAGCGGCCATGCGCGTGGTGATCGCCGAGGACGCCGCCCTCTTCCGCGAGGGCCTGGTCCGGCTGCTGGAGGACCGCGGCCACGAGGTGTGCGCCGCCGTGAGCGACGGCGACGAGCTGCTGGCCGCGGTGGCGCAGCACCGTCCCGACGTCGCGGTGGTGGACATCCGCATGCCGCCGACGCACACCGACGAGGGACTGCGCGCCGCCCTGGAGCTGCGCCGCGAGCTTCCGGAGACCGGGGTGCTGGTGTTCTCCCAGTACATCGAGACCAGGTACGCGGCCCGGCTGCTCGAGGGCAACGCCGCCGGCGTCGGCTACCTGCTGAAGGACCGGGTCGCCGACGTGGCCGAGTTCGCCGACGCGCTGGCCCGGGTCGCGGCGGGCGGCACCGCGCTGGACCCGGAGGTGGTCAGCCAGCTCCTCGGCGCCGGCAGGCACAGCCACGGCCTGGCCGCGCTCACCCCGCGCGAGCGCGAGGTGCTGTCGCTGATGGCCGAGGGCCGCTCCAACGCCGGCATCGCCAGCGCCCTGGTGATCACGCCCGGCGTGGTCGAGAAGCACGTGGCAGGCATCTTCGGCAAGCTCGGGCTGCCGCCGGCGGGGGAGGACAACCGGCGCGTGCTCGCGGTCCTGCGCTACCTGGGATCCTGACCGGTCACCTGGTCCGGGCAGCCGGGAGCGTCCCTCCGGTGTGCGACGACCGTAAGGCCACGCAACCGTGGCCTTACGGTCACGGTTGCGTGGCGGCGGGGACCAGGCGGATCACCGGGAGCAGGCGATCGGTCTTCTCCTGGTACTTCGCGTAGCGAGGTTGCGCTTGGACGATCCGGCTCCAGCACTCCTGCCGGCGCACGCCCTCCAACTGCTCCGGCGTCACCCGCAAGCTGCGCCCGGGGAGCTCGATCCACACCTGGTCCGGATGCGCGGCGAGGTTGTAGTACCAGGACGGGTTGTGGGCCGAGCCGGCAGCCGACGCGACGACCAGCCAGGCGTTCTCCCCATCGGGGAACCAGGCGAGCGGTGTCTCGCGGCGCTCGCCCGTCCTGCGGCCGACCGTGGTGAGGAACACGACGTCCATCCCCATGAACCTGTAGCCCTTGCGGCGGTGCCGCCCGTGCATCCACCGCCCCATCCACCTAGATACCGGACCCGACGACCTCGGGACCCGCGCTCCGCGGGTGCCGGCAGGCGTGTCGAAGCTCATGCGCCACTCCTTCCGGACCGGCCGCGAACCACCCTGGCACCGCAGGCTCATGCTGCTCGTCCCCTGCTCCGCTGGCTCGGCCCCGCACCCGCCCCTGGCGCGTCGGCAGCAGTCTGCCGATTCCGGCCGGACGATGGCAATCCATCCGAGCAGGCTCGCCACACCCGTGGCGACGGCCTCGACCGGGCAGCCGCGGCCGAGGCGTCAGCCGGCGTGGACGAGCCCGCGCTGCGCCGCCTGCTCGCGGGTCAGCCGCCACACCACCGAGACGCCGGCCTCGCCGGGAGCCTCCGGCTGCGAGCGGGCGCGCCGCTCCAGCTGGCCGAACCCCAGGCGCCGGGGGATGCCGCCGCTGGCGGTGTTCGCCAGGTCGTGCAGGATCTCCACGTAGTCGACGCCGGGCAGCGCGAACGCCTGCTCGACCAGGGCCGCCGCGGCGTCGGTGGCGAGGCCGCGGCCGGTGTACGCCGGGTGCAGCCAGTAGCCGATCTCCATCCCTCGTGGGCCGATCCGGCGCATCAGCCCGCAGCTGCCGGCGATCGCGCCGTCGCTGAGGATGGCGTAGTGGTAGGCCACGCCGGCATCCCAGTCGTGCTCGCCGAGAGCCATGAACCGGGCGGCGCTGGCGCGGTCGTACCCCTCGGCCCACGGCATCCACGGGCGCAGGTGGTCGAGGCAGTCGCTGACCACGTGGTACACCTCGTCGACGTCCGTGGCACGCCAGCGGCGCAGGCGCGCCTGGCCGTGGCTGAGGACCTCCGAGGGATGCTCCATCCCCCGAGGGTGCCCGTGCGGTGTCACGGCGGCAAGCGATTTCGCCGCCGCAAGGTGCCGATCGACCCGCTCGACAGCCGCGGGCGTCACTCCACGCCGATGGCCGTGCGCAGGTCGAGCCGCGCGGCGCGGTGTGACGCAACCATCGAGGCACGAGACCTCAGCAAGCGGTTCGGCGGCACCGTCGCGGTCGACGGGCTGTCGTTCACCGTCCCGCCCGGCCGGGTGACCGGGTTCGTCGGCCCCAACGGGGCCGGCAAGTCGACCACGATGCGCCTGATCCTCGGGCTGGACGCCCCGGACGGCGGCAGTGCGCTGCTCGGCGGCAGACCGTACGCGCAGCTCCGCAGCCCCATGCGCGAGGTGGGGGCGCTGCTCGACGCGACCGCGCTACACCCTGGCCGGCGCGCGGACGACCATCTGCTCTGGCTGGCCCAGACCGGCGGCCTGCCACGCCGGCGGGTCGGCGAGGTGCTGGAGATCGTCGGGCTCGCTCCGGTGGCCCGCCGCCGCGCCGGCGGCTTCTCGCTCGGCATGCGGCAGCGGCTCGGCATCATCGTCGGCACCGTCCCCGTCGCCCCGTGGACCGGTTTCGCGGTGTTCTGCGCCTACGCCGCCGTGGCCCTGCTGGCCGCATTCTGGCTGGTCGGCCGACGCCTGACCCGTCCACCGGCTACTGGCCCGGCTGACGATGATCAGCTACGCGATGCTCCCCTCCCAGGTGCGGCAGAAGCGCTGGCGGCCAGCGCCCCGCTGGGATCGATCAGCGCGCCGGCGTAGGCCAGCGCCTCCAGCAGCGCCCACCCCTTGGATCGTTACGGCTCACCACGACCGCAGTCGCGCTGCCTGCGGGGCATCCGTCGGGGCCCGCACCACGGCCGCGCGTCGCCCACCACGACCGCAGTCGCGCTGCCTGCGGGGCATCCGTCGGGTAGCATCGCGGCGTGCGTCTCGCCACCAACCGCCCGCCCGGACTGGTCCTCACCGACCACGAGTTCGCCGTGCCGCTCGACCACGAGCGGCCCGACGGCGAGCGCATCACCGTGTACGCCCGCGAGGTGGTGGCGACCGCCCGTGAGCGCGACGAGCTGCCCTGGCTGGTGTTCTTCCAGGGCGGACCGGGCGGCGAGGCGAACCGCCCGACCTCCGCGCGCGAGCTCTGGCTGCCGCGCGCGCTCAAGGAGTACCGCGTGCTCCTGCTCGACCAGCGCGGCACCGGGCGCTCCACGCCGCTCAGCCGGCAGACCCTCGGCGCCGTCGGGGACGCTCGGGCGCAGGGGGCCTACCTGACCCGGTTCCGCGCCGACGCGATCGTGCGGGACGCCGAGTGGATCCGGCGCGAGCTGCTCGGCGAGGGGGCCACATGGAGCGTGCTCGGGCAGAGCTACGGTGGCTTCTGCGTGCTGACCTACCTGTCGTTCGCGCCGGAAGGGCTGGCGGAGGCGCTGGTCGCCGGCGGGCTGGCGCCCCTGGTCGCCGGTGCCGAGGAGGTGTACCGCGCCACCTACCCGCGCGTGCTCGACCGCAACCGCCGCTACTACCAGCGCTACCCCGCCGACGCCGAGCTGGCCGCCGAGGTGGTCGCGGCGCTGCGCGCCGAGCCGGTGATGCTCCCGTCCGGGGACCAGCTGACGCCGCTGCGGCTGCAGCTCCTCGGCCAGTCGTTCGGCATGGCCGACGGCTTCGAGCGCCTTCACTACCTGCTGGAGGCGGCCTTCGTGCGCGGCCCGGGCGGGCTGGTGCTGTCCGACCGCTTCCTCTACGGCGTCGACGCGGCCACCTCGGTCATGGCCACCAACCCGCTGTACGCGATCCTGCACGAGCCCTGCTACTGCCAGGGCGCGGCCGCGCGCTGGGCGGCAGAGCGGGTTCGCGGCGACTTTCCCGAGCTGGACCCGGACGGGGACGGTCCGGTCTGGTTCACCGGCGAGATGATCTACCCGTGGATGTTCGAGCAGTACGCCGCGCTGCGCCCGCTGCGGGAGGCGGCCGAGCTGCTGGCCGCCCACGACGGCTGGCCGGCGCTGTACGACCCCAAGCGGCTGGCCGACAACGAGGTGCCGTGCGCGGCAGCCGTCTACCACGACGACATGTACGTGGACGCGGACCTCTCGCTCGAGACCGCGCGGGCGGTGCGCGGCCTGCGGACCTGGGTGACCAACGAGCACCAGCACGACGGCCTGCGCCGCGACGGCGAGCAGATCCTCGACCACCTGATCGCCCTGGCCCGCGGCGAACGCTGAAGAAGGTTGGGCACCATGTCAGAAGCGCTGATCGAGCGGATCCGGGCCTCGATCGTCGGCGACGACCAGGTGATGGACGGGCCCTACGGCCCGCGCCGGGTCACCTACGCCGACTACACCGCCTCGGGGCGCGCGCTCGGCTTCATCGAGGACTTCATCCGCGACGAGGTGCTGCCGCGCTACGGCAACACCCACACCGAGAGCTCCGGCACCGGCCTGCAGACCACCCGCCTGCGCGAGGACGCGCGCCGCATCGTGCGCGAGGCGATCGGCGGCGACCAGGACACCCTGGTGCTGTTCTGCGGCTCCGGCTCGACCGGCGCGATCGACAAGCTGATCGGCATCCTCAACCTGCGCATCCCGGCCGACCTCGACGACCGCTACGGGCTCTCGGCCGCCATCCCGGCGGCGGAGCGGCCGGTGGTGTTCATCGGGCCGTTCGAGCACCACTCCAACGAGCTGCCCTGGCGCGAGTCCATCGCCCAGGTGGTGGTCATCCCCGAGGACCACGACGGGCACGTGGACGTCGAGCGGCTCGAAGCCGAGCTGCAACGCCACGCCGAGCGGCCGCTGCGGATCGGCAGCTTCTCCGCCGCCTCCAACGTGACCGGGATCGTCACGGACACGCGGCGGATCGCGGCGCTGCTGCACCGTCACGGCGCGCTGTCGTTCTGGGACTACGCGGCGGCCGCCCCCTACGTGGCGATCGACATGGGCAGCCCGGCGGACGGGCTCGGCTGGTACGACGCCGTATTCCTGTCGCCGCACAAGCTCATCGGCGGCCCGGGCACGCCAGGGGTGCTCGCCGTCCGCCGCGAGCTGGTGCGCAACCGCGTCCCCACGGTGCCTGGCGGCGGGACCGTCTGGTACGTCAACCCGGCCGAGCACCGCTACCTCGACGACCCGGTCCAGCGCGAGGAGGGCGGCACCCCCGCGATCGTCGAGTCGATCCGGGCCGGCCTGGTCTTCCAGCTCAAGCAGGCCGTCGGCACCGAAGCCATCCGCGTACGCGAGGAGTCGTTCATCCGCCGCGCGATCGCCTCGTGGCGCAGCAACCGCGACATCGAGCTGCTCGGCAACCTGGACGCCGAGCGGCTCTCGATCGTCTCCTTCGTGGTCAGGCACGGGCGCCGCTACCTGCACCACAACTTCGTGGTGGCGCTGCTCAACGACCTGTTCGGCATCCAGTCCCGGGGTGGCTGCTCCTGCGCCGGCCCCTACGGCCACCGTCTGCTCGGTATCGACCTGGAACGGTCACACCGCTTCGAACGCGAGATCGCCCGCGGTTGCGAAGGCATCAAGCCTGGCTGGGTGCGGATGAACTTCAACTACTTCATCTCCGAGACCGTCTTCGCCTACCTGATCGACGCGGTCCACCTGGTCGCTGAGCACGGCTGGAAGCTGCTGCCCGACTACGCCTTCGACCCGGCAACCGCCCTGTGGCGCCACCGACGCGGGCTGGTCGAGCCGCCGTTGCGCCTGGGTGACCTCCGCTACGACCGGGAGGGCCGGCTGCGCTACCAGGTCCCGGCCGCCCGCGCCCCCGAGGATGCCCTCGCCGGCTACCTCGACGAGGCCCGCAAGCTGTTCGCCGCCACGCCGGACCCGGACAGCGACGACGCTCCGCATCCCGCCCTCTCCACCGACTTCGAGGCGCTGCGCTGGTTCCTGCTGCCACCGGCCTGCCTCGAAGGGGCCAAGCCCCACGACGCCGGGGCCGTCGCAGGCTCGTAAGGTCCACGAACGGGGCTCGTCAGATCCCGTCCCGACACTAGGGTCATGACCCGCTCGCGGAACGCCGCGCCACGGCTCGCCCGGGCCGTCCGGCCCGCCGGGCCCTTCCGGCCGGGGGCGTTCGGCTCGGCGCTGCACGAAACGCGCGTCGCCAGCATCCTCAGCGTCGCGCTCGGCGTCAGCTTCACCATCTGCTTCCTCACCGGCCTGGCGTCCCATTGGGCGCAGCTCGCGCAGCCGGCGATCGCCTGGCCGGCCGCCCCACGGGACCTGTACCGCTGGACCCAGGGCGCCCACGTGGTCAGCGGGGTGGTCTCCATCCCGCTGCTGCTCGGCAAGCTGTTCTCCGTCTACCCGCGGCTGTGGGCCTGGCCGCCGCTGGCCGGGGCCGCGCACGCGGTCGAACGCCTGGCGCTGGTCCCGCTCGTCGGGGGTTCCCTGCTGCTGCTCCTCACCGGCCTGCAGGACGTCTTCTACTGGTATCCGACCCCGTTCGCCTTCACCGTCACGCACTACTGGACCGCCTGGGTCACCATCGGCGCGCTGGTGGTCCACGTCGGCGCCAAGCTGACCGTCGCCGCCGACGCCCTGCGCCACGGCGACCGCGCCGGGGACGGCAGGGCCGCCTCGAAGTCAGCCAGCAGCGGAGAGGCCGCCGGAGGCGGCCAGGCGACCTCGAGCGCCCGAGCCACCGCCGGCCACGGCGCAACGACCTGGGCCGGAGAGGCCGCCGGGACCGCGGGGCCGGCGGCCGGCGACCAGGCGGTGCGGGACCGGCGCTGGTTCCTCGGGGCGGTGGCCGGCGCGGCCGGGGTGGTCGGGGTCGGCTTCCTGGCGCAGGTGGTCTCGCCGCTGCGGCTGCTGGCGGTGCTGACGCCGCGGCGGTCCGACGCCGGCTCCCAGGGCGTGCCGGTCAACAAGGACGCCCGCACCGCCGGGGTGGTGGAACGCGCGAGCGACCCGGCGTTCCGGCTCCAGGTCGTCGGGGCGGTCGCCCGGCCGCTGACCCTCAGCCTCGACGACCTGCGGGCGCGGGCTTCCCGCGAGGCCGACCTGCCGATCACCTGCGTCGAGGGCTGGAGCGTCGGTGCCCGCTGGCGCGGCGTGCCCGTGCGGGCGCTGCTGGCCGAGGCCGGCGCCGGCGCGTTCACCAGCATCCTGGTCAGCTCGCTGCAGCCGAGCGGGCCGTTCCGCAACTCGCGGCTGAGCCGCGCCCAGGCCCTCCACCCCGACACCCTGCTCGCGGTCGAGCTGAACGGCGAGCCGCTCGAGCTCGACCACGGCTTCCCGGTGCGGCTGATCGCGCCGAACCGCCCAGGGGTGCTGCAGACCAAGTGGGTCGGGAGCGTGCGGGCGGAATGAGGGCCAACGGGCCGGACCGGCCGCCACCGCTGGAGCAGCCGCACGGCCGGGGATTCTGGGCCGGCACCGCCGCCGGCGGGCTGGTCCTCGCCTACGGGCTTGCCGGGCTGGTGCGCCACGCCGCCGGCACCGTGCCAGCGTCCTGGGCGCGCTGGCTGCTCGCCGCGCTGCTCGCCAACGACCTGCTGCTCCTGCCGACGGTGCTGCTGGCCGGGCGCCTACTCGGCCGGGCCGCGCCGGCCTGGCGGCGGCCGCTCCGGGCCGCGCTGCTCGTCTCCGGGGTGGTCGTGCTGGTGAGCCTGCCCGCGTTCCTCGGCAACGGCCGCGCCACCCAGCCGGGCAACGACTCGGTGCTGCCCAACGACTACGCCGCCTCCCTGGCCACCGTGCTCGCGCTCGTCTGGGTCGTCATCTTGCTGCCTGCCACGATCGCCGCCGCCCGGCGCGTCAACCGGCCACGGCGAGCTCGCTGACGAGACGGACGCGCCTGGTTCGTCGCAGCCTGGCAGCCGACGCCGGGCACGAGGTCCGCCGGCTCGGCGGTCAGGCCGACTCGTCAGGCGTCCTGGGGACGACCCGGGGGAGGAGCAGCGCGCCGAGCAGGTCCTCGAGCCAAGCTGCGACGTCCGCCTCGCTCCAGCCGCGCTCCTCGACCAGCAGCGAGACCGGGTGCCAGGTGACCAGCGCCCAGATGGTGTCGGTGGCGTGCCTCGCCGCGAAGCCGTCGCGCAGCGGCGTGTTGGCGGCGATCGCCTCGACCAGGCGGCCGACGTCCCGGTGACGGCGCCGCTGGTATTCGCGCCAGTGATCGCGCAAGCCGGGGTCCGCCGAAGCGGCCTGCTCGAACGAGCGGTAGAGGCGGAACAGGCGCAGCAGGGTCCTCGCCCCGAGCCGGGCGGCGAGCTCGACCTGCCGGCGAGGGTCGCCCCGGTCGCGCTGCTGCTTCTGTCCACGGCCGCCGCCGCGTTGCGCCTCGCCAGCGCGTGAGGCGCCCCGCGCAACCGAAGAGGACCGGCGGCGCGCGACTTGTGACAGTCGCGCGCCGCCGGTCCTCTGGCTGGGGCGCCGCCGCTGGTCAGAGGCGGTCGTCGAGCCGGTACGGCGCCCGCGCGGTGCCCCGGCGCAGGCGCCGGGGGCGCGGCTCCTGGGGGCTGAGCGTGGGAGCGTCGGGCAGGGCCGAGTGGGCCAGCTCGCGGGTCAGCCGGTAGGTAGTCAGGTAGGCCATCGAGATCACGAGGCTCATCCTCCCTGGCGGCTGTGCCACCACCGAAATCCGTTTCGGTGGTAGTATACACAAGTGCCACCATCAAAACAACTTTTGGCGGCAGCATGATCGGGTGGCAGCAAGATTGGGTGGGAGGCGACCATGCCCGACGGCGGGACGACCGGGCCCAAGGAGATGCGCAAGCTCTACGGCGCGCGGCTGTGCCTGGACTTCGCCAACACGGTCGAGCCCCGAGCGGCCCAGCCGCAGTACGACTACCTGCACGGCTACTCCGACCTGGTGCGCTGGGCGCGGCACGCGGGCACGCTCGACGACGCCGTGGCCGAGCGGCTGCTGGAGACGGCGGCGGCGCGGCGGACGGCGGCGGAGGCCAGCTTCGCGACGGCGATCACCCTGCGCGAGGCCACCTACCGGGTGTTCGCGGCGATCGCCCACGACGCCACCCCGGACGGCGACGACCTCGACGTCCTGACGCGGGCCTACGCGGAGGCGCTCGGCCATGCGCGCCTGCGGCCCGCCTCCGACCAGCTCGCCTGGACCTGGGAGGACGACGCGCTCGACCGGGCCTGGTGGCCGGTCGCGCGGGACGCGGTCGAGCTTGCCAGCGCCGGCCCGCTCGACCGGGTCAAGCAGTGCCCGCCCGGCTGTGCCTTCCTGTTCTTCGACACCACCAAGAACCGCATCCGCCGCTGGTGCAGCATGGACGAGTGCGGTGGCCAGGAGAAGGCCAAGCGGCAGACCGCCCGCCGGCGCAGCGCCCGCGCCACGGCCTGACAAGCATCGCGAACGGCCAGGTCGAGGGCGCCAGGCCGGGCGGGCCACCGCGAACGGCCCCGGTCTTCCCACGCCCTGCTGGCCGTCACGACGGCTGCGTCCAGGATCACCATGAAATAGCCGAGGCTGACCGCGACCAGCGGCAGCGCCCGCATCCTGGCGGGCGCCACGGTCGCGGGCGGCTGCTCCGAAGTGCGTCGTCCAGTCATGCCTCCACCGTATCGGTGATCATTTCGGCCGTAGCCGAAGTGTCACGGTGCTACCGTGCGGTGCATGCCTGGAGACGTCGACATCGCCGCCGTCGCCGCCGTGCTGGCGGACCCCGGACGCTGCCGCATCCTCGCCGCCCTCGGCGACGGCCGCGCCCTTCCCGCGAGCCTGCTCGCCTCGGAGGCCGGGGTCGCCGCCTCCACGGCCAGCGAGCACCTCTCCCGCCTGGTGAACGCCCGCCTGCTGACGGTCGAGCGCCACGGGCGCCACCGCTACTACCGGCTGGCCGGCCCGCAGGTGGGCGACCTGCTCGAGGCGCTCGCGCGGGTCGCACCGTCGGCGCCGGTGCGCTCCCTGCGCGAGGGGACCAGGGCGCAGGCGCTGCGCTTCGCCCGCACCTGCTACGACCACCTCGCCGGCCGGGTCGGTGTGGCGCTGATGGACTCGCTGCTCGAGCGGGGCTTGCTGGAGCCCGACCGCCACCTCGACCCGCTCGCCGCCGGTGACCGGCTGGCCTCGTCAGGCCGGGCGATCCGCTTCGGGCTCACAGAGGCCGGCGCCGCCTTCCTGGAGGAGCTCGGCGTCGACCTCGCCGCGCTGCCACCTAGGCGCCCGGCCGTGCGCTACTGCATCGACTGGAGCGAGCAGCGGCCCCACCTCGCCGGCGGCGTCGGCGCCGCCCTGACCAGCCACCTGCTCGACCTCGGCTGGATCCGCCGGGCCGAGCGCAGCCGCGCGGTCCACCTCACCGACGAGGGCCGCGCCGGCTTCGCCGAAGTACTCGGCGTCGACACCGCCCGCGTCCCCGCCGCGTGAGTGCGGGTGTCCGGTGCCCAGCCACCTTCCGACCGGACGCACGCGTCACGACGCGGGGAGGAACTCCGCCAGCTCGGTGAGGAGCCTGCGCTTGGGCATGGCGCCGACGATCCGGGCCTTCTCGACGCCGTCGACGAACAGCAGCAGGCTGGGCAGGCTCAGGGTGCCGTAGCGGCGGGCGAGCCCGGGGTTCTCGTCGGCGTCGACCTTGGCGACGAGCAGCTTGCCAGCCTGCTCGGCGGCGATCTCCTCGAGGATGGGGCTGAGCCACTTGCAGGGAGGGCACCACTCGGCCCAGAAGTCGACCAGGACCGGGCGCTGAGCCTGGAGCACGGCGCGGTCGAAGGTCGCCTCGGTCACGGTCACGACGCTCTGCTGTGTGATCATCCGGTTGCCTCCTGGGCTGGCCCCGTGCCGGCTTCGAGCTGGTGCAGCTCCCGCGCGATCCGGTCGCGGAGCGATCGCAGCTCCCCGATCCGCGAGTCCAGCTCGGCCAGCTTGCGCCGGTAGACGTCGATGCCGCCGGGGCAGGCCCGCCGCGCCTGGATGCCGGCGTGCAGGCAGTCGACGAACGGTCGGATCTCCTCCAGGTCGAACCCGTTGACCAGCAGGGAGCGGATCTCACGGACGAGCCGCAGGTGGGCCTCGTCGTAGTCGCGGTAGCCGTTGGCGTGGCGGCGGGCCACCATGAGCCCTTGCTGCTCGTAGTAACGGATCGAGCGGGCGCTGGTGCCTGACCGTTTGGCGAGTTCCCCGATGCGCACCTGTCCTCCTCTCGCCCACCACGGTAGGGCTTGACACCAGCGTGAAGGTCAAGGCCACCACGAGGCGGAGATGGCCCGGACCGAATTCAGCGGGATCCGCGTCGCGGTGACGACTACCTCAACCGACTTCCACCCGCAGCCAGCGGATGCCGCGCAGGTCGAGGACGAGGTGCCCGGGGCCGCGGCCGATGCGCAGCATGATGCTCTCGCAGCCGGGGCAGCACAGCACCGCGCCCATGCCGTGCACGTAGGCGAGCAGCGCGCCCAGCTGGTTGCTGGCGCCGCAGCCGGCACAATTGGCCAGGTCGACGGTTGGCTCGGCGGACAACGCCTCGGCCAGCAGGCCGGCCACGGCGTTGCCGTCCAGCCGCAGGTCACGATCGTCCATCGCTCACGCTCCCGTGGGCCCGAAGCGCTCGGTCCTGACCCGCCCAGGGTCGTGGCCGAGCCCGACAAGGGCGTTCGCCACCGCCTCGACCAGCCGCGTCGGGCCGCACACGTAGGCCAGCGGGCGGTCGCCGGGCGGCCAGGCCACCTCCGCGAGCATGGCCGCGTCGATGCGGCGTGCGTAGCCCTCCCAGCCCGGCGGCCGGGCGCGGGTGAGGGTGTGGGTCACCCGCAGGCCAGGGTCGGTGGCGGCGAGGCGCTGCAGCTCCTCGCGGTAGAGGACGTCCTCGAAGGTCCGGGACGAGTGCAGCAGCCGCGCCGGCACCGCGGAGCCGGCCGCGGCCCGCTGCCGCAGCATCGCCATCAGCGGCACCACCCCGGAGCCGCCGGAGACCAGCAGCAGCGGCCCGCCGAGGCGCGGCTCCCAGACGAAGTAGCCGCCCACCGGTCCGCGCAGCTCCAGCAGGTCGCCGGGGCGCAGCTCGTCGACCAGGTAGGGGGAGACCTCGCCGTCGCCGATCCGCTCGACGGTGAGCTCGACCAGCTCGCCGTCGGGCGCCGAGGCGATCGAGTAGCTGCGCTGGGCCTGGTAGCCGTCCTCCGCGGTGAGGCGGACGTCGACGTGCTGGCCGGGCCGGTGCCCGGGCCAGTCGGGCACCTCGAGGGCCAGGGTGGTGCAGCCGGCCGCCTCCGGCCTGGTCCCGGCGACGCGCGCCAGCCGCCAGGTCAGTCGCCCGAGTAGCGCTGTTCCAGCCATGGGTCTCCGTGGTTGTGGTATCCGAGAGTCTCCCAGAAGCCGGGAAGGTCGTGGTCGAGCAGCCGCAGGCCGGCCACCCATTTGGCGCTCTTCCACAGGTAGAGGTGTGGGACCAGCAGGCGCACCGGGCCACCGTGCTCGGGTGGCAGCGGCGCGCCCTCGTGCTCCCAGACCAGCCAGGCCACGCCCCCGCGAAGGTCCTCGAGCGGCAGGTTGGTGGTGTAGCCGCCGTAGGAGAACGCCACCGCGTGGCTGGCCTCGGCGAGCGGCTCCACCTGGTCGAGCAGGACGTCGAGCGAGACGCCGCCGAAGCTGGTGCCGAGCTTGCTCCACTTGGTGACGCAGTGGATGTCGCCGCTGAAGGTGGAGCCGGGCAGCGCCTGCAGCTCGGCGAGGGACCACGAGCGCGGGGCGCGCGCCAGGCCCTCGACGCGGAAGCTGTACTCGGCCGGGTCGATGCGCGGCGTCGGACCGGCGGTCAGCACCGGGAACCCGCGCTCGGCGTACTGGCCGGGCGGCAGCCGCTCTTTGTCGCCGGGCTCGACGCGGCGGCGACCCCTGAACCCTCGAGAGACGAACCCGCTCACCTTGACTCCCCTCGCGCGCTCGTGGAACGTGCGCTGCCCCGCTCGCATTTTCCTCGCCGCCGCCTTCCCTGTCTCGGGTGGGGTGAGGTTCGTTACGGCGGCGGGGTGCTCAGCCCGCGGCGGCGAGGCGCTGGACGCCGCCGGAGAGCGACAGCAGCAGCAGCAGCTCGCCGGCGCCGTCCTCGGCGAAGGACACCAGGCCGGGGAGGCGGACGCCGAGGTCGCGCAGGCGCGGTGGCTTGCCCGGGACGCGGACCAGGGCTCTGACGTGGCCGTCGCAGACGTCGCCGAAGACGTAGGCGCCGTCGAGGCCGGCGACCTGGCTGCCGCGGTAGACGTGGCCACCCACCACCGCGCAGCGGCCGCTGTTGTGGTTGTACTGGTAGATGGGCGGCACCGCGCCGGCCGGCGGGCTGCCCTTGAAGCGGTGACGGCCCTCGAGCCGCCGCTCAACCGGCGAACAGCGGCGCGGTGGCCACCGCGCCGGTGCGCAGCAGCGTGCTCAGCTCCGCGGTCTCGAGCGGCTTGGCGAACAGGTAGCCCTGCCCGAGCTCGCAGCGCATGCGGCGGAGCTCGTCGAGCTGCTCGGGCTTCTCGATCCCTTCGGCGATCACCCTCAGGCCGAGCGTCCTGCCCATGTCGACGATGGCGCGGGCCAGCGCGGCCGCCTCGAGACCGTCGGCGATGCCGTCGATGAACGACTTGTCGATCTTGAGGATGTCGACCGGGAGCTGGCGCAGGTAGGCGAGCGACGAGTAGCCGGTGCCGAAGTCGTCGATGGCGATGCGCACGCCGAGCTGCTTGAGCGCGCGCAGCTTGGTGATGGTCGCGTCGACGTCCTGCACCACCACCGACTCGGTGATCTCCAGCACCAGGCAGTGGGGGTCCAGCCCGCTGGCCTCCAGCGCGTCGGCGACCTCTGGGACCAGACCCGACTGCTGCAGCTGGCGGGCGGAGAGGTTGACGCTCATGGTCCTCGGTGGGTCGGCCGGGTACTCCCGCTGCCAGCGGACCGCCTGCCGGCACGCCACCTGCAACGCCCAGCGGCCGATCGGCACGATCAGCCCGTTCTCCTCGGCGAGCGGGACGAAGCGCAGCGGCCCCACCAGGCCGCGGGTCGGGTGCGACCAGCGCAGCAGGGCCTCGACGCCGGCGACGCCGCCGTGCTCGAGCGAGACGATCGGCTGGTAGACGAGGGTGAACTCCTTCTGCTCAACGGCCCGCTGCAGGTCGCCCTCGAGCTCCAGCCGCTCGACCAGCGCCGCCCGCATGCCCGGCTCGAACAGGTCGTACTGGCCGGACCCGCGCTGCTTCGAGCGGTACATGGCGACGTCGGCGTTGCGCAGCAGCTCGGCGGCCTCCTCCCTGCCGCTGTGGCTGACCGCGATGCCGACGCTGGCGCTGACGTACACCTCCCTGCCGCCGAGGTCGAACGGGACGCGCAGCTCGTCGATCACCCGCTCCGCGACCATCGCCGCCTCCTGGGCGCTGGCCCCGTCCTCGAGCAGGATGGCGAACTCGTCGCCGCCGAAGCGCGCCGCCGTGTCGGCCTCCCGCACCGTCGAGCGCAGCCGCTCGCCGGCGGCGACCAGCAGCTCGTCACCTGCGGTGCGGCCCAGCGTGTCGTTGACCAGCTTGAAGCGGTCCAGGTCGACGAAGAGCACCGCGATGTCCGTCTGGTCGCTGCGGGCGCGCGCCAGCCCGTGCTCCAGCCGGTCGAGGAACAACGCCCGGTTGGGCATCCCCGTCAGGCCGTCGTGGAACGCCTGGTGCACCGAGGCGACCGTCTTGGCGTCGGTGAGCGCGAGGCTCACCTGGTCGGCGAAGCTGGCCAGCGCGGAGCGCTCCGACGGCGAGTAGGAGCGCCCCTCGCGGTAGGAGGCGACCAGCAGGCTGCCGACCACCTGCCCACCCTCCCGGACCGGCGCCGCCATCGCCGCCTGCGGCGGCCGCTCGGCGAGCTCGCCGAGCGCCTCGGCGGCGTCCTGTGGCCCGTCGGCGCAGACCAGCGTCTGCTCGACGATCGCCCGGCCGCTCACGCCCCTGCCGAGAGGCGTGCGCCAGAGCCGCTTGACCAGCTCGGGCCGCAGGCCGCTGGATGACATCATCAGCACAGGATCGGCTGATCGTAGTGGCGCTTGAGTACCTCTGACTCGCACACTTGTTTACTTTCGACGTGAGCGTCACCTATTCTCCTTCTGAGTAGTTCGCGTGGGCTGGGAGACGTGGTGGGCGCAAGCCGGGCAAGGTCGGCGGCGCTCGCGCTCGGCCTCTCGCTGGCGCTGGTGCTGTGCCTCGCGGGGGTCGGGCCGGGGGTCGGGGCGGCCGCGGTCGCCGGGGCGCCGGGGCGCCGGGCTCCCGTGGTCGACGGCGCCGCCGGCCCCAGCGCCGTCCCCACCGAGCTGACCGCGCTGGTCGCCGACTTCGACGGCGACCACCGCTCCGACCTCCTCTGGTACGGGCCAGGCGGCCAGCCCGACCACCTCTGGCTCGGGCGACCCGACCGGGCATTCGTCGGGGTCCCGGTCACCGTGCGCGGGCACTACCAGCCACTGGTCGGCGACTTCGACGGCGACCACCGCGCCGACGTCCTCTGGTACGGCCCTGGAGCCGCTCCGGACGTGCTCTGGTTCGGGCAGGCGGGCGGCCGCTTCGCCGGCCGGGCGCTGACCGTGCCTGGCAGCTTCGAGCCGTTCGTGGCCGACTTCGACGGCGACCACCGCGCCGACGTCTTCTGGTACGCGCCCGGCGCCGCCGCCGACCTGGTCTGGTACGGCCGCGCCGACGGCCACTTCAGCGCCCGCGCCGTCACCGTCGACGCCACCTTCCAGCCGCTGGTGGCCGACTTCAACGGCGACGGGCGCCGTGACGTCTTCTGGTACGCGCCAGGCGCCGCCCCCGACGCCCTCTGGCTGGGGCTCGGCGGCGGCGGGTTCCAGGTCCGCCCGGTGGCGGTCGGTGGCACCTACCAGCCGCTGCTCGGGGACTGGAACGGCGACCGCAGCGGCGACATCCTCTGGTACGGGCCTGGCACCGACCCCGACGCGCTCTGGCTCGGGCGCAGGGATGCAGGCTTCACCATCCGGCCGGCCGCCGTGAACGGCACCTACCAGCCGTTCACCGGCGACTTCGACGGCGACCACCGCCGCGACGTCGTCTGGTACGCGCCCGGCGCCGCCGCCGACTCGGTCTGGTACGGCGGCGCCGGCGGCGCCTTCGCCTGCAAGCCGGTGACCGTGGTGTCCAGGTTCCAGCCGAAGGTCGGGGACTTCGGCGGCGACGGCCGCGGCGACGTCCTCTGGTACGCGCCCGGCGATCCCGACGACGTCCTCTGGTTCGGCCTCGCCACGCGGCGCTTCTCCTCCCGCGCCACCACCGTCGACATCGGTCACAGCCGTGCCCTGCCGCTGCGCCCCGGGACCATCGCCGGCCACTTCGACCCCTACGGCTTCGTCGCCCACGCCATGGGCTCGGTCAACCGGCACACCTACAGCAACAGCCTGGAGGCGTTCCGGCGCAACTACGCCCGCGGCTTCCGTGTCTTCGAGACCGACGTGGTCCGCCTCAAGGACGGCACCGCGCTGCTGGCCCACACCGGCCTGGAGGCCAGCTACGGCCTCCACAAGCCGTTCCAGCAGGCCACCTGGGCGGACCTGCGCGGCCACAAGTACCTGGGCAGGTACACCATCCTGCGCAGCCAGGACCTGGTCGGCCTGTTGCGCAGCCACCCGGACGCCTACGCGATCCTCGACTCCAAGTACGCCGAGCTGGAGATCTACCGGAGGTTCATCCGCCAGGCACCGGAGCGCGGCCTGCGCGAGCGCATCCTCCCCCACGTCGTCGACCAGGCCATGCTGAACGCCCTGCGCACCGTCTACCCGCTGCAGAACTACGTCCTCGCCCTGTACCGGACGCAGTACCACAACCGCTACGACGACCCGGTGGTGGTCGACTTCACCCGCCGCAACCGCGCGCCGGCGGTGGCGCTGTGGTGGCGCACGCGCAACCCGGCGCTCAGCCTCAACGCCAACCACTTCCAGAACCGCCGCTACCGCGCCTCGTTCGTGAGCGCCCTGAAGGCCGCCGGCGCGGTCACCTACGTGCACAGCATCGACGCCCCGGCGGACGCGCAGCGCTTCTGGAGCCTGCGCGTCGGCCTCTACTCCAACGAGCCGTTCCCGCCGCTCGGGACCGCGCCGCCGCAGCTCCTGGCGCCGAGCTTCGAGCGGGGCGTCACCGCGGCGTAGCCGCACCCCGGCGCCAGCGCAGGAACAGGAAGCCGTCCTGCTCGCACACCGAGCACAGCCGCAGCTCCACGGGTGTGGGCAGCGCGGGCCCGTCGAGGATGCGCTTGGCGTGCCCGCCGACCAGGCTGGGCGCGAGGGTCAGGCACAGCTCGTCGATCAGGCCCGCGGCGGCGAGCTGCGCGTTGAGGCTGGGACCGCCCTCCGCCAGCACCGAGCGGAACCCCATGGCGCCGAGCTCGTCCAGCGCCCTCGCCAGGTCGACGTCGCGCTCGCCGGCGAGCACCACCTCGGTGACCTCGGCGGCCCTGGCGCGCAGCGGCTCGGGCGCGTCGGCGACCGTGACCACGATCGGCCGTGCCTTCTGCGCGCTGAAGAAGGGCGCGTCCCAGTCGAACCGGCACGAGCGGGAGACCACCGCGACCGGCACGGAGCTGTGCCCGTAGCGCTCCGCCCGCACCGTGCCCGCCGCCACCAGCACCACGTCGGCCAGCGACCGCAGCAGCACGAACAGCGCCCGGTCGGCGGGGCCGCCGAGCCCGCCGGACGTGCCGGCCACCGTGGTCGCCCCGTCGGCGCTGGCGACCATGTTGAGCCGCAGGCCCGGCCTCGGGCCGGCGTCGGGCCACTCCCCGTAGACGTCCGCGGGGTCGACCGGGTCGACCGGCACCGGATAGAGCTGGCGCACGGCTACTGCCTCCCCGCGTCTGGCCCGCCCGGCCTCGCCGGGCCCGGCGCCGTCGCGCGCGGGGAGGCCAACCGGGCGAGCCGTGTCGCGGTCGACACTAGGGCTCCAGCAGCGCCCGGCCGCGGCGCAGGAACGTCAGCGCCGCGGCGCGCTGGTCGGCCGCGTCCAGCAGCGCGCGCAGCGGCAGGATCGCGCCGCGGAAGCTGCTGGCGTTCCAGAAGTCGTCCGGCGACGCCGCGTCGAAGTGCTCGGGCAGCACGTACAGGTACGGCTCGGGGACGGCCGCGTCCCCCGGCGAGGCGCCGAGGACGACCCGCCGCTGCTCGGGCAGGCACTCGAAGGCGGCATCGAAGTGTTCCGGCCAGAGCTGCACCCGGGAGGCGTCGACCGAGGCGGACTCGGCCCGCACCGCTTCGAGCACCGACCAGGCGAAGCCGTACCAGTCGCCGAGGAAGGCGGCGGCCTCCGGGTCGAGCGGCAGGCGCTCGTCGAGGTCGCCCGGCGGCGGGGTGTCGAAGGGCTCGGCCCAGGCGGTGTCGGGCGGCCCGTCGAGGACGAGCTCCGCCGCCTGGTTCAGGCTGCCGAGCGGCGCGGCCTCAGCGGTCGCGCCGCGCTGCCGCAGCAGCGTGGTGCCGGCGACGCGCACCTGCTCGTCGGCGCCGAAGAAGGGCGTGCCGACCCCGCCGAAGGTGAAGCGCAGGGCCATCTTGCCGTTGGCGTGCTGGCGCGCCGGCGAGACCACGTAGACCACCAGGCGGTGCAGGGCCAGCCGCGTGGCGGTGTAGGCGGGCGGCAGGGTCCCGAGGCGCCGGTACGCCCCCAGCCAGCGCGCGGCCGCCCAGGCGCGGTGCCGCGGCCGGTCGGCGAGCCACTGCTCCCAGGTGAGCTCGTCCCCGGCGACCGGGGCCACGAGCCGCCGTCCGGCGGCGGCCGGGGCGGCGACCGGGTCGTCGGCGAACCACTGGCCGTCGGCGACGGCCGGCGGCGACGGCTCGAGGACACGGGCGTCGAAGCCGTCACCGACCAGGTCCTGCGCCTCCCGCCTCGGGTCGCGGGCGAGCGGTGCGGCCGGGTCGTCGGTCGCGCCGCCCGCGACCTGGCGGCGCTGGTCACGAGTTGTCATGCCGTCCAGTCTCACATCTCCCGCACTCGTTACGCACCTGTCCTCGCCAACCCTCGGCCGACGATCTCAGAGCCCTGAGCCCGGTTGCCCGACCGCCCCTGGCGCTCGGGCTCACCCGAGCTGGACGAGGGCCACCCCGGCGAGGAGGAGCGCGACGCCGGCGAGGCGCGCCCGGGTGAGCACCCGCCTGGGCAGCCGTAGCAGCCCGAACTGGTCGACCAGCAGCGAGGCGAGCTGCTGCCCCGCGACCGTCAGGCCGATCGCCGCCTCGGCGCCGATCCTGGGGATGAGCAGGAACACCGCGACCACGTAGGTGGCGCCGACGAACCCGCCCAGCCAGCCCCACCAGGGCAGGCCGCGCAGCGGCGCGAGCCGCGGCCGGGGCACCCGGCGGAGGGCGAGCGCGCCGAGCAGGACGAGCGCCATGGTGGCCGTCGCCACGGCGAAGCTGAAGGCGCCGACCGTGACGGGGGCGTCGAGGTCCGCCCGGAGCTGGGCGTTGACCGCACCCTGGAGGGGCAGCGCCGATCCGGCGGCCAGGCCGAGCAGGACCCATCCGGCCTGCCCACGCTGCCGCGCCCCGGCCGGGGCGCGCGCGGCTGGCCCGGCGGCGGCTCGGCCGGCCGCGCCGTCCTTCGGGCCGACGGCACCGCCCTCCGCGCCGGCGGCGCCGGCAACGGCCGCCGCGCGCTCGCGGGTCTGGGCGCGCACGACCAGCGCGATGCCGGCGACGACGGCGGCGGCACCTGCCAGGCGCGCGGGTGTGGGCCCGATGCGCTCCACCCCGAGCAGGCCGAGGCTGTCGAGGGCCAGCGAGGCGAGCAGCTGGCCGGCCACGAACAGTCCCACGCTCACCAGCGCGCCCAGCCTGGGGAACAGCAGGATGCCGGCGGTGATGTAGACGGCGCTGCCGAGGCCGCCGAGCAGGTGCCAGGGCTCGGCGTCCGGGACCAGGCCGACGGCGTGGATGGCTCCGGCCAGCGCGGCCAGCAGGGTCAGCAGCAGCGCACCGATGCCCAGCTGCAGGGTCGACGCGCCCACCGGGCTGCCGGCGGCGCTGCTGAGCTGGAGGTTTGCCGCTGCCTGCACGGCCAGCAGGCCACCGACCAGCAGTGCGACAGGGACCAGCAGGATCTCCATGGCGAGCGTCGCGACCTCCTCGAGGGAAGGCGGTCCGGACGCCAGCGGCCCGGCCGGCTCCCAGCTCGGAAGATCAACCGGACGCTGCGTCCGCTTACTGGCCGGCATGGTACCCGCATGTGGACGCATCGTCCAGTTATTGGTTAGGCTGGCGCGCATGCCAGCACCGCTCAGCGGGATCGAGCACCCCGGCGACCGCGGCCGAGCGCGGACCGAGCGGGCCGACGCCGCCCGCAACCGCCAGCGCATCCTGGCCGCCGCCGAGGAGCTGTTCGCCCGCCGCGGCGCCCGCAACGTCACCATGGAGGAGATCGCCCGGGCCGCCGGGGTCGGCAAGGGCACGCTGTACCGCCGCTACCCCGACCGCGCGTCCATCGCCGTCGCGCTGCTGGACCAGCACGAGCGGGCCGTGCAGGAGCAGCTCATCGGCGGCCCGCCCCCGCTCGGCCCCGGCGCCCCCCCAACCGAGCGGCTGGCCGCCTTCTACGCCGCCATGGTCGACCTGCTGGAGCGGCACGTCCACCTGGCGCTCGGCGCCGAGACCGGCGAGCGCCGCTTCACCACCGGCGCCTACGGCTTCTGGCGCGCCCACGTGCGCGCCCTCCTGCTCGCCGCCTCGGCGCCCGCCGACCCTGCCGACTCCGGACGGCTCGACGCCATGGTCGACGCGCTGCTCGCGCCGCTGGCCCCAGAGCTCTACCAGCACCAGCGCCAGCGCGGCCGCTCCCCCACCGAGATCGCCGAGGCCCTCGCCGAGCTGGCGGCGCGCGTCCTCCACCCGCCCAACCAAGGGCGCCGCTGAGCCGCGACCGCCCACGGCCCGTGGGGTGGCCCGGCGCGCCGGCCATGGAGCCCATGCCTGCCGGCCGGTCACGGCTTGGCGCTATGGTGGACGGCTCGCTCGTGGACCGATGGGAAGGGAGGCGCGGTGGACCGCACGCCCTGGGGGAAGCTGCTGCTGGTGTGCGCCGCCGGGGTTCCCGCCGCCATCGCGCTCGGCAAGATCGGGGTGGTGGGGCCGCTGCTGCGGCCCGACCTGGGCCTGTCGCTGCCGCAGCTCGGGCTGGCCGTGTCCGCGATCACCGTGGTCGCGGCGTTGCTGGGGACGCCGGCGGGGCTGTGGACCGGCGGCTACGGGCCGCGGCGGACGCTGCTGGCCGGCCTCGCCGTCATGGCCGTTGGGACGGGCCTGCGCCTGCTCAGCGTGACCGTCCTGGCGATGCCGCTGGCCGCGCTGCCCGCCTTCCGCTCCGGCGGCGCGCTGGCCGTGGTGGTCGCCGCCGCGTTCGCCGCCCTGCCCGAGGTGGTCTCAGACCCTGGCCAGATCGCCCTGGCGATCGGGGTGATGACGCAGCTCGGCAGCACCGGCACCCTGCTCGGCGCGCCGCTGTTCGGCGCCGTCGTCGCCGCGGCGGACTGGTCGGCGTTCGCCCCGCTGCTGCTGCTGGTGACGCTGCTGACCCTCGGCCTGCTGCTGGTCGCGAGCGCCTGGCGCTCCAGGGTTGCCAGCCCGTAGCGGCGCTCAGGCCGGCGGGGCGCGTGATCGTCACACCCGCGTGCGCGGCGCAAGCGCGCGGCGCGCGAGCAGCGCGCCGAGCAGCGCGCCAGCGAACTGCACGGCGACGTCGGCGACGGCCGTGTGGCGGCCGTGGAAGAGGAACTTGCCCGCGGCGAGCGCGACGGCGAGGCCGGTCGCGGCCAGGGTCGCCGGCAGCACGCGGACGGGTGGCCGTCGCGCCATCACCACCAGGAAGCCGACCAGCACGAACGAGCCGAGGTGCAGCAGCAGGATGGCCCACTCGGCCTTGGTCGGGGGAGGGAACGGCAGCACGTGGTCGTCCAGGTACAGGTAGCGCTCCGGGACCACCAGCGCGCCGGGGCGCAGGTAGTCGACGGCCTGGCCCTGGGTGCGGACCACTGCCCTGCGGACCTCGCCCTGCCAGGGGCCGCCCCGGTGGATCGCGTGGCCGAGCGCCAGGTGCGCGTCGGGCCAGCGGCGCAGCGAGCCCGCCGGCAGGGGCTTGGCGAGCCGCGTGGCGCCGTCGACCTCGACGCGCAGCGCCTCGCCGTCCACCCGCAGCCGCACCGCGACCCAGCGGTGCGGCCGGAACACCCCTGGCACCACGAACGGCGGGGCGCCGTTGCCGCGCGACCCCGCGCGGCGCAGCCACACCAGCAGCTCGTCGTGGTCCTGGCCGATGACGAAGTCGGCATGCCAGTAGTCGTCGGCCAGCATCATGATCGCGAGCGGGCCGCGGTCGAACACCGAGGAGCTCGCCTCGAGGTCGACCTCCAGGCGCCCGCTCGCGCGCGCCCGCTCAAGCCATGGCGGCGTCCCGGCGGTGGTGGCGGTGCTCCACTCGCCGAACCGGAGCGTGCCGGCGGCGGTCCTGGTGACGTGGTTGCGCAGCATCCGCGGCGGGTCCCAGTCGAACGGGTAGTAGGCGGTGAGGACCAGCACGACGACCACCCCGAGGAGCGCGGCCGCCCAGCCGCGCCCGGGCCGCAGGCCGGCGGTCTGCAGGGGTTCGGTCGCGAGCCGCATCAGCTCAGCAGGTAGCCAGCGATGAAGCCGGCGACCAGGCTGGCCGCGACCACCAGCCCCAGCCGGCCGATGCCCCGAAGTTGCCCATGGCAGCGGAGCCTACCGGTCGAAACGCCTTCCGGTCGCGCCCCGGGGCGGGCCCCGCGGCCAGCCGTCCGGACCCGGCGTGCCTCGGCGCCAGCGGGCCGATCCCGTAGGCTGGTGGCGATGAACCGCTTCCACCGCCGCTACTGCGGCTCGGCAGGGTGGGCGCGCCTGGTCGAGCACGAGCTGCTGCCCTGGGCGCTCGACGGCGTCGCCCTCGGCGACGACGTGCTGGAGATCGGGCCGGGCCTCGGCGTGACCACGCGGCTGCTGGCCGGGCGGGTGCCGCGGCTCACCGCGCTGGAGGTCGACCGGCGCTTCGTCGCGCCGCTCGAGCGTGAGCTCGGCCGTCCAGGGGCGGTGGAGGTGGTGGCGGGCGACGGCGCGGCGATGCCGTTCCCCGACGACCGCTTCAGCGCGGCGGTGTGCTTCACCATGCTGCACCACGTGCCGTCGCCGGCCCTGCAGGACCGGCTGTTCGCGGAGGCGCACCGGGTGCTGCGCCCCGGCGGCGTGTTCGCCGGCTCGGACAGCCAGCCGAGCCTGCGGTTCCGCCTCATCCACCTGTTCGACACCATGGTGGTGGTCGACCCGGCGACCCTGCCCGAGCGCCTGGCCGCCGCGGGCTTCAGCGAGGTCGAGGTGGAGCTGCGCCGCTCGCTGCGCTTCCGGGCGCGCAAGCGCTAGGCGCAGGGGAGCCGCGTCGAGGCGGGCTCGGCCCGCCCAGGCCTCAGCCCCCCGAGCGCTCCTCCGCCTGGGCGATCGCCCACGCCGCGTTGACCAGGCCGATGTGGCTGAACGCCTGCGGGTAGTTGCCGATCATCTCGGCGCCGCCGACGTCGACCTGCTCGGCGAGCAGGCCGACGTCGTTGGCGTAGGCGACGGCGCGCTCGAAGGTCGCCCTGGCCCGGTCGACCTCGCCGGCGAGGGCCTGCGCCTGCGCCAGCCAGAAGGTGCACAGCAGGAAGGTGCCCTCCTCGCCCTCGAGGCCGTCGGCCGCCTTGTAGCGGTAGACAAGGCCGCGCTCGTCGGTGAGCCGCTCGGTGATCGCGTCGATGGTGGCCCTCATCCTCGGGTCGCCGCCAGGCAGGAACCCGGTGATCACCATCATGAGGTTGCTCGCGTCCAGCTCGTCGCTGCCGAACGCCTGCGTGTACGCGCCGGCGCGGTCGCTCCAGCCGTACTCGAGGATCGCGGCGCGGATCTCGTCGCGGGTGGCGGTCCAGTGCTCGACGTGGTCCGCGGCGCCGAGCCGGTCGGCGAGGGCGATCGCGCGGTCGAGCGCCGACCAGCACATCAGCTTCGAGTACAAGAAGTCGCGGGGCTCGCCGCGGACCTCCCAGATGCCCTGGTCCTGCTCCTTCCAGCGGCGCGCGGCCGTGTCCGCCGCAGCGACCAGGAAGCTGCGCGTGGCCGCGTCGAGCGCGCCGAGCTGGTCGACCAGGCGCTGGGCGGCGCCGAGCAGCTCGCCGTAGACGTCGAGCTGGCGCTGGTTCCAGGCGCCGTTGCCGACCCGCACCGGCCGGCTGGAACGCCAGCCGCGAAGGTGGGGCAGCTCCCGCTCGGTGAGGTCGCGCTCACCGCCGACGCCGAACATGATCTGCAGGTCGGCGCCGCGGTAGAGCTGCGAGGCGGCGGCGCCGGCGATGAAGGCGAAGAACCTGTGGGCCTCGTCCGGGCAGGCCGCCACCCAGAGGGCCTCCATCGTCAGGCTGGCGTCGCGCACCCAGGTGAAGCGGTAGTCCCAGTTGCGCTCCCCGCCGACCGTCTCGGGCAGCGAAGTGGTGGGCGCCGCCACGATCGCGCCGGTCGGCTGGTAGGTGAGCGCCTGCAGCACGCAGCCGGAGTGGTGCACCAGCTCGCGCCAGGGCCCCTCGTAGGACTGGTGCATCGCCGACCAGGAGCGCCATCCCTCGATGGTGTCCTCGAGCCGCTTGACGATCTCGGCCTGCGTCCAGAGCGGCGGGGCCGGCTCCCAGCTCCGCGCGTGGTGCAGGGCGAAGCAGGCCGTCTCCCCAGCGCGGAGCGCGAACCGCGCGGTCGCGCTGGCGCCGTCGACCGCCAGCTCGACCGGAGTCGACAAGGCCAGCACGTCGGCGCCGCCGCGGCCGACCAGGCCGCCGTCGACCTGGTGGAGCAGCGGGTGGACCAGGCCGTACTCCGGGCGGGGCGCGTAGTCGACCGCGACCTCGACCTCGCCGGCGGTGCAGGTCACGCGGCGCAGCAGCGCGCCGGGCGCTGCGGCCCCGAGGGCGTGGCCGCGGTCGCCGCGACCGACCGCCATGGCGTCGGTCAGCACGACCGAGCCGCCGGAGGTCTCGAAGATGGTCTCGAGCACCATGGTCCGTTCGACGTAGCGGCGGGAGGTGCTGGCGCTCGCCCGCTGCAGCGGGCGAGCCTCGGGCACGCCGATCGACCAGTGGCCGCCGTCGTCGTCGAGCAGGCGGGCGAACACCGACGGCCCGTCGAAGCGGGGCAGGCACAGCCAGTCGACCGAGCCCGCCCTGTTCACCAGCGCGGCGGAACGGCAGTCGGAGAGCAGGGCGTAGTCGGCGATCGGCAGGTCGCTCACGGCACGGTCCCGCCGCCAACCACGATCACGTCGAACAGCTCGACCACGCTCGCTGCCTCCTCCCGGACGATGGGTCCATGCCGCGGTCCACACCGTCCACGTGTAACGGGCGCCGGATGACTGACAAGATCATGGTCGCATCGGTGGCTCGTGCCGCCACCGTGGCCACGGAGGTTGCCCATGCCCGAGCTGTCGCTGGCCGGCGTCGCCGTGGTGGCGGCGGTGGCCTTCCTCGTCCCGCTGCTGCTCGGCCTCTTCCCCGGCCTACGCCTACCGTCGGTGGTGCTGGAGATCGTGGTCGGCATCGTCCTGGGCCCGTCGGTGCTCGGCTGGGTCCGGGTCGACCCGCCGCTGCAGGTGCTCGCCATCATCGGGCTGGCGTTCCTGCTGTTCCTCGCCGGCCTCGAGGTCGACGTGGACCACCTCCGTGGCAGGCTGCTCGGCCTGGCAGGCGGCGGCTTCGCCGCCTCGTTCGCCGTCGGGCTCGCCGCCTCCGCCGGCCTCGCCGCGGTCGGGTTGGTCGAGACCCCGCTGCTGGTCGCGATCATCCTCACCGCCACCTCGCTCGGCGTGGTCATCCCGGTGCTCAAGGACGCCGGGCAGGTCGAGTCCGACTTCGGCCAGCTGGTGATCGCCGCCGCGTCGATCGCCGACTTCGGCGCCGTGATCCTGCTGTCGCTGTTCTTCTCCCGCGAGGCCACCGGGCCGGGCGCCCAGCTCCTGCTGATCGGCGGCCTGGTCCTGCTCGCCGTCGCGGTCGCCGTCGGGCTGGCGCGGGCGGGCCACTCCACCCGCCTGGCCGCCGACCTCGGACGCCTGCAGGACTCGAGCGCCCAGATCCGCGTGCGCGGCGCCGTCCTGCTGCTGGCCGGCCTCGTGCTGGTGGCGCAGCGGCTCGGGCTCGAGACGATCCTCGGCGCCTTCCTCGCCGGCGCGCTGCTGCGGGTGGTCGACCGGGACGAGGCGATGACCCACCCGAACTTCCGGGTGAAGCTGGAGGCGCTCGGCTACGGCTTCCTGGTCCCGTTCTTCTTCGTGGTCAGCGGCCTGCGCTTCAACCTGAAGGCGCTCACCGACGACCCCGCCAACCTGCGACTGGTCCCCGTGTTCCTGGCCGCCCTGCTGCTGGTGCGCGGCCTGCCGGCGGTTCTGTACCGGAAACGGGTGGGAGCGCGCCGGACGGTGGTGGCCGGGCTGCTGCAGGCGACCTCGCTGCCGTTCATCGTGGCCGCCGTCCAGATCGGCATGGAGCTCGGCAAGCTCGACCAGGCGACCGGCGCCGCCCTGGTCGCCGCCGGCCTGCTGTCGGTGCTGCTGTTCCCCCTCGCCGCCCTCACCGTGCTGCGCGGCGCCGAGCACGGCCCGTCCGCGGGCCAGGCCGGCGAGGCGCCGGCCCCCGTTTCACGCCAGGCACCCTGAGCAGCGCCGTAAGAATCCGTAACGCCCACCATCCGTCTCGCCGGCCAGCTGGGCAGCCTCCCGTCAGGTGGCCTCGGGCACGGGGGCTGGCACCCGGGCGGGCCGGCGCTGCAGGATGGCCACGGCGATCAGCAGCCAGAGCATGGCGAGCGGGCCGAACGGCGGGGCATGGTCGACGCCGAGCAGCAGGCCGGCCAGGACCAGCGCGACCACTCCTGACCGGGGCGCACCCGCGCGCGCCAGCGCCAGCGCCGCCGCCAGGCTGGCGGTCAGCCACGCCAGGATGCCCGGCAGCACCACCGCGCCGACCAACGGGTCGTGCAGCCGTCCAGCCCAGAGCACGTCGGCGGTGACCGCCGCCTGCGGCAGCTCCGCCGCCTTGCGCACCATCTGCCCGGTGGCGATGCCAACCAGGGCGTCGAAGGCGCTGTAGAAGGCGACGAACGGCAGCAGCGCCGCCCGGCTGACCGCCGCGGCCCGGCCGGGCAGGCCGTCGACCAGCAGCCACACGGTCACGGCCAGCAGGCAGAACAGGGCGAGCTGCAGGAGATGGACGCCCAGCCAGAGCCCCACCCGGCCCTGCAGCTCGACGGCCGGTGAGCGCCGCACGATCGGGTGGACCAGGGTGACCAGGCCGAGCGCGAGCGGCGTGCCGAACATGATCGGCCGCCTGGCGCGCCCCTCCCTCACCGTTGCGGGCGCTTCGATGGTGCTCGTCGATGCCGACATGGCGCAGCTCCTCCTCGCTGACCCGGCTCGGCACCAGGCCGAGCGCTCTTGGTGTGGGTCCTCGAGATGGAGGCGCGAGAGCGCCGCCAGATCGCCGCTGGAGCCGATCAGGCAGAGGCCCGCGCCGGCGCCCTCAGCCGGTGGTGAGCTCCACGCTGGTGGTGATGTCGACGCAGCCGCCGATGGTGCGGGCGACCGGGCAGCGTTCGGCGTGGAAGCCGAGGACCCGGTCGATCTTGGCCCGCTGCGCCTCGTCGTCGACCACCGCCTCGTCGACCACCAGGTGGTAGGTGACGTGGATGCGCTTCACCACCAGCACCTTGGCGTCCAGCTCGACCTCGCCGACCGCCTCGCCCCGCAGGCGACCGCCTGCGGCAGGGAAGCCTCGTGCCTCGAGCGGTCCCCCTGCGGGAGAGTCCCGCCTGCCGTTCGCCGTCCGCCTCCCGCAAGCGGTCTGAAGGCGGCCGGGCTCAGCCGGTCTTCGGCTCGCCCCGCCAGGCGATCGCGGGGCGGCCTAGTGGCCAGACGATGAGATAGGCGACCCCGGCCGAACGATGGTCTGCCGGGTACACGCTCAAGTCCGGGTCAGCCTCCAGGCGCCAGTAGAGTTGCTTGAGCCGCCGGAGCTGCCGCTTGTCGCTCGCCGTCACACCGACCATGGCGCCACCATTCTGGGCCACCTCTCGGCGCATCCTGCGCTCGGCGCGATCCAGCCGCATCCAGGGGGAGAGTGTCCACACTTCGATGCCCGCCATCGCGGGCATGATATCTTGCCGGCCGACACAAGGCCCCGCGTCTGGCTCGCGCGACAGACGCGCCGTGTTGTCCGGCGGGGCATGGCTGAGGAGTTCTCGCCATGCCCGCGTCCCCTGATCCTGCCGCTCGCCGCGCGCACGCCCGGATCGCCGCCCGAAAGCGTTGGCACGGCACCGATGCCGATACCGCCAGCGAGGCCGCCACCCTCGAGCGCGCCGCGCTTCTCCGGCGCCTCGGCAAGGCGATCGATGACGCCACACTGCTGCCGCTCGAGGAGCGTACCCAGTTCGCTGGTCGCCTGCTCGCGGCCGGTGACGAGACATGACCGCACCCGGGCCACCCTCAACGCCGGTGATCGGCGGGCCACCGCGGGTGCTCTGGCGGCCGGTGCCGGAGCACCAGTTCCCTCTCCAAGCCCTGCTGGCCCTCTTGTTCGCGCCTGAGCCTGGCCGAGACGGCACAGGTGGTGGTGACCGTGCGCCAGCCACCTGACAGCGGGCGGCCCCCCGGCCGCTGCACCGAGGGGCCCGCCACCGATCCGCCGCCAAGCAGGATCACGCCTATCGTAGCCGACGCGGGCGGCATGGTCGCGGCCGAGCTGGTCGCACTCGAGCGCGGCGACCCCGACGTGTGCCAGTGCTGCACCGCCGCACCGGAGCGGCGGCCCGCGATCGACCGGCTGCGGGTGGAGAACCAGCGATTGGGCATCGCCAGCTGGGCGCACCGGATGATGCCGCTCACCGAGCACTACCGCCGGGGGCGGGTCGCGTGACCGGGAAGCGCGCCGCGCCTCGCGCCGTCGTTGCCCGTCTCGCGGCCGACCTGCACGCGGAGGGCTGGCAGGACTGGGAGGTCGCCGAGACGCTCGGGCTGGTCGCCTCCGAGGTGGCCACCCTCCTCGCCGAGCCCGAAACGCGGCGCGACCAAAGCGCGGAAAGCGACCAAAGGTCAGCCCGCGGGGACCTTTGGTCGCCTAGGTCGCTTTGGTCGCACGAGCAGGACGCGGACTGGCCGATCCTCGACCCGGCCGCCCTCCACGGCATCGCCGGCAAGGTCGTCCGCACCTTGGACCCGCACACCGAGGCGGACCAGGCCGGCGTGCTGCTCACGTTCCTCGCCGCGGTCGGCAACGTCGTCGGCCCCGGCCCGCACGCCCTGGCCGACGCCGCGCCGCACCCGGCCCGCCTGTTCGTCGTGCTGGTCGGGGAGACCTCCAGGGCGCGCAAGGGCTCGGCGTGGGCGCAGGTCCGCCGCGTCCTCGCGCAGATCGCCCCGGAGTGGGCCGCCGGCTGCATCCTGCCCGGCCTCGCGTCGGGCGAGGCGCTGATCGCCGAGGTCCGCGACGGAACCGGCGACGACGACCAGGGCGCGTCCGACAAGCGCCGCCTGGTCCTCGAGCCCGAGTTCGCCCGGCTGCTCGCGGTCGCCAGCCGGGAGGGCGCGATCCTCTCGGCCGTGATCCGCGAGGCGTGGGATGGCAACGCGCTCAAGAACCGGACGAAGCGCGACCCGCTGACCGCCACGGGCGCGCACATCTCGGTCGTCGGCCACGTCACCCGCGAGGAGCTGGTCCGCCGGCTGTCCGACACCGAGGCCGCCAACGGCTTCGCGAACCGCTTCCTGCTCGCCCTGGTCAAGCGGTCCAAGAAGCTGCCCGAGGGCGGCAGCCTCGACCCGGCCGCCCTTGACCAGCTCGCCCGCGACGTCGACGCCGCGCTCCATCGTGCCGCCCGCGTCGGCGTGCTCACCCGCTCGCCGGCTGCCCGGGAGCTGTGGGCGAAGGCGTACGAGGACTTCGGCGACGGACCCGGCGGGCTGGCCGGCGCGGTCACCGCTCGCCCGGAGGCGCAGGCGCTGCGGCTGTCGGTGGCCTACGCGATGCTGGACGGCTCGGCCACGATCGAGCCCAAGCACCTCCAGGCAGCGCTGGCCGTCTGGCGCTACGCCGAGGCCTCCGCCATCGCGATCTTCGGCGACGCCCTCGGCGACCCGGTCGCCGATCGGCTGCTCGCCGCGCTGCGCGAGGCCGGCGAGGCTGGGCTGGACGGCACCGAGCAGCGTGACCTGTTCGGCCGGCACGCCAAGGCCGACCAGCTCGAGCGTGCCCGCGCCGAGCTCGAACGCCGCGGGCTGGTGGTCACGACTTCGGAGGAGACCGGCGGCCGACCCCGGCTCGTCACCCGGGCGGTGGTCCGGTGACGGCCCGCGGCCCGCCATCCATGCCGGCCCCCAGACGCAAGCGCCGCCCTGGCCGGGCATGGCCGAGGGCGGCGAGAGAAGCACTCGATAGGAAGGCTACACCGTGACCGAGCAGGCAACCGAGACCGGGTCCGGGTACAAGCGGACCAGGGTCCGCGGGCTCGCCCCGTGGCAGCCACGCGCCAAGACCCAAGCCATCCTCGACCAGATCCAGGAGATCCTGGAGGAGTACCGCGAGCAGTGGCCGATCACCAACAGGCAGATCTGCTACCGGCTCGTCGGCCGGTTCGGCTACGACAAGAGCGAGCAGGCATTCGAGCGCGCCTACGAGTACCTCAACCGCGGGCGCCGCGCCGGCCTGGTCCCCTTCGAGGCCATCCGCGACGACGGCGAGGAGGTCGCCAAGCCGCTCACGTTCGCCAGCCGAGAGCAGTTCATCGCGACCGCCCGCAGGCTCGCCGCCGACTACCGCATGGACCGTCAGACCGGCCAGGCGCAGTACATCGAGCTATGGTGCGAGGCCGCCGGGATGGTCCCGCAGCTCGCCCAGGTCGTCGGTGACTACGGAATCGCGGTCAGGTCCTCCAGCGGCTTCAACAGCGTGACGGTCCTCCATGATGCGGCTTGCCGTGTCTTGGAACGGGAGGTGCCGACGCTCGTGCTCCAGGTCGGCGACCACGACCCCAGCGGGAGGGCGATCCTCGACCGGGTCGCCGCCGACGTCGCCCAGCTCGCCTACGACCTGGCCATCCGCGACGAGCATCACCGGTACCCGGAGGTCAGCTTCCGTCGGGTCGCGGTCACCCCGGAGCAGATCGACCGCCACCGGCTCCCCGGGGCTCCACCGAAGGCGACCGACAAGCGCGGCACCTGGGAGGGCGACACCGTCCAGGCCGAGGCGCTGGCGCCCGACGTACTCGCCGCCGAAGTCCGGCTTGCCGTGACTCCGCTCATCGACCTGGACGCGCTGGCCGAGGTGCAGCAGCAGGAAGCCATCGAAGGCGACCGGGTCGGCGCTGACATCGAGGCGCTGCTCGAGGCCGACGACGACTGACCACCAGCCCGGCCGGCGTCTCCCCCGCCGGCCGGGCAACCCCAGGGGCAGGGGGTCGACACGGGCGCGGGACCGGCACACCTGACCCGCGTCGATGGATCTCGCGGTGCGCTCGGCCCTGAGGTTCTAGGCTGGTCCCGTGGAGAAACCCGAGCACTGCCGGATCTGCGGTGAGGCCCTGGAACAGCCCGCGACGGGCCGGCCAAGGGCCTACTGCGGCCCGACGTGCCGGCGCGCGGCGGAGATGACGATCCGGCGCCTACAGGCCCAGCTCGCGCTGGCCGAAAAGCACGACATGCTTGCCCGGGCGGCGCACGCGGAGAGCTGGGACAAGCCCAGCACGCGGCGCACCGTGAAGTTCTGGGCGGGCGAGGTCGCCCGGCTGCAGCAACGGCTGTTGGAGCTGCTGGCTGGCACCGGCGATGCGCTCGCCTGACCAGTTCGACCCGCTCCCCCCCCCCACGCCGGGGATACAAAATGCTCGGCTGGCAAGCGGGGTCGGGCACCCTTTCGGGCGTCCTGTCCGCTACGCCCCCCGGGGGTCATCGCTTCAGCTTGCGGCGCTGGCGCCGCCGTAGCCGCTGCTGGCAGGCGGGGCAGCGGTCGCCTACGACGACGGGCTTGCGGCAGCCGATGCAGGCGCGGGGCGTCCGCGCGGGGTCGAGCGTGTGCCATCCGCGGCCGCCTCGCTTGCCCACGACTCGGCTACTTGACCTCGAGGTAGCGCAGGGCGTTGGGCGCGACGACCGCCGAGCCGGTCCGCCAGTAGGCGTAGATCATCCGTTCGCCTGTGGGCATGTTGTTGGTGACGTCGAAGGCGTGCGGGATGATCTCGGCGGTCATCCCAAGGCGGTCAATGATCTTGAAGCCGGTCTTCCAGTCGCCGCCGACCATGAGCCGGGCGGCGGTCGTGGTGTTGTTGGTCATGGTCGACCACTCGAACTTGGGGCGGCCCATCATGTCGCCGCCGCGGCCGGGCATCTGCACCGGCTCGGTCGAGTTGCCGCCGACGAACCTGTACGTGGTGTCCCAAATGCCGGGGCTGGCGGCGAAGGCGGCGTTGCCCTGGAACCTCGGCGGGATCTGCGCCTTCAAAAGCCACGGGTCACCGACGGCGTAGGCGTTGGTGGTCGCGGACAGGACCCGCTGGGTGGTCGACAGGCCGCCGGTGAAGCCGACCGCCAGGACCCCGACGGGGCTGTTGGTGAAGCCGGTCAAAAACGCCGATGCGTCCACCGTATTCCTGGCGTCCTCGACCAGCCTGGCCATCTCCTGCTGGATGCGTGACCAGTCCTGGAACAGCTCGATCGACGCGCGGACGACCGCGCGGCCCTGCTGCGTGCGGATGTTCGGCTGCGCCAGCGTGGGGCTGGCGTCGGTCGCCGCGGTCGCCTCGGCGACGTAGCCGGCGGTCACCGAGTCCGTCGAGACGCCGTCCCACTCCCTGGTCCCGATCGTCTCCACCGACGCGAACTGGCGGATGGGGCACAGCGCGCCCTGGCCGGTGATGATGATCGACGGGTCCAGGGTCAGGGGGATGGCGAAGCCGCCGGCGGCGCCTGAGCCCTCGGACATGGCGTTGCGGATCTGGGCCTGCACCGTGCTGACGCGGCGGACCGCCTCGACCTCCTCGCCGCTGAAGCGGTTGTGACCCATGACCGGGTCGGCGAGCAGCTTCCCGAACGCCGAGGCGTAGGCGGGATCGCCGACGGCGGTTAGGTACTTGGCGGTGTCGCCGGTGCTATCGGCGTGGCGTAGGACGTGGTCGGCGCGGTCGGCCGCCTCGGCGTTGAGCACACCCTGGCTCGAGTAGTGGTCCAGGACGCGCATGGCCGCGTCGCGCTGCGCGGCCGGGTCGAACGGGTCCGCGGGGGCCGCCGCCCACGGGCTGCGCTGGCGGGTCTGCGCCGGCGCGACTCGCTCGACGGCGTGCGGGTTGCTGTTCACGATGGCCTCGAGCCGCTGCCGGCGGCGGGTGGTCTCCTCCGCGATACCGGCCAGCTCGTCACGTTCGGCGTTGAGCTGGTTCCACTCCTGGCGGATGGCATCGGAGAAGCGACGTCCGCGGTGGGTGTTGTGGATGGCGGCGAGCCGCTCGTCGATGGCGGCGAGCCGTTCCTCGAGCTCGGTCACGTGTGGCTCCTTCGTGGGCATGCGGCAGCCGGCTGCTGCAGACGAAACCTCACGGAGCCAGACACCCCAGCGTGCGGCGCGGCCAGGCGCTCATCCCTGGCGGTGCGGTCCGAGCCCTGCCAGTCTACCGGCCGGCTTCCGCCTCCAACATGTCGCTGCGCACGAGGCGCCACAGCAGCACGTCGCGGAGCTGGGCGGCGAGCTGGTCGAGCATGCGGCTAGCCGGGCTGGCCGGGTCCTGCTCGGTGACCTCCTCGAGCAGCGCGGCGAGCTGGTCGAGCTGGGCTGCGGGCACCCGGGCCACGTCGACGGTGACCTCCTCGACCACGAACGGGCGGATCATGCCCGCCATCATCCCTCCGGGGCGTCCGCTGCTACGCCGTCTCCTCGGGCGCGTCGCCGTAGGCAACCGCGAACTCAATCCGGTGCCCTGCGGCCACGTGATGGATCGCGTACAGCGGTCGGTCCTCCTGGTCGAAGGTAGTGCCGCGCTGCTCGGTCACCACGTCGCCCGGTTGGAGTTCTAGCCGCTCGCGCTCGGCATCGGTGGGCCGGCGGCTTGAGAACACGTCAAGGAAGCGCAGCCGCAAACCGAGAGCTTCGTGCAGGCCCTTCATGCCGCCCTTGGCAGGGTCGGCCAGGTCGGGGATCTGCTCCGCGATCCAGTCGGGATGCCAGCTCAGGGAGATCAGGGACGGCGGCTCCCCTTCGGCCTTCAGTAGTCGATCCCGGACGAGAACGACGGTGCCGGCGTCGATCCCGAGCCGTTCGGCAACGTCCTGCGGGCACGGCTCGCGGCGGACGGTCATGACGCTGGCGTCGGTCTTGCCGTAGCGGGAAAGGATCGCCCGCCAGGATGCGTCGCCGCCGAGCTTGCGGCGGGTTTCCTGCTCGCGGACGAACACGCCGCGTCCCTGGTAGCTCACCGTGAGCCCTTCCGAGCGGAGCTGCACCAGCGCTGCCCGAATGGTGGTGTCGCTCACTCCGAACCGTTCGCGTAGCTCCTGCATGGTCGGAAGCTGGGT
>WNFZ01000040.1_pt1 | contig 118697 bp, 116 predicted proteins | sample 5400081 | NCBI WGS metagenome assembly WNFZ01 (sample SAMN13153365, study PRJNA577476) | soil metagenome | isolation source: 80 cm soil or saprolite under grassland replicate 1 | place: USA:California | collected 2016-06-15
TCAGCTTGTGCGCGGCGGCGGTGGCTTCGCGAGCACGGCGCCCGGGGTCGGCCGGGTGACAGTGCTCAAGCTGGACAGTGGCCGTTACGGAGAGTAAAAACGGCCAGCGCGATAGCCAGATACTCGCGCCGAACGCCGACTCTGCGCTGCCTGCTCTTGGCGGGTTCGCCGCGGCCGAGGGGCACAGAACTGCCAGTTCTGGGCTCGTTCGCTGTCTTTGTTGCGTCAGCGTCGCCTGCGGCCGCTCCGCCGACGGCATGAGCCGCGGGATGCTCCGATAGCGCAGGCCAAGAGCACGACAGCGACCATGGTCTGAGCGGCGGTAGCGTTACGCACCGGATGTCGTCGGCAAGAGCCTGTCCTGCCTCGGCAAGGTGGTGCTGCCAGATCTGGTCGGGGTCTGGGTGGGGTGCGGCGATGACAACACGGCTGCTGCTGCGCCGACGCGCCTGTGGGAGCGGGCGCTCGCCAGCGTCACCGGCGGCTTGTCCACCGCGGGCCGGTGGCGGCCCAGGCCGATCCTCACCGGGCGAGTCGGTGGCGGTCCAGCGCCCGGCGGCACAGCAGGTAGCAGAGGATCAGCGGCAGGGCGGCGGCCGCGGTGATGGTGGTGCCGGCGATCAGCGCGCCGGGGATGATGTTGCGCGGGGGGAGCCGGGCGGTCATGACCAGAGGTCAGATCGCAGTGCGCGAACTGGCGGAGGAGCAGGTCGCCGCTGCTCTGCCGGCGCAAGTGGGACGGCTCGTGGGTGAGCGAGGCAGGTATCGGGCTGCTGCTGGCGCGTAGTGTCTGGCTGCGTCGGCCGGAGTTTCGCTGTGCGGCAGAGGCCTGGCAGGACGGGCGGGATGCCGCGGGCGTGGATCGGCTGGAAGCAGGCCGGCTTCGAGGCGCCGGCTTGGTCGTCGGAGACGGCGGTTCTCGCCCTCGCTGGTTCGTTGTTTGGCCAGCCGATGAACCGGCCCCTGAGCTGGCTGCCGGATCTTGGTGGGTTTCCCCTCCCAGCGTGGAGAGATCCTCTTAAGGGAGAGGAGTTCTCCGATGGGAGAGACGCGCAGGAGGTTCGATCAGGACTTCAAGGAGGGCGCGGTGCGGCTGGTCCGGGAGACCGGCAAGCCGATCGCGCAGGTGGCCCGGGAGCTGGGGATCAATGAGGGCACCTTGGGCAACTGGGTCATGCTGGACCGGCGGCGCCGGGACGGCGAGGGAGGCCAGGTGAGCGAGGACGAGCGCGCGGAGCTGGTCCGGCTGCGCCGCAAGTGCGCGGAGCTGGAGATGCGCTGTGATGTCCTCAAGCGCAGCGTGGCCCTCTGGGTTTCCGATGCGATGGGCAGCAGGTAGCCGTGGCCGCGTTCATCGCTTCCCAGAGGGACGAGCGCGGCGTCCCGCACGCGGCCTGCTGCCGGGCGCTGGGGGTGTCCCGGTCCTGGTTTTACAAGTGGAGGGATGGCCGCCTGCGGCCGCGGGCGGCGCGCCGCCAGCGGCTGAAAGCCGAGATCGCGCGGCTGTTCGCGCAGCGCAGGGGCAAGGACGGGTCGCCGCGGGTCACCGCCGCGCTGCGCGAGGCGGGCTGGCGGGTGAGCGAGAACACCGTCGCGGCCCTGATGCGTGAGCAGGGCCTGGCCGCCCGCCCCGGCAGGAAGGGCCGCAAGGGCGCTACCCGGCCGGGGAAAGGCCGGTGGCGGGCACCGGACCTGGTCGGGCGCAAGTTCGCGGCCGACCGGATCAACCGCCGGTGGTACGGCGACGGCACCGAGATCCGGGCGGCTGAGGGCAAGCTCCACCTGGACTCGGTGCTTGACGCGGGCTCGCGCCGGATCCTCGGGTTCGCCCTCGGCGAGCATCACGACGCGGACCTGGCCTACGGGGCGCTGGCCATGGCGGTGGCGGTCCGCGGGGGTGCGGTCCCCGGCGTGGTCTTCCACAGCGACCAGGGCAGCGAGTACACCGCCCGGGCCTTCCGGCAGGCCTGCGAGCGGCTGGGCATCTGCCAGTCCATGGGCCGGCCGGGCCCGGCGCTGGACAACGCCGTCATCGAGTCCTGGCACTCCACCCTGGAATGGGAGCTGCGCTCGCTGGAGAAGTTCGCCACCAGGGCGGAGGCGCGGGCCGCGGTGGCGGCCTGGATCGAGGACTACAACCACGAAAGGCGGCACTCATCGCTGGGCATGGTCTCCCCGGTGGATTACGAGCGTGCCCTGGCGGGAAAGGACGCCGCGTGAGCGCGGCGGGCCCGCTGCGCAGGCCACCCAAAGGAGGCGGCTGCGCCGCCGCTGGCCTTGCTGCGCCCGCTAAGGGTACGGGCCCGCCACCCCGGCCTCAAGGGTGCTGCGCATCACAGGAAAAGCGGGCAGGCCCGAGCCTGCCCCGGCCAGGCGCGGGCGCACCAAGGCCAGCCCCGTCCCGGCCATGATCACCACAACCGAAGTCTCCACGGTTTGAGGGGAACCCCGGGGCCTTGAGTATCTCGTCGAGTTTGCGCTGGGTGGCTGCCTGCTGGCGGGACTGGGTGTGCTGGATGATGAAGACCATGGCCAGCGTGAGCGCGGCGACCAGGGTCTGGAAGACGGTCTCCCACCGCGCCGGAAATCCGACCGCGATGCTGATCAGGACCCAGATCAGAGCCGCGCTGAGCACGACAACCGCGACCATCGCGCGGGACGTCCACCGGTCCAGGCCAGACAGCAGCCGGCTGCCCAGCGATCGTCCCTGATCTTCCTCCGGTTCCGGTTCCCCCATGCCCCGCTCCCTGACCAGTCTCAGCTTCCAGTTAATCAGCTAGCAGCGGGCGAACACGCCGCCCGGGCCTTCCCAGTTACGGCTGCCGGCATCCCACAGCCCGGGCGTCAGGCCGTGTCTTACATCGTGGCCCTGGTTGTGCTCAAGGCATTGCCGCACGACGCCGGCGGCCTGGACTGGAGGCTCATTCTCGGCCTGGGCGCGGTCCGGCGATCCAGCGCGACCTGCACGAGGTCCGCCGCTGGCTTGCTGTGCTCGACGTCGGCCGACGGTGTCGCCTCGTCGATCGAGTCCTCGGCGTCGAGCGCGGCGCGCAGCACGGCGAACTCACGTTCGTCCGCCGAGCGGGCTAGCACGACGCGCAGCCCGCGCTTCTTGCATGCTCGCAGCAACTCGGCGGCATGCCGAAGCGGCTCGAGCCGGGACCAGTAGGTGGCGTAGAGCGCGGTATGCGCGGCGCGTATCCCGGCATCGGCGCGGCGGTCCCGATTGGCTGGCAGTGCTCGTCGCCGGGCGGACCTGGTCAGCTGCGTTCCCAGGGCGCGATGTCATCCATCTTCTGGTAATACTTTCCGAGGTGGCTTTTCACCCGGTCAATATCGGAGTGCGGCAAGTCCACGCCGCCCCTGGATCCCTGAGACGACATCGGCGATCAGTAGCTTGTAGGCGGTGAAGTTGTCCTTGTTCTCGGCGTCATACCACACGTGCGCGTCACGGTATTCTGCGTTGGGCCCGCCTTCCGCCCCAGCCCATTTCCTGACCCGTCTTTCCGCAGCGGCGCCGTCCCACAGGCGGGTCCGGTCGGCTAGCGGGAGATCCTGGAATGCGGTGACAGCCATCGTTGCTCCCCTCTCACGCCGGTTGTCATCGCGTCCCGGCTACCCAGCCAAGAGCGCTCTAACCACCGCGCCAGCCAGGGTCATGCGCCAGCGGCACGCGGGCCGATACGGTCCCGCTGCGGTCCCACGGTGTACCCCGCGGCCGCTGCTGCCTGGTCCGCTGGCTCGCCACCGCGCTCACGCTCCGGCCCGTCGGGTCGCTGCCGGTCAGCTGACGGTAGACCGGCCACTCCATCCACGCCCGCCTCCCCCTGACCCAGCCCTCCATCCCGGTTCGTCCCTGCTGCCGCGGCGACGCCCGTCTCCTTACCCCAGATATCGGTGAACTCTCGCACCGGATCGGTTTAGCCAGGGCAGCGGGGTACTAAATTAGCGGCTCACCAATGGCCGGAGCGAGGTCGTGCGGCCGCCGGGCTCTGAGCCCCAGCCGGCCGGAGCTGGCCTCAGCCAGCCACGGCCAGATGGGAGGAACGTCATGAGCTTGCCCGCCTGCCAGCAGCGGATCCTCGACGGGATCGCGGGAGCGCTGCAGGCACGCGACCCGCGGATGGTATCGCTGTTCTCGATCTTCACCAGGCTCACCCGGCAGGAGCCCATGCCCAGGCTCGAGGAACTTGACGGCTCAGGCAGGCTGCGGCGAGCCCTGCGCATCCTGCGGGAAATGCGCGGGCTGCGGAAGGTCCGCGGGCTCCGGAGTGCCCGGCTGCGCCCGATTGTGCTCATTCCGGTGGCGCTTGCGGCCATCTTCGGCCTGCTTGTGCTGAGCCCGCTTGCCGCCAGCCCGCGGCTGTGCGGCCCGGTCCCTGCCTTTCACGTATCCGCCCACCAGCCTGGCCAGGTGACCGGCTGCCGGAACGCGCGGGCCAAGGCAATATCGTCCTCGCGACGCTGACGCCCGGCAGCGAGGCTGATGCCTCCGGCTACCGGGTGCCAGCGTCCCGGCGACGCTGGCCCGCCCGGCGCCCACCGCAACCTTTGCCGCTTCCTGGCGTCCCGGCAGCTGGCCGGTGGCCGCGCGAGCCAGGCACCGGTGGCCCGCGGGTCAGTGGTTACGCAGCGCGTCGATCAGCTGTTTCTTGCTCATCGACGAACGTCCCTTGATGCCGATCTCCCTGGCCCGCCTGAGCAGTTCCTGCTTGCTCCACTCCGGGTAGGACGGGCTCTTGCCGCCCTTCGAGGCGACCGCGCGGCGCGAGCTGCCGGCGGTCGCGTTCGCGATCCTGGCCGACTTCTCTTTGCGCTCGCCATGTGAGCGCAGCTCCTGGTATGTCTTCTCGTCCTTAATCTGTGCCCTGGGCATGGCCTGATGGCTCCTCTCTCCTGGCCTCACTGGCCGGTCTGTCCTGGCCTCACTGGCCGGTCTCCCCGGGCCGAAGCGCCGGACGAATCCTGCACCTACCCGGGCCGCCTTTCACTATGCGCCGCGCATGTTTGGTGCCGCCCGTGGCGGAGAACTGTGCTGCGGCGCCGCGCACCGCGGCGGTGGAGCCCGACTAAGGAGGCCGGCCAGTGAGCCAGATCGTTTCCGAGACCCTGATCGAACGGCTGGCGGACTGGGGGGTCGACACGGTATTCGGGCTCCCAGGCGACGGCATCAACGGGATCATGGAAGGCCTGCGGCGGCACCAGGACAGGATCCGTTTCGTACTGGTCCATCACGAGGAGGCCGCCGCCTTCATGGCGACTGGCTATGCCAAGGCAACCGGGCGGCTCGGCGTGTGCCTGGCAACTTCCGGCCCCGGCGGCATTCACCTGCTGAATGGCCTGTACGACGCGAAGCTTGACCACATGCCGGTGCTGGCCATCACCGGCATGCAGGAGACATCCGTTCTCGGCACCGGCTACCAGCAGGAAGTCGCCCTCGACAAGTTGTATGCGGATGTCGCCGAGTATGACCAGATGATCTACAACTCGGCCCAGGCCGAGGCCGTCGTTGACATGGCGGTACGAACCGCGTACGCACGCCGCGGCGTGGCGCATATCACCGTACCGAACGACATCCAGGTCGCCGACGCCGGTGCCGATCCCTGGCAGCACGTGGCGCCCGCCCGGTCGCCGCACACCGCGCCCGTCCGGCTCCCGGCGCCAGGCCTGCCGCGCGAGGCCGACCTGCAGCGGATCGCGGACCTGCTGAATGAGGGGGAGAAGATCGCCATCCTGGCCGGGGCGGGCGCGCTGCACGCCAAGCCTGAACTGCTCGCGCTGGCTGAGACGCTGGCCGCGCCCATCGTCAAGACGCTGTCCGGTAAGGCCACGGTGCCCGACGACTCGCCGTACACCACCGGCGGGATCGGGCTGCTCGGCACCCGGCCTTCCGAGGAGCTGATGGAGCAGATTGACACGCTGTTGATGGTCGGGACCAACTTCCCCTACACCAAGCACCTGCCGGAGGCGGGCAAGGTGCGGGTCGCCCAGATCGAGGCGGACTCGGCCAGGGCAGGCGGCCGGATCCCCACCGAGCTGCCGGTGATCGGGGACGCGAAGGAAGCCCTGGCCGGCCTGCTCCCGTTGCTCAAGCGCCGGGCTGACACGTCCTTCCTGGAAGATTGCCAGCAGAAGATGGCCAGCTGGCGGCAGAAGATGGCGGACCTGGAGGATGCAGAGCGTGATCCGATCGCGCCGCAGTACGTCGTGTCCGTGCTGGACGAGCTAGCCGCCGATGATGCGATTCTCACCTGCGACAGCGGGACGATAGCGACCTGGGCGGCCCGGCACTGGACAGTCCGCGGCGGCCGTGAGTTCTACCTGTCCGGCAACCTCGCGACGATGGCCCCTGGCCTGCCGTACGCGATCGGAATGCAGCAGGCCTTCCCTGGCAGGCAGGTTATCGCCTACGTCGGCGATGGCGGCTTCGCCATGCTGATGGCGGAATTCCTCACTGCCATCCAGCACCGGCTGCCGGTCAAGGTGGTGGTCAACAACAACAACTCGCTCGGACAGATCCTGTGGGAGCAGATGGTGCTCGGCTACCCGGAGCACGGCGTCCGCTACCCCGAGCCATTCGTGAATTACGCGGCGCTCGCCGATGCAAACGGCGGTCTCGGCATCAAGGTGGAGCGCCCCGCCGAGGTGCGCGGCGCCATCGAGCGCGCGCTCGGCCACGACGGCCCGGCGCTGGTGGACGTCAACGTCAACCCGGACGAGCCGCCGCTGCCTGGAAAGGTTGATTACCAGCAGGCACGGAAGTTCGCCGAGGCATTCCTGAAGGGCCAGCCGCGGAAGGTGACGATCGCGACGACGCTGTTCAGGGACAAGATCCAGCAGCTTAAGTCCTGAGCACCCAGAAGCCGAACTCGGCCAGCGGGGAAGGTCCTTGCAATATAGGCTAGAAACGGATAAATCCTCATTTGGAGGTCGCGATGCGCATCGGAGCTGTGTTGCTCATTATCTGGCTAGCTATCGGTGCCGTCGCAGGCGCCCAGCGCCATTATTACAACGGACCCGTCGACAGCTGCGTCAAGGCTGGCACGATCGCGCTGACGATTGTCGCGGGCCCGCTGAACTACTTCGGCGTCAATCCGAAGACCTCCTGCACCGCACCCAAGCCTAGTAAGTAATTGCCTGGCCTGGCTGGCTGCCTGGCACGTGCGGGCGGGGCAGCCAGGCCAGCCGCCTGGCTGCCCTGAGCTTTCGGGTAACCTCCGTTTAAGGAAGGGATAGTCATGAAGACCGCCACTGGGCTGACGTTAGTGGCCATCGGCGCGATCCTTGCGTTCGCCGTCCATGCTGACTTGCGTGTCCTGAACCTGCAAGTAGTCGGCTGGGTCATCATCCTGACCGGGCTGGCGGGGATCTTCGTTCCGCGGAGCGGCTACGGCTGGCTGCGCAAGCGCGTAGTGATCCGGCGCGGCCCGCGCGGGCAGGTCGTCCGCACGGTCGATGAGACAATCGAGCCGCCGTACGTGCTCAATCCCGGCGCGCCGACCGTGGAAGACGTGGCTGCCGGGGTCGACCCCGCCGAGCCGGGACGCCCGCGCCGGGCTGAGACGGAGACCGTCGAAGAGTACTTCGAGGAATGACTACTGCTGCCCGGCTGGCCGACTGGTTCCTCACGGCAGCCGAGCGCGGCAATCCCGCGACGCGTCTGGACGCCAGGCGCGGCGACGGGCTGGCCTGGTCGACGGGCAACCTGGTGCGCCCGGCTACGACGTCCCGCGGCTGTCGCCGTGGACACGGGCCTGAGCACAGGTTCTCTACCGGATTCAGGTACGACCCCGACGGCCGGCCTCCGGCACTCCGCCGCGCTGGCACGTTCTGACAGCCGGGGTATCCCCGCGTCAATTCGGTCTGCGCGGGTAAGGGCGGCGCATGGCCACCGAAGTCAGGGAAACCGAAAAGAAGTACGAGTTCGAACCAGGCGCCGTGCTGCCGGACCTCGATGATCTGCCCGGGGTCGCGCAGGAGTCCGCCATGACTGACCAGAAGCTGGATGCCGACTACTACGACACAGCGGACCTGCGCCTCATCCGCGCGGGGGTCACGCTGCGCCGCCGTCGTGGTGGCAGCGACCAGGGGTGGCACCTGAAATTGCCGCTCAACGGCGCCTCGCGCCGTGAGATTCAGCTGCCGCTGGGGCGGGGCCGCCAGGTGCCAGCCGAGCTAGCCAGGCTGGTGCGCGCGTATGCCCGCGGGGAGACGCTGCGGCCGGTGGCCAAGATCACGACCACCCGCCGCGGCCGCGCGCTGCTCGACGGCGCGGGCGAGTCGCTGGCCGCGGTGACCACCGACGACGTCACCGCGCAGACGATGGGCGAATCCGTCACCGTGACGCGCTGGCGCGAGGTGGAGGTAGAACTGACCAGCGGCGGCCCCGGCCTGCTGGCAGCCGCCGACAAGCGGCTCCGCCGCAGCGGCCTGCGCCCGGCCGGGCACGCGGCGAAGCTGGAGCAGGCACTCGCTGGCCAGCTGCCGGCCGCGGACCGGGAGCGGCGGCGCCTGACGCCGGGCTCAGCGGCCGGTGAGCTTGCCCTGTCCTATGCGCGGTCGCAGGCCGCCATCGTGTAGTCGCTCGATCCGATGATCCGCCGCGACGAGCCGGATTCCGTGCACGACATGCGGGTCGCGATCCGGCGGCTGCGCAGCACCCTGAAGTCAGCCGGGAAGGACATGGGCATGCCGGCCGCGGGCCGGCTCCGGGCAGAGCTGAAGTGGCTCGGTGGCGTGCTCGGCGAGGCCCGTGACAACGAAGTCCTCGCCTCGTACCTGAGGGCCAGGCTGGCCGAGGTGCCAGCGGAGCAGGTCATGGGGCCGGTCCAGGCACGGGTCAGCGCTTATTTTGCGCCACGCGCCGCATCGGCCAGGGCGGCGCTGCTCGAGGCCCTGGACTCCGGGCGTTACCTCACGCTGCTGAACGACCTCGATCGGGCGCTCCGCGGCCCGCTGCCAGGCCAGAAGGCACGGCAGCCCGCGGCTGACGTCTGGCCGGCCGCGGTCAGGCGCGCCCGCCGGCGGGTGCGCCGCCGGGCCCGCCGCGCAGCGCGGTCACCGGCCGGGCGGCCGAGGAGACCGCCATGCACGAGACCAGGAAGGCGTCGAAGGACGCCAGGTACATCGCCGAGGCGGCAAGCCAGGCGGGCCGGGCCAAAGGACCGCCGCGTCGCCCGGCGGATGAAGAAGCTCCAGTCCGTCCTCGGGGACCATCACGATGCCGTGGTCGCGCGTGACACTGCACGGGACATCGGCGTGCGGGCTCACCGGGTCGGCGAGAACGCGTTCAGCTTCGGCGTCCTGCATGAGCGCTGCCAGCGCGAGGCGGACATTCTCGAAGAGCAGACGAAGCGGCAGTGGGCGCGGGCATTCGGGCCCGAGTACGGCCGCTGGGCACACTAGTGAACACAGCCCCTGCCCCGCCCTGCTCCGGTCCAGCATGCCAGCCCAGGCCACGTGCGGCTGCCAGCCAGGCTGCTGGCTCCGGATCCGGCACCATTCGCAGGCCGGGCACCGGGAACGCGAGTTTGGCCACGCCATTCCGGGGCAATGCGAGGTGGACGTAGACCGAAAGCAGGTGATTCTCGTGTCAACCATCGTGGTCGTCATCGTCGTCATCGTCATCGTCGCTGCCGTAGTGATCGGCCTGATGGCAGCGCGCCGGCGCCGGCTTCGCCCGCTCACGCCAGCGGCCCGGGCCGGCTACGTGGATCGGTGGGCCAACATCCAGGAGCGCTTCGTCGACGAGCCGGCCGAGGCAGTCGCAGCGTCTCAGGTGCTCGTGGCAGCCGTCATGAGCGAGCGCGGCTATCCGGCGCAGCAGCGTGACCAGGTGCTTGCCGACCTGTCAGTCGAGCACGCGAAGACGCTCGACCGCTACCGGGCGGCCGAGGAAATCAGCGCAAGCGCTGCCGCCGGCACCGCCTCGACCGAGGACCTGCGGCAAGCCATGATCCATTACCGGGTCCTCTTCCGCGAGCTCCTTGGCGAGTCCGCTGATGCGCGAAGCGCAGGGACCGCGCAGGACGTGCCGCAGGATCGCGCCGCCGCTGAGGCCCAGGCCGGCGAGCCGGCGATGGGCGAGCCAGCAGTGGCCGACACGGAGGTGGCCGATACAGAGTTGGCCGACCGGGATATGGCCGCGCGGGATATGGCCGAGCGCAGGAGCACCCTGCCTGCGGACGAGCCAATCGGTAACGGGCGACCCGACACTCGAGTACAGCGGACCCCGAGGAGCTGACGACGTGACTTCAGCAGCCGGCTGGACTAGTCGCGACCAGATGGCGGGCGGCGACACGCCAGCAGACGAGCGGATCATGCCAGACGAGGAGCGGGCCGTGCCTGACGCCGGGGCTACGGCCGGGGATAACGGTGCCCCGGTCCCTGACGACCAGCGGATCGTGCCTGACGACGACCCGGTCGTCATGGACGAGCGGCTCGCCGACGACGACCGGATCGTGCTCGGAAACGATGACAATGCCGCAGCCGGCACCGGTGCTGGCCCGGCCGGCCGGGCCGCCGGCTCGCGGTCAGGCCTGGTCGCCGAACCTCGCCCTGGCGCAGGCTCGGCCAGGGTGATCACCGACTTGCCGCAGGACGCCGTCCCGGCCAGCACGTCCGCCGTGCCGCCCCAGGGCACCGGCCAGGCCGGCTCGCCGGGCATGGCCGCCGGCTCACCGCCGGGCGCGGGGCGCGGGAGCGCCAGTCCCAGCGACCGCTGGCCGGAGATTCAGGCGATGTTCGTCGATGACCCGCGGGCCTCGGTAGAGCGGGCCGTAGGGCTCATGGACGAGAGCGTCGAGGCGCTCATCGCGAGCGTCAGGCAGCGGCAGCAAGCGCTGCTCTCCGCCTGGCAGGGGACCGACGCCGGCACCGAGGAACTGCGCAACGCGCTGCAGGGATACCGCACGTTCTGGTACCAGCTCGACGCCTTCGTCCAGGACGCCTGACAGCTGCATTCCGCCGTCATCGTTCAGCAGGCCGCTGGCTGCCGTCCGGCAGCCGGGGCTGCGGCCTTCGTGCCGGGGCGGGCTGGCCTGCGGCCTTCGCGCGGCGGCTACTAGCCTGCGACAGCCGGCACGACAAGGACAGGACACGGCGCCTTACGCAGCACGTACTGGCTGACCGTGCCGAGCAGCAGGGACATGCTGCCGCGGGTGGCCAGGACGATCAGCTGCGCGCGGGCTTCCCTGGCGGCCTCGACGATCTGCCGGCCCGCGATTCCTGCCACTACCCGGAGCTCCACATGGTCGGCCTGCTTCCCGAGCGCCTCGCTCACGAGGTTCCTGAGGCTTGACTCGGCGGCCGTCCGCTGGTCGCCGCCGGTTGCCAGGATGGCTACCGGCTGGCCTGCCGGAGCGCCGAGCGTGCGCTCGCCGCTGCGGAGGTGTAAAGCTGCCATGGGCGGGAAGTTGCGTATCCCCGGACTTGCACCACCGCCGGTCCGGCAAGCAACGCAGGACAGCCGAGGCCGATCATGCACGAGCCAGCGCCAACCAGGACAACCCCGGACGACTGGCGCTCACTGGGCGCCTGCCGGCACGAGGATCCCGAGTTGTTCTTCCCGATCGTCGGTTCCGGGCCCGGCCTGAGCCAGATCGGCCGGGCGAAGGCGGTCTGCGCCCGGTGCCAGGTTCGCGCCGAATGCCTGAGCTTCGCCATGGAGACTGTGCAGGACCACGGGGTGTGGGGCGGGACGAGCGAGGAGGAACGCCGGGCGATGCGCCGGTCCCGGATCCGCCGGGCCCGCGCAGGCGCTGGCGGGCAGCAACAGCGGCAGCGCCGCTGGCCGTCCGGCCGTGGCGCCCGATGATGCCTGCCTGATCAGGGCATCCCCTGCCGCCGCCTGGCGGCGAAGAGCGCCGTGACCCGGTCCCTGGGCAGCGCCGGGCTGCGATGTCCGTCCCGGCCGGTCATGTCCTCGTTGGCGGCCAGGGCGTTGGCGACGGCTTCCTCCGTCCCCTGCACCACGGCGGTGTAAAAAGGATCAAGAAAACCCCACGGGATGAAACGGATCCTTCCGTAGCCGGTCCCGCCGCCGGCGTGCAGCGTCTGCGCGCTGGTCGCGAAGGCGCCCGGGTTGCCGGTCGAGAACGCGAGGAACAGGTCGCCGGAGAAGTGCGAGCCCGCGGTGCCCGTGCGGGCCAGGCCCAGGGTCACCCGGCAGGCGAACGCCTTGCACTGGCCGGGCAGCAGCGGCGCATCGGTCGCCACGACCGCGATCACCGAGCCGGCGCCCGGCGGCGCGCCGAAGTGCTCGGCCATCGGGTCATCATCGGCCAGCATGAGCTCACGCCGGGAGCCGAAGTTGGCCTGCACGAAAACGCCGACCGTGAAGCTGGCACCGGCGTACTCCACGAGCCGGGACGCGGTGCCGGAGCCGCCCTTGAACCCGTAGCAGTTCATCCCGGTCCCGCCGCCGACGGAGCCCTCCTCGACCGGCCCGGCCGCAGCCGACTCCAGCGCCTCGGCGGCCGTCTGCCCGGTGACGTGCGGCGAGTTGATGTCGTTCAGGTAGCCATCCCAGGTTTCCGCCACCACGGGGAGCAGCCAGGCGCCTGCCGCCCGCGGATGGTTCCCTATCGTCCACGCGACCACGGCCGCGTGCACGATCCCGACCGCGTGCGTGTTCGTGATCGCGACCGGCCCGGCGAACGTGCCTGACTCCTCGATCCAGGACACGCCGGTCATCTCGCCGTTGCCATTCTGGGAGAAGAAGCCCGCCGCCACCGGATCAGCGGCGCCTGCCCGGCCGCGCGGATGGAGGGCGGTCACCCCGGTGCGGACGGACTGGCCCTGGATCAGCGTGGCGTAGCCGGCCTCCACGCCGGGCACGTCGGTGATCGCGTTCCACCGGCCCGGCCGGCCGCCGAACGGTATCCCGAGGGACCGGGCACGCGGCTTGCCGGCCGGCGTGGCCGCGTGCGGGTCGGCCTGGCTTGGCGTATTCACGGTCACGAACCTCCATATCGACTACGCAAAGTCATTTACCGTGATTATCTCGTTATAATGTGATCTGAGTCACTCTGCTGGACCGGGACTGGCGATAGTGATTACTTCCCAGGTGAGATGGGGGTTTCCGGCCAAATAGCTAATCAACCTGGTCGTATAGTGTGATACAGCTCATAGCGCTATTGTCCCGGCTTCAGGTAGCGGCGCTCGCCGGCTTGCGTCATGTTGGGTGACTAGCAGCACCCAGCGTGCGCGATGATCACCTCCGAGTGACCCGTCGCCCTGACCCGCGTCACATCCGCACGCCGCTGCCGTCGGCCTCCCGCAGGCGATGGCAGGTGTCCTGGGTGAAAGCCGAGCACGCGTTGTGTGTGCCCGACCAAAGGTTCATCTTGGCCCCCATCAGGACCCCTATCCGAACGTGCACGAGATTCACCCTCGCAATAGCGGGCACAGCCATCGCCCTGGTGGCTGCCGCATCCGGCGCGCAGGCCGCGTTCCCGGCCAGCGCCTCAGCCCAGACAGCAAGCACCGCTCAGACAGCAAGCACCGCCCAGGCAGCAAGCACGGGCCAGGCAGCAAGCACGGGCCAGGCAGCAGGCACGGGCCAGGCAGCGAGCCCGGCCGCCGCCGCCAGTGCCTCAGGCCAGTCCGGCGCTGCGGTACTTGACGGCTCCGCCCAGCCGCTGACGCTGGCCAGCTACCGCCGGCACCTGCGGCCGCGGCAAATCGCCTGGCGGATGCTCCGGCGGAGGGGCTGGTCACCGGACTACCAGTACCCGTATCTCAACCGGCTGTGGAAGCGGGAGAGCGGCTGGAACGTCCACGCCGAGAATCCGTACTCCGGCGCCTACGGGATCCCCCAGGCCGTCCCCGGATCCAAGATGTCCAGCGCCGGCCCGAACTGGCAGAACAGCGCCAGGACGCAGATCCGGTGGGGCCTGCGCTACATCAGGGCACGGTACAACTCCCCGCGCCGCGCGTGGCTGCACTCACAGTCCTACGGCTGGTACTAGGCGAGAGCGCTAACGGCGGCAAGGCGAGACGGCCGGCGGCCCCGCCCGGGCAACGGGGCGGGCCGCCGCCCGTCCGTCGTCAGCCGCGGATCCTTGGGCCGGCCGATCGTAGCGCGGCGCGTCGTGCCTGGCGGCCGGGTAACGCTCTCCGGGTCGGGACTGCGGGCCCTCGAAGTTTCATGGGGCGACCGGGGGCGTTCACCTGGCGGGAACCGTCCCGGCAGGGACGCGGCCGACAATGTGCCTCAGAGCACGCAAAAGTATGCGGCGGCGTCCACCCAGGAGAGTGGCATGCATGGCGGATCCGGCATCTCCCGGCGGCAGGTTCTGATCAGCGGCGGCCTGGCTGCCTCGGCACCGCTGCTGAGCGGCACCAGGAACGCGCCTTCCCTGCTGCACCGCCCCGGCAAGGCATGCGCGCCCGCGCCAGCCCAGGTGCACGTGCAGTTCGGGGCCGACGCCGCCAGCCAGGCCGCGGTGTCCTGGGCCGCTCCGGCGGCGGTGTCCAGGCCGCGGCTGAAGCTCGGCCGCCCCGGGCCCGGATTCGGCACCGAGATCCCGGCCGAAGAGCGGGTCTACACCGAGGCGCTCAGCGGCGAGACCGTCTTCACCTACCACGCGCGGCTCGACCGGCTGCCCGAGGACACCTTCTTCGTCTACGAGGTGCTGCACGACGGGGCGCCGCCGGTGGCCGGCATGTTCCGCACCGCGCCGCGCGGCCGGTCGAAGGGCTTCCGTTTCACCAGCTTCGGCGACCAGTCGATCCCCGCGCCCGTTGGCCTCGGCCTCGGCCCGGCGACAGCCAACGCCGGCTACATCGTCGACGCGGTCGATGCCCTGGATCCGCTGTTCCACCTGATGAACGGCGACCTGTGCTACGCCAATATCAGCGATGCCCCGGTCGCCACCTGGGCCTCGTTCTTCACCAACAACATGCGCTCGGCCCGGTACCGGCCGTGGATGCCGGCCGCGGGCAACCACGAGAACGAGGTCGGCAACGGGCCGCAGGGCTACCTCTCTTACCAGACCAGGTTCGAGCTGCCGGGCAACGGCTCCGCCCAGTTCCACGGCAACTGGTATGCGTTCACGGCCGGACCGGTCCGGGTGCTGTCGCTGAACAACGACGACGTGTGCCTGCAGGACGGCGGATTCAGCGGCTTCCGCCGCGGCAACGTGCCCGGCTACCAGGCCAACGGGGACGACCCGTACGTCAGCGGGTACAGCAACGGGCTGCAGCGGGACTGGCTGGAACGGGAGCTTGCCCAGGCGAGCAGGGACCGCGACATCGACTGGATCGTGGTCTGCATGCACCAGGTAGCCATGTCATCGGCGCACTTCAACGGCGCGGACCTCGGGATCCGGCAGCAGTTCCTGCCGCTGTTCGACCGCTACGGCGTCGATCTCGTGGTGGCCGGGCACGAGCATCATTTCGAGCGGACCTTCCCGGTCCGCGGCACCCTGCCGGGGTCGGCGCTGCTGACGCCCGCGCCGCGGGGCGGCAACCCGGCCGAGATCGATACCCGCGACGGCACCGTTCACATGATCATCGGCGGCGGCGGCCACTCGACGCCGACCCCGCTCAGCGACTTCGACATGCCGCACGACGGGGTGCTGATCACCGGCGTGGGCCCGGGCGATCCGCAGCACCAGCGGCCCAGCATCATCACGACCGAGCCCGCGCCCTGGTCCGCCTACCGTGACCTGCAGACTCCCTACGGCTTCGCCTCGTTCGACGTCGTGCCGGCCGAGCACGGCGGCACCACCTCGATCACCGTGACGCACTACGGCGCGGCCGCGGGCTCCGCCGCGTACACCCCGCGCGACCGTTTCGTCCTGCGGAAGCCGCTGCGGCACAGGGAAACGAAGGCCGGCGCCGCCGAGAAGCTGACGCCGGCCCGCGGCTGAGCCCCTGAATTCCATTGTTGAACGCAGTCTCCGGGCGAACCGCCGCGAGCCGCGCCGCTGGTCGTGCCCCGGGCGAGCCCGCCGGGCGTGACCCGCTGGCGGGCCGGCCCACGGCAGGCTCGCGGCGATCCGGCGGAATCCCGGCAGACAGGGCAGCGACACGCTCGCTAGCGTGTGGCACCGTCCCCGTTCCCGGTGGCGCCGGGCGGTTCTTCCCCGCGGAACTCGAGCGGTTCCTGGCCACAAGGGCAGCGCGGCGATGCACGCCGCCGTGTACGCCGCTCTGGACCGGTTCGCCCGGACCTGAGCCCGCACCAGCGCCTGGCAACCTGCTGGATGTGGCGCGCTGAATGCGCTCGTTAGGTAGGCCCGGGCCTAGTGTGGCGCGGGCCTTCGCTGCGTCGGAACCGGCCCCCACCTTCAAAAGATCCTGCGTGACGGGGGCCGACCAGGTCTCGCGAAATTCTCCACACACCGAGGTCAGGGAGCAATGCCGACAGTGGCCTCCCCTTCATGTCCTTGATGCTGGCGTAAACGCCTGATGCTTCGTAGATCGCGTTCATGACACGCAGGCGGTCAGCGCGCCGCTGTGCTATGTCGATCACATGCTCGTCTCCCAATCCTGAGCTACACGGGCAACCGTGCCTGTCCATGCGTAGGCGCCCAGGTTAGTCGCTCGGCAGGACGCCGGCCGTTGCCCGCGTTCTAGCGTGACCCGTATCCGTCCGGCCCGCCGGCCCCGTCGCCGGAACAGCTCGGCTGGCCGGCGAGCGGGAGGACCTGGCGCCCGGGGGAAATTGACCGGCCCGTGGCTAGGCTGGAGGATCGCCCCCGGCATGACGGAGGGGCGCCAGCCTCAGCCTGACGCCCCTCGCATTACGGGTTGGTCTCACCCGGCCTCACTACCTGCCGGCGCCTACCCCTTCCGCCTGCCCTCGTCTAGGCTGCTGATCCGACACCTGGCGGGGTCCGCTAGGCGGTCAGCCCTTCACCACCACCGTCCACGAGCACTCGCTGTTAATCGAGACGGTAATCGTGGCCGGGCTCCTGGGGGTAGACGTGAGTCGTCTTGCTGCCGCCCCCGCTCAGCTCGTTGGCGAACGACTGATCGTCGCTGTTGAGGGACGCCTGGTTGCCGGTCTCGATGTCCCCGATGAAGTTGCCTGTCCCCTGGCTTGAGCAGTCGAACGTGTAATGCACGGTGAGCGTGCCGAGCACCAGGAACGGGGCTGAGTTGCCGATGCCGTTGCCGGAGAAGCTGAGCAGCACCCGGGGTATCCGGGCGAGGTACTTGCGACACAGGCCGCGCTCAACGGTGCGCACGAACCGGCGCGCGGTCATGCCGCTGCTGCCCCGGATGTTCCCCTTGCGGGCGAAACTGATCACGGCGGCCTCGCTGCCGCCATCCCGCCGCACTTTGCATATGTCGTGCCCGATGCCGATGATGTCAGCGGAGCCGCCGTACCCGCCGGCGCCCTTGACTGCAGTGACTAGCGCGGACTCGCCGGCGGTCAGCGGCGGGGCGGTCGGCGTGCCGAGCGTGGGGAGCGGGCGCTGGGACGGAGTAGCCGACGCGGTCGGCGTGCCGGTGCCCGATCCCCCGCCGCAGCCGGCCAGCAGCATGATAGTGCCGATCGCGCCGGTACCGATCGCCGTCGCTATGCCGCGCATGTCAGCTACCCAGCCGGACGGTAACGCCGCCAGAGAACGGGGAGTCATGCAGCTCGGCTTTGACTGCCTTGTCGCCTTTCGGCAGGTCGAACAGGATGAGCGCCCGCACGGTGTTGCCGGGGTTGATGTCGTTCAGGAACGCTCCGCCGCCGTTGCCGCTGTTGACCTCGATGTCGGCGGAACTGTCGGCGCTGAACTTGCGGCCATTGGCGTCGAACACGTACTGGCTAGAGTCGTCTAAGGTCTGGGATTCGCTGCCTATGTTGGTGACTTTCAGGTGCAGCTCGGTAAAGCGGCCTTGCGCCTTGGTGCCGAGTCCCAGCGTGGTATTGCCTACTGATGCGCGGTGGCTGACCCTCGTAATAGTGAACTGGAACTTGCCGTCACGGACCTTGGAGCCGATCCCGGGGCCGGATGCTGCCTGGCTGGATGCGCCCCCGCCCCCGCCGCCGGAGGCCGGGGAGCTGCCGCCGCTGCCGGAACTGGCGGAGCATCCTGCCATGGCGACGATGGCGGCAGCGGAGAAAATGGCTAGTGCTTTCATGGCTAATTGCCTTTCCTTTTGGGATGCTTGTTAGACGGTCATAGGGGGGCAAAGTATTACGCCCCGGTTCTTGCTAGGCGTGGCGGCGCTCGCGGTACGGCCTGACGCCGCAGTCGGGACAGCGCCGGGAGCGGGAGCAAAGGTCACGGCGGCTGTCGCTGAGCCGATGCCAATATCTTGATCAGCGGTGCGCAGGATGGCCTGTTCCTGCAGCCAGTTCATCCGCCCGGCGTCTTCCACCGCGTCGGCCAGCACCATCACCAGCGCCCAGAAGCGGGGATACAGCAAAGGACGCCGGCGATCCGGCGCCCTCGCTGTCGGGGATGGTTATGTCTCGGGTCTCCCCGCGAACCCCACCCCCGGTTGAATGCCCTGCCGGTGTAGCCTGCTGACCGGCCTAGCCAGGCCATCACTTCAGCGTGCTGCTTTCCTGCGCGGGGCTTGAGGCCCAGCAGCCCAGGTCGAACCAGGCCCAGACGACTTTCCCGCCCGAGACCGGACCCCAGGAGCCCCAGCGGTCGGCCAGGGCGTCGATGATCTCCAGGCCCCGGCCGGACACGGCGTCGTCGTCGTGCTGATGGCGGGTCGGCAGCTCGGGGCTTGCGTCCCAGACCAGCAGCGTCAGCCGGTCAGAGTCGGCGGCGAGGTACAGGGCCACGTCGGCGGCCGGCGCCGTGTTGACGGCGTTGGTCATCAGCTCCGAGACGACCAGCGCGGCGTCGTCCGCGATCCGGCCGAGCCGCCACCCTTCGAGCGCCTGCCGGGTGATGCGGCGGGCCTGCGGCACCGCGCCGGGCTCGGCCGGCACCTGCATGTAGGTGCGGTGGATGGCACCCCCGCCGCCGGAGCGAGCCTCGGGGCCAGTCGCGGAAAGGGCTGGCCCGGTTACGGTGGCGGGGGCGCCGCTCGTGGTGTCATGCGTGCGCGGCGGCGCGGTAGTGCTGCCGCGCCTGTCGGGCGGGCGGTGCGGCCCAGTAGCCGGCTGCACGACAGAAACCTCCTCTACGGCACGCCAGGCGCGGCTGGTGCGTGAGCTGCCTTTCCCTGTCTCCTGGCGGAGATAGTGCAGCAGCGCGCTGGTGACCCGCGCCCTGCGCCTGCGTTGGGGCATCTGGCGGGCAATGCCTGGACCGCCGTCAACGTTCCTTCTGCCGCGCATCACTGTTGCTACGCTCCCAGTGTGTTCATGACATAGATCAATGTAAAGAAGTTCAGATGAACTAGTTCAATTAGTCTAGTTCAGAGAGGAGCGATACTGGTGCCAAGGCGGTCAAGTCCAACCGTCCGCCGCCGGCGGCTGGCGGCCGAGCTGAGGAAACTGCGCAAGGAATCGGGCAAGACCCGCGAGCAGGTGGCCGAGTTCGTCGGCTGCTCGCCCGTCACGATCACCCGGATCGAGAGCGCGCAGAGTGCGCCCCGCCTCGCCGACACCGCCAGGATGCTGGAGTGCTACGGCATCACGGGCGAGCGGCGGGAAGTGCTGATGACGCTCTGCGGCGAGGCACGCAGGCGGGGATGGTGGCATCAGTACTCCGGCGCGATCCCAGCGTGGTTCGAGGTCTACGTCGGGATCGAAGGCGAAGTCTCGGAGATCCGGTCATATCAGCCGGAGGCAATCGACGGCCGACTGCAGACCGAGGGGTACATCCGCGCGCTGATGCTCGCGGACGTCGATGTTCCCGCCGGCGAGGAGCTTGAACGGCGTATCGCCGTGCGCATGAAGCGGCAGGAGCAGCTCTCGGGCGACGACGCGCCCAAAATGTGGGTCGTGCTGAACGAGGCGGCGCTTCGCCGGCAGGTGGGCGGGCGGGCCGCGATGCACGAGCAACTCGGGCATCTCATCGACGTCTGCCGGTCGAACAAAGTCGTCTTGCAGGTGCTGACGTACGCGGCCGGGGCACATCCCGCGATGGACGGCGCGTTTGAGATCCTCCGGTTCCCCGATGCCGCCGATCCGGACGTCGTGTACCTGCAATACCGGCGGGGTAGCATCTACCTGGAGGATCCGGCCGACGTTGATGCCTACGCGGAGCTGTTTGACCACCTGCGCGCACGGGCGCTCGGCCCGGACGAGTCACGCGCCCTCATCGCGCGCCTGGCCGACGAGACCTCCTGACGTCACCAGCGGAGGAAATGCGGTGCCCACGATGGACTTCTCCCTCGTCGTCTGGCGTAAGAGCAGCCGAAGCACGCAGAACGGCAGCTGTGTCGAAGTGGCAACTGTCCCCGCCAGCAAGGAAGGCTCTCACCGCGTGGTCGCAGTCCGGGACTCAAAGGACCGGCAGGGTCCGGTGCTGACCTTCACCCCCGCCGAGTGGCGGGCGTTCGTCGTCGGCGTGCGGAGCGGCGAGTTCGACCTGGCCTGATCTCAGGACGACCTGAACACCTGCGGGTCTTTCTGTTCGATCACCGCCAGGTACTCATTGCCGACCGCATCACGGACTCTCACGGTCAGGCGGGGAGTACCACCCGTCGCGCGGCGAGGCACATACGTGACCCGCCAGCCGGAGATGGACTCGCGTGCAGGGACAAACGCGTGACTACCCAGCTTCGGCGAGTAGCGGAGCCTCTGCATGGCCTCGACCTCCCGGTCGAGTTCTGCCTGCTCCGGGGCGCATATCTCGGGCAGGCCACCGGGGAAGTCACCGGCCCAGTCGAAGCCGAGCCCGGTGGGGCCTAGCCGGATGACGCTTCCCGTCGTGTTGGTGACCTTGATCCGCAGCGCGACTATGAGGGCGAGATGCCGCCAGCTCTCCCACAGGCACTCCTCTATCGTCACCACCAGCGGAGCGCCTTCTGGAAACGCCCCAGTCTGCCCGTCCGTTGCCGCTGCTGCCTCCCCGGCCGTCCCAATAGCTGCCAGCACCGACTCGTAGCCGTTGAGGCGCAACACGTGCTCGCATAGCTGCGTCATGAAGTCCCGCGCGGTGCCCGCTGCCGGCTTCCCGGCCGGATCGGCAATCGCCCAGCCCATGAACTGGTTGAGCACGGGAGAGCCCGGAAGGGACTTCAGGTCGCCGATGTCCACTAGCTCGGTCATCGGGCCGGGAGTATTGAGGATTACCGCGACCTTGGCTTGAGGGTGGTCAGACGTGGCCAGCCCGAGATCATGCGTCACGAACTTCGCCAGCAGCCCGGGGATAGCCAGTGCTCGGGTCAAGCGGTCTTGCCATTCCGCGAGCCCCAACGGGAGGGCGGGTTTTTCCCCCTTCGTTCGCAGCTCGATGTGCAGTATTAGCTCAGCGCAATTCGGGTCAGTCACGTACCTCGACATCCCGCCCTCGGGCAGAAGCAACATCGCCGACGCGACCGGGGCCTCCTGCTGGTCCTCAGCCATCAGGGCAGCCTCCAGCATCAGCCGCCCGTTGCCCGCCAAAGACCTCCACGAATCCTCGCTTCCGACGTGGGTCAGTCCGGACAGCAGGTCCATAATCGGCTGCCAGGAAATAAGGCTCAGGAAGCGTGACCGCAACTCGGTTGTCGGCGGCGTGGGGCCGAGAGGCCCGCAGGCCACTAGCATCCCGATCCGCATCGAGGGCGGCCTGTCCCCGGCGAGCCGCTCTTGTAGCCGGAGTGCGACATGACCTTGTCCCCGATGCGCATCAGCGCGGGAACGTCGAAACCGTTGGTCGTGTGACACCAGCGATCGGTGATGGCCGGGCCTGGAGGTTGGCCGCCGGTCTCTGGGTGATCTGTGTCCGGTGCCCGGCTCGGCTTCGGCTGGGAACGCTCCTGGCCGATGAAGTAGAGGACCGCCCCTGCCACGAGCATCGCGCCGAGGACGAAGTACGGCCAGACCGGAGGTCCGTGCACAGTAGCGGCGGTACCTACCAGATAGAGGACTGCACCGCTGAGTCCGGCGGCCATCAGGCTCTTGCCTGCCAGGGCCGAGTTGTGCTTCACGGCCCCGAGCCTACGGCCGCTCCACGTCATTCGTGGCGTGCGCGAACCGACAGCGGCATGTGCGCGAGGGTGCCTCCCGGTCGTAAGCGGACCGGCCAACAGCGGCGGCGGCGGCAATATGACTGACATGCCGGACGTGAGCCGCACCTGAGACCTACGCTGCGGCACATGCGCGCCGACTGGCAGGACACCGCAACGGCAATCGGCACCGTCGCCGTCGCTGTCGTCGCCGTCGGCGTCGCGCTGTTCGCGGAGTGGCGGGCGGACATCCGCGTCAAGCGCGAAAGGGAACACTCAGCCAAGGTTCTCGCAGAAGAGCGCGCTGCCGCCGATACCCGGCTGATGCGGCAGATGGAGCACTCTGACGCTCAGCTCCGGGAAGATCGGCAACGGACGCGCAAGGCCGAGCAGCAAGCTGAGGCATGGGCAGTGCAAATAATCCCCAATCTGGCGTGCGGAGGCGATGGCACAAGCCAGCTCACAGCGACGGTGCGGAACCTGGGCAACTACTCAATCGTGCAGGTTGAGGTGCAGTTCAGCCCGGATGGTGAGAACCTCGTGTCCCAACGTAAGAACGAACGCCTTGACGAATTCGAGTTCTCAGGAAGCGGCTTTAGCCGGGAGCCCCCTGCGCGAGTAGCCGATTTCACCCAGAGCGGGTACCAGGGCATTCTCACTCGTGGCGCAGCCATGCGGTTCTGGAGCGACGACATAGCCGACAGCCACCTTTCTGGCCCGTTCCCGGTGGTGCGCTGGAGAGATCATCTGGGCCAGCTCTGGGAGCATCGCCTGGGCCGCGTGCGCATGGTTGCCGAAGGCCAGCCGTGGACTGTGCAGACGCCGCATGAGGAGACATAAAAGACCCGGCCGTGGCGAGAGCCGGGGGAGCGTGTCGGCGCGAGCCTATGCTCGCCGCCGAGGCTTGGACGGCAGGTCGATGCCCGCGCCGGCGAGCAGGCGCACCAGCTCGTCATGGGGTCAGCCGCGACGTCACCGGGATGTCGTGCTCGCGGGCGACCCCCCGCAGCTCGGCGTTCGTGTAGTCCCAATGATCGGCCAGGGTGAACCGCTCCGCCGGCCCCTCCGCCTTGGGCATGCGCTCCAGTGTCATATATGCCACGGCGCCGGCAGCTCGATGATCGTCGTCTCCGTTGACACCTTGACGGTGCGGCCTTCGCGCGGGACGCCGCGCTCATCCAGAGCGGCGTTGATCGCCTGGGCAACGACCTCGCACCCCGTTGCGCCGACCGCCCGGGCGGCCCCGGTCTCGGGCACTTTGATGTTGAGCGGGCCGACCTTGTACTTGTCCACGCTTACCTTCCTTCCTAACTCAGTAGGCTATCCATGAGACCGGCGCCGGGCGGCCCTGGCCCGAAGCGGCTCCCGCCGTCCAGGCGGGTCCTCCTTGACGACCCTTATCCTGAGCGGTCGCGACTGGGCGAGGAACACGGCGGCGAGGCGCTCGGGGTCGGGCACGCCCGCGAACTTGTACGCCGCCACGATCAGCGCCTCTGCGTAATCGCGCTCGTCCAGGAAGTCCTCGCCGCCCTCGTCCCATCCGGGCGAGTAGAGGGTGGTCACCTGAAGTCGATTCGCTCGGGAACAAAGGTGCCGTCGTCCCCGCAGATAGGGGAAAGGTCAATCGTGACCCTGCCCGCTATCACGTCGCTGGCATCAACGCCCTGCGACCGGCAGTACCGGAGGAACCTGGCTGCCTGCGCCCGGCGATATCGTTCGGCTTCTTCCACCTTCACCTCTCTCACTGTCACCTCCCTAAACGACGAAAAAGGAGCCAGCTTCGCCTCCCCGCCCGGTTGCCCGGACAGGCGGTGAAGTTGACTCCTTCGCCAGGGAGACTAGCCGACCGGCTGACCAGCCGCAACCGTCACGGTGACCTTGCGCCCCTCCGTGCTCGCGGCGACCTTGACGCCCATCTGCCGCAGCAGCGCGCCCCGGTCGGCATCGGCGTCCAGGTCCGCCCAGCGGTCGGAGAAGGAGCCGCCGTCCCTCCACTCGGCCCACGCCTCCCGCTGCGGCAGCGCGGCCAGCGTCTCCCGCCTGATCTCCAGCGACGCCAGCATCCGGGTGGCGGACGCGGCCGGCAGCCCGGCAACGACCTGCGCCTCGATCTCGCTCATCGCCTGCTCGACCTGCGCCAGTTCTGCGCTGTGATCTTCGGCCGGGTGCTCGACCGGCTCCAGCACCCGCGAGGCGCCCAGCGCCTGCTTAATCCGGAGGTCCATGATCATCTCCAGCTTGCCGGCGTTGACGGCCTTGACGGCGCACCCCGTGGCGGCGTGCCGGTAGTACGCCCGCTCGCGTCCGGCCTTATCGGTCCACGTGCTCTTGTAGAGCTTGCCGCCGCAGGCGCCGCAGACGATCACATCAAGGTAGGGGCTGCCGTCTGCCCGGTTGATCCTGCGCGCGGCGCCCAGCTTGCCCTGTACGTCATCCCAGGTGGCATCGTCCAGGATGGGTTCCCGGCGCACCGGCATCCCGTCCTCGCCGCGTACGGCGGCGCCGTCGTGCATGACGAAGCCCTTCAGCGCCGGGTTGCGCATCATGATGCCCAGCGTGCCGCCGTGCCAGCGACCGCCCTGCGCAGCCGGCGTGCCGCTGACGTTCAGCGCCTGCGCGATGCTGTTCAGACTCTTGCCCGCGATGACGTCGGCGGCAATCTGCTCGACCACGGCGACCTGCGCGGGGTCGGGCTCCAGCTCCCAGTGAGAGTTGACCTTGACGGTGCGGTATCCGTACGGCACGGTCCCGCCGCCGTAGTGGGCGTTAGAGCGCAGCTTGACCGCAGCGTCGGCCCGCCGCTCGGACATCCGCTCGCGCTCGAACTCGGCGAACATCATCAGTGTCTGTGCCATCAGCCGGCCGGCCGCCGTGCCGAAGTCCAGCGATTCGGACACGCTCACGATGATCTTGCCGTGCTTCTGGCACCACTTGAGCAGGCCGGCGAAGTCAATCAGGGACCGGGACAGCCGGTCCAGCTTGGCGACGATCAGCATGTCCCACTGGGCAATCTTGTCCGGGTCGGTCAGCCACGGTCCGAGGTCGGCGCGCTGGAACGGGGAGACCGCGCCGGACACGTCCACGTCCTGGGCGACGTGGACGACATCTTCCCCGCGCGCCTTCGCGGTGGCCTCGCCCTGCTCACCCTGCCGCTCGATGCTGGTGCTCTCATCAGTGAAGTTCGACAACCTGGTCGCTATCAGTGCGTTCGTCATGCCATCAGGTTACCAGTGTTTGGAGATATCGCGTAGTCGTTAGGTGTTGTTGAACATCACATCAGCCGGCTGGCCGTGGTTGACGTGGCGCGGCGCTGGGCGATCATGGACCGGTAGGCCATCGTGCATGGACAAGCGGGCGTGCGCGGAACAGGCTCGGGCCAGGGCGTGTTGACGCCCGCAGCGCTATCCGTGCGGACGCCAGGCGCCGCGCAGGACGAAGGGGCTCGCCATGGTTGACAGTCAGCGCGCAGCAGGCAGCACCAACCGGGGCACGGCGGAACTGCATCCGCTGCAGATCGAGGCGAACGGGATCAACGTGATCACCGACGCGCAGCGCAAGGGCCACCCGCGCGACCTGTTCTGGCCCTGGTTCGCCGCGAACGTCTCGGTACTCGGCCTGAGCTACGGCTCGTTCGAGCTTGGCTTCGGCATCTCGTTCTGGCAGGCCACCGCGGCCGGCCTGATCGGCATCATCGCCTCGTTCCTGCTCGTCGGGTTCATCGCGGTGGCAGGCAAGCGGGGCTCGGTGCCGACGATGGTGCTCGGCCGGGCCGCGTTCGGAGTGCGCGGCAACAAGCTGCCGTCCGCGATTTCCTGGCTGCTGACGGTCGGCTGGGAGACGGTCCTGATGATCCTGGCCACGCTGGCGACCGCCACCGTGTTCGAGCGGCTGGGCTGGGGCGGCGGCACGGCCACCAAGGTTATCGCGCTGATCGTGATCACCGGGCTGACCATCGTGGGCGGCGTCATGGGCTTCGACCTGATCATGCGCATGCAGACGGTGATCACGGTTGTCACGGCGGTGCTGACCGTCATGTTCATCGTGCTGGTCGCCGACAAGATCCACTGGCACACCGTGTCGGCCATCCCGTCCGGCTCGACCGAGAACGTCATCGGCGCCCTGGTGTTCACGATGACCGGGTTCGGGCTCGGCTGGGTCAACGCGGCGGCCGACTACTCGCGCTACCTGCCGCGGAAGTCATCCGGCCGCGGCGTGATCGGCTGGACCGCGTTCGGGTCCTCGATCGCGCCGATCTTCCTGCTTCTCTTCGGCCTGCTGCTGGCCGGCTCATCGGCCAAGCTGAGCAGCGCCATCGCCGCCGACCCGATCGGGGCCCTGACGTCCCTGCTGCCGACCTGGTTCCTCGTCCCGTTCGCGATCGTGGCCGTGCTCGGCCTGGTCGGCGGGGCGGTGCTGGACATCTACTCCTCCGGCCTGGCGCTGCTGACGCTCGGCCTGCCGGTGCCGCGCTACGTCGCTGCCCTCATTGACGGCACGATCATGGTGCTGGGGACGATCTACGTCGTGTTCATCGCCGGGAACTTCCTCCCCCAGTTCGAGGGCTTCCTGATCACGCTGGGCGTCCCCATCGCGGCCTGGTGCGGCATCATGCTGGCCGACATCGCGCTGCGGCACCGGGACTACGCTGAGGCCGAGCTGTACTCCCCGGCAGGCCGGTACGGCGACATCAGGCTGCTGCCGATCGGGATCGTCGTGGTCAGCACGGTCATCGGCTGGGGCCTGGTGACGAACGGCCTGGCCAGCTGGCTTACCTGGCAGGGCTACCTGCTCGGGCCGGTCGGGCTCGGCGGCAAGACCGGCGCCTGGGCGTTCGCCAACCTCGGCGTGCTCGTCGCGCTGGCGATCGGATTCGTGGTGACCCTGATCTTCAGCCGGCCGGCCGTGCGGGCCCAGGAGTCCGCGCCCCTGCTGGCGTCGACCGCGGCATGACTCAGCCTGCGTCGGGCACTGGCGATGGCCAGGTCCGGTCGTTGCTGGCGGTCATCGACATGCAGCGTGTCTTCGGCGAGCCGGACAGCGACTGGTTCGCGCCGCGGTTTGCCGAGATACTCGGCCCGGTCCGGCAGCTGACCGAGGCGTTCGCCCCGCGGGTGATCTTCACCAGGTTCATCGCGCCGCAGCAGCCAGCCGGGGCATGGCGGCAGTACTACGAGCAATGGCCGTTCGCGCTGCAGCCGCCGGGCGCGCGGATCTACGAGCTGGTGGACGAGTTCGCGGACCAGCCCGGCCCGACGCTGGACGCCACCACCTTCAGCAAGTGGGGCCCGGAGCTGGCCAGCCTGCTCGGCGGCGGCCACAGTGCCGGCGGTGACAGTGCCGGCGGTGACAGTGCCGGCGGTGACAGTGCCGGCGGTGACAGTGCCGGCGGTGACAGTGCCAGCGGTGACAGTGCCAGCGGTGACAGCGGCAGCCCGGGGGAGCTTGTGCTCGCCGGGGTATCGACCGACTGCTGCGTGCTGTCCACGGCGGTGGCCGCCGCCGACGCCGGCGTCGCGGTCCGGGTCGTCGCCAACGCCTGCGCCGGCGCCACCGACGAGAGCCATGAACAGGCGCTGGAGATCCTCCGGCTGTACGCCCCGCTGATCGAGGTCGTGAGTCTCGCCGAGATCCTGGACGAGGTCAGTGAGTCCGGTGGTGATGGCGGGATCCGTGCGGAATAGCGGACGGCGGCGGGCCGGGGACGGCCGTTGACGAGGACAGCCGCTTGACGACGGGCAGCCTGACGACGGACGGCCAGGCCCTCGGCCGGGCTGCGGGGGCACTGTACGGGCTGGCGATCGGGGACGCGCTCGGGATGCCCACCGAGTCGCTAGCGCGGGAGCAGATCACGGCCAGCTATGGCCCGCTGCTGACCGGCTTCGAGCCGGCCCCGTCCGGCCATCCGCTCGCCGCCGGTATGCCGGCCGGCGCGGTCACCGACGACACCGAGCAGGCCGTCCTGCTCGCGAAGCTGATCATCGAAGGTGCCGGGCAGGTCGATGCCGCCGAGCTTGCCAGGCGGCTGATCGGCTGGGAGGAATCGATGCGGGCGCGCGGCTCGCTCGGCCTGCTCGGCCCGTCCACCAAGCGGGCCATCAGCGCGCTGCTGGCCGGGGCGGACATCGATCAGGCGGGCAGGTCCGGGGTAACGAACGGCGCCGCGATGCGGATCGCCCCGGTCGGCATCGCCACGCCGTCGGCCGACCTGGGCGGCCTGGTCGACCGCGTGGTCGAGGCCAGCCGGGCAACGCACAACACCGGCGTCGCGCTGGCCGGCGCGGCCGCCGTCGCGGCGGCGGTGAGCGCCGGTCTCGACGGGGCCGAGGTCCCTGACGCCATCGGGCTCGCGGTCACCGCCGCCCGGCGCGCCGCGCGGCGCGGGCACTGGGTAGCCGCCGCGGACGTCGCGGCGCGGATTACCTGGGCGACCGGGCTGACCGCGGAACTGGCCGGACGGCCGGGCGGGCCCGACGCCGGCGCCGTCATCGACGTCGTGTACACGCTGGTCGGCACCAGCCTGGCGGTGCAGGAGTCGGTGCCCGCCGCGTTCGCCGTGCTGGCGGCCAGCCCGGACGATCCGTGGCTGGCCTGCCGGATCGCCGCCTCGCTCGGCGGTGACTGCGACACGATCGCGGCGATGGCCGGCGCCATCGCGGGAGCATGCCACGGGCTGGCCGGCTTCCCCGAGAGCGCGCGGGCCACCGTCGCCAGCGTGAATGACCTGCGGCTGGACGACCTGGCGGTCGCCCTGCTCCGGATACGGACCAGCGCCGCGTCCAGGTCAAGTGCCGCGTCCAGGTCAAGTGCCGCGTCCGGGTCCAGCGCCGCGGCTGGGCCAGGCTCCGGGCCCGGTGCGGTCGGCCGGCCGGCGCCATGACACTCCGGTTCTCGCGGCTGCTGCACCTCGGCAACGTGGTCATCGACGTGGTGCTTGACGTGCCCGCGCTGCCCGATCGCGGCGGCGACGTGCGGGCCACCGGCAGCAGGATGGCCCCGGGCGGCGGGTTCAACGTGATGGCCGCCGCTGCCCGGCAGGGAATGCGCGTCGCTTACGGCGGCGCGCACGGCAGCGGGCCGCTGGCCGCGATGGCCCGCGCCGCCCTCGCGGACGAGCGCATCGAGGTGCTGCTGCCGCCGAAGGCGGGCATCGACACCGGGTTCGTCGTCGTCATGGTCGACGCCAGCGGCGAGCGGACGTTCGTGACCAGCCGCGGCGCCGAGGCCACGATGACGTCGGCCGACCTGGCCGGTATTGAGGCTGCCACCGGCGACGCCGTCTACCTTTCCGGCTACGGTCTCGCCTACCCCGGCAACCGGGCAGCCCTGCTGGACTGGCTTGGCCGGCTCGGCGCCGCCCCGACGGTGTTCGTCGATCCCGGCCCGCTGGTTCGCCTGATCCCGGCCGACGTGGTCGATCGGGTGCTGGCCCGGGTGGACTGGTGGACGTGCAACGCGCGGGAGGCAGCCGCGCTGGCCGGCTGCGCGGATCCGGCCGACGCGGCCAGCGCCCTGGCTGCGCGGGCCCGCGCCCAGCGGAAGGCCGTCCAGCGGAAGGCCGTCCAGCCGAAGGCGGTCCAGCCGAAGGCGGTCCAGCGTGCGGCTGCACAGCCCGCCCGGAGCCTCGGCGTGCTGGTCCGGACCGGCCCGTCCGGCTGCCTGCTCTGCCATCCTGGCACCGCCCCGGTGCGGGTACCCGGCTTCGACGTGGCCGTGGTCGACACCAACGGCGCAGGCGATGCGCATGTCGGCGCGTTCATCGCGGCGCTGGCCAGCGGCGCGGACGAGACCGTCGCCGCCCGCACCGCGAATGCGGCCGCCGCGCTGGCGGTCACCAGGCGCGGCCCCGCCACCGCTCCGGACCGGGATGAGCTGAGCGCATTCCTGGCCCAGCACCGCGTCCGACCTGCCTGAACCGCCCCGGCGACCCCTGCCGCCGTTGAGCACGTAAGGTGATGGATCTCGGGATCGCGGACCTTGCAAGGTATGCGATCTCGAGATCCATGACCTTCGGCAGCTAGCGCCGCCCGGCCGCAGAGCCGGCGCCGGGCCACTTTCCTGACCGGGTACTGCTGGCCAGCGGCAGCGGCGGGATGACCGGCAGGCCAGCCGGCCGCCCGGCCGCAGAGCCCGGCACCTGGGCACTTTCCTGGCCGGGTATCTGCTGGCCAGCGGCCGGGTTTGCGGCTGGCCATCGAGGGATCCGTTCCAGGTGTTCTTGGCTGGGCCTTCTCGCTCCGGCTGCTTACTTCGGCGGGCGGATCGGGGCGATCGCGGCGGTGGGATGCCGGCGGGGGCCCGACCACAGGGCGGGCACCACGTCGAGAGAGGCGGCCACCGCGAAGGCGGCCTGCTCGTAGTTCACCCGCCAGCCGACGAAGTCGGGCCATGCCTCGGCGGGATCGCGCTCGATCGGGAAATCAACCTTCTGCATGCGGGCGACCGCGTCGAGGAACTCCGGGTAGCCGAGGCTGATCCCGGCGGCCTTGTCGGGCATCGCCGGGACATCGATACCCATCGCCCTGGCCACCTCGTTGAAGCACAGGAAGCCGCTGCGCAGGCACAGCCGGGCCGGCACCACCGGCGCGGCCTTGGGGGACAGCGCGAGGATCAGCGCGGCGGAATCGAGTACGGCCAGCAGGGCGGTCACCCAGGACGACAGCGGCCTGGGCGAGCGGAACCGCACCAGGGGCAGGTAGGTAGTGTGGCTTTCCGCAATGTCCGCGGCCCAGCGCTCCCACCGGGCATACAGATCGGGCAGCGTATCGATGGTCGACACTCCCGATCCCAGCGCGTAGTGGGTGCGTGCCAGCAGCTCCGGCCCCCAGGACGGCACGCCGGCCCGCGCGTTCAGCAGTGCCACCTCGGTTTCTCGCCGGTTGAACGCCGAATACAGGGAGGGGAGGTAGGCGATCTGCAGCGTGACAATCACCAGGCCGGTCGCCGCGGCGGCGAAGACAATCGCCGAGGGCACTGCACCGGTAGGCTCCGCGAATCCGAGGGTGAACATCGAGGACCCGGCATCGGTGAAAGCGGACGTCACGCCGCCGGTGACGAACGGCCAGAGCAGCAGCGAGTACCCGATGAAAGCGATCCCCAGCCAGGCCGCCAGCTGGCAGAGCAGGATCGCCGCGGCCTGCGCGGCGAGAATCCGGTCCCGCCGCCGGTAGTCCGCTATCGGCTCGGTGGCCAGCCGGAAGGCGCCGTTCATCATGCGGTCGACCAGCCGGGTCAGCCAGCTGCCCACCGGCCTGGGCACGATGAGGGTGCCGATGACGCTGATCGCCGCGGTGACGACGAGCAGCCCGCCGACGACCGCGGCGACGTCGCGGGCGGCGATCGGGACGGTCATGGGGCTCTCCTCGGCAATCCGGTCTTCGGCAGGTCTGATCTCTGCCAGTTTCTGTCCTCGGCAGTGCGGCATCCGGCAGTTCGGTGAAATGCCGAACCCACGGGTGACCGCGGCTATCGCATATTCATCCGGTGAGGCCGAGCAGGACCAGGCCGGTCACGATGCCGCCGACGCCGAGCACCTGCCGGCCGCTGAGCCGCTCGCTGAACATCATCATTCCGGCGATCACCGGGATGACCGGGTAGATGCTGGACACAGCGGCAGTGACCGCCACCTGCCCGACCTGGCCACCGCGGGAGAAGGCGAGCAGGCCGACGGCATCAGCGACCCCGGCCGCCGCGGCCCACAGCACTCCGGACGCGGTGCCGCGCCAGGCGGCCGGCCGGCCAAGGAATGGCAGGGCAACGAGCAGCACGGCGACGGAGCTTCCGTGCGCGATCAGCGCGGCGGCCAGCCACCCCGCGCGGGCCGAGTAGTCACCGAGCAGGAAGCCGCCGACGCCGTAGGCGAGCGCGGAGGCGAACGCGAGCGGGATGCTGGCCGGCGAGATCGACTGATGCGGCCGTGGCACCGGGGCGATGCCGACGATGGGCTCGCTGGCGGCGACCGGCGAGCCCGCCGCTGCCGGTGACCGCGCGGTCGCCAGCGCGACGCCGCCCACCGCGAGCACCGCACCGGCCGTGCCCGCGCCGCCGAGTACCTCGCCGAGCACCACGACGGCCAGCAGCGTCGTGACCCCGCCGTACGTCGCGCTGATCGCGCTGACCAGGCTGACCGGGCCGTCCGCCAGCGCCCGGTAGAAGGCCAGGTAGCCGACCAGGCCGACCAGCCCGGCCCCGGCAAGGCCAACGGCGACCGCACCGTGGACGCCCGCCAGTGACGGCCGGACGAAGACGGCCAGCAGGAGCAGCAGGACGAGTCCCAGGGCCTGGGCGCTCAGCACGGCGACATAGACGCCGACCCGGCGGGCCGCCATGGTCGCCGCGACCGCCGACGCGCCCCACGCGATGGCCGCGATCAGCCCGTAAGCCATGCCGGTTCCCGCCGCCGATCATGTCAGGCAGGCTAGCGCCTGCCGCGCAGGCCAGGCGCGCCGGGAAGGCCGGCGGCATCCGGCAAACGGCAGGGCGCCGGGCAACGGCGAAGCGGAATCATGCAGCGTGCGGCAAGCTGTCGTGCGGCGAGCGTCAAGCTGTCAAACGGCGGGCGGCAAGGTGCCCTTCGGCGAGCGGCAAGGCGTCCGGCAGCGGTCGGCACATGCCCGCATGACTAGTCGACGGACGCCTAGCACGGCACGCCGTACTGCCGTACACTCCTCCACGGGATTGACATATTGAATTATCAATTGTTGGGACAAAATAGTTTCAATCTCGACTCGCGTTAGTCAGCGGCTAGCCCCGCTCGCGGTCGGCACGCGCCATGATCGGAACTCAGACTTGTAGAGGGAACCCGAATGCAATTCAATCGGTGGACTCGCCGGAGTAGCGCTGGCCTGGTCGTCGGAACCGTCGCGGCAAGCGTGCTCGGGCTGGCCGCGCCCGCGCTGGCCGCGACTGGCCCGGTGTCCACGCATCCCGCCAGCGGCACCCCGCAGCTGGCGCCAACGGGGACCACCGAGCAGGTCCGGCAGCTGGTGCAGTGCGGCGGGACCATGTACGCCGTGGGCAGCTTCACCTCGATCAAGCAAGGCGGCACGACCTACAGCCGGCATAACGCGTTCAGCTTCAGCGCGGCCGCGCCGTACAAGGTGACCTCGTGGAACCCGAACGTCAACGGCAAGGTCAACACGATTGCCTTCAACGGCACCGGCTGCAAGAACGCCTACCTGGGCGGTCACTTCACCTCGGTGCACGGCAGCAGTGCCAAGAACATCGTCGAGGTAAGCACGTCCAGCGGCGCGATCAACACGGCGTTCAAGCATAACGCCAACGGCCAGGTCGAGACGATGCTGGTGGCCCACGGCCACCTGATGACCGGCGGTTACTTCACGACGGTGAACGGCAGCAGCAACCGGTACATGGCCGGCCTGAGCCCCACGATCGGCAAGGACCAGGGCTTCATCCACCTGGGCATCTCCGGGAACTACACCAGCGGCCAGGCCACCCGGATCTACAACCAGCAGCTCAGCCCCACCGGGAACCGCGAGCTCGTCGAGGGCGTGTTCACCTCGGTCGGCGGCCGGCACCGGCAGCAGGTCTTCATGCTCCAGCTGAACGTCCCGACCGGGACGGTGACACCGTGGAGGTCGGCGGAGTTCAACGGGGCCTGTATCCCCGAAGAGTCGTTCTACGTGAAGGCCGCGTCCTGGTCGCCCGACCACGGCACCGTCTACATCGCGACCACCGGCTTCCACCCGCTGGGCGGGCCGACCGGAGCGACTCCGCGCACCGGGCTGTGCGACGCGGCCGCCGCGTTCCCGGCCACCCAGACGTCGGTCGGCCACAAGTGGATCAACTACACCGGCTGCGATTCGCTTTACTCCACGGCCGCCGACACCAACACGGCGTATTTCGGCGGGCACGAGCGGTGGGCAAACAACGCGAACGACTGCGATGCCCCAGGGCCCGGCGCTATCAGCGCGCCGGGAATGGTCGGGCTGTCGCCGTCCAATGGCGCCGTGGTGTGGAACCCGACCAGGGCCCGCGGCCTCGGCGCGGACGACATGCTGGTCACCGGCGCGGGCCTGTGGATCGCCAGTGACAACGCCTTCGGCGCCAGCCAGTGCGGCGGCGTCAGCGGGCACGCGGGCATCTGCTTCATGCCGTACAAGTAACCCGGCTGACGCCGCAGGCGGCGGCGCCCCCGCGCCCGCGGCGTTATGCCCGGATGGCTACAGCTGGCCGACGTCGGTTACCTCTAGCACGGCCGCGCCCGCCTCATCGGACGCCGCCAGGTCCACCCGCGCGCTGAAGCCCCAGTCGTGATCGCCGGCCGGGTCATCGAAGATCTGGCGCACCGCCCAGTGATCCGGCTGCTGGTCGATGATGAGCAGGCCGGGGCCGCGCGCGTCCGGGCCGGTGCCGATGTCGCCGTGCTCGCCGAAATACGGCTCAAGAGCCAGGGCCCAGGCGTCGGCGTCCCAGCCCGCCTCGGCGTCAAGCGCGCCAAGCTCGTCGTACCTGCGCAAGGCGGCGAGCTCGACCCGGCGGAACAGGGCATTGCGGACCAGCACCCGGAACGCCCGCGGGTTGCCGGTGACGGCCGGCGGCCTGTCGTCGGCCGGCGCGGCGACCTGCTCAGCCGGATTACGGAGGCGTTCCCATTCATCGATCAGGCTGGAGTCGACCTGCCGGACCAGCTCGCCCAGCCACTCGATCAGGTCGGTCAGCTCCTCGGTCCTGGCATCTTCCGGCACGGTCTGCCTGAGCGCCTTGTAGGCGTCGGCCAGGTAGCGCAGCACCAGGCCCTCCGCGCGCATCAGGCCGTAGAACCCGACATACTCCACGAAGGTCATCGCCCGCTCGTACATGTCCCGCGCGACCGACTTGGGCGCCAGCTGATGATCGGCGACCCAGGGGTGGCCGCGGCGGTAGATGTCATACGCGGCCTGCAGCAGATCCTCAAGCGGCCGCGGGTAGGTCACCTCGGTGAGCAGGTCCATCCGCTCCTCATACTCGATCCCGTCCGCCTTCATCTGCTCGACCGCCTGGCCGCGGGCCCGGAAAAGCTGGGCGGCCAGGACCTGGCGCGGGTTATCGAGGGTGGCCTCGATGACCGAGAGCACGTCCAGCGGGTAGCCGGGCGAATCGCGGTCCAGCAGCTCGATGGCGGCCAGCGCGAGCGGTGACAGCGGCTGGTTCAGCGCGAAGTCGAACTGCAGGTCCACCGTGAGCCGTACGGAGCGGCCGTCGGCATCGGGCTCTTCGAGCCGTTCGACCACGCCGCCGGCCAGCAGCGCGCGGTAGATGGCGATGGCCCCGCTGATATGCCGGCGCCGGGCGGCCTGGTCCTCGTCGTTGTCGGTCAGCAGGTGCCGCATCGCGCTGAACGCGTCACCGGGCCGGGCGATCACGTTGAGCAGCATCGCGTGGCTGACGGCGAAGCTGGACTTCAGCGGCTCGGGCTCGGCGGCCACCAGGCGCTCGAAGGTGGGCTTGCCCCAGGAGACGAAACCAGGCGGCGGCTTCTTGCGCACGACCTTGCGCCGCTTCTTCGGGTCATCGCCGGCCTTCGCCAGCGCCTTCTCGGTCTCCGTCACGTGCTCGGGGGCCTGCACCACCACGGTGCCCAGGGTGTCGTGCCCGGCGCGCCCGGCCCGCCCGGCGATCTGATGGAACTCGCGGGCCTGCAGCAGCCGGGTCGTGGTTCCGTCGTACTTCGACAGCGCGGTGAACAGCACGGTGCGGATCGGCACGTTGATCCCCACCCCGAGGGTGTCCGTGCCGCAGATGACCTTGAGCAGGCCGGCCTGGGCGAGGGTTTCCACCAGCCGCCGGTACTTGGGCAGCATCCCGGCGTGATGCACGCCGATGCCATGCCTGACCAGCCGTGACAGGGTCTTGCCGAAGCCGGCGGTGAACCGGAAGTTGCCGATGAGCCCGGCGATCGCGTCCTTCTCCTCGCGCGTGCAGACGTTGATGCTCATCAGCGCCTGCGCCTGCTCGATCGCGGCCGCCTGGGTGAAGTGGACCACGTAGACCGGCGCCTGGCTGGTGTTCAGCAGCTCCTGAAGAGTCTCGTGCAGCGTCGTCGTCGCGTACGAGAACAGCAGCGGAACCGGGCGCTCGGTGGAGCGGATGACGGCGGCTGGCCGGCCGGTGCGGCGGGGCAGGTCGCGCTCGAACCGGCTGACGTCACCGAGCGTCGCCGACATCAGGACGAACTGAGCGCGGGTCAGCTCGATTAGCGGCACCTGCCAGGCCCAGCCGCGGTCCGGGTCGGCGTAGTAGTGGAACTCGTCCATCACGACCAGCCCGGCGTCGGACGCCTCGCCTTCCCTGAGCGCGATGTTGGCCAGGATCTCGGCCGTGCAGCAGATGATGGGCGCGGTGGCGTTGACGCTGGCGTCGCCGGTCATCATGCCGACGCTGGCCGGGCCGAACGCTTCGCACAGGGCGAAGAACTTCTCCGAGACCAGCGCCTTGATCGGCGCGGTGTAGAAGGTCCGCTGGCCCTGGGCCAGCGCGGCGAAATGCGCTCCGGCCGCGACGAGGCTCTTGCCGGACCCGGTCGGGGTGCTGAGGATCACGTTGGCGCCCGACACGATCTCGATCAGGGCCTCTTCCTGATGCGGGTACAGGGCGAGACCTTGCTTGGCCGCCCAGCCGGCGAACGCCTCGTAGAGCGAGTCCGGGTCGGCGGATTCCGGCAGCAGGTCAGTGAGCGTCATGGCCCGCTGCGCTGGTCAGGAGCTCCGCGGCTCTCAGGAACTCGGCGGTGGTCAGGAACTCCGCGATGGTCAGGAATTCGATGAAGACTTCTCCCTGGTCGGGAGGTGCCGCTGCAGGAACTCCTCGGTCCGCCGCCAGGCCCGGGCCGCCGGCTCCGGCACGTGGAACATGGGTGCCATCCGGTTGTGGAACGCGTGCCCGGCGTCCTCCTCGACGTGCATCTCCACGTGCGGCTGCTCGGCGGCGGCCTGCTCCACCTTGGCGACCTGATCCCGCGGGATGTAGGGGTCGCTGCCGCCGAAGTGCAGCTGCACCGGGCTGCGGATCTGGCCCATGGCGTCGGTGTTGTCGGGCAGCATCGAGCCGTAGAAGGACACCACGGCGGCCAGGTCGGCTGCCGCCGCGTCCACTTCCGCCCGGGCGGCGACCAGGTAGGCGATGGAACCGCCGAGGCAGAACCCGATGATGCCGGTCCCGCCGTCGACCTCCGGCAGCGCGGCAAGGTGCCGCAGCGCGGCCGCGGCGTCGTCCACGCCCTTCGCGGCGTCGAAGCGGGACCCGAGCGCCAGTGACTCGTTGAGGCCGGCCTCGTCGTGTTTGGCCTGGTGACCGGGCTTGATCCGCCAGAACAGGTCAGGCGCGGCGACCACGTAGCCGAGGCCGGCCAGGTCCTCGGCCACCGCCTGGATGTAGTCGCTGACCCCGTAGATCTCCTGGATCAGCAGCAGGCCGGGGCCGGTGCCGCCGTCCGGGAGCCACACGGTCAGGTCGAAGGATCCTCCGGCGGCCTCGACTGATTCGACGCGCGACGACATGGGCTGCTTCCTTTCAGCGGCGGCTCGTATCCTAGCCTCGCCAGCTTGAGCTGGCGAAGTGATCACGGGGGCGCGGGCCGCCGGAGGCGGCTGGCCGGCCGCTGCCTGAGCCAGCGGCCGATGATCTCCTCGGAGCGGCCGCTCCGCCACCCCGCTGTGCCCTCGCCTCACCCCTGGCCCTCAGCGGAGCCTGGGCAGGAAGGGATCGGTGGCCGTCCGGCTGGTGATCCGGATGCGGGCGTCCACGGTGAACACGCCGTCAGGCCGGACGATCACCGGGTTGAGGTCGAGTTCTGCGACCTCCGGCAGGTCATCGGCAAGACGTGAGACCCGCAGCAGGGTGTCGCAGAGCGCGGCCAGGTCGGCTGGCGGGCTGCCGCGGTGGCCGAGCAGCAGGGGGGCCGCACGGATGGAGCGGACCAGGTCGCTCGCGTCGATGTCGGTCAGCGGTGCCAGCCTCGCGCTATGGTCGGCGAGTACCTCGGTGGCGACCCCGCCAAGCCCGAACACCACAACCGGTCCGAATATCGGCTCCTGGACAACTCCGATGATGACCTCGACGCCACCACTGATCATCGGCTGGATGAGTGCTCCGGCCATTCGGTCGGTGAACTTCCCGGCGAGTTCCTCAAACGCCCGGCGCACCTCATCGGGGCTGTGCAAGTCCAGCTGGACCGCACCCGCCTCCGTTTTGTGAACCAGGCCACGGACGTCGGCCTTGAGCGCGACGGGGCAATCGAGTTCGGCCGCCGCGTCGGCTGCGGCGCCGGAATCGGTGACGATACGGGTCTCGGCCAGCGGTATCCCATAACACCCCAGCAGCCTGGTTGCCACCGCCGGAGGTAGCCAGCCGCCGCCGGGCAGCCGGTCGAGGAACGAGGCGATCATGACTCGCGCGTCGGCTGTGCGGACGGAATCGAGGTCCGGCACCGTGCCGGCGGGCGTGGCGAGCCACTCCCCATACTGGGCAGCGTGGCCCAGCGCACGGACTGCGCTCTCCGGATAGGCGAAAGCGGGCCAGGCAGCAGTGACGCCGCCGGCAGTGGCCCCATCGGTGCCGTCGGCATCGGCGCCCGCGGCAGCGAGCAGCCGGACCGCCTCGGTCTGGCCGAGGATCACCGCGGCGACTGGCACCGGCATGCGGGCGCTGCTTACCGCCGGGACGAGGTCGACCACGCCCGTCGGGACTACCAGCGCCAGGATCGCGTCGACTCCCTTGTCGGCGGCAGCGACCTCCAGTGCGTCGCGGAATGCTTCCGCCGAGACACCTGCGCCGGTATCCACCGGACCAGCCACCGCGGCACCGGGTGGCAGGAGTTCCTGCAGACGGCGCTGGGCGCCATCGGTCATTGCGTGCACGCGCAGGCCCGCCTCGATGCAAGCATCGGCCGCCAGCACGCCCGCCCCGCCGGCGTTCGAGAAGATTGCCACGCGGCCACCCGCGGGCGGCGGCTGGCACGATAGCAGCGCGATCACGTCAAGGAGCTCCCCGAAGCTGGCGGTGGCGATGACGCCGGCTTGATCGAACAGCGCCTGCCGGGTGATGAGCGGGGCCGCAATGGCAGCGGTGTGCGAGGCAGCAGCCCGCTGCCCCGGGGCTGAGCGGCCTGCGTGCACGGTAAACACGGGCATCTGCTTGCCCGCCCGCCCGGCGGTGCGGCCGAACTTGCGGGGGTTGCCGAACGACTCTACGTACAGCACTGCAAGCTCGGTCACGCCATCCTGCTGCCACCAGGACAGCATGTCGTTGCTCGACACGTCCAGCTTGTTGCCGATCGAAGCGAACGATGAGATTCCGACGCCGAGCCGCGATAGCTGCTCAAGCAGCGCGATACCGATCCCGCCGGATTGTACGGCCATGCCGGCACGTCCAGGCGTGGGATGCCGGGCCGCGAACGTCGCGTTCAGGCCGATGCCAGGGACGGCCACGCCGAAGCAGTTCGGCCCGACCAGCCGCATGCCGTGCTCCCGGCAGGTGATCAGCAGGCCGGCCTCCTGCGCGCGGTCGAGCCCGGCCGTGATGACGACGAGGGCCTTGATGCCTCGCTCGCCGCATTCCTGCGCGATCCCGGCGACGGCCGGCGGCGGCACCGCGATTATCGCGAGGTCCGTCGGCTCGGGTAGCGCCATCACCGACCGGACGCACCGGACTCCGTTGATCTCGTCGGCGTTCCGGTTCACTGCATAGATCCGGCCGGCAAACCCCGCATCGCCGATATTCCGCAGGATCGTCCGGCCGACCGATGCCCCCCTGCGGCTTGCCCCCACCACCGTGACGGACGCCGGGCTGAGGAGATGCCCCAGGCTGGCCACGTCAGACCGCCGTTCACGCCGGGAGACTGCATCCAGATAGGGACTTTCCTGCCCCAGCGCGACCTGCCGGGGAATCGGGATGGTCAGCTCCACCACCCCATCAGCCCAGCGGCTTGTCACGCCAAGTCCCGCATCGCTGAACACGCGCAGCATGGCGGAGTTCTCCGGCAGCGTCTCGGCGCTGAAGGCCGTCAGGTGCCGGCTCCTGGCCAGCGACACCAGGTGCTCAAGCAGCAATGTCGCGACGCCTCGCCCGTGCATGTCGTCCGCGACGGCAAAGGCCACCTCGGCGATGCCTGGCGGACCTGACGGCTCATAGCTTGCCGCGCCAACGATCTTGCCGTTCAGGCAGGCCAACAGCGCGGCATGGTCGGGGCCGGCCGGGCGGCAGAGTCGCCGGGCCTCCTGCTGGGGGGCGTTCTTGCTCAGGCTGAAGAACCGCAGATAGTGGTTTTCCGGCGACATCGCCTCGTGCATGGCGCGGACCGCGTCAAAGTCGTCCGGGGTTGCTGCGCGGATCTCAGCGGTAGTGCCGTCAGCCAGCAGCGCGAAAGTGCCATTGGCGGGCTGGAGGATGTCCTGCCCGCCAGCAGGCGTGCCCTGGCCGGGCGCGGGCGGCGCGCCCTGGCCGGCCGGGAAAGGCGTGCTCATGTCCGTTCTCCAGGTGGTTCCGGCGTGCGGTCGGCCGGGTCCGCCGGGACGATGCGGGCGTACGGCCCCGGATACACCAGGGCAATATGCCCGCCGCTGAGCCACTTTACGACGTACGGCGGCGACCCGGCTTCGTTCCGCAGCCCGATGACCATGCCTATCCGGTCAGGACCGCCGTCCGGGATCAGCCGGTCGCCGACCTTAGCCCCCATCCCAGCCCTCCTCAGCCGCGCCGGGCGGCAGCCCATCGCCGGGCCGCATCGTGGCCCGTCCAGATCTTGTTTACCCGCCAGTGTCGGGCAGCCGGCGGGCCGTGGCTCAGAGGCGAAGGTCCCGGATGTCGGGCCCAGCGTCCCGCTACGTCCCGCCATCCTGGCGCGGCCGGCTGCCAGCGCCGGCGTCGGCGATGACGGCGTCGTCATGGCTGCCGGGGCCAGCCTCGACGAGCCGGAAGCCAGTCACGAGATCGGCCCGGATCGCGATGATGTCATCTTTGCGTCCGGCCGCCCATGGCCGCAGGAGCCGCAGGTAGCGGCCGATCTCAGCGGCATCCTGGAGCAGGCGGGCGCCGCCGATGACGACCACGCTCCAGCCGACCCGGCGGACCGGATCGATCGCGTCGGCCTCGAAGGCGACAATGGTGCCAGTGCCGTCCACGGCGGTAGTGATCGCGGCGCTCGCGCCAGTCTGGAAGATGATCTGCTGGCCGTCGACGATGTGGTTGACCGGCCGGATCGCAGGAAGCGCACGGTCGGTGAAGACCACCCGGCCGAGCGGCACGGTGCCGAGGAGCCGCAGCGCCTCCTCGCGGGCCAGCTCCCGCTGCTGCCGGGCGCCGGTCATGGGTCTGCCCGGCCGGCCACGTCCAGCACATCCGCGGAACGGCGGCGCGGCGTCGCCGCGGCCGTATGCGAATGGCCAAGCTGCAGCAGCATCTGCGGGAAGCCGGGCAGGGTGAGCAGGGTCCGGATCTCGTCGCGGGTTCCCGGTGATTCCAGCGGCTGGGTGTGCATGCTCGCGAAGACCCAGCGGCTCGCGGCGCGCAGCAGCAGCCGGTGCAGGGCCTGTCCGGCACGCAGCCAGTCGGCCGGCTGGTCATCCGCGGTTACCAGGACAACGGCCGCGGCCGGCCGGCCGCCGCCGTCGAGCAGGCCGAGCCCGCGGCCGAGGTCGAAGTCACGCTGGGCAAGGCCCCCGGCGGCGGGCGGATAGCGCCCGGGGAAGGCGTAGCCGGATACGCCATCGCGGGCCCGGCTGCCGCCCGGCCGCGTCCAGCTGCGCACTTCGGCCTGCATCTCCGCATCCGCGCGCTGCGCCCGGTCGGCGTCGGCCACCAGGTCCGCGAGCTGGCGGTAGCGGGCTGGCTCGTCGACCTGGATCAGCGTGGCTCCCTCGGTGATCGCGTCGCGCTGCAGGCCGGTCATCAGGCCCGCTGGGATCGGCTCGGCGCTGAACGCGTCGCGGTGGGTATGCCGGTGGGCCATCGCCATCAGCAGGCGCCGTTCAGCAGCGGTCACCGGCATCGCGGCACCGAGCCGGATCCGGGCCAGCAGGCCTGGCCTGGCCGGGTCCGGTAGCAGCCGGACCGACGGCAGATATCCGATTTCGCGGATGGCCAGCCGAAGCCCGAACAGCGCCGCGCCGCAGCTGATGAGCATCTCCCGCCCGGCCGGGTCGGTCTTGGGCAGGTTCCGCTCGTGATCAGCGTGAAGTTCCAGCCATCCCCGGCTGGCCAGGAACCGCCACGGCTGGGTGTTGTGCACGGACGGCGCCCGGGCCGCCCTGGCTACCAGGGCGGCGATCATATCCTGCGGGATCGGCACCTCCTGGCGGCCATGATCCCGTTGCGCGGTCTCAGTCATGTCTGTCACCTGCCGGTGGGCTAACTGCCAGCCTGCTCATATCGCCAGGGCCGCCGGAAGTGCCCTTGGCCCCCTGCCGCGGTGCCGTTGGGCCCGGCTGCCAGGGGCGAAGGGCCCGAACCGGGCATCCCGGCCAGCCGGCAACGCGGGTACGCAGGCGGCCCGGGCGCCGGCCGATCATCATGGTGACCGGCGGCCATGCCCGTGGCGCCCCTGCGCGTCCGCGGGGCGGCGTCCGCCAGGGATAGGAGGTGGTTGCCGTGCTCGCGGTGGGCTGGGACACGATCCGGCTGTTCCTGCACGTGCTTGCCGCCACGGTCTGGGTGGGGGGCCAGCTCACGCTGGCGGCCTTGGTTCCCCCGCTGCGCACGCTCGGGCCAGCGGCTACCCGGTCCGCGGCCCGGCGGTTCAACCAGGTCGCCTGGCCGGCTTTCGCGGTGCTCGTGGCCACCGGCGTCTGGAACGTCATCGCGGTCAGCGGCCAGGTCACCGGCAGCTACCGGACCACCTTGATCATCAAGCTCGCCGTGGTCGCTGTCTCCGGCGTCACGGCGGCACTGCATGTGCGCGCCCGCAGCACGGCCGGTCTTGCCGTCTTCGGCGCGCTGAGCGGAGCAAGCGCGCTGGCCGCCCTGTTCCTCGGCGTGCTGCTGGCCGGCTGACGGGCAGGCGGGCTGACAGGCAGGCAATCTGGCGGCTCATGGCACCCGCTGCCGGTACTCCTCCAGTAGCCGCCGTCCCACGATCATCTTCTGGATCTCCGCGGTACCTTCACCGATCAGTAGCATCGGAACCTCCCGGTACAGGCGCTCGATTTCGTACTCCTTGGAGAAGCCGTAGCCGCCGTGGATGCGGAAGGAGTCCTCAACGACCTCCTTGGCGTATTCGGAGGCCAGGTACTTGGCCATGCCGGCTTCGAGATCGTTGCGGTGGCCGGAGTCCTTCTTGCGGGCCGCCATCACCATCATCTGATGGGCGGCCTCGACCTTGGTGGCCATCTCGGCGAGCTTGAACTTGATCGCCTGGTGCTCGGCAATCGGCTTGCCGAAGGTGTGCCGCTGCTGCGCATAGGCGATGCCCAGCTCGAAGGCGCGGAGGGCGACTCCGCAGCCGCGGGCAGCGACATTGACCCGGCCGACCTCGATGCCGTCCATCATCTGGTAGAAGCCCCGCCCAGTAGCGCCGCCGAGCACCCGGTCGGCTGGGATGCGGGCGCCGGTGAGTATCAGCTCGGTGGTGTCGACGCCCTTGTAGCCCATCTTGTCGATCTTTCCCGGCACGGTCAGGCCCGGCACCTTGGAGTTGGCGCCGAAGCCCGGCTCCTTCTCGATCAGGAAGGTGGTCAAGTTGCGGTGCGGCGCGTCGTGGCCCTCGTCGGTCCGACAGAGCACCGCCACCAGGGTGGATGTGCCGCCATTGGTCAGCCACATCTTCTGGCCGTTGATCACGTAGTCGCTGCCGTCGCGCACCGCTGCGGTGCGGATCGCCGAGACATCCGAGCCCACGCCTGGCTCCGACATGGAGAAGGCGGCGCGGACGTCGCCGGCCGCCATCTTGGGCAGGAAGTAGTCCTTCTGCTCCTGGGTGCCGTGCTGGGCGATCATGTACGCGACGATGAAATGGGTGTTGATGATGCCCGACACCGACATCCAGCCGCGGGAGATCTCCTCCACGAGCAGGGCATAGGTGAGGAGCGACTCGCCGAGGCCGCCGTACTGCTCGGGAATGGTCAGCCCGAACAAGCCCAGCTGCCGCATCCCCTCGACGATCTGGGCGGGGTACTCGTCCTTGTGCTCCAGCCCGGTGGCGACCGGAATGATCTCCTTGTCGACGAAGTCTCGCACGGTGGCAAGGATGTCCCGCTGGATCTGCGTGAGGCCTTCGGTCTGTGCCAGGCGTCCCATGGCGCGCTCCGTTTCTGCTGGTCGGCAAGCAGCTCAGGCTGGCGGCTCGGGGCGACCGGGCTGCTCGCCGCCGCGCTCCTTGATGTACTTCTCGGTCGGCACCATCACCTTGCGGCGGAAGACGCACACCAGAGTGCCGTCCTGCCTATGGCCGCGGGTCTCCACCTGGACGATGCCCCGGTTGTCCTTCGACTTGGACGGCCATTTGCCGAGCACGGTGGTCTCGCCGTAGATCGTGTCGCCGTGGAAGGTTGGCGCCACGTGCTTCAGCGACTCGACCTCCAGGTTGGCGATGGCCTTGCCGGAGACGTCCGGCACCGACATGCCGAGCAGCAGCGAGTAGATGTAGTTGCCCACCACCACGTTCCTGCCGAAGTCGGTGGCCTGCTCCGCGTAGTTCGCGTCCAGGTGCAGCGGGTGGTGATTCATGGTGAGCAGGCAGAACAGGTGGTCGTCGTACTCGGTGACCGTCTTGCCCGGCCAGTGCTTGTAGACCGCCCCGACTTCGAACTCTTCGTAGGTCCTTCCGAACTGCATCGCCGGTGTCCTTCGCGCTAGTGGCGGTAGTGGGTTTCTGGCAACGGAACACGCCTGCCTCACGGCTGCGGCGGCTCGAACTTCGAGGTGCGCTGCATGCCAGCCGCACGGCCCTTGCCCGCGATCACCAGGGCCATCTTGCGTGAGGCCTCGTCGATCATCTCGTCACCGAGCATGGCCGAGCCCTTGGCCCCGCCGGCCTCAGAGGTGCACCAGTCGTAGGCATCCAGGATCAGCTCCGCGTGGTCGTAGTCCTCCGGCGAGGGCGAGAAGATCTCGTTGGCGGCGGCGATCTGGTCCGGGTGCAGCACCCACTTGCCGTCGAAGCCCAGGGCGGCGGCGCGCCTGGCGACTGCGCGGTAGCCGTCGCTGTTGCGGATCTGCAGGTAGGGGCCGTCGATGGCCTGCAGATCGTAGCTGCGAGCCGCCATCAGGATCCGCATCAAGATGTAGTGGTAGGCGTCCGCCGGGTAGCCGGGCGGCTGCTCGCCGACCACCAGCGACTTCATGTTGATCGAAGCCATGAAGTCGGCAGGGCCGAAGATGATGGTCTCGATCCGCGGCGAGGATGCGGCGATCGCGTCGACATTCACCAGGCCCTTGGCGTTCTCGATCTGCGCTTCGATGCCGATCCGGCCGGCCTCGAAGCCCATCGTCTTCTCGATCTGGGTGAGCAGCAGGTCCAGCGCCTTGACCTGGTCGGCATCCTGCACCTTCGGCAGCATGATGCAGTCCAGGTTGGCACCCGCCCCTTCGACCACCGTGATCACATCCCGGTAGGTCCAGTGGGTGGTCCAGTCATTGACCCGGACGACGCGGGTCTTGCCGCCCCAGTCACCGTTGTTTAGCGCGTCGACGATGCTGTGCCGGGCGCTCTCCTTGACCAGTGGCGCGCAGGCGTCCTCAAGATCCAGGAACACCTGGTCCGCGAGGAGGCCCTGCGCTTTCTCCAGGAAGCGCGGGCTGCTGCCGGGGACGGCCAGGCAGGAGCGGCGGGGACGGAGGCGGTTGGCTGTGACGACTGGGGCGGTTGTCATGTCGAGTTGTGCCCTCCTTCGAAAAGGTTGCGGTGCGTCATCCGAGTGCCGCTAGGCCATCCCGGCCAGGCTCTCCTGCTGGCTCTGCCAGGGCTGCAGCTTGTGAGCGAGTCGGATCTCGTCAACAACGCGGCCGATGATGGTCGTGATGCCGAAGTCCCTGGGGGTGAAGACCGCGGCCACCCCCTCAGCGCGCAGTGATTCGGCGTCGGCCGCCGGGATAATCCCGCCGATCACCACCGGGATGTCCGGCGCCCCGGCCCGGCGCAGCCGGCGCAGCACATCGGGCACCAGCATGGCATGCGCACCGGAGAGGATCGACAGCCCCACGCAGTGCACGTCCTCCGCGACCGCGGCAGCCACGATCTGCTCGGGAGTGAGCCGGATGCCCTGATAGATCACCTCGAACCCGGCGTCGCGGGCCCGCACAGCGATCTGCTCGGCGCCGTTGGAGTGTCCGTCCAGGCCGGGCTTGCCCACCAGCAGGCGCAGCCTTCCCGCCCCGAGTTCCTCGGCGGTGGCGGCAACGGCCTCGCGGACGGCGGCCAGCTCCCTGCCTGGCCCGGCAGCCACATCCAACGGGGCACTGCTGACACCGGTGGGTGCCCGGTACTCGCCGAACACCTCCCGCAGAGCGAAGGACCACTCCCCAGTGGTAACGCCCGCCCGGGCGCACCGGAGGGTCGCTGTCATCAGGTTGACGCCGTCGCCCGCCGCGTCGGCCCTGAGCTGGTCGAGGGCGGCGAACACCTCGGTCTCGTCGCGCTGCGTGCGCCACTCCTCCAGCTGGGCAAGCACCGTCTGCTCGGAAGCCGAGTCGACCTGCTGGACCGCGGCGCCAGCGTCCGCGGTGAGCGGGTTGGGCTCTGTGGTCTTGAAGCAGTTGACGCCCACGACCTTGTCCTCGCCGGACTCGATGCGGGCGCGCCGGGCCGCGTGCGAGGCGACGAGCTGGGCCTTGAGGTAGCCGGACTCCACCGCCGCTATGACACCGCCCATCTGCAGTACCTTCGCGATCTCCGCCTCGGCGCCGGTCAGCAGCTCCGCCGTCTTGGCCTCCACCACGGGGGAGCCGTTGAACAGGTCGCCGTACTCCAGCAGGTCCGACTCGTACGCGAGTACCTGCTGGATGCGCAGGCTCCACTGCTGGTCCCAGGGCCGCGGCAGGCCCAGTGCCTCATTCCAGGCGGGAAGCTGCACCGCGCGGGCCCGGGCGTCCTTCGACAGGGTGACGGCCAGCATTTCCAGGACTATCCGCTGGACGTTGTTCTCCGGCTGCGCCTCGGTCAGGCCCAGCGAGTTGACCTGCACGCCGTAGCGGAAACGGCGGCGATCGGGGTCGGCGATCCCGTATCGCTCCCGCGCGACATTCTCCCAGAGCCGCGAGAAGGCCCGCATCTTGCACATCTCCTCGACGAAGCGGACGCCCGCGTTGACGAAGAAGGACATCCGTGCGACGACCTCGCCCATCCGCTCCTGCGGAACCTGGCCGGAGTCGCGTACGGCGTCCAGGATGGAGATCGCGGTGCACATCGCGAACGCGATCTCCTGCACCGGGGTGGCCCCGGCCTCCTGGAGGTGGTAACTGCAGACATTGATCGGGTTCCATTTGGGGATGCGGGTGACCGTGTAAGCGATCACGTCGGCAGTGAGGCGGACCGAAGGGCCGGGCGGGAACACATGCGTCCCGCGGGATAGGTACTCCTTGACGATGTCGTTCTGGGTGGTACCGGTGAGCCTGGCGATGTCGGCCCCCTGCTCCTCGGCTACGACCTGGTAAAGCGCCAGCAGCCACATCGCGGTCGCGTTGATCGTCATCGAGGTGTTGGTCTGCTCCAGCGGGATGCCCTCAAAGAGGGCGCGCATGTCGCCCAGGTGCCCGACCGGAACGCCGACCCGGCCGGCCTCGCCGCGGGCCAGGATGTGATCGGCGTCGTACCCGGTCTGGGTGGGCAGGTCAAACGCGACCGACAGGCCGGTCTGGCCCTTGGCCAGGTTCCGGCGGTAAAGCGCGTTGGATTCTGTCGCGGACGAGTGGCCTGCATAGGTCCGCATCAACCAGGGACGGTCTCGGGTGGGCCGCGGCGGATGCTCCTCGTTCGGCTCGGTCATGGCCGCCCCGCCCTCACACGTTCCGGAAGCGGTTGATCTCCGGCAGGTGCTTCTCGCGCAGCTCGGCGTCGCGTACCCCGAGGCCTTCCTCTGGAGACAGGCAGAGGACCCCGACTTTGCCATGATGCAGGTTCTGGTGGACGTCCAGCGCGGCCTGGCCGGTCTCCTCCAGGGGGTAGACCACCGACATGGTCGGGTGGATCATGCCCTTGGAGATCAGGCGGTTGGCCTGCCACGCCTCGCGGTAATTGGCGAAGTGCGAGCCGATGATGCGCTTGAGGCTCATCCACAGGTAACGGTTGTCGTACTCGTGCATGTACCCCGAGGTGGAGGCGCAAGTCACGATGGTGCCGCCCCTGCGGGTCACAAACACCGACGCGCCGAAGGTTTCCCGGCCCGGGTGCTCGAAGACGATGTCCACGTCCTCGCCGCCAGTCAGCTCGCGGATCCTGGCGCCGAAACGCTTCCACTCCTTCGGGTCCTGGTTGTGCTCATCCTTCCAGAACCGGTAGCCCTCGGCCTTGCGGTCGATGATCAGCTCGGCGCCCATCGACCGGCACAGGTCGGCCCTCGCCTTGCTGGAGACGACGCAGATCGGGATGGCACCGCCGGCCAGCGCGTACTGAGTGGCGTAAGCGCCGAGGCCGCCGCTGGCACCCCAGATAAGGACGTTGTCGCCCTGCTTCAAGCCGGCGCCGTTCCGCGAGACCAGCTGCCGGAATGCGGTGGAGTTCACCAGGCCGGGCGTCGCCGCCTCCTCCCAGGTGAGGTGCCGGGGCTTGGGCATCAGCTGGTTGGTCTTGACGATGGCCAGCTCGGCGAGGCCGCCGAAATTGGTCTCGAAGCCCCAGATGCGCTGCTCCGGGTCCATCATGGTGTCGTTGTGACCGTCGGAACTCTCCAGCTCGACCGACAGGCAGTGGGCGACGACCTCCTCGCCAGGCTGCCAGACGGTCACTCCCGGGCCGGTGCGCAGCACCACACCCGCGAGGTCCGAGCCGACCACCTGATACGGCAGGTCATGCCGTGCGGTGAGCTGGGAGAGCTTTCCGTAGCGGCGCAGGAAGGCGAAGGTGGAGATCGGCGAGAAGATGGAACTCCACACGGTGTTGTAGTTGACGGCGCTGGCCATGACGGCGACCAGGGCCTCGCCCAGGCCGAGTTCAGGGACCGGCACCTCCTCCACGTGCAGGGACTTGCGGGGATCCCTGGCGCTGGCATCGGTACCGTCGAACATGTGCTCTTCGTCCCGGTGCAGGGTTACTGCCCGGTAGGCCGTCGGCAGCGGGATCGCAGCTAAATCGTCGGTCAGGCTGTCAGAATTGAGGATCGCATCCAGGATTTCCTTCATGGCAGACTCCTAAAGCGGGCTATACAGCCAAAATGCCCGGCTTGCCCGCAGCCGGCCAGAGACCCAGGTCCCTGGATGCGGGGACCTTCGGCTCTGACCTGCACCGGGGCAATCCGGGCAATGTGGAGCTGTACTGGACTTTCAGGCGTGGCCTGTCGCCAGATGATCTGTATCTGGACGGGAACTGTTCGCTGCGCCTGGCAGCCCAAGGCAAGGAGACGGCAATGTACACCGCGGATCCAGTCGATGATCAACTACAGACAAGCTACCCGGAGCTGGCCGACTGGGTCCTCGAGATCTCGAAGCTGACCACGCCTGAGGATGTTGTCTGGTGCAACGGCTCGGATAGCGAATGGGAGCGCCTGACTGACCTCCTGGTCGAGAACGGCACATTCACGCGGCTCAACCCGAAGATTCGTCCCAATAGTTTCTGGTGCGCCTCCGACCCAAGCGACGTGGCACGCGTCGAGGACCGCACCTTCATCTGCGCGGAAAAAGAGGACGACGCCGGCCCGACCAATAACTGGATCGCGCCCGATGAGATGCGCAGGACCTTGACGGAACTCTTCGACGGCTGCATGCGTGGCCGCACAATGTACGTTATCCCGTTCTGCATGGGTCCATTGGGTGGCAGCATTTCTCAGCTCGGAGTCCAGATCACCGACTCGGCGTACGTCGCGGTGTCGATGCGGATTATGACAAGGGTAGGGACGCCGGCGCTGCGCTGGATCGAAGAACGCCGTTCGTTCGTCCGCGCCGTCCACTCGGTCGGCGCTCCGCTTGACCGTGGCCAAGCGGACGTGCCCTGGCCCTGCAGCACGACGAAGTACATTACGCACTTCCCGGAGACGCGGGAGATATGGTCCTACGGCTCCGGGTATGGCGGAAACGCGCTGCTCGGCAAGAAGTGCTTCGCCCTCCGGATAGCCTCGGTAATGGCGCGTGACGAGGGATGGCTGGCCGAGCACATGCTCATTCTCAAGATCACCCCACCCAACGGTGACGCAAAGTACATAGCGGCTGCCTTCCCCTCTGCCTGTGGCAAGACCAACCTCGCCATGCTCCGGCCGACGATCCCTGGGTGGAAGGTCGAAGCCATCGGCGACGACATCGCCTGGATGCACTTCGGCGAGGACGGGCGACTGCATGCGACCAACCCTGAGTACGGATTCTTCGGCGTCGCGCCCGGAACAGGGGCAGCCACCAACGCCAATGCGATCGCGACAATGTGGGGCAACAGCGTCTTCACCAACACCGCCCTCACCGACGACGGCGACGTGTGGTGGGAGGGCCTTACCGATCAGCCCCCCGCCCATCTGATCGACTGGAAGGGCCGGGACTGGACTCCAGATTCGCCAGAGCCTGCCGCGCACCCCAATTCCCGTTTCACCACGCCAGCCGCCCAGTGCCCGATCATCGCGCCGGAATGGGACGACCCGAAGGGTGTCCCGATCTCGGCGATCCTGTTCGGTGGCCGGCGCGCGACTACCGTGCCGCTCGTCACCGAGTCCTTCGACTGGGCCCATGGTGTCTTCCTCGGTGCGAACATTTCCTCGGAGAAGACCGCGGCCGCCGAGGGCAAGGTCGGCGAGCTGCGTCATGACCCATTCGCGATGCTGCCGTTCTGTGGTTACAACATGGGCGACTACTTCGCTTACTGGCTGAAGATCGGCCGCATCACGGACGCCAGCAAGCTGCCGCGCATCTTCTACGTCAACTGGTTCCGCAAGGACGAGGCCGGCCGGTTCCTGTGGCCGGGCTACGGCGAGAACATCCGGGTCCTGAAGTGGATCATGGAACGGCTGGCCGGCGAGGCTGCGGCGATCCGGAGCCCGGTCGGCAACCTGCCGGCGCCGGGAGCGCTTGACACCGACGGCCTGGACATCGCCGAAAGCGACTTGGACGTCCTGCTCTCCGTCGACGCCGACGCCTGGAGACGAGAGGCAGCGCTTATCCCCGAGTACTTCCACACCTTCGACGGCCACCTGCCCGGCGAGCTCTGGGACATGTACCGCGACCTTGTTGACCGCCTCGGCTGAGTCTGCGCCGTAGCCGCTGGACTGGTGGCAGCTGTAGTGCTTGCCTGACCACAACCTCCGCCGCCCCGCACGTCGCACTGACCAGTGCCCCCGATCCTGCGCCGCTGCCCGACCAGGTCGAGCTCGAGGGCTCGTGGCGGCAACCCGCCCGCGCGATTGATGCCCTGCTCCGTCGCCGCATCGGCGGCAAGGCTGTGCTCCACGTCGATTGACCGGGTAAGACTGCGGAACAGCTGAATGATAACCGGGCCTGCGACGAGGATCTCCCGGCAGTATCAGCGCCATGAGCCGCAGCGCTGCCGCGGGCGTGGACCGGATCTTCCTGGTTCAGCATCAATACCTTTCGTGCTGGGACCCCGCTGCCAGCTGTGCTACCAGCGTGGGTTAGGCCGCTTGTCGAGGCGAGAACAAGCCGGTACAGCGTTCGGTGGCAGGCACAGGGACGTTAGCCGGTGCCGCCGCCCGTGCTGTCGGCGGGCACCTCACCCTGCCCGGCGGTGCTCCCCGAGATAGTGCGGCTGCCGCCGCCCGCATGGGTGATCTCCACCCGGCGGGCCCGGGCCTTCGGTGACGCGGGAATGGTCACGTGCAGGACACCGTCGGCGTAGCCGGCGGTGAGGTTCTCCGAGTCCACGCCCTCGCCGAGGGACAGCTGCCGGGTGAACAACCCCTGGGGCCGCTCGGCGGCAATGATCTGCTCGCTGTCGCCATAGTGAGGGGTGCGTTCGGCCTGAATCGTCAATGTGCCGTGCTCAACGGTCACCTCGACGCTGTCAAGGTCGGCGCCGGGCAGGTCGGCCTCGACATGGTAACTGCCGTCCTCGCCACGATAGACGTCCATGGGCATGCCGAGCGGGGCGCGCGTCCCGCTCGCAGCCACGGACATGAGCCGGTCGAGTTCCCGGAAAGGGTCCCGGAAGGGCTCGAACCTGATTACTGACATCGCTGCCTCCTCCTGGTGTGGTGTCTGCTCGGGATCCAGGTTATGGCTTCGGCCGCCGCGGCTGTGTGATCAGCAGCCAGCCCATGGGCTGGTTCGCTCGCCTGGCCGGAGCTAGCGCGGGACCGCGAGTTCCGGCCTTGCAGCTGGCGGAGCGGGCGGATCTGCACGCGACACGAAGACCTGCGGGCTGATGTTGTGCAGCGCGCCGAGCATGATGCCCAGGCTCTCGTCTTGCGCAAGCTCGACCAGCACCTCACCTGTCATCTCGGCTTTGCCGGTGCCGCGGGCAGCCAGGCGGACGAGGCTCACCGGCTGATCAGCGAGGGCTTCGTGAAAGAGCGCGTGGCTGCGCGGATCGTCGGACAGGGTTAGCCGGATTCTCCACTTGATCTTATTGCGGTACATAGCTTCGCCTCCGCTCCCCCAGTACTTTGTTACTCAAGCCAACGATCGCGGCGGCCAAGGGCCGGCACCAGAGGCACAAGTCCCTCTCAGCTGGGGCCTAAAGGCCAAGGCCGTGTAGTTAAGGGCTGAGCGGGATCGTCACGATGTCAATGCTGATCGTCGCCTTGTAGGTGCGCCGGTCAACTCGCAGGCTTTTGTAGGCGTAGCGGGACAGTGGCCGCTTGACGGCCCGGTGGCTGATGCGCAGCCGGCGGGCGGGCAGCAGGTTGTCCAGGACGTGGCCGCCGATGGTGCCGGCGAGGTTATCGCCACCAGCAGGCGCCGTTCAGCAGCGATCACCGGCATCGCGGCACCGAGCCGGATCCGGGCCCAGCAGGCCTGGCCTGGCCGGGTCCGGTAGCAGCCGGACCGAGCCATGCCCGTGGCGCCCCTGCGCGTCCGCGGGGCGGCGTCCGCCACGGCAGTACCCGCCATAGGAACGCTGCGCTTCCCGGTCGCGGCGCGGCGCGGATATTCCGTCTTGGCGACGGTGGGTCTGGCGGCCAATCTGCTGGCCGTCCGTCTCCCGCTGCTCCGCGTCCGCCGCACGACCTCGCGCTCCTGGGCCATCTGCCCGGTAGCTCAGCGTCCCTGGCGGGTACCACTACCGATGTTGCTCCGCCTGGCCGCCGGCGACCAGGGCCATCTGGGCCCACTGTGCAGGGCTTTCGTCACTTCCGCCGGCGCCTTCGATGTGCAAGGCGAGCTTCGGGCAGATCCGGACCGCCCTCCCTGGCCTCCGTGTACAGACGGCCGGTCAGTGTCAAGGGGCCAGTGGGGGTCACCAGGCTCAGCTCGCCTCGGCGGACTGCTGGCCGGGCGGATGCTGGATGGCCCACGCCTCGTAGGCGGCCACCGCGGTGGGCAGCGTGGGATAGAGCCGGTCCGGCCCGATCTTCTCGGCCAGGCCGAACGATTCCAGCCTGGCCAGCAGGTCATGCTTGACGCGGGCGAGCGCGAAGACAGCCCCGGCCCCGGCGAGTTCCTCCCGGACGGCGTCGACCGCCTCCAGCCCGGTGAAGTCAACCTCGACGTTCGCCTCGACGTTCAGCACGAACCAGCGGACCGGGTGATCGTGCTGCTCGGCGGCGGCGAGCGCCCGCCGCCGGAAGTTGTCGGCGTTGGCGAAGAACAGCGGCGCGTCGTAGCGGTACACCACCAGCCCGGGGATCGTCTGCGTGGCCGGGTAGTCGTCCACGTTGTGCATGCCGGCCAGCCCGGGCACCCGCCCGAGCACCGCGTCATGCGGCCGCGCCACCCGCAGCAGCAGGTCGGCTACCGACAAGCCGATCGCGAGCAGGACCCCGAACAGGATATTGAACGCGAGGACTCCCACGCATGCTGCCACCGCCAGCGCGCTCTCCGTGCGGCGGAAGGCAAACAGCCGGCGGAAGGTCCTGAAATCGATCAGGCGGATCGCCGCGTAGATGACGATGCCGCCGAGCGCGGCGACCGGGAAGTGTGCGAGCGCCGGCCCGAGGAACAGCAGGACCGCGACGACCGATGCGGCAGTAACCAGCGAGTAGAGCTGCGACTTGCTCCCCGCCGCCAGGCCGAGTGCCGTCCTGGTCGCGCTACTGCTGACCGGGAAACCACGTAGCAGCCCCGATCCGGCGTTCGCGAGACCGAGCGCGAGCAGTTCCTGGTTAGCGTTTATCTCCTCACCACGGCGCGCGAACGAGCGCGCGGTGAGCACATCATCGCTGAAGGCCACGATCAGCACGCTGAACGCGGGCAGCAGCAGCTCCCGCACGTCATGCAGGCGGAGATCGGGCAGGATCGGCACTGGCAGGCCAGCCGGAACCGGCCCGACCAGGCGGACGCCGCTGCCCGGGCCGAGCGCGGCCACGGCCGCGGTGGCCAGCAGTATGGCCAGCAGGGTGCCGGGTGCCCGCGGCCAGCGCGACTGCACCAGGTAGAGGAACGCCAGCACCGCGGCGGCCACCCCAACAGTGACTGGCTGGATCCGGCCGAGCTGGCCGGCCAGGGAGGCGAGCTGCGCGACCGGGCCCTCGCCGGTGACCGGCACGCCGGTCACCCGCCCGAGCTGGCCCCCGATCATGATCAGCGCCACGCCGGTCATGTAGCCGACGAGCACGGGCCGGGACAGCAGGTCCGCCACGAAGCCGAGTCGCAGCAGCCAGGCGGCAACTGACATCAGCCCGGTCAGCAGCGCGAGCAAGGTCGCGAGCGCCGCGTAGCGCGCGGGCTCGCCGGCTGCCAGCGGTCCGATCGCGATCGCCGTCATCAGCGCGGTCGTCGCCTCCGGGCCCATCGACAGGGATCGCGACGAGCCGAACACGGCGTAGACCACTAGGGCTGGCAGCGCCGCACGCAGGCCAGCCACCGGCGGCAGGCCAGCGACGCTCGCATAGGCCATGACCTGCGGAACCAGGTAGGCGGCCACGGTAACGCCGGCCACCAGGTCGCCGCGCAGCCAGGATCGCTGGTAGCCGCGCAACAGGTTAACGCTCGGGGTCATTCTGGTTACATACCCCCAAACTGCCGTCCTGGGGTGGTGCGGGACCTTGGTATGGGGGCGGGTGTGGCAGGGATTGCCCGGGTGGCTACCGGGGCGGGCGTGCCGCCGGACGCCAGGATGGCTACCGGGTCGGGCGTGGCGCCGGACCACCACGATGGCTACCGGCTCGCCTGAGCCGGGTACCGGGCACGATGCTGGTGTAGGCCGAGGTGGCGGAGATGCCTGATACCTGCCAGAGGGCGGATCTCGGCCTCAGGACCGGTGCCGCGGTGGCCCTCGTCGGCTGTGCGCTTGCCCTGGCCGCGCTGCCGGCCAGGCCGGCCGTCGATGACGATCCCCCCGGGGGCTAAGCGCAGCAGGAGGCTGCCCCGGCAGCCCGCGCGGACGGCAGCGCCAGGGGACGAGGTCAGAGCTTGTAGCCGATATCGCGTAGCAGGCGGTGACGATCTGCCACGTCGGCGTCCGTCTCGACCCCGACCGGCGGCGAGCCGTCGATTACGCCTACGATCCCGCGACCACGGTCGCTGACGGCGACCAGGACGTCAACCGGGTTGGCGGTCGCGCAGAAGACCGCACAGACCTCCGGGACGGACTTGAGCGGGTTCAGCACGTTGACGGGGAACCCGTCACGTAGCAAGATCACGAACGAGTGCCCGGCGCCAATCGCGCTGGCGTTTGCCGTAGCCAGGCCGGTGAGCTCATCGTCGTTCCCTGATCGGCGCACCAGCCGCGCTGCCGATGCCTCGCAGAACGCAACACCGAACCGGAGATGGGGACTCACCCCGGTCAATGTCTCGTGCAGGTCCTCCACGGTCTTGATGAAGTGAGCCTGGCCTATGATGACGTTCGCGTCGTCTGGCTTCTCGATCGTAACCACTTCGAGCCCAACCGCCATGCTGGCCATCGCGGCCACCACCTCCCTTGGCGCCCTCGTCGGCACGACCACGTGGCACACGCGGCCGCCGGGCCGACAGCCGCTGACTCACGCGGCCATCCCGTCCGGCCGAGATCATGCTACGGACCCGCTGCCGCGCGGTCACCATTACCGGGCATCCGGGCACCGGCTGGAGCACTCCGGCTGGTGACGCTGGGCGGTGAGGTCGAGAAGAAGAGCATGATCAGGCTCGCGGTCAAGATGGCCAGGTCCGTGGACGGCGTGGTCGACGTGACGGACCGGCTGATATACGCCGGTCCGTTGGACGGCGTGGTCGACGTGACGGACCGGCTGATATACGCCGTCGATGACAGCCGCCTGCCCACGGCGGCAGACCTGGCCGACAATTGACCAGACGGCAGGATGCCTGCCATGGCCACATCTTTGATCTTCCACCGCGGCCGCGCCCGGTGCGCAATGCCGGAAGTCGTCTCCTGCGGGGCCCTTCGGCCCTAGCCGGCTGCCCGGGTGGCGGCCAAGAATTGGCTGATGATCAAGCGTAAGATCCGCTGCTGCTGCTGGTGGTGGTGGTCGCTCTCCCCTCGGCAGAAAGCCGCGCTTGCGCCGGCCGGCGTGGTGGTGCAGGTTGTGCTCGCAGGCGCGGCAGGGGCGGACGTCGCCAGCCGTCCCGCCAGCCAGGTCCGCGGCGCCGAATGGCGCTGGGCAACGCTCGTCGCCGTCAACTACGCCGGCCCGTTCGCCTATTTCCGCTGGGGGCGGCGACGAGACAACCGCGCGGATGCGCGATAGGACAGGCAGCCAGTGACAGCAGCGCGGGTGCCGGAAGGCGAGATTCCGGTGCCGGCGGCCCGGGCCCGGCCGCCGGGCCAGCCGGCCACGGACCCGGCGGATGCCGGGAGCCCGGCGGATGTCGCCGCGACCGGCCTGAGCCTGGCGGAGGTACGCGCCCGCGTGCTGGCCGGCCAGGTCAACCTCGCACCGCCGGCGGCCGGGCGGACCGTCCGGCAGATCCTCCGCGCGAACCTGTTCACCCGGTTCAACGCCATCCTGGGCTCCCTGTTCGCGGTGGTCATGGTGGTCGGGCCGCTGCAGGACGCCCTGTTCGGGATCGTCTTGGCGGCCAACACCTGCATCGGCATTTTTCAGGAGGTGCGGGCCAAGCGGACGCTGGACCGGCTGGCCATCCTGACCGCCGCCCGTGCCAGGGTCGTGCGCGACGGGACGGCGGCCGAGCTGCCGGTAGCGGAGGTCGTCCTCGATGACGTCATCGAGATCCATCCGGGTGACCAGGCGGTGGTCGACGCGGTTGTGCTCCGCTGCGAGGGGCTGGAACTCGATGAGGCGCTACTCAGCGGAGAGCCGGAGCCGGTCGCGAAGGAACCGGGAGACCGGGTGCTGTCCGGCAGCTTCGTGGTGGCCGGCACCGGCCGGATCCAGGCGGCAAGCGTCGGCGGCTCCGCCTACGCCGCGCGCCTGCAGGCGCAGGCGCGGCGCTTCAGCCTGATCCGCTCCGAGCTCCAGCAGGGAACCAACTGGATCTTGCGGATGGTGACCTGGGTGATGGTGCCAGCAGGCATTCTCCTGGTGCTGAGCCAGCTGTTGCGCAGTCATCAGTCGCTCGCCGATGCGCTGCGCGGGTCGGTTGCCGGAGTCGGCGCGATGGTGCCCGAGGGGCTCGTGCTGCTGACCTCGATCGCCTTCGCCGTCGGCGCCCTGCGCCTTGCGCGACGGCGGGTCCTGGTACAGGAACTGGCGGCCATCGAAGGGCTCGCGAGGGTGGATGTGCTGTGCATCGACAAGACCGGCACCCTGACGGCTCCCGGCATGCAGCTGGCAGAGATTGAGCCGGTAGCGGATCGCATGGCAGCCGAGATCGAGGAGGCGATCGGCGCTATCGCCGCAGCCGATCCGGCGCCGAACGCCACCGTGCAGGCCCTGGCGGCGCGGTGCCGCCCGCCCGCCGGCTGGGACGCTACCGAGCAAGTGCCGTTCTCCTCAGCGCGCAAGTGGAGTGCGGTTACCTTCGCCGGGCGGGGTACCTGGGTGATGGGCGCGCCCGGCATCCTCGGGCCGGGCCTGCCGGCCGGCACCGCGGCGGCCGTGGCCCGCCACGAATCGGCGGGCCGGCGGGTGCTGCTCCTCTGCACGGCGCCAGAACCGGCGGGCAGCGCGTCGCCGCCTGCCGTTCTCACGGCCGTGGCGTTGCTTGTGCTCGCCGAGCGGATCAGGGACGACGCGGCGGCGACGGTCCGCTATCTGCTCGACCAGGGCGTCACCATCAAGGTGCTGTCTGGCGACGCGCCGTCCACCGTGGCGGCCATCGCGGAGCGGGCCGGCATCCCGGCGGTCGGCGCCTGGCGTGACGCATCGGAACTTGACGACGACGAGACGTCGGTCGGCAGCGCCCTGCAAGCCACCAGCGTCCTCGGCCGTGTCCGGCCTGGCCAGAAGCTTGCCGCCGTGCGGGCCCTGCAGGCGGCCGGGCACGTCGTGGCGATGGTCGGTGACGGGGTCAATGACGTGCAGGCGCTCAAGCAGGCCGACCTCGGGGTCGCCATGGGGTCGGGGAGCCAGTCCAGCCGGTCGGTCGCCCGGATCGTGCTGCTCGACAGCACGTTCGCCGCCATTCCTCAGGTGCTCGCCGAGGGTCGGCGCGTCATCGCCAACATCGAGCGTGTCGCGTGCCTGTTCGTGACCAAGACCGTCTATGCGGCGGTGCTCGCGATTGCCGTCGGCCTGGCTGGGGTGCCTTTCCCCTTCTTCCCGCGCCATCTCACGATCGTGAGCACCCTCACGATCGGGATCCCCGGGTTCTTCCTCGCGCTCGCTGCGGGCGCGCCGCGGGCCCACCCCGGCTTCACCCGCAGAGTCATGGCATTCACCATTCCGGCGGGCCTTGCGGCGGCGGCGGCGACCCTCGTCAGCTACGCGATTGCCAGGGCCGCGCCGGGCGTCGCCACAGCCCAGTCGCGCACTGCGGCGATGCTAGCCCTGTTCGCCATCAGCCTCTGGGTGCTCATGCTCATCGCCCGGCCGCTGAACGCGGCACGGGCCGCCCTCATCGCCGGCCTGGCGACCGGGCTGGGCTTGCTGTTCGTGTTTCCCTTCACCCGCCGGACCTTCTCTCTCCAGCCCCCGCCGGCCATGATCACCCTGGCCACGCTCGGCACCGTCATCGTGACCATCGCCGCGCTCACGTTCTGGCGGATGCGGGCCGGCCGGCCACCGCGCATGATCAAGGAGGACTGACTGCGATGAACCAGCACGGTGTCGTCGTCGGCGTCGATCGCACAGCGGCGAGCACAGCGGCGAGCACAGCGGCGCTCAGGTGGGCGGTCAGCGAGGCGATCATGCGGAGTCTTCCGCTGACCGTCTGCCATGTCGGGCGGCTACCGTACGGTCAGAAGACCGGCCCGGACGCAGCCAGCCTGGCGGAGATACCCGGACCAGATGCCGCCAGCGAGGGGGTCCGGCTGGCACGGCAGATCGGACCGAGCGTAACCGTGCACAGCTGCCACCGGGAAGGCGCGCCCGCGGACGTGCTGCTCCAGATCGCCGAGGAATGCGAGCTCCTGGTACTGGGAGTCCGCGGCGCCGGGGCATGAGAAGGGCTTGGCCTTGGCTCGGTAAGTTCTCGCGTGGCCGCGCATGCGCGCAGGCCATTGACGCAGTGGTCAGATTGGCGAACCGGACCCTGCTGCCGGTCTCCGAGGGAGAGCGCGCCGGGGACGAGGCCGTGCCATAGAAGGCGCGCCAGTCCATGGAGGCCGGCGCCACCGGCCTGATCTTCGGCCGCAACGTCTGACGCGCTGCCCCCGCCGCACACGGTCTGGTAGTACGTTGCTCCGAGGTGCCGGAGCATGGCGTCGAAATGCTCTTCGCGGCGAGGCATCTTCGCTCCTGTTGTCGCGGCTCAGGCGGTGGCCTCGGCGGTCGCTTCGGGCGCCATCTCCGTTACAGCTGCCCGCCGGGGCACGATCAGCACTGGCCTGGCGGCCGAGTGCAGCAGCCGGTGCGAGACGCTGCCGAACGGAAGATGCGGCATGTCCGTGCGCCCGCTAGAGCCCAGGACCACCATCCTCGCGTCATACTCGTCCGCGGCATCCAGGATGTTCCTGGCGATGTGCCCGAACTGAGCCTCCCGGATCTCGCCGTCGGCATTGATTCCGGTGGCCTTCAGGTCGGCGACGATCTCGCTGACGACACCCTCGCCCGCGCCCTCGTGACAGTCGACCTGCATCCGGCCCCACCGGCCGGTGGCAAACTCATGGACGTGCAGAACGATGACGTTGTCGCCGCTGTCACGGGCAAGCTCGCGCGTCATCGCCGCTGCGGCGGACACGTGACTGCTCGTGTCGACCGCTAGCACGATTGTCTTCTTCATGGCTCCTCCTCGGGGCGTTCCTCCGCCGTGCCGACTCAGCGGTAAGAGCCGGGTCCTTCGGCCGGCCGGGGCTTTATCTCCAGATTCAGCATCCGGCCTGCGGCCCAGCCGTTCTAGTACCGAAGGTCCCGATCAGGCGGGCGAATCGTCCCGGCCGGCCTGCGCTATCGGCTAGTGCGCCCGCATGGGGGTCCGAGGTCCCGGCCAGCGGCCACCTTCGCCTCTATCGCCCGGCGGCCTTTCCATGCGCTGAACGCCGTGCACCGCCCGTCCGCCGCTGCTGGCCGTCCTGGCCAGGCGGGCGCGGGTGCTAAAGCGGCGAGCGCGCCTGCCGATGCGGCGGCGCGTGGAACGCGGCCGCGGGCCCGGGGCCTGGCCGCGCACTGAGCGGTAGAACCAGCGCTTGCCGATCTCGATGAGTACCAGGTAGCAGGCGACCATCAGCGCGAGCGCGAGAAAGAAGCGCCCAGGCAGCGGCCGGAAGCCGAGCGCGCGGGCGAACGGCGTGGCCGGCAGCGCCGCGCCGATGGCGACCACGCCGAGCGCCGCGAGCAGCAGCGGCACGCTCGGGGCGCTGCGGAAGAACGGGACCCGCCGGGTGCGGCGCTTCCGCGGCCTTCTCCGCGTGGTACTCGTTAACGAAGCCAAGCCCGACGGATGCCGAGAGGATGATGCCGATGATCAGCGCGTCGCTGCGCTCGCCGACGAAGAATGACGCGGCTGCAGTGACCGCGAGCAAGATGAGCAGCGGCGACCGCAACTGGCGCGCGAGCACCGGGAATGCGCGCGCCCGGTGCGACCGGACCGCATTCGGCCCGGCAGCCTGCAGGCGCGCCGTTGCCTGGGCGGCGGTAAGGCCGGCGCGGCTGCTGCCGAACCTGGACAGCACCTCGTCGGCCTGCAGCGATCCCGCGGCCGTGGCGGCAAGAGCCACTGCTCGGGCCTGGCTGCCCTCCCGGGCTGGCGAAGCGGCCACCACCGCGGCGCCTACCTCCCTTGCTGCGCTTGTACCGCGGCGATGCCGCAGGACGGGGCAAGTTGCCTGGCTCTGCTGGCCGGTATCGCTACCTGCTTGAGCCGGATACGGCAGTGGCGGTGGCTCCGGCCGCCGCCAGCGCTTGCTGGCTCTGCCGGTAGTGATGGCCGCAGAGCCACAGATCAACGGAGCCCGGCCGGTCGTCGGGCGGCGGCATCATGACGACCATCATCGGCATGGCCGAACAGCAGCAGGCCCTGTCGGGCCGGGCGGGCTGGCTGCCTGTCGCGTCCGGGTGCGCAGGTCGCCGCATCGTCGTAGTTCCGGCGGAATCGGTGTGCTGGCTGTTGGCTGACATGAATGCAGCCTCGCACCCGCGGCTGCCCGCCTGGTAGGGCCAAACTCCCATAGTGGAAACTGCCGAACGGCCCGGGTCGACGCGGCAGGCATCCCGCCGTGCCCGCCCGGGAGGCGCCGGGCAGGCGCGGAGCGCGGTCATGACCCTCGGCGTCCAGTCTGAGGTGGGACAGCTCCGCCAGGTCATCGTTCACCGGCCCGGCCTGGAGCTGTCCCGGCTCACCCCGCAGAACATCGGCGCGCTGCTGTTCGACGACGTGATGTGGGCGAAGAAGGCGAAGGAAGAACATGACGCGTTCGCCGTGGCGCCCGGTGTCGTGATGGGCTATGAGCGCAATGTCCCGACGAACACCATGCTGCGCAAGCACGGCATGGAGGTGGTGACCATCCCGGGCAGCGAGCTCGGCCGGGGCCGGGGCGGCCCGCGCTGCATGACCTGCCCGATCGAGCGCGATCCCGGCTAGCCGTCCGGCCACCGGGAGTAGCCCGGCCGCGCCGGGGAGCAACCCGGCCGCCGGGGGACAAGGAGCACCGAGATGGACCTGCACGGGCGGAACCTGCTCAAGGAAATTGATCTCACCAGGGCGGAGTTCCGCTACCTTGTCGACCTTGCCGGGCAGTTGCGCGCGGACAAGCACCGGGGCAAGCGGTCGGCCCGGCTGACCGGCCGGAACATCGCGCTGATCTTCGAGAAGGCATCGACGCGAACCCGGTCCGCCTTTGAGGTAGCCGCGCATGACGAGGGCGGGCACGTCACCTACCTGGGGCCGGAGGATTCGCACCTTGGCCACAAGGAATCGGTCAAGGACGCGGCGCGGGTACTCGGCCGGATGTTCGACGGGATCGAGTTCCGCGGGTTCGCCCAGGAATCGGTGGAGACTCTCGGCGCGTTCGCCGGGGTGCCGGTGTGGAACGGGCTGACCGATCAGTGGCATCCGACCCAGATGCTGGCCGACGTGCTCACCATGAGCGAGCACGCGGGCAAGTCGCTCGATCGCGTTTCCTACTGCTACCTGGGCGACGGCCGGAACAACACGGCGAACTCACTGCTGGTGACCGGCGCGCTGCTTGGCCTCGACGTGCGGATCTGCGCGCCGGGCACGCTATGGCCCGCAGCCGGGGTGCAGGACATCGCCCGGGAGCTCGCGGTCAGGTCGGGCGCCAGGCTGACCGTGACCGCCGACCCCGCCGAGGGCGTGCCGGGTGCTGACTTCCTCTATACCGACGTCTGGCTCTCGATGGGGGAGCCGGAGGAAAACTGGGACAAGCGGATCGACCTGCTGCTTCCCTACCAGGTCAACGCGGCGCTGATGGCGGCCACCGGAAATCCGGGCGTCAAGTTCCTGCACTGCCTGCCCGCCCTGCACAACCGGGACACCGAGATCGGGCAGCGGATCCTGGACAGCCGCGGCCTGGCCGGGCTCGAGGTGACCGAGGAGGTTTTCGAGTCACCGGCGAGCGTGGTCTTCGACCAGGCCGAGAACAGGCTGCACACGATCAAGGCGCTGATGGTGGCCACTATCGGGGACCCCGGGTGAGGGTGGTCGCCGCGCTGGGCGGCAATGCCCTCCTGGAGCGCGGCGAGCCGCCTGACTCCGACATCCAGCAGGGACACGTGGCGAGCGCGGTCGCCGCGCTCGCGCCGCTGGCCCGCGACCACGAGCTGATCATCACGCACGGCAACGGCCCGCAGGTAGGACTGCTGGCGATGGAGAGCGCCCGCGATCCGGCGCTGTCCCGCCCTTATCCGTTTGACGTGCTCGGGGCGCAGACGCAGGGGATGATCGGATACTGGCTCGTGCAGGCGCTGCAGAACGTGCTTCCCGGCCGCCTGGCTGGCTGCCTGGTCTGCCGGACCCTGGTCAGCGCCGACGACCCGGCGTTCGCCGACCCGGTCAAGTTCGTCGGCCCCGTCTATGACGAGCCCAGGGCCCGCCAGCTGACCGCTGACTACGGCTGGCAGGTCCGCCAGGACGGGACCTCCTGGCGCCGGGTGGTGCCATCGCCCGAGCCCGTCCAGCTACTCGACCTGCCGCTGATCAAGGAATTGCTGGCGGCCGGCGCGATCGTGGTCTGCGCCGGCGGCGGCGGCGTGCCCGTCATGCAGGACGCCGCCGGGGTCTTGCACGGAGTGGAGGCCGTCGTTGACAAGGACCTGACGGCGGCGCTGCTGGCCTGCTCCGTGCAGGCGGAGGCCCTGCTGCTACTCACCGACGTGGAGTCCGTGCAAGAGAATTTTGGAACGGCGCAAGCCCGGCCGATCCGGCTCGCTACGCCCGGTGACATGCGTGCCAGGCCCTTTCCTGCCGGGTCGATGGGACCGAAGGTGGATGCCGCCTGCCGCTTCGCCGAGGCCACCGGCCAGATGGCCGCCATCGGCCGGCTCGACGACGCGGAGGCACTGCTGGGCCGCACGGCGGGCACGATCATCGTCCGGTAGCCGGCGTCAGCGCAGGGCTGCCCGCCAGGTCAACGCGGCGGCTGCCCGCCCGGCGGACGTACCGCCCGGCGGCACCTGACCCGCTCGGCGGCCCATCGCGCTGGATACCGGACCTGGCGGATCAGGGCCACTGCACGGGCTGGGCGCTGATGTCGATCAGCCGGGTCCTGGTCGCCTGCAGGCGGTGCACGACGACGGCGAGGAAGCGCCGGGTCAGCTCGTAGCCGAAGCCCGCATCGGCGGCGCACATCTGCCTGACCGCCGGGCCGTCGACCTCGAAGGCCTGGGTGGGCCGCAGTGCCACCGCGCCCAGCCGCCACTGGTACGGCGGGTACAGCCAGGACCAGCCGATGACGTCGCCCATGCCCAGCGTCTCGATGACGACCAGGCCGCGGCCGGGGACGCTCATGTCCAGCGCGACCTGCCCGGCCTGGATGAGCCAGAACCTATCGGCGGTGCCGCCTTCGTCGAACAGCCGGTACCGGGCCGGCACCTTGATGTGCTTGGCTGCCCCCGACAGCGCGGCGACGTAGTCAGCCGGCATGCCGCGGGTGAACTGATGTCCGGCCAGGGCCGGCGTGCTGTTCATGTCCGCTCCTCCGTCGCTCCGGGTACTCCCGTCATGCCCAGCCTGGCCGGTCCATCCCACCGTGTCACGAGGCAGATGGTCCCGCCACCGGGGACCTTCGGCCCCGTCCGCCGCCTTGCCCGCCCTGACCCCGCCGGCCTGCCTTGGCTTGCGCCCGCCCTCCGCCTTGCCCTGGCACGCGCGGCCCGGGCGGGCGGGTCACGCCAGTGGCCAGGGCGCGACGAGCGGACTCTCGGCGGGACTTTCGGCCCTGCCCGCACGCTGGCAGGTGAGCGATCATGGCATTAGCGGTGAATCGAGCGTTTCGTGCGGAAGGGAAAGACGATGTATAAGAGCCTGCTGGTGGCTGTGGATCACTCAGAGATTACCGAGCGCGTGCTCGGCGCTGCCCGTGACCTGGCGTCCCTGTCCAACGGCGAAGTATGGGTGCTGCACTTGCGTGAGCGCGAGGTCATGCCAAGGGCTGGCCTGGTCGCGCACGAGACGGCCGACGATGCCCATGCCGCGGTCGAAGCCGCGGTCGGTGAGCTGACCAAGGCCGGGATCACGGCACATGGCGAGGTGCGGAACACGCTCTTCGGGCACGCCGCGCGCGAGATCGTCGACGACGCTAAGGAGCACAATGTCGGTGTCATCGTGATGGGATCGAGGGGCCGCGGCGACCTTGCCGGGCTTGTCCTCGGCAGCACCGCGCACAAGGTGATCCACCTGGCCGACCGCCCCGTGCTTGTCGTTCGCTGACCCGAAGCCGAAATGCCGCGGCGCCCGGCTCTGCCGGGCGCCGCGGCATTTGGCTAGCGGCTCCAGCCGGCTACTGCTTCGCGTGGCCGGCCGGCTCTGCCTTGCCCGGCTGCCCGGGGGCGGAACCCTCGGCCGAGTTGTTCCAGGACCGCCAGACGAGCCGGTGCACCGGGATCAGCCGCGGGATGTCCCGCAGGCCGGGGATGAACGGGATGAGCAGCAGCAGCAGGGTGCCGATGCCGGTCAGGTAGACCGCCCAGATGTCCACGCTGTCGGAACTCTGGAATGGTGACACGTGATACCACATCTGGAAAAGCCACAGCCACGGCTGGCCGGGGTAGCTGCCGGTCTCATTCATGACGCCCCACTGGTCGCCGGTGAGGTGGTAACTGGCGGCCAGCTCGCCGTAGTAGCCGCCGTCGGCGATGAACAGCAGTGGCTTGGTGAAGTCGGTGCCGTAGAACTGCCGCTGCGCCAGCAGGTCGGTGTCGAGCGAGCCGGTCCTTGCCATCGCGAGCTCGTAAGACATCAGCACAGGCACCGGCCCGGCCGAGGGGAGGCTCAGCCTTCCGTTGTTGAACGGCACCCGCTGAGCGTCCGGCGCCGTCGCATCGGCGTATGCGGTCGCCCACTTCTGCTGCTGGGCGGGCGGTGCGGCGTTGTACGTGCTGAGCGCCACCGCCAGGGCGGGAGTCGTCCTGGCCAGGGTGGAGAGCGGGGTGAGCACGAAGTCCTTCGAGGCGTTGATCGGCTGGGTGATCCCGGCCAGCTTCTGCCAGTTCACCGGCCCGACCTGCTGAACGCCACCGGTCTGGTTGTTGTACGGCGGCCCGTAGCTGGCCGCGCCCGCGGTTCCGTTCAGCTCGGTGGCTGCCGTGTAGACAAGGTCAACGGGCGCGACTTTCCCCCAGGTCTGCATGGTGACAGGCGGCACGTCCGGCGAGGAAAGCACGGCGGACATGATCAGCACCAGCGCGCCGACGACCACCGTGGCGATGGTGCCCTCCTTGACAAGGTCGTAGCGGCGGTTCGGCCCGCGCCACGGCCCGGCGTCGGCAGCCGCGGCGGCCTTGCGGGCCGCCCTGCCCCGCGCGGGCGTCGCCGGCAGCGGGTGGCTGACGCCGCGGACCCTGACCAGCAGGACGTGCGCGCCGATGAGCGCGACCAAGGCGAGCGGGAGCAGCACGATGTGCCACATGAACATCTGGCCGAAGTCCATCGTGTTCCAGATGGCGCCGATGCCGACCGCGTTGAACGCGTCCTTGCCGTTACTGGCGATCCACTGCGAGTCGAAGTTCTGCTGCGACAGGTAGCCGGTGAAGGCAGTCACGACCGAGGCCATGAACGCGACCACGCCGGTGATCCAGGTCATCGCCCGGCGGCCGCGCCAGGCCGCCATCCAGAACTTGCCCCACAGGTGGATGACCATGAACGCCATGAAGAGCTCGGTGCTCCACAGGTGCAGGCTGTTGAAGAAGTGGCCGACGACGTTGGTGTGCCACCAGTCGGAGCCGCCGAGAGCGAGCGCGAAGCCGGAGGCGATCACTATGCCGAAGGCGGCGAGGCTGGCCACGCCGAACACGTAGACCCACGAGGCCACGTAGGCGGGCTGACGATCCGGCAGCAGCTTCTTCGGCGGCAGCAGCCTGGCGGCCGTGGTCCGCGTCCTGGCGGTCCACATGCCGGCGTCACCCGGCGCGGGAGCGGCAGCGGTCACCGCTGGATCCTCGGCGCCGGTGTCAGCCTCGGCGGGCAATGCCTCGGAGTGCGGGAACCGGATCAGCAGGGCCAGGCCAAAGATGACGATCATCACCGCGATAACGATCAGGTTCGCCACCGAGATGTCGATGAACGACCAGTGCAGGTAGGTGCCCGGCTGATTCAGATCGATGGCCAGCGGGCCTGGGTGCGGAGGGGCGGAGGGGCTCATGTCGTGCTCCAATGTTCTCGCTGGAGAAGCCGCCAGCTGCGCCGCGATCGGCGGCGAGCCATTCAAATGGCAGGACCCGTTCGCTAAGAAAGCTGCTGCCACCGTGCCAGCGGGCGGCCCTCCGGTGGGAGGGCCGCCCGCCCTTTGATCTAAGGACTTTCGTCCCCTGTTATACCGCCTCCGTTATCCCTTGGCCGGGTCCTTTTCGGTCCGGTGCGGGAACACTTCCGCGGTCGGGGGCACCCGGCGCAGGTGGGCGTACCCGAGTGCGGACAGGATCAGCAGCAGGCCGGCTCCGGCGAAGGCGACGATCGCGCCCCAGAACGCGAGCTCGCCCATCTTCCAGAAGGCGTAGGCGTTCAGCAGCAGCCCGCGCAGTGTCGTGCCCTTGAACATGGCCTCGACCTGGCCTGCCAGCTTGGCGTCATTGGGGTTGGCCAGCGCCTTGGCCGACAGCTGGGCGTAGGTCTGGCCGCCGGCGATCTCGGTGAGGTGGTTGGCGATGAAGTGGTCCGCGTAGACCTCGGCCTGGGCGCCGTTGGTCATCAGCTGCCCGGCGTACTGGTGCATGGCCGCGAATTCCGGTGCCTTGATGGCCGGGCTGTTGTTCGCCGGGAAGACGATCTTCTGGGCGGCAAGCTGGTTGTGCACCTGGCTGTCCACGAATGAATGGCCCCACATCATCAGGCCGCCTGCGGCGAGCAGGATGACCGCGAGAACCAGGCCGACCGTGGTGGCCAGCGCGTCAAACGTCCTTCTGCGCATCGGAGATTCCTCCTTGACTTGGCCGGGGCCCATGGTTCCGGCGCGGGTTGTTTCTTTACTGGCCTTTCACATAGTCGCGCCGGATAGCGTGATCTTGGCAGGGCCGCACGCCCCCCTGCCGTGGGACCTCTGGCCTGGATTTGCCCGGACATGTGGCCCGCCGCGCTGACCAGCGGAGCGAGCGGGGGAAGGCTGCCCGGCGCCCGTCATATACGCCGGCAATGGCGCGCGCTATCGTAAAGATCAACTGACTTCGGGAGCTGAGCCAGGAGCCGCTGGTGGAGTCACCAGGATCACGCCCGGTCATGCCGCAGCTGCGCCTCGACGACCTGCTCGCCGAGCTGCAGGCCAGGCTGCAGACGGTGCTGACCACCAGGGACCGGGTGCACGCGCTGCTTGAGGCGGTGGTCGCGGTCGGCAGCCAGCTCGACCTCGAGGTGGTGCTGCGCCAGATCGTCGAGGCCGCGACCGGGCTGGTGAACGCCCGCTACGGGGCACTCGGCGTCGTCGGCGACGGCGGCGGGCTGGCCGAGTTCATCCCGGTCGGCCTGACCGAGGCCGAGATCGCCGGCATCCATCACTGGCCGGAAGGCCGCGGCCTGCTCGGGGAGCTGATCACCAACCCGCGCCCGCTGCGCCTGGCGGACATCGCCGGCCACCCGAACTCGTTCGGCTTTCCCGACGGGCACCCGCCGATGCAATCCTTCCTCGGCGTACCGGTCCGGATCCGTGATGAGGTTTACGGCAACCTGTACCTCACCGAGAAGGAGAACGGGGACCAGTTCGACGACGAGGACGAGGCCGTGGTCGTCGCGCTCGCCGCCGCGGCCGGGGTCGCGATCGAGAACGCCCGGCTGTACGAGGAGGGGCGCCGGCGGCAGCGGTGGCTGCAGGCAAGTGCCGAGGTCACCCGCAGGCTGCTGTCAGGCACGCCGCCGAACGAGGTGGTCGAGCTGGTCACCCAGCAGGTGCTGGAGATGTCCGGCGCCGATCTGGCCACGCTCGCGCTGCCCGAAGGCGAGCGGCGCGAGCTGGTGATCAGGCACGCGGCCGGCGAGGACGCGGCGGAGACCCTCGGGCTGCTGCTGCCGCAGACCTCGCTGTCCGCCGAGGTGCTGGCGAACGGCGAGCCGGTGACCGTGGAGGACTTCAGCCAGGACGAGCGGGTCGCCCTGGTGGCCAGGGAGCGGATGCAGCTCGGGCCCGCGGTGATCTTCCCGCTCGGCGCCCGCGGCAACGTGAGCGGCGTGCTCACCGTCGGCCGCCGCCCCGGGGCGATGCCGCTGACGCACGCGGCCACCGAGATGGTCGGCTCCTTCGCCGCGCAGGCCGGCGTGGCGCTTGAGCTTGCCCATGCCCGCCGCGACGCCGAGCAGGTCACGGTGCTGCAGGACCGGGAGCGCATCGCGCGCGACCTGCACGACCTGGTCATCCAGCGACTGTACGCGACCGGGATGTCGCTGCAGGGCGCCCTGCCGCTGATCGCGCGGCCCGAGGTGGCGGACCGGGTGACCCGCGCGGTGGATGCCCTGGACGACACGATCGGGGAGATCAGGTCGGCCATCTTCGCGCTGCAGTCCCGGCATGACCTCAAGCAGCCCGCGCTCACCGAGCGCATACTTGACGTCCTGCAGGAGATGACCGGCCCGCTCGGGTTCGCGCCGTCGCTCAGCTTGTCCACCGCCCTGGACAACCAGATGCCGCCCGAGGTCGGCGATCAGGCGCTGTACGTGCTGCGGGAAGCACTGTCGAACGCGGCCAGGCACGCGGATGCGAGCCGGGTCGACGTCCGCGTGCAGGCCGGGTCCGACCTGGTCGTCGTGGTCAGCGACGACGGCGTCGGGCTGGGGAACAGCACCCGCCGCAGCGGGCTTGCCAACCTCGCGGAGCGTGCCGGGCAGCTGGGCGGGACGCTTCAGGTCGGGCCCGCCGGCGACCGCGGCACCGAGCTGCGCTGGCAGGTTCCGCTGAGCTGAGCCACCGCCGCCGGCGGGCCGGGCAGCCGCAGCCGGCGTCGCCACGCTGGCCCCCGCTGCGGCCGGGCATGGCTGGGTCAGCTCGCGGGATTCTCTCGTCCACTGTGGTCGTGCTCTTCGAAAATCCTGGCCGCGTACGCGGCCGCCTGGGTGCGGCGTTCCATGCCGAGCTTGGCGAACAGGGCCGACACGTAGTTCTTGACCGTCTTCTCGGCGAGGAACATCCGCTCGCCGATCTGGCGGTTGGTCAGCCCCTCGCCGATCAGCTCGAGTATCCGCCGCTCCTGGCCGGTCAGGCCGGACAGCGGGTCGGAGCGGGCCGCGGTGTCCCGCATCCGCCGCATCACCCGGCTGGCCGCCTCCGGGTCGAGCAGCGACTGGCCGGCCGCGACCGCCCGCACCGCGCCGACCAGGTCGGTGCCGCGGATCTGCTTGAGCACGTAGCCCGACGCCCCGGCCATGATCGCGTCGAAGAGCGCCTCGTCGTCGCCGAACGAGGTCAGCATCAGGCAGGCGACCCCGGGCATCGTCGAGCGGATCTCCCGGCATACGCTGACGCCGTCGCCGTCCGGCAGCCGCACGTCGAGCACCGCCACGTCGGGCTTCAGCGCGGGGATGCGGGCCAGCGCGGACGACGCGGTGCCCGCCTCGCCGACGATCACGATGTCCGGCTCGGCCTCCAGTAGCTCGCGCACGCCGCGGCGGACGATCTCATGATCATCGAGGAGGAACACGCCGATCTGGCGGGCAGGCGCTGCGTCCTCCGGCGGCATCCGGTCTGTGTCGTTCATCTGCGGCTGTCACCTCTGTTCGCATCCGCGCTGCTGTGCGCGGATGACGTCGGGGGTTACTCAGCCGAAGCTACCGCACGCCAGATACCTTAACCGCGGCCCTCCGGCCTGGCCAGGGATCATGGTCACCTGCCCGGCGCCAGCCGGCTCCTGCCTGGCTAGCGCCCGGCGCGGTCGGCGACCCCGGCCGGCCGGTCGATGATCGCGGCGACCTGGCGCCGGGGCGAGTCCGCTCCCGCCGGGCCGTAGCCGAGACGGATGATGATCTGCGGATACTCCGGCCATGGCCACCAGTCCCGGTCCGCGCGGTCGATGTCGCGCAGCTCGACCGGCTGGTAGAGGAAGGACGCGGCGATCCCGTTCATGGTCGCGGCCAGCAGCACCCGCTGCAGTGCCTGCCCGGCCCGCAGCCAGTCGGCAGGCTCATCGCGTGCGGTGGACAGCACCGCGAGCTGCGGCCGCGGCTCGAAGCTGGCCTGCGGCCGCCCGACGGCAGGCGCGGCGTAGCCCAGGTCACGGACCGGCGCCGGCGCACGGTCCGGGCGGCTGCCCAGTGCGTCAGCGGGCACCCCGTCGTCGCCGGTCGTGCCGATCCACCGGCCCAGCTCGACCCGGTGATCGTAATTGGCTGCCAGCTTGCTGTCCGCCGCCGCAGCCAGCTCAAGCACCACCGCGGCGTCCGCGGCGGTCAGCATGCGCAGCGACGCGAACTCGGCGCCGGCTTCCTGCTCGAGTCCGATCCGCACCGACAGGGGAATCGGCCGGCCGGAGAACGGCGCCCTGCTGGTGTGCCGCAGCGTGATCGCGTCGAACATCTCGCGCTCCCACGGCGTGGCCGGCCGGCCGTCGGCCAGCTGCACCGACGCCAGCAGCGTCGGCTCGCCGTCCGGGTCCGGCAGCGGCCAGACCAGCGGCCTGGCGCCCAGCATCCGGATCGCGATCCTCAGGTTGAACAGCGCCGCGCCGCAGCTCAGGTGCAGGGCGCGACCGCGCGGGTCGGCGACCCAGAGCATCCGGTCCGGATCGCCGTGCACCTCGATGACGTCGCCGATGCCGCGGAACCGCCATGGCTGGGTGTTGTGGATGGAAGGCGCTGCCCCGGCCGCTCCGATGAGCTTCCTGACAATCCCGTCGTCCGCCAGTGACCTGTACATCTCGCGCCTCCTCGGGTGCTTTCTGCCAGTCCGCCTGGCCCGAGCCAGCAGGATTTATAACGAGGCTCCGGTGGCTAGAGCCGTCCGCCCACGATGACCGCCAGGTCGGCCAGCCTGCAGGCGTAGCCCCACTCGTTGTCGTACCAGCCGAATATCTTGGCCAGGCGGCCTGAGGCCTGGGTCAGGCCGGAGTCGAAGACGCACGAGGCGGGATCGCCGATGACGTCGCGGGAGACCAGCGGATCGGTGCTGTAGTGCAGGATGCCGGCCATCGGCCCGGCCGCTGCCTGCTCGAACGCGGCGTTGATGTCTTCCGCGGTCGCGTCGCGCCCCAGCACGGCGGTCAGGTCGGTCAGCGACCCGTCCGGCACGGGAACGCGCACCGCGACCCCGTCCAGGCGGCCGGCCAGCTCGGGGATGACCAGGCCGGTGGCCGCGGCCGCGCCGGTGGTCGTCGGCACCATGCTGATCGCGGCGCTGCGGGCCCGGCGCAGGTCCTTATGCGGTCCGTCCAGCAGCATCTGGTCGCCGGTGTACGCGTGAATGGTCGTCATCAGGCCCTGGTCCAGGCCGAACGCGTCGTTCAGCACCTTGGCCATCGGGGCGACGCAGTTCGTCGTGCACGATGCGTTCGAGATCACGTCATGCCTGGCCGGGTCGTACTCGGCGTCATTGACGCCGATCACCACGGTCAGGTCAACGCCCTTGCCCGGGGCCGACATCAGCACCTTCTTCGCGCCGCACTTCAGGTGCACGGCCGCGTCGTCGCGGCCGCGGAACTTGCCGGTGGACTCGACCACCACATCGGCGCCGAGCTCGCCCCAGTCGATCGCGGCCGGATCCCGGCTGGACAGCACCTTGATCGGGGTCCCGCCGACGCTGATCGAGTCGGCCGTGTGCGTTACCGCCGCGGCCAGGCGGCCGTAGGTCGAGTCGAACTCGAGCAGGTGCGCGAGCGTGCGCGCATCCGTGATGTCGTTGACGGCGACGACCTCGATGTCGGTCCCTTCGAGCGCCCGGCGCACGAACGTGCGCCCGATACGCCCGAAACCATTGATTCCGACGCGGACGGTCATGGCATTCCTCCAGGCTGGTGGCGCAGGCAGCGGCTGCCGCACGCAGTTACCATTAGCATCACCGTCCTTGCCCGCTAGCGGATACAGGCATTTGGCACCTCCGGGCGGGCCTTTGGGCCCTAGCCAGGCTTATCAGGTGGGGTTCGTATAGAGGGACATGTCGGCGAGCGATCGGAGCAGGAGACATGGCTGGATACGCGGATGCCTTCCGCCGGAGCCTGGCTGACCCTGACGGGTTCTGGGGCGAGGCCGCTGAGGCGATCGACTGGTACCAGCGGCCAACGGCGGTACTCGACGCCTCCGGTGCGCCGTTCTACCACTGGTTCGCCGGCGGCGTGCTGAATACCTGCTTCAACGCGGTAGACAGGCACGTCCGCGATGGTCGCGGCGACCAGGCCGCGCTGATCTACGACAGCCCGGTGACCGGCGCCTCCCGCACCTTAACGTACCGGCAGTTGCTTGACGAGGTCGCGCGGTTCGCTGGCGTGCTGCGCGGCCTCGGGACGGGCGCCGGTGACCGCGTGGTCATCTACATGCCGATGATCCCCGAGGCGGTCGTCGCCATGCTCGCCTGCGCGCGCATCGGCGCCGTGCACTCGGTGGTATTCGGCGGCTTCGCCGCGCCTGAACTGGCCGCCCGCATTGACGATGCGGCACCCAGGGTCGTGGTGTCGGCTTCCTGCGGGATCGAGGCCAGCCGCATCCTGGAGTACAAGCCGATCCTGGACCGGGCGATCGAGCTGTCCAGCAGCAAACCACAATCGTGCGTCATCCTGCAGCGCCCGCAGGCAGCTGCCGCCCTGGTCGCCGGTCGTGACCTGGGCTGGGAGCAGGCGATGGCCGGAGCCGAGCCCGCCGACTGCGTCCCCGTCGCTGCCACCGACCCGCTGTACATCCTGTACACCTCCGGCACCACCGCCAAGCCCAAGGGCGTTGTCCGCGACAACGGAGGCCACGCGGTGGCGCTGCACTGGAGCATGGCGAACATCTACGACACGCTGCCCGGCGAGGTGTTCTGGGCCGCCTCCGACATCGGCTGGGTGGTGGGGCATTCCTACATCGTCTACGCCCCGCTGCTGGCGGGCTGCACCACGGTGCTCTATGAGGGCAAGCCGGTCGGCACCCCGGACCCCGGGGCGTTCTGGCGGGTGATCGCCGAGCACGGGGTCAAGACGATGTTCACCGCACCCACCGCGTTCCGTGCGATCAAGAAGGAAGACCCGGCCGGCGATTTTGCCCGCAAATACGATCTGTCCGGCTTCCGGTACCTGTTCCTGGCCGGCGAGCGGCTCGACCCGGAAACTTACCGGTGGGCGGGCGAGCTGCTCGGCATCCCGGTGATCGACCACTGGTGGCAGACCGAGACCGGCTGGCCGATCGCGGCCGACCTGATGGGACTGGACCCCATGCCCACCAAGCCGGGCTCACCCACCATGCCGGTGCCCGGCTACGACCTGCACGTCGTCGATCCGATCACCGGGGCCGACGTCCCGCCGGGCACAACCGGGGAGATCGTGCTGCGGCTGCCGCTGCCGCCAGGAAACCTCACCACGCTGTGGGGTGACGACCAGCGGTTCATCGATTCCTACCTGACGCAGTACCCCGGCGCCTACATCACCGGTGACGGGGGATACCGCGACAGCGACGGATACATCTACGTCATGGGCCGCACCGACGACGTCATCAACGTCGCCGGGCACCGGCTGTCCACCGGGGAGATGGAGGAGATACTCGCCAGCCATCCCGCCGTCGCCGAATGCGCGGTCATCGGTGTCCATGACCAGCTCAAGGGCCAGATCCCGCGCGGATTCGTGGTGCTGAAAGCGGGCATCGCTACCGACCCTGGCGTGCTGAGCGCCGAACTCGTCCAGCTGGTCCGCGACCAGATCGGCGCCGTGGCCGCCCTGCGCGCGGTCGACGTCGTGGCCGCGCTGCCCAAGACCCGCTCCGGCAAGATCCTGCGGAAGACCATGCGCGGGATCGCCGACGGGGAGGATGGGCCGGTGCCGTCCACCATCGAGGATCCGGCCGTCCTGGACGCGCTGCGCCCGGTCCTGCGCGGCGACGGCTGAGCTGACCGGTGAGGTTGAGCAGACGAGTGAGCCCGGCCCGCGGGCCCGCCAGCCGGCCGGCCCGCGGACCGGGCAGCCGGCCGGCCGGCGGACCGGGCTCACCGCCTTCCGGCAGTTGCCCCCCGGACTCCGCTAGCCGCGGATGACGACAACCGGGCAGGCCGCGTGACGCGCGACCTGCGAGCTCACCGAGCCCATCTGCAGCCCGGCGAATCCGCCGCCGCCACGCAATCCGACGACCACCAGGTCGGCGTCGCGGGAGGCATTGAGGAGTTCCTGCGTGGGAACGCCGCTCACCGCGCGTACGGTCACCGAGTCCGGGGCCGCATCGCCAAGGCGGCTGGCGACCTGGCTCACCGCTTCCTCGGCCGCCTGGCGGGCCTTCTCTGCCTCGGACTGGTCCGCGGGGTAAATGGTCGGCGTGCCGGTCCAGAAGCTGCCGACCACCTGGTGAACGGTCAGGACGGTGAGGGGGGCATGGCGCACCGCTGCCTCTTGCATCGCCCACTCAAGTACGGGCTTGGAGTGCTCTGAGCCATCGACGCCCACGACGATTCCAGGCATAGCCTGCTCCTTCTGACGGGGCCGCCACTTCCGGGCAGCCACGAATCCCGACCCCATCCTCCCTGTCATTGCCGGTTCTTTGAAAGGGCCCTTCGATAACAGGTCATGGGTCGTTGGTCCCTAGCGATTCTCGGTGGCTAGCCAACCACGCCGCACCGCGAAGCGCCGGCATCTGGCACAGTAGTCGCATGGACCGACGGCCGGGGAGCCGCTGCCCCCGCGTGGCTGGCGAGGGCCGAGATGACCCACCGGGGTGATCGGAGGCTGCAGACAGCCGGGCTGGCCCGCGTCGAGGGCGAAGGCGGAATGTACGTCCGGGTCGACGACGGCCAGGTAACGGAGGTGCGGCTGGATATCTACGAGCCGCCGCGGTTCTTCGAGGCGTTCCTGCGCGGCCGCTCCTACACCGAGCCGCCCGACATTACCGCCCGGATCTGCGGAATCTGCCCGGTGGCGTACCAGACCAGCGCCTGCCAGGCGATCGAGACGGCCTGCGGGGTGTTCCTGGCCGGCCAGCTCGCCGACTTGCGGCGCCTGCTCTACTGCGGCGAGTGGATCGCCAGCCACGCGCTGCACATTTACCTGCTGCACGCACCCGACTTTCTCGGCTATCCGGGCGCCGTGGAACTCGCGCGTGACCACAGGGAGATCGTGGAGCGGGGATTCTCGCTCCGCCAGGCCGGGAACGCGATCATGGAATTGGTCGGCGGCCGGGCGATTCACCCCGTCAACGTGCGCGTCGGCGGCTTCTACCGGGCACCGTCGCCGCGCGAGCTCCGGCCGCTCGCCGAGCGCTTGCAGGGCGCGCTCCAGCTCGCGCTGGAGACCGTGCGCTGGGTGGCGGGATTCGACTTCCCCGAATTCAGCTGCGAGCACGAGCTGCTTGCGCTGCGCGAGCCCGGCGTCTACCCGATCGAGCGGGGGACGCTGGTCAGCAGCGGGGGACTGGCGTTCGCCGCCGCCGATTTCGAGCGGCACGTCATCGAAGAGCACGTGCCGCACTCGACCGCGCTGCATGCCCGGCTGGCCGACGGAGCCGACGGAGCTGACGGGACCGGCCAGGCCGGCCCGGCCCGGCACATCATGACCGGCCCGCTGGCCAGGTACACGCTGAACTCCCGGTGGCTGCCGCCGCTGGCCGCCAGCGCGGCCAGCGCGGCCGGGCTCGGGCCGGCCTGCCGCAATCCGTTCCAGAGCATCGTGGTCAGGGCGGTGGAGATTGTCTGCGCCGTGGAGGAGGCGCTCCGCCTGATCGGCGGATACCAGCAGCCGGACCGCCCGTTCACCGAGACCGTGCCGCGGGCCGGCGTCGGCCACGGCGTATCAGAGGCACCCCGAGGCATCCTTTACCACCAGTACGAGCTGGACGCGGACGGCATCGTCCGCAGCGCGCGCATCGTCCCGCCGACGTCCCAGAACCAGGCCGCGATCCAGGCCGACCTCCGCGAGTTCGTGCAGGCCAGGCTGAATCTCGACGACGAGAGGCTGACGCACGACTGCGAACAGGCGATCCGCAACTACGACCCCTGCATCTCATGCGCGGCGCATTTCCTCACCCTGCGGCTCGACCGGGCATGAAGGCGCCTGCAGACCGGCCGGGACCGGCTGTGCCCGCGGCCGGCCAGGGAGTGACCGGGCCCGCGGCCGGCCCCGGACTGGCCGGGCCCGCGGCCGGCCCGGGTGTGGCCGGGCCCGCGGATCGCCAGGGACTGTCCGGGACCGTGGTTGCGCCGGAGACGGGCCGGGTCGTGGTCATCGGCGTCGGCAATGAGTTCAGGCGCGACGACGGCATCGGCCCCGCAGTCCTGTCCCGGCTGCCGGGGCAGGCGGCGGAGTCCGTGCAGCTGGTGCTCAGCGACGGCGATCCGGCCAGGCTGATCGAGGCGTGGACGGGGGCATCGCTCGCGGTCGTGGTCGACGCCGTCCGGGCTGACCAGCCAGTCCCCGGCCGGCTGCACCGGATGGTTCTCGACCGCCCAGATGACGCCGGGCCGCAGCCGGTCAGCTCGCACGGACTTGGCCTGAGCGAGGCGATCGGCCTGGCCAGGGCGCTGGCCCGGATGCCCGGCCGCCTGGTCATTCATGCCGTCGAGGCGGCGGACTTTGGCCCGGGCATCGGCCTGACTGCGGCCGTCGCGGCCGCCGCCGATGCGCTCACCGCGGCCGTGCTAGCCGACCTGGCGGCTGGCTGAGGCAACTGGCTGAGGCAAGCTGCGGCAACGAGTCCTGCGGGCGGGCCGTGCCCGCGCCCCGCGTCTGCCCCGGCGAGGACAGCCACCACAAGCATGATCGCGATAGCGCCGGGCAAGTCACCCGGATAATGATCATCTGATTTGCGGGCGGATCAAAGCCAAGGTACCCGCCGCAGCAGGCCCTGGGTACCGGCAGGTGCGGGACGTTCGGCCCTATCCGGCCAGCCCTGAGCAATCTAGATTTGACATTGCATGGTCGGGCTCGGCCGGATCCCCGAGAAGCTTGCCTTCCGGCGGAAAGGTCACCGATGAGTTTGACAATTTATTTGTCCGCGCCTGCATGTGGCCTTAGTTGTACTAGGCCCGCGGGTATTCAACGAGACGCTGATAGTCGGCATTAGTGAGGTGGCCTGTAAATGAACTTCGACCTGACGGATGAGCAACAGCTGATCCGCGACACGGTGCGAGAGTTCGCTGTGGCCGACGTAGCGCCGATCGCTGCCGAGATAGACCGTGAGCATCGTTTCCCGGTGGAGCTGCTGCCCAAGATGGCGGACCTGAGCCTCCTGGGCGTGCCCTATCCCGATGCGGTGGGCGGTGCCGGAGCGGACTACGTGAGCTACGCGATCGTGATCGAGGAGCTGGCCCGGGTATGCGGTACGACCTCAGTCATCGTGTCCGGCCACACCTCGCTCGGCACCTGGCCTATCTTCGCGTTCGGCACCGAGGCACAGCAGAAGCTGTACCTGAGTGATCTGGCCTCCGGCCGCCGGCTGGCGGCCTTCGCCCTGACCGAGCCCGCCGCCGGAACGGATGCGGCCGCGGGCACCACTACCGCGCTGCTGGACGGAGACGAGTACGTACTCAACGGATCGAAGATCTTCATCACCAACGGCGGGTACGCCGATGTTTATATCGTCACGGCGAAGACCGACCCGACGCAGGGGACGCGCGGGATCAGCGCGTTCATCGTGGAAAAGGACGCCCCCGGGTTCTCCGTCGGCGAGCCGGAGCGGAAGATGGGAATTCGCGCGTCCAGCACGCCGCCGCTTTACTTCAATAACTGCCGCATCCCGCGGGATGCGCTGCTTGGCGGAGAGGGCAACGGGTTCAAGATCGCCATGCAGACGCTCGATGGCGGCCGGATCGGAATCGGCGCGCAGGCGCTGGGCATTGCCCAGGGAGCGCTTGACGCGGCAGTTGCCTACGCGAAGGAGCGGGTGCAATTCGGCAAGCCGATCGCGAGCCTGGAAGCTATTCAGTTCATGATCGCTGATATGTCTACCGAGGTTGACGCCGCCCGGCTGCTGGTCTATCGCGCCGCCTGGTGCAAGGACAACGGCCGTCCGTATGCCGCGGAAGCGGCGATGGCCAAGCTCTACGCCTCGGAGACCGCCACCCGGGTAGCGGGTCATGCGATCCAGATTCACGGCGGATACGGTTTCACCGAGAGCTATCCGGTGGAGCGAGCTTATCGGGACGCCAAGATCACCGAAATCTACGAAGGAACCTCAGAAGTGCAACGTATGGTCATCGCGAAAAATGCTTTCCGGTGATGATTATGGCCAGCAAGAATGCTGGGCAAGTACGCCGCGGATTCAAGGAGCGTGAATTGTGCGAGAGCTAGCATATGCGGAGATCGAGATCGGTGCTGAGGCATCGTTCGCCAAGACGATCACAGAGTCGGATATCGTGAGTTACGCCGGCCTTACCGGGGACTTCAACCCGATTCACATCGATGCCGAATATGCCCGGCAGTCGATGTTCAAGGAGCGGATCGCACATGGCATGCTCGTATCGGGGTTGATCTCGGCGGTGCTCGGGACGCAACTTCCCGGCCCGAATTCCATATACCTCGGGCAGGACCTCAAGTTCATGGCTCCAGTCAAGATCGGCGATACCGTCACTGCGGTGGTAACCGTGACGGACAAGCGCGATGACAAGCGGATCATAACGCTCAAGACAACGGTGTCGAACCAGCATGGCGAGGTGGTCGTCAACGGTAATGCGGTGATTAAGAAAGCGGGCCTATAGCCCGCCCGCGTGCCCGCCGGCGTGGTCGGGCAGCCGTCGTTTCGGGGTATCGATGTGGTCCTGTCAAGGAGGATCGTGATGAGGATTGTGGTCGCCTATAAGTGGGCGGCGGATCCGCAGGAGGCGGCTGTAGCCGCCGACGGCAGCGTGGACTGGAGCCGGGCGAAGCCAGGCATCAGCGACTACGACCCGGTGGCGATGGAGCTGGCGCGCGGCCTCGCCGAGGCCACTGGCGGTGAGCTGATCGGCCTGACCGCTGGGGCGAAAGGCGTTGGCGTGCCCATCGCCTGCAAGGCCGCTCTCTCGCGCGGCCTGGACCGGGTGGTGGTGGTCGAGGACGACGCCCTGCAGCGAGCGGGGACATCCGGGCTGGCCGCCGTGCTCGCCGCAGCAGTGCGGCACATCGGCGACGTGGACGTCGTCATCACCGGCGACTCCTCCGTGGACGTGGCAGCGAAGATGGTGCCGACGGTGCTGGCCGGCCAGCTCGGCTGGGCCGCGGTCGCCGAGGTCACCGCCGTATCCGGGCAGGCCGGCTCGCTGCGCGTCGAACGCGCGGTGCCGGGCGGCATGCAGATCCTCGAGATCTCAGGTCCGGCCGTGCTTGCAGCGTCCGCCGATGCCGCGGTAGCGCGCGTGCCTGGCATGAAAGACCTGCTCGCGGCCGGCAAGAAGCCGGTAGAGCACCTCGAGATTTCCGCTCTGGACCTGCCCGCGGGGCACGCGGCCATGACGGTCCGGAGCACCTCGCGTCCGGACCGCAAGGCCCGCAAAGGCCAGATCATCGACACCACCGACCCGGCTGCCGCCGCGAGCGAACTCGTCACGGCACTGCGCGGCGCCAGGGCGCTATGACTAGCCGCAGCACGGGAGAGAGGATTCGGCAGTGAGCGTGAACACCTGCATCGTCGTCGCGGATGACCCGGCGATCGGTAATCTGATCACGGTCGCGCGCTCGCTGGGCGGGCAGGTCACGGCCGTCGTCGCCGGGCCTCGGCCGGTCGCCGATACGGTGGCGGCGAGTGACGTGGACAAGGTCATCTGGTGCATCCCTCCGGCCGGCGCGCCGGTGGAGGCCAGCGCCACGGCGGTCGCGGACGCCGTCGCGGCCGAAAACCCCGGCGTCGTGCTCAGCGGCCGCCAGCCCAGTGAGCGGGTGCTCCTTGGCGCCGCCGCGGCCCGGCTGCATGCGGCGGTGTTGACCGGGGCCCGCTCGGTCACAGCCGATGGTGACGATGTCATCGTCGCTAACGCCATCTTCGGCGGCATCGCCGAGGAGACTGTCGCCGTCTCCGGCCCGGTAGCCTTGGTGCTCGAAGGCGGGCCGGTGCCTCCGGCCAGCGGCACCGTGCCCGTCGAGGAGCTGGCTGCCGTCCCGCTGGGCATGAAGGTGATCGAGACCAGGACATCTGCAGTCGATCAGGTGGACATCGGTGCGGCCCCGCGCGTGGTCGGCGTCGGCCGGGGCCTCAAGGCCCAGCAGGACCTCGTCATAATCGAGGCTCTGGCCCAGGCCGCCAAGGCCGAGATCGCCTGCTCCCGGCCCGTGGCCGAAGGCCTGAACTGGCTGGGGAAAGAGCGCTACATCGGAAGTTCCGGCCAGCACATCGCGCCGCAGCTCTACTTCGCCATCGGCATCTCCGGCCAGCTGCAGCACATGGTCGGCGTGCACGGCGCGGAGACGATCGTGGCGATCAACTCCGACCCGAACGCCCCGGTGTTCGCCGACGCCGACTATGGCCTGGTCGGCGACCTATACAAGATCGTGCCGGCTATCACCGACGCGCTGAAATGACGGTGCGACATGCCAGCGACGGCTGAACCCGACTTCGAGGTCATCGTGATCGGCGCCGGTATCGCCGGCTGCGTGACCGCCTACCAGCTCGCCCGGCAGGGCCGCTCGGTCCTGCTGATCGAGCGGGGCGAGTCGGCCGGCTCGAAGAACCTCTCCGGCGGCGTCCTGTATACCCGCGGCATCCAGCAAGTCTTTCCCGAGTTCCTCGACGAGGCTCCGGTCGAGCGGCGCATCACGCGCAACTACGTCAGCTTCCTCAACGCCGGGAGCTCGGTCGCGATCGACTACAAGGACTCCCGGCTGGCCGATCCGGTCAACGCCGTCACGGTCCTGCGAGTCAAGCTCGACGCGTGGCTGGCCGGCCGGTGCGAGGAGGCCGGGGTCCTGATCATGCCCGGGGTGCGGGTGGACCGGGTGCTGACGCAGGACGGCGCTGCCGGCAAACGGGTCGTCGGGGTCCAGGCCGGCGACGACGAGTTGCGCGCCCACGTGGTCGTCGCCGCCGACGGGGTGAACTCCTTCATCGCCAAGGAGGTCGGACTCCGCAAGCAGGAACCGCTGAATCACCTGGCGGTCGGCGTGAAATCCGTGGTCTCGCTGCCCAGGGACACGATCGAGGCACGATTCAACCTCACCGGCGACGAGGGCGCGGCTGTCGCCGTCGTCGGCGATTGCACCGAGGGGGTGGGCGGTGGCGGATTTATCTACACCAACACCGACTCCCTTTCTGTCGGCATCGTCGTGCGCCTGGACGACCTCACCGCCAAGCAGAAGGTCGTCACCGACATCTTCGATCATTTCCTCGAACATCAATTCATCGCGCCCTACCTGGACGGCGGCGAACTGGCCGAGTATGGCTGCCACCTCGTCGCCGAAGGCGGCATGGAAATGATCGGCGAGATCGCGATGGATGGCATGCTCGTCGTCGGTGACGCCGCCGGGCTCACCCTCAACACCGGCCTGACCGTGCGCGGCATGGACCTGGCGGTCGCCTCGGCGGTCGCCGCCGCGGAGGGCATCGGTTCCGCGCTGGACCGGGGCGACACCTCCAAGGCCGGGCTGGCTGGGTACCGGGAGACATTCTTTGCCTCCTACGCCGGCCAGGACATGAAGACCTACGCCAGGGCACCTGCTTTTCTCGAGCTGGAGCGCATGTACAAGCACTATGGCGAGTTCTTCGCTGACGTCCTGTACGGCACGTTCAACCTCGACACCCAGCCCCGCCGGCATCTCCTGAAGGTTGCACGCAAGGCGCTGAAGCATTCACCGCTGAAAACGCGGCAGCTGGTCAGCGACGGCATCGCGGGGGCGAGGGCGCTATGAAACCGCTCTCGATCCCGGAACGGCTCGCGAAGAACCGCTTCAAGCTTGATGAGCAAGAGAGCCACATCGAAGTCAACCAGGAGATCGCCAGGGCCACCGGAACGGGCAAGGCCATCGTGGCCTGCTGCCCGGCGCACGTGTATGCCGAGGAACCGGACGGGACCATCTCCGTGGAGTATGCCGCCTGCCTTGAGTGCGGAACCTGCCTCGCTGTCGCCGCCCCTGGTGCCCTGAAATGGCATTACCCGCGCGGCGGATTCGGTGTCCAGTTCCGCGAAGGGTAGCGAGTGAAGGGATAGCACAATGTCTGTAAACGAGCGAGATCGGCAAGATCGTCAGCCGCGAAATGCGGCCACCGCGGGATCTCCGAAGACCGCCAAGCCGGCCAGCGCGGCGGGTGCGGCGGGTGCGGCGGCCGAGCCTGACGTTACCGAGGCAGCCGAGGCGCTGGATCTGCTGCTGCCCCAGGGCAGCCTCGGCGCGCTGCGCAGGTTCCAGCCCGACTCCAGCGTCGTGCGCTATGCGATCGGGCTGGCCCGGCGTCCCGGGACCGTGACCCGGCGGGCCGGGGCGCTCGCCGGGGAGCTTGGGAAGATCGCGGTTGGTACCTCGAAGATCGAGGCGCCGCGCCGCGATCGCCGGTTCGCCGATCCTGCATGGAGCGGGAACCCGCTGCTCAAGCGCACCGTTCAGGCATACCTCGCCATCGGGCAGGCCGCCGAGGAACTGCTGGCCGAGGCTGGACTGGACTGGCGGGACAGCGAGCGCATGAAGTTCCTCGTGACCAATCTCGTCGCCGCATCCGCGCCGAGCAACTACGCGCTGATCAGCCCGGTCGCCTGGAAGGCGCTTATCGACACCGGTGGCCTGAGTGCCATCCGGGGCGTTCGCGCCCTGGTCTCGGATATGTCTAGTGCCCCGCACATCCCGACGATGGTGGCGCCCGATGCGTTCGAAATAGGTAAGGATCTTGCGGTGACGCCGGGCGCCGTGGTGCTCCGCTCAGAGGTCTTCGAGCTCATCCAGTACGAGCCGGCCACGCCCACCGTGCACAGCTTCCCGGTGCTCATGGTCCCCCCGATGATCAACAAGTACTACATTACTGATCTCGCGCCCGGCCGCAGCATGATCGAGTTCTTTGTCGGGCAGGGCTACCAGGTATTCGTGATGTCCTGGCGCAATCCCGGCAAGGAGCACCGCGACTGGGATCTGGACACCTACGGCGGTGCCGTGGTGGATGCGCTCAGTGCGGTGCGCAGCATCACCAAGGCCCCGAAGGTCAACATCTGCGGGCTCTGCGCCGGCGGCATCATCTCGGCGATGGTCAGCGCGCATCTGAGCGCGACCGGGCAGCTCGACCAGGTCGCCAGCCTGTGCCTGGCGGTGACGGTGCTTGACCAGTCGGAGGCCGGCGCTGCCGTCGCGCTGATGAACGAGGGCACCGCTGCGGCGTCGGTCCTGGCCTCCCGCACCAAGGGATTCATGGACGGGCGGACGCTCGCCGAGGTGTTCGCCTGGCTCCGGCCCGACGACCTGATCTGGAACTACTGGGTCAACAACTACCTGCAGGGCAAGCCTCCTCCCGCGTTCGACATCCTGTTCTGGAACGCCGACACCACCAGGATGCCTGCGGGGCTGCACCGCAATTTCATCGAGATCGCGCTCGCCAACGCGCTGACCAAGCCGGGCGAGACGGCCATGCTCGGTTCGCCCGTCGATCTCTCCAAGATCGACGTCGACAGCTATGTCGTGGCAGGCGTCGCCGACCATATCGTTCCCTGGCCGTCGGCCTACCGCAACACCCAGCTGCTCGGCGGCAACCCCCGGTTCGTGTTGTCCACGAGCGGGCACATCGCTTCGATGGTGAACCCGCCCTCGAACCCGAAGTCGACCTACCGGCTCGCGCCCGGCAACCCGCCCGATCCGCAGGAGTGGCTGGCGGCAGCCGAGACGATACAGGGCACCTGGTGGTCTGACTACACATCCTGGCTGGCGGACCGGAGCGGCGGCATGAAGCAACGCCCGCGCGCGCTGGGCAGCGCGAAATACCCGCCGCTGCAGCCCGCTCCCGGTACCTACGTCCTCGGCCGGTGATCGCCGGGCTCACCCCGGCCGCGCTCGCGGCCTGCCGGGCGGCAGATGCTGAACGCCGGCATGTCGGGCCGTTCGCCTCTGCCGCTTCCCGGGCGGCGACTGATGGAATGAGATATTACAGGCGCGGGCGACTGCGACACTGAGCCACCGGGAGCGAACATGACTCGCCGCGAAGCGCATTTTGACGCCATGCTCCGGCATCTCGGAGCTACGTACTACCAGACCATCCACGGCGGAGCCACCGTGTCGGATATGGCGCAAGCCCTTGAGTCCGTTGAGGCGGAGGACGGGGACGGGCAAGACCATGCGCGCGAGCTGGCCAGCTCACACCCCCGGCCCGGCCGGACCGGGCGCTGGCGGGTCAGCGACGTGATGACCACGGACGTGGTGGCCACCGCCCAGGCGACCTCCTACAAGCAGGTCGCCCGGATCATGGCCGAGCAGAGAGTCAACGCCGTGCCGGTGATAACCGAGGACCGGCACGTGATCGGCATCGTGTCCGAGGCCGACGTGCTCCGCAAGGAGGAGCGCAACTTCCGGCGGCTCGGCACCGGGCTGCCCCGGCGGACCCGCCGTGAACGGGAGCAGGCCGAGGCGCGTACCGCGGCCGAGCTGATGACCACGCCCGTCGTCACGATCCACCCCGACGCGCCGCTCGGCGCCGCCGCCAGGCTGATGAACGGGCACCACATCAGGCGGCTGCCGGTGGTCGATTCGTCGGGCAAGCTGATCGGGATCGTCAGCCGCCGGGACCTGCTCAGCGTCTTCCTGCGCCCGGATGAGGAGATCGCCGCCGAGGTCCATGGCATGCTGACCGGCATACTGCTGGCCGAGCCGGACGGGGTCGAGGTGTCGGTGCGGGACGGTGCCGTGACGCTGGTTGGCACGCTTGCCAGGGAAGATCTCATCCCAGTCGCCGAGCGGCTCGCCTCAGGCGTGGATGGCGTGGTTGCCGTTGTCGGCAAGCTGACCGGACCGGCAGCCAGGTCCGGCGCGCAGTCCGCGGCCGACGCCTGAGTGCCAGCTGGCGGGCCGGGCGGCGGCGTTAAGCCGGCAGCGGCGTTAGGCCGGGCAGCTCTGCGTTAGGCCGGGCTGCTGCGTTAGGCCCGGGCGTCCTGCGATTCGGTACCCTCGCCCGTTCCCGCGTCAGCCGCCGGTTCCCGCGTCAGCCGCCGGTTCCCGCGTCAGCCGCCGGCTCCTGGCCCACCGTCCGCTCCCCGGCGGCCTGGCGGTCGCGCGAAACGGGCGAGAAACCCGGTGCGGCCACGTTGAATGTCGAGAAAACCAGGTCCACGGCGCCGGGCGTCATGCCGAGCTGCCGCAGCTGGGGGATGAGCGAGCTGGTATTTGGCGCGCCGACCGGCCCGAAGCAGCCATAGCAGCCGCGGTTGAACGCCGGGCAGATCGCGCCGCATCCTGCCTGGGTCACCGGGCCGAGGCAGGGCGTCCCGTGCGCGACCATGACGCACGTGTTGCCGCGCAGCTTGCACTCGTAGCACACGCTGTGCGCCGGGATGCCAGGCTTGCGGCCGGCCAGCAGTGCGGAGATCAGCTCGACGAGCTGGCGCTTGTCGATCGGGCAGCCGCGCAGCTCGAAGTCGACTCTGACATGGTCGGCGATCGGCGTGGAAGTGGCCAGGGTCTGGATGTACTCGGGCCGCGCATAGACGGCAGCGGTGAACTCGGCGACGTCGGCGAAGTTGCGCAGAGCCTGGATGCCGCCGGCGGTGGCGCACGCGCCGATGGTGATCAGCGTACGTGACTGGTCGCGGATCCGCTGGATGCGCTCCGCGTCGGCCGGGGTGGTGACCGATCCCTCGACCAGCGAGATGTCGTACGGCCCCGCCTCGCTGGTGCTTGTCGCCTCGGTGAAGTGCGCGATGTCGATCTCGGCGGCGAGGGCGAGCAGCTCGTCCTGGCAGTCGAGCAGCGTGAGCTGGCAGCCGTCGCAGGACGCCAGTTTCCATACCGCAAGCTTCGGGCGCGTCATCTCACAGCTCCCGTACCGCGAGCAGCGGCGCCGCTCGCTGATAACTGACGACGGGGCCGTCCCGGCACAGCAGCAGCGGGCCGAGCTGGCAATGGCCGCATTCGGCGACGCCGCAGCGCATGTTCCGCTCCAGCGAGACCCGGATGCTTCCCGGCGGGATGCCGCGGGCGCTCAGCTCCCTGGCGGCCAGCCGCATCATCACCTCGGGGCCGCAGAGCAGCGCCAGGGTGGCGGCGGCGTCGATCTCCGCCCGGTCGATGAGCTGGGTCACCACGCCGACGTGGCCCGTCCAGCCCGCCGCTGCCCGGTCGACGGTGAGGTGCACGCCGGCACCGCGGTCCCGCCAGCTGGCCAGCTCGCCGGCGAACACGACTTCCGCCGGGGACCTGGCCCCGATCAGAACCGTGATCCGCCGGAACCGCTCGCGCACCGCCAGCAGGCTGAGCAGCGCCGGGCGCAGCGGCGCGAGGCCGATGCCGCCCGCTATCAGCACGACGTCCTGCCCGGCCCCGCCTTCGACATCCCAGCCCGTCCCGTAGGGCCCCCGCACGCCGATCATCTGGCCGGGTCCGGCCGCGCACAGCGCCCGGGTCACCGCCCCGACCGACCGGATCGTCTGCACCAGGTCGGCACCATCGGCTGGGCCGCTGACCGAGATCGGCACCTCACCGACGCCGAACGCGTACAGCATGGTGAACTGTCCGGGCCGGTGCGCCGCGATGGGCTGGTCAACCGGCCGCAGCACGAGCGTCACGGTGTCATACGTCTCGCCCTGGCTCGAGGTGACCCGGTACCGGGCGGGCATCGGCTGGGTCGCCTGCATCACCGGCTGGCTCATCGCGCACCAGCGTGCTGGCCGGGCGCCGCGTACAGGTCAAGCAGCCGGATCCGGGTCGCCTGGAGGCGCGTCGCGGCGACCGCCATCAGCTGCCGGGTGATCGATACGCCGAGCGCAGGATCGCCGTCGCACAGCGCGCCGACCGCGGCAGCGTCAAGCTCAAAGGCGGTGGTGTCCAGGACAGCCTCGGCGCCGAACTGCCACTCTCGCGGCGACGAGAGCCAGGAGAGCCCGATCACGCCGCCCCCGCCGACGGTCTCCACGATGAGCCGTACCCGCCCGGGCAGCTGCAGGTCCAGCGCCACGTGGCCGCTGCTGATCAGCCAGAACCGGTCCGCAGGACCGCCTTCCTCGAAGAACCGGAAACCATGGGGAACGGAAACTTCGGCGGCAGCCCCGGCGAGCAGCGCCACCTGCCCGGCGGTCATCCCGCGCAGGAAGGCATGCGCGCCGAGCACCTGCGGCGAGACCCCGGTCACTGGTCATCCCGCCCGGCGCCGGCCGCTGCCGGCCCGGCTGGTGGTGGCCCGGCTTGTCGTGGCCCGGCCGGCGATGGCGCTGGCTGCGGCGATTCGGCCTGCAGCGCGGCGACCTCTTCGGTCAGGTCGATGCCGACCGGGCACCATACGATGCACCGTCCGCAGCCGACGCAGCCGGAACTGCCGAACTGATCGTGCCAGGTGCCGAGCTTGTGCGTCAGCCACTGCTTGTAGCGGCTGCGCGGGGAGGACCGCACCGGGCCGCCGTGCAGGTAAGAGAAGTCAAGGTCAAAGCAGGAGTCCCAGCTCTGCCAGCGCTCGGCGTGATCGCCGGTCAGGTCAGTCGTGTCCTCGACACTGGTGCAGAAGCACGTGGGGCAGGCCATCGTGCAGTTCCCGCACGATAGGCAGCGGGACGCGACGTCATCCCAGCGCGCTGCGCCATCGCTGCGTGCCATCAGGTCATGCAGGATGTCGGTCGGCATCGACCGGGTCATCATGCCCGCCGCGGCGGAAACCGCGGACCTGCCCTGCCGGACCTTCCCGCCATCGGCGGCCGCCGTCGGCACGGTGGCGAGCATCTGCTGGCCGGCCGGGGAGCCGACGTCGATGAGGAAACTGTGCGCGCCATCGCTGACCAGCTCCGTCAGGGCCAGGTCATAGCCCGGCCCGGCGGCCGGCCCGGTGCCCATCGACGTGCAGAAGCAGGTCTCGCCTGGCTCGGTGCAGTTCACCGCGATGAGGAACACCCCGGCACGGCGGTTCGCATACGCCGATCCTGCATGCGCGCCGCGGCCGAGCACCTGGTCCTGGATGCCGATCGCACGCAGGTCACACGGCCGTACCCCGAAGAACGCGAATCTGGGCGCAGGTTCCTCCGCGGCGGCGACCTCGAATCCGTCCTCGGTCCGGCGCGCGGACCAGACCTTCTCCCGCGGCGGATGCAGGAACTGCTTCCACGACTGCGAGCCCGCCGAATTGCTGAACGCGGCGCGATCGGCGCGCTCGCGCAGCCGGTAACCGCCGGGCTGCAGCTCGACCCCCCAGCCGAACGGAAGATCATCCGCTGCCTCAAGCTCGTCGAGGACTATCGCGCCATCCCTGACGGTCGGGCCGATCACGCGGTAGCCGGCCCTGCGCAGCGCCTCGTGCAGCTGGTCCAGGTCCGTGACGTCCATCAGCAGCGCGCCGCCTCCCGGCGTCGGGTCATCCACCGTGCTCGCTCCTCACCTGCTACCTGGCTAGTGGTGTGGCAGCAGTCCGTGATCGGGGAAGACAGCCTTCCTGGTCGCCATGATGGTCTGGTCGACAGGGTCGGCCGGGTCATACCCGGACTCAAAGCTGGCGTACTGCGCCTGCGCCCCGTCGGTCATGGACTCGGGTGCCCGGCTGCCGGTCCGCCTAGCCGCGTACTCGCGCCAGCTGGCCGGCGTCGGCGACGCGGGATCGATCGGGTGGCCAGCCGCCTCGGCCAGCAGGTGCGTCCATGTTCTCGGCACGACCTGCAGGAGCTCGTAGCCGCCGCCGCCGGTCAGCAGCCAGCGGCCGGCTGCGGTCTCGTGGGCGAGTTCGTGGATCGCGGTGTGCGCGGCGCGCTGTGCGTCGATGGACAGCTGCAGGTTGGCCAGCGGGTCAAGCCAGTGGGTGTCGCAACCGTGCTGGCTGACCAGGATCGCCGGCCGGAACTGCCGCAGCAGCGGCGGCACCACGGCATGGAAGGCCCGCAGCCATCCGGCATCCCTGATCCCGGCCGGCAGCGCCACGTTGACCGATGACCCGAGAGCGCCGGGACCGCCGGTCTCGGACGGGTGGCCGGTGCCGGGGAACAGCGTCGCAGAGCTCTCGTGCAGGCTGATCGTCAGCACCCGCGGATCGTCATAGAAGGCGGCCTGCACGCCATCCCCGTGGTGGACGTCGATGTCGACATAGGCGATCCGCTCCGCGCCCGCCCCGAGCAGCCAGGCGATCGCTATCGCCGGGTCGTTGTACACGCAGAAGCCGCTCGCGTTCCCGCGCATCGCGTGATGCAGCCCGCCCGCGATACTCGCGCCATGCTCGGCGCCGCCGGTCCAGACCGCCCGGGCCGCCGCCAGGGTCGCGCCAGCCACGAGCGCCGATGCCTCGTGCATGCCGGCGAACGCGGGATCATCCTCGGTCCCGAGGCCGAAGCCAAGGACCGAGGCACCTGGCTTGCCGCCGCCCGCCAGCCGCACGGCCGCGATGTAACGCGAGTCGTGCACAAGCTCAAGCTCGGCGTCGGTGGCTGGCTCCGGGCGCCTGACCGTCACCCCTGCCTGGTCGAGAATGCCGAATGCGCGGGCCAGCTCCATCGTCAGCTCGACCCGGACCGGCGCGAGCGGGTGGCCGGGCCCGAAGTCGTACGCAGTCAGCTGCTCATCCCAGGCAACGTGGAGGGTGCAGGCCATGCGCTCATCCTCCCAGCCGTGCGGCCGCCGGGGACACCGGGCTCTGGTCCTGATGCCATATCTCGATGAAGGGTCGGCTGGCCCGGCTACGCAGGACGTTCGTCCTCTGGCTCCGCCCGCACAACCAGACGAGTATCGGGAGCAAGGTGCCTAAACGGGCGCCAGCGCGGAAGGACGCCGATGACAATGACCGAGCGAGCGCAGCAGGGAAGTAAGGGAATGGTCGCCGACCGGGTGGCTTTGGTGACCGGGGGCACGAGCGGCATCGGCGCCGCGATCTGCCGCAACCTGGCCGCGGAGGGCGCCTCCATCGCGGCCGGCTTCTGGGGCTTCAACGACCGGGCCGAGCAGTTCCAGGCGGAGATGAAATCCGAGTACCCGGACCGGGTCTGCACCCTGCACGAGGCCAATAACGGCATACCCGACGACTGCAGGCGCGTGGTTCGGGAGGTCATCGAGCAGCACGGACGTCTGGACATCCTGGTCAATGACGCCGGGATCACCATCGACCGCACCGTGGCCAAGATGACGGACGGGGACTGGCAGAAGGTGATCGACGTCAACCTGTCCGGTACCTTCTTCGTGTCGCAGGCGGCGCTGCCGCACATGCTCGAGCGCGGTACCGGCCGGATCATCAGCATCTCCTCGCTCGTCGGCGAGATCGGCAATGTCGGCCAGGCCAATTACGCGGCATCCAAGGCCGGGATCTTCGGGCTGACCAAGACGCTGGCCCGGGAGGCCTATTTCCAGCTTGGCCGGGCCAAGGTGCCGTTCGCCGAGGGAATCGGCCTGACCGTGAACGCGGTGACTCCGGGCTTCGTCGCCACCGAGATGGTCGCGGCAATGCCGGAGGAAGTGCTGGAGCGCTTCCGCAAGACGATTCCGGCCGGCCGGCTCGGCAGGCCAGAGGACATCGCCCGCCTAGTGGTCTTCCTGGCCGCGGACGAGTCTTCGTACATCACCGGCCAGATCTGGTCCGTCAACGGCGGACTGGACATGTGAGGGGAAAGTCATGAATGAGCGCAGCGATGTTTTCGTGCTGTCCGGCACCCGGACCGCCATCGGCCGCTATGGCGGCGAGCTGGCCGGCGTCCCGCCGTGCGACCTGGCGGCCACCGTAGTCCGCGAGGCAGTGCGCCGCTCCGGCGTCGAACCGGCGGACTTCGGCCACGCGGTCTTCGGCAACGTGATTCACACCGAGACCAGGGACATGTACCTGAGCCGGGTCGCTGCCGTCAACGGCGGCCTGCCGGTCACGATGCCGGCCTTCACCGTGAACCGGCTCTGCGGCAGCGGGCTGCAGGCGATCGTCTCGGCGGCGCAGGCCATCATGCTCGGTGACGCAGAAACAGCGGTAGCAGGCGGCGCGGAGTCAATGAGCCGCGCCCCGTACTGGCTGCCGTCCATGCGCTGGGGCCAGCGGATGGGAGATACGGCGGCCGTCGACGCTGTGGTCGGCGCGCTGAACGACCCGTTCGACAGCTGCCATATGGGCGTGACGGCGGAGAACGTGGCCCAGGAGTTCAGCATCTCGCGCGAGGACCAGGACAAGCTGGCCGTCGAGAGCCACCACCGAGCCGCTGCGGCGGTAGCGGCCGGCTACTTCGACGAGCAGATAACGCCCGTCCAGGCACCCGCCAGGAAGGGCACCGTCGAGGTGGTCTCGGACGAGCACATCCGGCCGGATGCCAGTGAAGAAGGCATGGCCCGGCTGCGCCCGGCGTTCGATAAGAACGGCACGGTGACCGCCGGGAACGCCTCCGGCATGAACGACGCGGCGGCCGCTGTCGTGCTCGCCAGCGCCGCCTACGCCAGCAGCCACGGCCTGCAGCCGATGGGCCGTCTGGTCGCCTACAGCCATGCCGGAGTCGAGCCCCGGATCATGGGCATCGGCCCGGTACCGGCCGTCAGGAAGGTGCTGGAGCGGTCCGGCCTGAAACTAGACGAGATCGACGTGTTCGAGGTGAACGAGGCATTCGCCGCCCAGGCCCTGGCCGTCGTCCGCGAGCTAGGCCTGCCGCCGGACAAGACCAACCCCAACGGCAGCGGCATCTCGCTGGGGCATCCGATCGCTGCCACTGGCGCCATCCTCGTCGTCAAGGCGCTGTACGAGCTGCGGCGGACGGACGGCCGGTACGCGCTCGTCACCATGTGCATCGGCGGCGGGCAGGGCATCGCCGCGATCTTCGAACGAGTGTAAGCAGCCTGATCGCGCCCGCGGGCCGGCTCATGATCATCTGGAGGTAGTCACCATGACCACTCACGAGCCGGCCTGGGATGCCGCCGAGGCCGCCGCGGCGGCGCTCGCCCCCGAGGCCGACCTGTTCGCGTCGCTGGACACGGCGGGCTTCGGTGAGTCCACCCGCGCTGTACTCGCCCGGGCGGCCGGACGGCCCGGTGACGTGGCCTACGCCAGCCTGCGGTTCTGGGCCAGCGTGGCGCGGATAGGCCCGATCGCCGCGGCACGCTGGCTCGGCATGGATGTGGAGCCGCCTGTTCCGGTCGAGAACGACAAGCGGTTCGCCGACCGGACGTGGGCTGACAACCCCGCGTTCTTCGCCGTCCGGCAGGCGTACCTCGCCAGCAGGCGGCTGGCCGAGGATGTGCTCAAGGCGGGTGCCGGGGACGCCGTGGCCGATGCGAAGGCGCAGCTCGCGACGGGATTCCTGCTGGACGCGCTCGCGCCGACGAACTTCCTGGCCAGCAACCCGGCGGCGATCAAGCGTGCCCTGGAGACCGGCGGGATGAGCGTGCTGGCCGGCGTCGGCAACTTCGTCAGCGACCTGCTGACCAATGGCGGGCTCCCCCGCCAGGTCGACACGCGCCCGTTCCGGATCGGCGAGAATCTCGCCGCCACCCCGGGCAAGGTCGTGTTCAGGAACGATCTCATGGAGCTCATCCAGTACGCGCCGCAGACGCCGAAGGTCCGCGCCGTCCCCGTGCTGGCCAGCCCGCCGTGGATCAACAAGTACTACATCATGGACCTCGCGCCCGGCCGCAGCTTCCTGGAGTGGGCGGTCCAGCATGAGCGCACCGTGTTCGCGATCTCCTACCGCAACCCGGACGCCTCCATGCGTGGCGTGACCCTGGATGACTATCTCATCCACGGCCCGCGGCAAGCGCTCGACGTCATCGGGGAGATCACCGGCGCTGCCAAGATCGACATTATCGGGCTGTGCCTGGGCGGTGCGCTGACCGGCATGCTGGCCGCCTATCTCAACGAGAAGGGCGACGACAGGATCGGCTCGATCACGCTGCTCAACACCCTGCTCGACTACCGCGAGCCCGGCGTGCTCGGTGCGTTCACCGACGAGAAGACGGTGGCGGGCCTGGAGCGCCAGATGACCGAGAAGGGCTTCCTTGAGGGCAGCGACATGGCCGGCACCTTCAACCTGCTGCGGGCCAACGACCTGATCTTCAACTACGTGGTGACGAACTGGCTGATGGGCCAGGATCCGCCGGCCTTTGACATCCTGGCGTGGAACGGTGACAGCACCCGCCTCCCGGCCGCCATGCATTCGTTCTACCTGCGTAGCCTGTACCTCCGCAACGAACTGGCTGAGGGCAAGATGGAGATGGCCGGCCAGCGCCTCTCGCTGTCCGACGTGGCGAATGACACCTACGTGGTGGGCGCCATCAACGACCACATCGTGCCCTGGCACTCGTCCTACCAGACCTGCGAGCTGTTGGGGGGCACCGTCCGGTATGTGCTGTCCAGCGGCGGTCATATCGCCGGCATCGTGAACCCGCCAGGACCGAAGGCCTGGTACGAGGCGACCGACCACGCGCCGGCGGACGCCGAGGAGTGGCGCGCTGCCGCTGCCAAGCACGAAGGCTCGTGGTGGGAGGACTGGACCGAGTGGGCGGGGCAGCGGGCCGGGGACCGCGTCAAGCCGCCCGCCATGGGCAGCATCCAGTACCCGCCGGCCGGGGACGCGCCCGGCGAATACGTCCTGGGCTGAGACGCCCGGGACAGCCCGCCGCGCCCGCCCCGCCGCCGCGCCCGCCCCGCCGCCGCCGCGCCCGCCCCGGGGATAGCCCGCCGCGCCCGCCCGGGACAGCCCCGCCGCCGCCCCGCCCGCCGCCGTACCCGCCCTCCGCTTGGCAAATCAATCAGATGCGTAGTATAGTTAGCAGTAGAGAACAGGAGCCTGAGGAGGAGCCATGAACGAGACCCGCATCATGGGCAAGGAAATGCAGGAAGAGATACTGAGCACGGTCCGCAAGAGCCAGGCGGCCGTGATCGATGCACTGGAGACCTGGGTGAGCGCCGTCCAATCGATCACGCCGGACCTGCCAGACGTGAGCGTCCCGTTTGCCGACAAGCTGCCGAAGCCGCAGGAGCTCGTCGCTGGCGCCTACGACTTCGCCGAGAAGCTGCTGGCCAGCCAGCGGAAGTTCGCCGAGGACGTGCTGCACGCGACCGCGCCGATGCTGACCACCAAGCAGAATGGCTCGGCCAAGAAGACCGGCCCAGCGGCGAAGTAACCCGCCAACCCGGACGAGCGCGCGGCGAACCCCATGGGGTTCGCCGCGCGCTCGTCGTATGAGGGCCCAAGGTCCTCCCGATTCGGGCCGCATGCTCCTGCCGCGGCCGGCCGCCACAAGCCAGCCTGGGAGTGCAAGCAAGGCGATAGGCCGGGAGGTGGGACGCATGACGAACGCGGGCATAGACGTGGGCACGCGTCGCCGGATCGTGGTTGGCGTGGATGACTCCAGCGGCGGCCTCAGCGCGCTGCGGTGGGCCGTCCGCCAGGCCAGGCTCTCCGGATCACAGCTCGTCGCTGTCCGGTCGTGGGCGCTCGGGCTGCCCCGGCACGGCGGCCGTCGCCACCGGCGCAAGCATCATTCTCCGGTGGTCCTGCTGTTTGCTGGGAACGAGCAGCGCCTGGAGTCCGCCGAGATCGTCCGGCAGGCCTTCCGGAGCGCGGTCGGCGCCGTCCCGCGGGATCTCGCGCTGGTCATCGAGACGCCAGAGGGCGACCCCGGCGCGGCGCTCACCGGCGCCGCCATCGCGGACGGTGATCTTCTCGTGGTGGGAACGGAGCGTGGCCAAAGCGCGAAGCGCCTGGTGCACGGCTCGGTGAGCGGCTACTGCTGCCAGCACGCGCGGTGCCCGGTGGTCGTGGTCCCGGCCGCAGCCGCGGCCGACGGGGCCGGCGCGATTGCGCCATCGCGTGCGCTGGTCACCAGCCTGAACCCGGGCCGGCCGGTGAGGGGGCAGTCATGAGGGCTCAGGAAGGGGACCGGCTGGTGCTTCCCGGTCGTCCTGGGCGCGGCGGCGTTGTGGTCGGCGTGCTCGGCAAGGACGGCGCCCCGCCGTACGTGATCAAGTGGCACCGCGACGGCACCATCGCCATGGTCTTTCCCGACGAATACGCCCGGATCGTGCCCGCTGGGCACCCGGCGGGCACGGACCGCGAGCCCCCGCCTGATCAGTGAGCACGCCTTGGCCACGGACAGGCACCGGCACAGAGAGGAAGACAGCAGAAATGTCCGGACATAACGGCACAAACTCGCGCATCGTTGTCGGAGTCGACGGTTCGCCTTCCTCGCTGGCGGCATTGCACTGGGCCGTCCGGCAAGCAGGGCTCACCGGCGGCACCGTGCAGGCAGTGATCGCGTGGCAGTACCCCGTCGCGGTGAGCGGCTATGCCTGGGCGCCGGTCCCCGTGGTGGAAGCCGCTGACTGCGAGGAGATCGCGCAGAAGACGGTGGCCGAGGCGATCAGCACCGTCGGCGACGCGGGCAAGGACGTTCGCATCAGCTCCCGGGTGGTGGGAGGCAATCCGGCACCGGTCCTCATCGACGCCGCGGCTGACGCCGACCTGCTGGTCGTCGGCAGCCGGGGGCACGGCGGTTTCGCCGCCGCGCTGCTCGGCTCAGTGAGCCAGCACTGCGTGCATCACGCCCGCTGCCCCGTGGTCGTCATCCGCGGCGGCACGAAGGGCTTGCCCCGGCTCGTTCCGCGCGCGCGGGCCCTATGAGCCGGCCAGCACGGGTGCGCGGGGCGGCCGGGTGCCGCCCGGCCGCCCGCTTTCCTGGTCACTGCCAGGGCTGACGACCACGACGGGGCAGCGGGCCCGGATCAGGCAGGTCCTGATCACCGGGCCGACCGACAGCCCGGCCGCGTCCTGCGAGCGCGGCGTTCCGAGCACCAGCAGGTCGGCCGTGGCGGACCGGGAAACGAGCACCCGCTCGGGCGTTCCCTCGGCCAGTTCGGTGTCGAGGCCGGTCGGCGGGGCCGGGCCGAACGCCGCGCCGACGGCGGTGTGCAGGGCGGCTCTGGCTTCCTCGTCCGGGCAGCCCTCGCTGACATCGGCGTACGGGGCCGGCCGCAGGGACGAATCCCATGCGCAGATCACCTTGAGCATGGCGTGCCGCCGCAACGCCTCATCCGCGGCCCAGCGCAGTGCGGCCACCGATGCCCTGGAACCGCTGACCCCGACCACGATGTGCTGCCGTTCGATCTCGTTCACCGGGCCTCCTCCGCAAAGCGATTCCTCTCCGCAAGTCTGGCCTGATCAGCCCGGCAAAGATAGAGCACAAAGTCACCCGGAAGGACAGGGACCTGTGTCGTTCCCGGAACAGTCACGACGCCTGAAGGGCCCGGCGGACGCAGCCGCGAACTCAGGCGCCGGCCGCTATGCCCAGCGCCGCCCGGGTCTGCCGTGCGATCTCGACATCCTCCCTGGCCGAGATGACCACGGTGCGGACGCCAGCCGCAGCCGCCGAAATGTCCGCGTCACCCGCCGCATCGGCGTTGCGCGCGGGATCGATCGCCACGCCGAGGAACGCCAGCCCGGCGGCCGCCTCCGCCCTGACCGCCGGCTGATGCTCGCCGATGCCGCCGGTGAAGGCCAGCACGTCCAGCCCGTCCATGGCGGCAGCCATCGCCGCGATCTCCCGCCGCAGCCGGTGCGCGTGCACGTCGATGGCCAGCCGGGCACCGGGGCTGCCCGCCTCGGCGGCGCGGCGTACCTCCCGCATGTCGCCGGAGCCGCCGGGCAGCCCGGCGAGCCCGGCCAGCCCGGCCGAGTGCTCGAGCCCGCCGGACAGCTCGTCCACGCTCAGCCCGCCATGCTGCAGCAGCCAGATCAGCAGGCCCGGATCGACGCTGCCCGGCCTGGTGGCCATCACCAGGCCCTCCAGCGGCGTGAAGCCCATGGTGGTGTCCACGCAACGCCCGCCGTGCACCGCCGCAAGCGACGATCCGGCTCCGAGATGGCAGGTCACCACGCGGGCTCGTGCCGAATCTATGCCGAGCAACTGGGCGCTGCGGCGGGCGGCGTAGCCGTGCGAGAGCCCGTGGAACCCGTACCGGCGCAGGCCGAAGCGCTCGGTCCAGTCCCCGGGCAGGGCATACCTCGCGGCGGCCGCCGGCAGCCCGGCGTGGAACGCGGTGTCGAAGCAGGCAACCTCGGGGATGCCGGGCAGCGCCGAGCGCGCGGCGCGGATCCCGGCCAGCGCGCGCGGCTGGTGCAGCGGCGCCAGGTCAGTCAGCCCGGCGATCGCCTCGATGACCGCGTCGTCCAGCACCGTGGCGCTGGTGAACGTGCCGGCGCCGTGCACCACCCGGTGGCCCACGGCGCCGAGGCCGGACAGCTCGCGGAGGAATTCCCTGACCTGGCGCGCGTCCGGGCTGCCGTCCCAGTGGTCCATATCGAGCGCCGCGATGACCTCGTCGCCCGGGTCGAGCACGCGGAGCTTGAGGCTGCTGGATCCGGCGTTGACCACCAGGATGCCGGCGCCGGCCGCGCGGGCGCTGGTCACCGCTGGCTGGCGGCCGGCTGCCAGGTCCAGTCCCTGACCTCGGGCAGGTCCTCGCCGTGCTCGCGGGTCCAGGCGTGGTGCCTGGCGCGCGTGTCCACCATCAGCTGGCGGAGCCACGCCGCCCTGTTGCCCAGGCCGGGCACCCGGTCGATCACGTCCATCACCAGGTGGAACCGGTCCATGTCGTTCATCACCACCATGTCGAAGGGCGTGGTGGTGGTGCCCTCCTCCTTGTACCCGCGGACGTGGAACTGGTCATGCGCGGCCCGGCTGTAGGTCAGCCGGTGGATCAGCCACGGGTAGCCGTGGTAGGCGAAGATCACCGGTTGGCTTGAGGTGAACAGCGCGTCGAACTCGGCGTCGCTCATCCCGTGCGGGTGCTCGGAGGCCGGCTGCAGCCGCATCAGGTCAACCACGTTGACCACCCGGACCCGCAGCTGCGGCAGGTGCTGGCGGAGCAGGCTGGTCGCCGCGAGCACCTCCAGGGTCGGCACGTCGCCCGCGCAGGCCAGCACGACGTCGGGCTCCTCGCCGTCGCCATCGCTGCTGGCCCACTCCCAGATCCCGGCACCGCGAGTGCAGTGCAGGATCGCCGAGTCCATGTCCAGCCAGTCCGGCGACGGCTGCTTGCCCGAGACGATCACGTTGACGTAGTCCCTGCTGCGCAGGCAGTGGTCGGCTACCGACAGCAGCGTGTTCGCGTCCGGCGGCAGGTAGACCCGGATCACCTCGGCCTTCTTGTTCATCACGTGATCGATGAAGCCGGGGTCCTGGTGCGAGAACCCGTTGTGGTCCTGCCGCCACACGTGCGAGGTCAGCAGGTAGTTGAGCGAGGCGACCGGGCGCCGCCACGGCAGCCGGCGGCTGACCTTCAGCCACTTCGCGTGCTGGTTGAACATCGAGTCCACGATGTGGATGAACGCCTCGTAGCAGGAGAACAGGCCGTGCCGGCCGGTCAGCAGGTAACCCTCGAGCCAGCCCTGGCAGGTGTGCTCCGACAGGATCTCCATCACCCGGCCATCGGCGGCGAGGTGCTGGTCAACCGGCAGCAGCCGCTCCTCCCACGTCTTGCCGGTGACCTCAAGCACCGCACTCAGCCGGTTCGACTCGGTCTCGTCCGGCCCGACGATGCGGAAGTTCCGGTTCGCGTCGTTGAGCCGCATCACGTCGCGCAGCATCTCGCCGAGCACCTTCGTCGGCTCGGACGTCTGCGCCCCCGGTGCGGGCACTCCGGTCGCGTAGTCGCGGAAGTCCGGCAGCACCAGGTCGCGCAGCAGCTGGCCGCCGTTCGCGTGCGGGCTCGCGCCGAGCCGTCGTTCCCCGCGCGGCACGAGCCGCAGCAGGCTCTCGCGCGGCCTGCCCGCGTCGTCGAACAGCTCGGCCGGCCGGTATGAGCGCAGCCATTCCTCGAATTGCCGCAGGTGCGCGGGATTGGTCCTGACCTCGGCCAGCGGCACCTGATGCGACCGCCAGGTGCCCTCCACCGGCAGCCCGTCCACCTCGGCAGGCCCGGTCCAGCCCTTCGGGCTGCGCAGCACGATCACCGGCCAGCGTGGCGCGGCCGCCCCGGCCGGCCGGGCGCCGGCCCTGGCCGCGGCCTGGACCGCCCGGATCCGGGCGATCGACTCATCGACGGCCCCGGCCATCTTCTGGTGCATAACGGATGGTTCGTGGCCAGTCACGTACACGGGCTCATACCCGTAGCCGCGCAGCAGAGCGTCAAGCTCCGGCTCGGGAATCCGGGCCAGGACCGCCGGGTTGGCGATCTTCCAGCCGTTCAGGTGCAGGATCGGCAGCACGGCTCCGTCGCTGGCCGGGTTGAGGAACCTGCCGGAGTGCCAGGAAGCGGCCAGCGGCCCGGTCTCCGCCTCGCCGTCGCCGATCACGCAGGCGACGATGAGGCCGGGGTTGTCGAAGGCGGCGCCATGGGCATGCGAGAGCGAGTAGCCGAGTTCGCCGCCCTCGTGGATCGATCCTGGAGTCTCCGGCGCTACGTGGCTCGGCACCCCGCCGGGAAACGAGAACTGGCGGAACAGCTGCCGCATGCCGGACGCGTCCCGCGGCACACTCGGGTAAACCTCGCTGTAACTGCCCTCCAGCCAGCTGTTGGCCAGCGCGGCGGGCCCGCCGTGGCCTGGCCCGATGACGTACATCATCGGCTGATCGTGAACCAGGATCGCGCGGTTCAGGTGCGCCCAGATGAAGTTCAGGCCGGGCGACGTGCCCCAGTGGCCGAGCAGCCGCGGCTTGATGTGCCGTGCCTGCAGCGGCTCGGTCAGCAGCGGGTTCCCGGTGAGGTAGATCTGGCCGGCCGCCAGGTAGTTGGCGGCCCGCCAGTAGGCATCCAGCGTGGTGGCGTCGGCCTCGGTCAGCGGCAGTTGCCCAGTCGTCGTCATTGGTTCCTGACCACCACCACCGAGCACGCGGCGTGGTTGACACAGTGCACGCTCACCGAGCCGGTCAGCATCCCGGTGAACGCTCCATGACCGCGGTTCCCCACCACCAGCAGGTCAGCATGCTCCGACTCATCGATCAGCACCTGGGCCGGATGCCCGTAGCTCAGCCTGGCCTGCACCGGCGCGGCCAGCTGGTCCTGGTCGATCTTGGCGACCGCCTCGTCGAGGGTGGCCTGCAGCTGCAGCTCGGTTTCCGCCCGGACGGGCTCCGGCGCCGCGCCCACCGGCGGCAGTCCGGCCGTCGACGGATAATGCCAGGCCAGCACGGCACGCAAGGTCCCTCCTGTCGCCGCGGCATAACGGCTCGCCCAGCCGAGCGCGGCAATGGATTCCGCCGAGCCGTCGACGCCTGCCACCACTACCGGCCGTGTCCGGCTGTCGTCTGTCATCGTCCTGGTCTCGCTTTCTTTCTGCGCCCGGCCCGCGTACCCCGTGCCAGATCGCGGCACCGGCTTACCAGCAATGAAACCGGGGACTGGCCGGCCACGTAAAGGGTCCTTGGTCCCGACGACGCCGACGGCCTAGTCGTCCAGCACTTCCGCGATAGGGCGGCGCGGCGCCGGCTGGACCGGCAGGCCATAGCCGATCCGCAGGATCATCTGCGGCTGCTCGCTGCCGCTTCGCGGATCCCTGACCAGCCAGGCATCGGGCGTCTCCAGCGGCAGGGTCAGCGGGCTCACCGCGATCCCGCGATCGGTGGCGGTCAGCAGCACCCGCTGCAGCGCCTGGCCGGCCCGCAGCCAGTTCACTGGGCCGCCGAAATGCATGGACAGGACTGCTAGCTGCGGGTTCTCCTCGAACCACTCATAGCTGGGCGGCACCGGGCGGCCCGGCGTGAAATCACGGACCGGGGCCGGGCTGTCCGGGGACCGGGGCCCGAGCGCGCTGTCAGGTATGCCTTCCTTGTCGCGCGCGCCGCCGGTCCAGCGCGCAAGCTCGGCCCGGTAGGCGGGGTCGGCTGCCTGGGCGCGCTCTGCCTCGTGGGCCAGCTTGAGCACCCGCACCGTCTCGTCATGATCGAGGATGTGCAGGATCGCGCCTTCCATGCGGGCGGCCTCGGTGAGCTCGGCGAGCACGCCGGGCGGCACCGGGCGGCCGCTGAACGGGCGCCGGTTGGTATGCCGCCGGGCGATGGCCGCGTGCAGGTCACTCTCCTGCGGCTGCGGGCGGTGCGGGCCGCCGAGACTGATCGTGGCGAGCAGCAGCGGCTGGCCGGGATCGGGCAGCAGCTGGACCGCAGGCTGCCAGCCGGCCACCGCGGCTGCCAGCCGCATGTTGAACAGCGCCGCGCCGCAGGCGATGTGCACCGCCCGGCCGCTCGGGTCAGTATGCCGCAGTGCACGATCTGGGTCGGCTCGTAGTTCAATGGCCTGATGCTGCGGCCGCACCCTGAATCGCCAGGGCTGCGTGTTGTGCAGGGACGGCGCTGCGGTGGCCGCTGTGAGCAGGTCAGTGATCAGCTGCTCAGGCAGCCTGGCCGGCCGTGCCTTGCCCGGTGAGCCTGATCGCGCCATACCACCAGAATCAGGGCCGTGGCGGTGCGGGCAGTAGGGCCGTAGGTCCTGCCGTGCCGGGACGGATCCCGGCCCGGTCAGGCCCTTGGTCCGTGTCAGCCGTGCAGGATCAGGACGACGAACGCCGCGCCGACCACGATGGCCGCGACGAGCGCGAAGCCGACGGCAGCCGCTAGCTGCAGCAGCTGCGCCACCAGCCCGACCATTGCACCGTTGATCCGGACAACGACGATCAGGAAGGCGATCGCCAGCAGGAAGGCGAAGAGCGCGACTCCGCTGGCCGAGTGAGCCGACGGCGCGGCGGCGGCCGCCGCATGGCGTATCCCGGCGTGTGTGATTGCTGCCGCAAGGCGCGGGAATATAGTTGACATGGAAATTCCCGGTGTGTGAGCGCTGGATGTTTCCGAGCGGGCACCCTCGCTAGCCCGGGGGTGCCCGTGGTGATGTTGAGCCACGAGGCGTCACGTTCCGGCTTCCCGGCGGTCCTCGCGGGCGTATCAGGAGATGTGCCGTCATGACTCACCGCTCCTTCAGTTAATCTTCACTTAAGTTTCTAATGATCAAGCTGTTTTTGGCAGGCTTGCCCTGAAGTAGGTTCTACCCTCGAGAGAATCTGCCTATTCACCCAATGCTGCCTGCGGAAACCTGCCCAGCGGCGTCTTCGGGGCGAATGACCTGCTGGTTTGTGCACCAACTGCAGTTTCAGCACCTAGATGAGGTGGTATGAAATGTTCACCTGGACACTGAACTTCAGATGAATAGAGGTGTGAAGTGGCGAGCAGGCTGGATCCACGTCAGGTCCTCGCGCGGCGCCTCCGGCTGCTGCGGGAAGAACACTGGTCAGACGTGAAGGTCACCCAGCCGCAGCTTGCCCGCGCGCTGGGCGGGGACCGGTCACTGAGCGTGCCGCTGATCTCTTCGTGGGAGTCGCGCACCAATCCGGCCATCCCGCCCATTCACCGGCTCAGGGCGTACGCCGCGTTCTTCGCCACTCCTCGCTCGGTCGGGGGGACGGAACCGCGGCTGCTCGACCCCGGCGAGCTGTCGGATGCGGAGCAGCGCGCCAGGGACGAACTCGAGCTGGAGCTGCTGCACCTGCGAGGCGGCGCACTGCGCGCTACGGATGTCAGCACGCTCCGCTCGGCCGCGGTCGCCGAGGCCGATCAGCTCGCGGAGGCAATGCACGAGGGGCTGTGGCGCTTCGACGACGGCAGGCCGGTCACCATCGTGTGTGCCCAGCTGCCCGCCGAGCTGCTGGCGCGAATGCCCTACTCGGATCCGGCCGACCCGACCCGTCTTGGCCTGGATGAGTTCGCCGCCGACCAGACCGCTGAGTACATCGCGCTCTACACGTACGCGGACCTGGACGCGCTGTTCGAGCTGCACGGTCACGTCCGTGCCGCCAATCCGACCAACCAGGTCAACCTGCGCGCCGCGAACCAGCTCAAGCCGGACGACTACACCACCCACCTGGTCTGTCTTGGCGGGACCGACTGGAACGTCGCCACGAAGTCGGTACTCGGCCGGCTCGGGCTGCCGGTACGGCAGGTGGCCGACTGGGACTCGCCGGAAGGTCCCTACTTTGATGTCGGCGAAGGGGCCAGCCCGGCCCGGCATCATCCACGGGTGGAATGGTCGGGGAAGCAGAAGATCCTGCGCGAGGACGTTGCGCTGTTCGCCCGGGCATCGAATCCGTACAACCGGCGGCGGACCGTCACCCTGTGCTGCGGGATGCACGGAAGCGGCAGCTACGGGGCCGTCCGGGCGCTGACAGATGCCCGGTTCCGCGACCGCAACGGCAAGTACGTGCAATCGCGGTTCGGCGGCAGCCAGCCATTCTGCATCCTGACCCGGGTCAGCGTTGAAAACGGCATTCCGCTGACTCCTGACTGGACCCTGCCAGAGAACCGGCTCTTTGAATGGTCCGCCGAACAGCCATGAAGGAGATCAGGAGTGCGGATCATCATGGCTCGCATCGTGATCTGCTCTGGACGCCGGACGACCCGTCCGCGGGCGGGGTTGCGGCTGATACGGACCGGGCCTGCGTTGACGCGATCATCGTGCCGACGGTCCGCCACCCCCGGTTCCTCGTGGACGCCGCCGGCATTGCGGCGAGCCTGGACTGCCCGCTCGTCACCCTGCACAGCACGAAGTGGACGAGCGCGCGGGAAGCGGTGCGGCTGCTTCCCGCGCACGTCAGCCTGATCGCCATGGACATGCCCGGCGCAGCAGATCTCCGGCTGCCGGAATCGGACAGCTCACGGCTGCTGGCGGGCACCAGGTTCGATCGCAAGAAGGACACCAGCACGAAGCGCAATCTCGCGCTGATGCTCTGTCACATGGTCGGCTGGGAACGCATTGTCTTCCTCGATGACGACATCCGCATCCGCGATCCAGGTCAGCTGACGCACTCGGCCGGCCTGCTGGACACCTATAACGCGGTGGGCCTGACGATCGGCGGATACCCCGACAACTCGGTGGTATGCCACGCCTATCGCATTGTCGGCGGCAAGCAGGAGTCATTCGTCGGCGGCGGGGCGCTCGTGGTGGGGACGGCACGCAGCCGCTCGTTCTTCCCCGACATCTACAACGAGGACTGGTTCTACCTGCTCGACGCGAAAATGGGCCTGCAGCCGCTCGCCGCCAGCGGGGAGGCGATCCAGCGTCCGTACGATCCCTTCCGGACACCTGACCGCGCGCGGGCCGAGGAACTCGGCGACGTGCTCGCCGAGGGGACCTTCTGGCTGCTGGACCAGGGCCGCTCCGTGGCGGACGCGGACGAGGCGCACTGGGCGGCGTTCCTGAAGAGACGCGGCAGATTCATCGTGCACGTGCTGGGCATGGTCGAGCGGTCGGCCGTCGAGCCGGCCGAGAAGGCGCGCATGGTGGCGTCGCTGAAGGCGGCGCTCGGCCGGCTCGCCTGCATCACGCCGAGCCTGTGCCTGGATTACATCCGCGCCTGGACGGCGGACTGGTACCGGTGGCAGGACCACTTCGACAGCCTTCGCACTGGTGTGCCGCTTGACTCCGCGCTCACGTCCTTGACCAGGCCGGACCGGCCTGCCCTGGGGTGGCACGCCCGAATCCTGCAGGACAGCGTCCCGGCCGGGTAGGCGGGCCGGGCAGCAGGCCCGGGCGGGCAGCCGGCCCGGGCCGGCAGCGGCCCGGGCCGGCCGCGACATGCTGCGGGCGCCGCCCGCTTCGGTCTGGTTCCCGCGACGGCCAGCCGGATTCCGCGCCGCCGGGCGCCTGCCGGGCCGGCCGCAGGCCCGGTCCGCCGCCGGGTGCCCGACCTGCCAAGGTATCGAAACATGCGTACGACTTGCGCCGAGGACCCAATATTGGCAGGTTATGTGGCAGCATTGGCGCCCGCCCCGCCAGGCGACACCAGAGCTAACGAGGAGTCCTCATGTCGGTTGAGTTCGGCGGTGGCTCTGCCGGGGCGTGGTCGGCGGGCCAAGCGACGCATGACGCTGACCGGCAGGTGATCACCAACCTGTACGACACGTACGCGGCGCACTTGTTCGACTACTGCGCGAGAGTCCTCCGGCATCCGGCGGCTGCCGCCGACGCGGTGCAAGACACGCTGATCAGCGCTGACGCGCTGATCAGCAAGTTGCGGGATCCCGAGCGGCTCCGGGTGTGGCTCTACACCATCGCTCGCCGGCAGTGCCTGAGCGAGCTGCCGCGCGGCACCGAGATGGTCACGCCGGACGAGTATTTCGCGGATCATGCCGGCGTCTTCGACGCCGACACCGCGGAGTTTGATTTCCCTGACGCCGAGGCCGAGGCACGCGCCCGGGAGACCCTGCTGGTCCTGACGGCTGCCCTGGACGGACTCTCCGGTCAGGATCAGGAGGTCGTCAGCCTGGCCTTCCGGCACGGAATCGGCGGCGCCGACCTGGCCGCCGTCCTCGGTGTCTCCGGGCGTCGCGCGCAGGCGATGCTGTCCGGCGCGAGCGCCCGCTTCGAGGAGTCGGCCGACGCCTTCACCGTTCTTCGCGCAGGCTGGGCGGCATGCCCGGCGCTGGAGAGCATCGTCGGCGAGTGGGATCCCGCCTCCCTTCAGCTGACGCCCGAGCTGCGCAAGCGGCTCAGCCGGCACATCGGCTCGTGTGACAACTGCACCAGGAACCGCGGCGACATCTTCGGCCCCGAACTGCTCGGCGCCGTGCCGCTGGCCGTCCTTCCCGCCGCACTCAGGGAGCAGATGACGAGCACGGTATTCGATGCCGAGCTGGGGTCCTACCGCCGCAGCGTGGCGCGCCGGGTCGGCAAGCTGGACGAGGACGGCTTCCCTGCCCAGCCGCAAGCGCGGCGCAAGCTGCCCCTTGCCCTGGCCGCATCGGCCGCGGTTGTCGTGCTGATCGCGGCGGCCGCCATGTTCCACCAGCTCACCTCGGCGTCGGCCGCTGGCGGCAAGACGGGCACGACAGCTGCGGCCACGGCCAGCCCCGGTTCCGCTTCGGCGAGTACCTCGCTGAGCCTGCCGACCGCCCGGAAGCATCATGCGGCCAGGCATACGCCCACGCCGTTCCCCGGCCAGCTAGGCCCGGCGCCTGCTCCGTCCAGCGTGCTGCCGGTGCCGACGCCGACCCCGACGCCGACGCCGTCGCCGACGCCCACTCATTCCAAGAAGCCGACGCCGACCCCGACGACTCCGACGCCGACCCCGACGACGCCGACGCCGACCCCGACGACGCCGACCCCGACCGACACGGGTACCCCCACCATCTTTCCTCCGTAGCCGTACCTGCGCTGGTGCGCCGCGAGGATCGACACGAGCTCGGCGGCGGCATCCGCCGATACCGGCGGGGTCCATGACTGGTACCGGGCGACGTCCGGATCCGACCGGTAGGCCGCGAGCGCGGGGGCGTCGCCGGGCCGGAAGCGGCGCACGATCAGCCGAGCGGATTCCGGCACAATTCGTCACGCTATCAGCGGTGCCTATGACGCGGTGGCGGTGGTCAATCCCTGACCAGGAACGGCACAACATCCTCGGCCAGCGGCGATCCTTCGGGCGGGATCGCGTAAATCGCGTGCCACTGGAGCCGGGCAAGCTGATTGGTGATCTTACCGACCTTCTCCGGCGAGGCCGCGGGACCGAGTGCCGGCAGGCTGGTCTCGATCATTGAGTACAGCGCGCCGGAGGCAAAGTCGATGTCGATGTCAGGCCGGGTCAGGCCGCGCTCCTGTGCGGCGTAATGAACGGTCGCGAGCCAGTCGTGCATGGCCCGGTCGGCGGCCTCGTTCGCTTCCCGCCAGCCGCTGTCCGGCAGCTGCTTCGCGACCTCTATCGCCGGCCGCAGGTCGGCGTTCTCGATGCGCCAGAGCATGACGTCCCGCACCATGTTCCTGAGCAGGTCGAAGACTGGCTCCTTGGGGTCCACGCGGGACCGCAGGTGCAATCCGATCTGCTCATACCCGGCCATGTAACCGTGGACAAGCTGGTGCAGGATACTCCTCTTATTCGCGAAGTGGTTGTAGACGGTTGCCCGGGACGCGCTGGCGAGGTGCGCGATATCGGAGACCCGGGTGCTCGCGTAGCCAGGCGAATGAAACAGGCTGCGGGCCGCGGCGAGGATCGCCTGCACCGTGGTCTCGCCCGGGGGTTCGCCGGGTAAGGCACCCGGCGTGCCGCCGGGGGCCGGGCCGCCGGCCCGCGGCGCCGGCGAGCCCGGTCGGCGCCGGATCACCGCTGCGGCGTGACCGCGGGGATCATCGCCATCCGCCGGGGCTTTCCGGCCCTTAAATGAGCTATTGGGGGCCATCATGGGATCGTAGCCCGCTGATCCGATGCCGCCATCCGGCCCGCCGCGGCCGGGTATGGACTTTCCGGTGATATTCCGGGCATGTGTCGAGTTTGAGATAGAAAGTCCTGCCACGTAGCCTGCAGAGTGCAGGATTTGTTGCCGGCCGGCCCGGCGGTGATCATTTCGGTGGAGGAGGAACCATGGCCAGTGACGGGATTCGCAGCCGGCTTGAGCGGCATGTGCTGACCGACGGCTTGCCGCTCATCCTGGACCTGCGCCAAAGTCACGGCTCCTGGCTCGTTGACGCGCGGACGGGCGAGCGTTACCTGGACCTGTACACCTTCTTCGCCTCGGCGCCCCTGGGCATCAACCCGGCCGGCGTCGTCGACGACCCGGAGTTCGTCGCGCAGCTCACCGAGGCGGCGGTGAACAAGCCGACGAACCCTGACATCTACACCGCGCACTACGCCGACTTCGTGGATGTGTTCGCCCGGGTGCTCGGTGACCCTGCGCTGCCGCACATGTTCTTCATCGAGGGCGGAGCGCTCGCGGTCGAGAACGCGCTCAAGTGCGCGTTTGACTGGAAGAGCCGCCACAACGAGATGCACGGGCGCTCCGCGCGGGCCGGGACGAAGGTGCTCCACCTGACCCGCGCCTTCCACGGCCGGAGCGGATACACGCTGTCGCTCACCAACACGGACCCGGTGAAGACGGAGCGCTACCCGATGTTCGACTGGCCGCGCATCGAGGTGCCGGCGGTCACCTTCCCGCTGGACGCGCATCTCGGCGAGGTCGTGGCCGCCGAGCAGGCCGCGCTGAGCAGCGCCGAGGCGGCGTTCCGCGACAACCGGCACGACATCGCCTGCTTCATCGCCGAGCCGATTCAGGGTGAGGGCGGCGACAATCACATGCGCGCCGAGTTCCTGCAGGCCATGCAGCGCCTGTGCGAGGAGAACGACGCGTTGTTCATACTCGACGAGGTGCAGACCGGCGTCGGGCTGACCGGCACCGCGTGGGCGTACCAGCAGCTCGGCCTTGCCCCGGACATCGTGGCCTTCGGCAAGAAAGTGCAGCTCGGCGGCATCATGGCCGGGCGCCGGGTGGACCAGGTCCCCGACAACGTCTTCACGGTCAGCGGCCGGATCAACTCAACCTGGGGTGGCGGTCTTGTCGACATGGTCCGCAGCCGCCGCCTGCTCGAGATCATCGAGCGCGACGGGCTGCTGAGCCGCGCGGCGGCCAGCGGAGCCTGGTTCCTCGCCGAACTGCAAGAGTTCGGCGCCCGCTACCCCGGCCTGGTATCGAACGTCCGCGGCCGCGGCCTGATGTGCGCCTTTGACCTGCCGGACGCTGCCCAGCGCGACTCGCTCATCGGCGTCTTGCGCGCGGAGGAGAGGATCCTCCTGCTCCCGAGCGGCCCCCGGTCCATCCGCTTCCGCCCGGCGCTTACCATCAGCGAAGACGAGCTGGCCGTCGGGATCAAGGCGATCGGCGGGCGCCTCGACCGGCTCGCGGCGGAGCGGGCCCGCGGCACCAGCTGACCGGCGCTACCACCGGCAAGTCACCGAGGAGTTGTCAGCATGACTCACACGCTTGTTTCCGTCATCGGCGGACGCCCGGCCGAGGCGGCGCCCGCGGCCACCATCAGCTCACCGAACCCCTCCCGGACCTCGGATGTGGTCGCCGAGGTCGCACTCGCCGACGCAGCGACCTTCGCCGCCGCGTGCGCGGCGGCCAAGCGCGCGCAGCCGTCCTGGGCGGATGTCCCAGCGCCGGTTCGCGGCCGGGTAGCTGGCGCCATCGGCCGCATCGTCGAGGCCAACAAGGATTCCCTCGCCCGCCTGGTGACGCGCGAGCTTGGCAAGCCCTACCCGGAAGCGCTGGGCGAGGTCCAGGAGATCATCGATACCTGCGACTTCTTCCTCGGTGAGGGGCGGCGCCTCTACGGCCAGACCGTCCCCAGCGAGATGCCGGACAAGCAGCTTTTCACGTTCCGGGTCCCGGTCGGCGCCGTGGCGGTCCTGACGGCCGGGAATTTCCCGGTCGCCGTGCCGTCCTGGTATCTCATCCCGGCGCTGGTGGCGGGCAATACGGTGGTCTGGAAGCCGGCCGAATACGCCGCAGCCTCAGCCATGGCGCTGTTCGACCTGATCCAGGCCGCGGGCTTGCCCGACGGCGTGCTCAACATCGTTTTCGCCGAGGGCCAGGACGCATTCGCCGGCCTTGAGCTCGGACTGCAGGCCGGCGCGATCGACAAGATCGGGTTCACCGGTTCCACCGCTGTCGGGTCGCGCATCGGCGAGCTGGCCGGCCGCCACCTGCAGGCCCCTTGCCTGGAACTCGGCGGCAAGAACCCGATGGTGGTGACGCCCAGCGCCGACATCGCGCTGGCCGTGGAAGGAGCGCTGTTCTCCGGCTTCGGCACCGCCGGACAGCGCTGCACTTCGCTCGGCACGCTCATCGTGCACGAGTCCGTCCATGACGAGTTCCTCGCGCAGCTGTCCGCCGCCGTGGCGTCCGCGGCCATCGGGGATCCCGCTCAGGACGTCCTTTACGGGCCGATGCTCGCCCAGAAGTTCGCCGACCGGTTCGAGGAATACCTCGGCTGGATCCAGCCGCACCATAAGGTCCTCGGATCCAGCGGCACGGGCAAGATCAGCGCCGCCAGCCCTCGGGCCGGGTTCGTCGGCAACCCCGAGGACGGGATCTTCTATCACCCGACGATCGTCGACGGCGTGCGGCCCGGTGACGCGCTGTTCCGCGAGGAGACGTTCGGCCCGCTCGTGAGCGTCACGACCTACGCCAGCATCGACGACGCGATCGAGCTTGCGAACGCGCCGGGCTACGGCCTGTCGTCGTGCATCTATACCAACGACCCGAGGGAGGTGTTCCGGTTCCGGCGCGGCATCAGCGCCGGGATGATCAGCGTGAACAACTCCACCTCCGGGGCCGAGGCGCACCTGCCGTTCGGCGGGAACGGCAGGTCGGGCAACGGCAGCCGCCAGTCCGGTGTCTGGGTGCTCGACCAGTTCACCCGCTGGCAGGCAATGAACTGGGATTACTCGGGGCACCTGCAGAAGGCGCAGATGGACGTCGCTGAGATCACCGCTGACCTTGACTTCAGGCTCGGCGCCTGACGCCCGGCGCGCTCAAGAGCCCGGCTCGGTCCGGGCGAGAAGAGCGCCCTGATTGCCTCCGGCCTGCAGGGTGACCATGCCGGCGGATCATGACCGGCGCCTCCATCGTTGACATGTGACTATATGGTCACGTATTATCGATGCATGGACCCGGTGTTCAAGGCGCTGGCCGATCCAACCCGGAGGAGCCTGCTCGACGAGCTGTTCCGCCGAGACGGCCAGACGCTTAGCGAGCTGGCGGAGCGTTTCGAGATGACGCGCTTCGGGGTGATGAAGCACCTGCGCCAGCTCGAAGAAGCAGGGCTGGTGGTGACCAGGCGCCGTGGCCGCGAGAAGCTCCACTTCCTGAACCCGGTCCCGATCCGCCTCGTCCACGACCGGTGGGTGAGCAAGTACGCCGAGCCGTGGGCCGCGGCCCTCAGCGAGCTCAAGCAAGGACTGGAGCGCCCCATGGAGAAGATCTTCGAGATCTACATCCGTACCACCCCCGGCCGCCTGTGGGAGGCGATCACCGATCCGGAGATCCGGGCCAGGTACAACTTCGGCGCCGGCGTCCACTCGGACTGGAAGCCAGGATCGCGCCTGGAGATGAGTTCTCCCCAGGCGGGGATGCTCCTCGGTGAGGGCGAGGTCCTCGAGGCAGAGCCCCCTTGCCGCCTGGTCCATACGCTGACCGCGCTATGGGATGAGGAGGCCAGGAGCGAAGGAGCGACCAGGGTCACCTGGGACATCGAGCCGGTCGGTGACTCGTGCCGTCTGACGGTGACCCACGACCAGCTGCGCGAAGGCGCCAGCGCCCAGCTCTACGGCGGCTGGCCGATGATCTTGTCGGGCCTCAAGACCTGGCTTGAGACCGGCGAGGAACTGACCACGCCGGGCTCGCAGATGTACCGCTGAGCCCGCCCCGGGCCGCAGCGAGGAAAGCCCGCGACAACAAGCAAGCCCGGAGACGACAGGCAACCCCTGACACGAAAGCAAGCCCTACAGGAAAGAGGAACGCAGATGTCAACGTCAAAGCCAACGATCCAGGTCCACGAGATCATTGCGGACGCCAGCGCGTGAGGCGCGGCCGCCGCTGCCGTTACAGGAAGTTGTTCGGCCAGATCATCGTGCGCCACATGTGCGCCACCGGGGAGCCGTCGAATCCGAGCCCCTCGCGGGGCTGGCGGAAGTTCCTGCCCACCACGTCCTCGAACTCGTCGTAGTCCACCGCGGCGTCCGGGTCGAAAGAATAGATGTCGTTGATGGTGACCAGCCGCGATGTCATGTACCAGCGGTGCCGGCGCGCTGCGTCGTGCTCGCGGCGGAGGTAGTCAGGCGGGCTGTAGTCCGGGCCGAAATAGTCGATGTAAGCCTGCGGGTAGCTGTATCCCGCCGACTCGTCCGGGAAATAGCGCAGCGCCTCGTGCTTCTCGATGGCCCACGAGACTTCCTCGTCGACATACGGGGCGACCATCTGCGCTCCCCAGTAGCCGTGGTTGGCTGATAGCAGCCCGGCGATGGCGATGTCGTGCAGCAGGCATGCCATGATCACTTTCTCGCCGAGCCCGCGCTCCCTGGCCACCTTGGCGCTTTGCAGCAGGTGCGCCGAGGCGATCTTGCTGAAGCGCAGCGTGAAGAAGTCCTTCAGGGCGGGCCGCTCGGGCATCGTGGGCAGCGCGGGATTGTCTCCCATCATGAAGACCGTGTCGGGGTGACGCGCCTCGGCCAGCAAAGCGCCCTGGCATGCGCTCGCCGGCGTGCCCATGAGTGCCGCAGCCGGGGGGAAGATGATGCGGCGCCTGCGGTCGACGGCGTCATCCAGCGGCTCGCGGATCCAGTTCGCCAGGCCCGAGTCACGCAGCGACGCTGGCAGCTCATGAGGTAGCACCCGGCCGGACGGCCGTGCCTGGGCGGACTCAGACATGCAACCACGTCCTCTCAGCGCGGATGCGACCCTGGCCGGCTCCAGGGCCGGGGCGCAGCCCGCACGGAACATTCTCCTGACTCTACGAGAATCTGAGGCCGTGCCCGCATGCCCAGGGACCCGGGACACGGGAACGTGCCCGGATTGCCCAGCCGCATATCGCGGTCTTCAGGACAGCCGGAGTGGCGCGGCCCGCGGCCCGCGGACAACCAGGGCCGCCGCCAGGAGACGGCCCGCCTGCCCCACTGGCTTGCTGGTCGGCTTGTGCCGCCCCGGCCGCATCTCGTAGGGTCGCGCGATGCCGCACCATTACCGCACCCGGACCATGCCCAGCGGCTGGCTGGATCGCTGGTATCAGGGGACCAGCGAGCCGCCAAGGTTGCCCTGGCCGAGGTGGTCGGCGAGGTCGTACAGTGTCCAGCCGCCGCAGTGCGTCACCGCTGCCCCAGGTCCGCGGCCAGGCAGGCCGCGAAGGCGGCGAACTCGTCGCGGAGGTGGGCCAGGTAGCCAGCAGGATCCATATCCGCACGGTACTGCGCCCCGGAGGGTCCGCAGTGCCGCCCGCCCCATGGCGGCGACGCGTGCAGCGTGACGGCGACGCCCCGCGGCGACGCCTCGCGGCGCCACGCCGTTGCCGCAGACAATGGCAGTGGCGAATGATGATGAGGCTGGATGATGAGGCACGGCGCCTCGTCGCTACAGGATGGGCGGGCTGGCAGCAGATGCACCCCCTGCGGTGGCTGGGCGAGCGCGATCGCGACTTCGCGGCGCTGCGCCGTGCGGGACGAACCGCGATCGTCATGCCAGTCATGTTTGCGGTAGGTGACAAGGTCATCGGCAATGCCGAAGTGGCGACGTTCGCGGCGTTCGGCGCTTTCGCGATGTTGCTGCTCGTTGACTTCGGCGGCTCGATGGCTGAGCGGCTGCAGGCGCAGGCGGCGCTGGCGATCGTGGGTGGCGTGCTCGTCTGCCTTGGCACGCTGGCCTCCCGGGCGGTGTGGCTCGCAGCCGTGACGATGGCGGTCGTCGGCTTCGGGGTGATCTTCGCCGGGGTGGTTAGCTCGGTACTGGCCGGGGCGACAACGGCGCTGCTGCTGGCTTTCATCCTGCCGGTGTCCCTGGCCGGGTCCGTGTCATCGGTGCCGGACCGGCTGGCGGGCTGGGGCATGGCCGGCGCCGCCGCGCTGGCCGCGGTGGCGCTGCTATGGCCCGCGTCGGCCCGCGATCCGCTGCGCGGTGCCGCGATCACCGCCTGCCGGGCGCTGGCGGCGCGGCTGCGTTCGGAGGTCGCGTACCTGCTCAGCGGCGAAGACAGGCAATTTGGGCTTGATCGCGATCATGCGGCCGGGCACGCGAACGACGCAGTCAGGGCGCTCCACCGCGCCTTCCTGGCCACGCCTTACCGGCCGACCGGCTTGAGCACTGCCGCCAGGACGGTCGTGCGCCTGGTGGACGAGGTGACCTGGCTGAACACCGTCATCATTCAGTCTGTGCCGCGCGCCGAGGGCCAGGTCGTCAATCGCGCGGCGTGCGCGGTCAAGGTGGCCGCGGCCGCGGTTCTCGAACGCGGAGCGGATCTGCTCGACGTGACCGGCGGGAACAGCGATGACCTGCATGCCGCGCTGGTCAAGCTGACCGACGCGCTGGCGAGGCTGGAACGCAGCGCGACGGCCGACCTGCCGGTCCGGCGGGTGCCGCCCGGGGCCGGCCCGATCGCGGCCCCGGACCAGGTCAGCGAGTTCATCACGTCGCTGGACCCGAGCTTCCGCGCGCAGGAGTTGAGCTTCGCGGTCTCGCAGATCGCGCGCAACGTCGACCTGACCGCGGCCGCCGAGCGACGCAGTTGGCGGGAAAGGCTGCTGGGCCGCCAGCCAGAAGGCCTGGCCGGGACGCTGTCCGCGGCCCAGGAACGCGCGGCAGCTCACGTCGAGCGGCACTCGGTGTGGCTGCACAACAGCGCGCGCGGTGCCGCCGGGCTGGGGCTGGCGGTGCTCGTAGCGCAGCTGACCGGGGTGCAGCATTCGTTCTGGGTGGTCCTCGGCACGCTGTCGGTACTGCGCTCCAACGCGTTGAACACCGGGCAGAATGTGGTTCGCGCCCTGCTCGGCACCGTAGCGGGGTTCATTATCGGCGCGGCCTTGCTGGCGGCGATCGGCACGAACACGACGGTGCTGTGGTTTGTGCTGCCGCCGGCGATCCTGCTCGCCGGAGTCGCTCCAGCCGCCATCTCATTCGCTGCGGGCCAGGCGGCGTTCACGCTGACGCTGGTGATCCTCTTCAACATCATCCAGCCGGCCGGATGGCGGATCGGCCTGCTGCGGATAGAGGACATCGCCCTCGGCTGCGCGGTAAGCCTGGTGGTGGGAATGCTCTTCTGGCCGCGGGGCGCGGGTGCCGCGCTCCGCCAGGCACTGGCCGAGGCGTATACCGACAGCACCGGCTACCTTGCCAGCGCGGTGAATTTCGGGATGCTGCACTGCGGCGGCAGCAAGCCCGCACCCGCCGCGCCGGCCGACGCCGCCACCCGCGCAGCCGCAGCAGCCCGCCGGCTGGACGACACGTTCCGCACTTACCTGGCCGAGCGCGGCGCCAAGCCCGTCCCGCTGGCCGGGGTGACCAGGCTGGTCACCGGAGTTGCAGTGCTCCGCCTGGCCGCTGACGCGCTACTGGATCTATGGCAGCGCGACGATGGCAAAGCAGCAGGCGACAGGACCGCGGCCCGCAATGAGATCCTGAAGACGACCGAGCTCATCACGACCTGGTATGACGATCTTGCAGGCAACCTGACCAGCCGGCGGGAGCCACCCGAACCGCTCGCCCATGACAAGGCCGCCGACGGCCGCCTGATCGAGGCCGTGCGCCACGACTTGCTGGGCGATGACGGCACGGCGAGCGCGACCGCGGTACGAATGATCTGGACAGGCGATCACCTTGATGCGGTCCGCCGGCTGCAGGCGGTCATCGTCTCGTAGGCATGCGCCGCAGCAATGCACACCTGGTTCGGGCGACGTTGACCGCCTCGGCCACGGCGCGGCGCTCGGCCTGATCGAGCAGTGCGCGGACGAACTCGCCGCCCGCGAGCATCCATGGGCGGCCATGGGCTTCTCGATGGGAGGATTCCTCGCCTGCATGCTCGCCGGCGAGGAGATGCCGGCCCCGACGAGCTGGTCTTGTTCTATGGCGGGCAGCCACCCGCCGGCGAGGTTTCCGGACCCGCCGCGTGGTCCTGCATGTCGTGCCCGATGATGAGTACTTCACCGGCGAAGAGCTCGCCGCCGGTGCAGATCCGCAACCAGGCCCGCGTGCACCTGTGGTACGAGCAGAAATTCGGCTCGCCCTGCCCGCCGCACGAATCGGCCGAGGCGGCGATCGACACGTTCGAGGCAACCACCGCCTGCCTCGGCGTGCGCCTGCAACCAGGCGGACGCTGGCGCATCTACGCCCCGCACGGCCTCAGCGACGTCTTCAACCTCGTGGTCCGCCCCAACTGCGCCCTCGCGCCACGGCACGTCTACCAGGCCAAGACCACCCGGTGGCGTCGGCAGTGGCCATCGCTGACCGTAGTGCCCTGGCCGCAGGACGCTGGCTAGATATCCCAGGCGCTTGGTTTGGCTCGTAGGTGTGCCGCGGCCGTTCGGGATGGGGCGGCTCGTGCCCGGAGCAGCGCAGCGCGCCGCTTCCTGAAGGAACTTGCCTGACGACTCCCGGGCTGCCGGTTAGGCCGCGCTGACCGAGCGCGCGTTGGTAGTCAATTCGCCGGAGTTGATCCCGAAGGAGATGATGCGCGTGGGCTGTATGCGGACGATGGTGTCCTCGAACTGCTCGCCGAAGGCCTTGCCTCCCGACGGGATCACGACTGCGGCCCCGCGCACTTCGATCATGCGTGGCTGCCAGGGGGGAAGCACGTCGTCGATCACGATGCTCGCCCGGCCGGTGCGCTGCACGTCGCGAAGTTTCTTGGTCTGGCTCATCCGCATGCCGCCCACGTCGATAGCGTCATGCTCTGGGTTGTAGCGAAACGACGTTGGTACCACGTGCGGCTGCCCGTCCTGGCCGACGGTCGCGATCCGGCCCAGGCGCTGCCCTGCGAGGTAGCCGAGCTCCTTGTCAGTGAACACGCTCATGCCCGGCTAACCGGCTCGCCTGCTGCGGCATTCCGCCGGCCGCCACCCGCAAACTGCCGGTGCGCGCACCGCACTCCGCCGCGGGGCTGCGCCAGCTGCCGCCCAGCAAGGCCGGGATCTGGTTATTGCAGATCGACGGTTACCTCGTGGTGGGTGACGCGCTCGTCCCACCGGCGCAGTGCCCGCCGTGCGGCCTCCTCGACGACTGCCAGCTCGTAGTCGTCCCCGGCGAAGTCGCGGATGGCGTCCAGGCTGGCGAAGAACGTGATGGAGGTGAACATGGCCTCCTGGCCATCATCGCGGCGCAGCAGGCGGGCGCCGCGGAAGCCGCTGACTGCCCGCAGATGGTCTTTGACCTCGGATTCGTAATGACGCTGGTAGTCAGCGGCGGTAGCCCGCGGCGCCCAGCCGCGCCAGACCCTCGCGATCATTTGCCCTCACTCCGTCGTCCCTGAGATGCGGACGACAAAGATAACCGCATACCGGGTTATGCCCGCCGTGGCCAGCCTGCTGGCCGGCCGGGACCATGACCGCCACGGTGCGGTCGCTTCCCCCGAGGCGCTCAGCGTGGCGGCTGACGGGTCCGGCACTGGCGGCAGGGCCAGCGCCTGGTTCCGGTGCCCGGCGATCCCGGAAACTTGGCCGATGTCGCGGCGCGCGCCGAGCGGGCTGCCAAACTGTCCTCAATCCTCACGGCTTCGCCCGAGTATGCGGGCAGAATGACCGTACCGATCGGGCTCGGCCTCGCGGTGACGGCGACACCGGCGTCACCGGCCGGACATCACGCACGAGGGAGGCAGGATGTCGTTCGGCTCCGGCTGCCTGCTCGAGCTATGCCTCGGCGGATCAGCTGGATTGTTTATCGGCGGCTGTCCGGCTGGTTTCGGCCGGGCGGCCCGCGGGCGGCCGTCCGCGGGGGCGCATCCGTCCGGCGTGGCGGGGCAGCCGTCCTGTGCCGGCAAGCGCCCGTCGC
>WNFZ01000103.1_pt1 | contig 118452 bp, 89 predicted proteins | sample 5400081 | NCBI WGS metagenome assembly WNFZ01 (sample SAMN13153365, study PRJNA577476) | soil metagenome | isolation source: 80 cm soil or saprolite under grassland replicate 1 | place: USA:California | collected 2016-06-15
TCTTTAATCTGAGAAATAGCCCCTTTTACCGCACAATCCTTGTCGGCTGTGATGCTGAAGGTCCGGCCGCCCTCGCTGTAATGATTGATTACCTCAGCCTGGTAATACGCGCTGTCACTGCGCAGATAGAGTTTCTTCCTCGAGGGAAGCTTCCCTTCGTAAGCCCGTATGAACTCCAAAGCGCGCGCTCCCGCCGGCTCGTTCCCGGCGCGAAATTCGTGATGTATACAGACTTCATTCACATATGCCAGCATAGGCTGGTAACCTTTCACTTTCTCGTAAGTCCATTCTGCCTCGCGCTTGTTGGCCTCGATGATCGTCGCATCCGGATCGATCGTGATCTCTTCTGGCAATGATTCCAGATAGGACCACATCAACTCTTTGCTTAGTTGCTGCGCCGCTGTCACGCCCCCACCCGCTCCTTGCCGCCGCAACCAATCTCCGATGGCGTCCGCAGAAGGCAAGCGCTGCAAGCCCATTTGCGCTAACACTCCTTGCTCGGCTCTTAACTCCCGCACGTCCTCCAGCCGGCGCCCGCCCGCGTGCAGCAGCCATATCAGCGGCCGTACATATTCGCTCGCTTTGTACCCACGCCCCGAACCAGGTCGCTCAAACAACTCGTCCACACGCGCCCATAATCCTTTGGCCCGCCCCAACTCCTCGACCAACACTAACCCCGCCAAACTGGTCAGTCGCTCGTTGCTCTGTTCTAACTTGATGGGAAGGAGGTTTTGTTGTAGTTTGCTCACCGCAGATCACCTCGTTGGTGTTGTTATTGGTTGTAGCAAACCTTCTATAACACACTAACCAACAAGGTGTTCTGCTTTTTCCTTTCTACTCAATCGCGATTGTTGGGAGACGTTGCAGACGTTGCGGTAAGGATGCGGACAGCTGATCCAGAAGACTTGCACAATGGTGGTGCCCCCGCAGGGATTCGAACCCCGAACCAACAGATTATGAGTCTGCTGCTCTAACCGTTGAGCTACAGGGGCACAACAACGTACGAGCGGTTGATTTCTACTGTAGCGGAATTTTTTAGCGACTGCCTTGTCGTCTTCCGGCTTTTCAACGATCGTTTGGTTTGGCGCAACGCTCGAACGCCGGATGATTCTAGCGGCCATGGACAGTCTGAATTCGTACTCCTGGAGCTGAGGGCCAGGTTCATGAGCGAGCGTTTAAAGAGATCTCAGTCTGTTAGACTCTGAACGTATCAGTACGCCAATTCTTAATTGCCCGTTTGATATCAGACGGTTTCGACAACCGACCTGCGAGGACTTCAAGAATCAGTCCCTCCAACTCTTCATCCGAAGCGAAACGGAGGGCTACAACTTGTCCGCTAGTGAGTGACCTTGTTTGCTGTGCAAACTCAGGCTGGAGAAGTTGCAGGTAGCGGAGTTGTTCTTCGAGCCTGATGATTCGATCCTGCGCTTTCAGCGGATTGGTCCTGACCATGGAGGTCAGCATTGCTAAAGCCAGCGAAACCACAATCCACCAACCTTGATGCCATCCCGGATTCCTGAAGAAGTCGATGATTGACCAAACGACGTTAATAAGCATCACCGGCAAAACGAAAAAGTGGAAAGGCGGATGCCAACGAGTGTGGTTTGCGTTCTGGGACTTCGCTGCCATGTTCATCTCCTCATTGAATTGTTTATTCTTTGTCCAGATCGAGTACGACGGAATTAATGCAGTAGCGCAGCTTTGTCGGTTGCGGGCCATCGTCGAAGACGTGTCCGAGATGTGCATCGCAACTGGCACAGAGAACCTCGGTTCGCAGCATTCCATGGCTGGTATCAACAGCGGTGCGCACATTTTCCTCCGCGCTCGGCGCGGTGAAGCTGGGCCAACCGCACCCAGAATCAAACTTGTTGTCTGAAGCGAACAACTCGTTTCCGCAAGCCGCACATTTGTAAGTGCCCCGTTCTTTCGCATCGTGATACTTGCCCGAGAAGGGTCTCTCCGTTCCTTTCTGGCGCGCGACCGTGTACTGCTCCGGCGTTAGTTCCTGTCGCCACTCTTCGTCGGTCTTTATAATTTTCCTCATCTTAGGCCTTCCTTCGTCTGATAATCCTAAGTTCAGTTATTGGGTCATAGATATTGCGGTAGCCATTCACACTCGATTTCACATCAAGCTTGAGAGCGGTTTGATACAACATTAACACCCTTTGCGAAGAATCCCATTGGGGTATCATGGTCTGGCAGAGTCATCAGTTTGAAAGGTTCTCTACTTCAGAGGCTGACATGATCTTATTGCCGGAATCCGATGAGGAGCTGCTACGGGAATGCGAGACGGAGACATTCCGTTCCAGTGGTCCTGGAGGTCAGCACGTCAACAAAACCGAGAGCGCGGTTCGACTCAAACACCTGCCGACTGGTCTGGTCGTCACATCCCGCGAGCATCGCAGTCAATACCAGAACAAGTCCCTGTGTCTGCAAAAGCTGCGTGAGAAGATCGAGCAATTGAACCATCGCCCAGCCAGGCGTGTGCCCACGCGTGTTCCGCGTAGCGCAAAGAACCGGACGCGCAAAGCGAAGGCGCGGCGGTCTGAGATCAAACGATTAAGATCAAAGTCATCCACTGAAGAATTTAGAATTTAGAATTGAGAATTTAGAAATTGTCGGCTTTGGACTCGTCGTTCGGGTCTCAGGGTTTATCACAGATGTTTGTAAAGTCGCATTTTTAAATCCTCTAAATTCTAAATTTCTCGAGTTATCGTATCTGCGGCTAATGTTTCTTACTGGGCTTTCACTTCAAAATCGCTGCCTGGGGACTAAGCACGAGCAGGTGCCAGCGCGGGAAGGTGTTGATAGTTTCGTTCTGCAGCAAACGGACATAAGCGGTTTGAAAGTAGAGTTTATCCGGTGAGACCCATTCGAGACGGACGATCGGGTTAAAAGAGGGTGGCAAACTCTTCGCTGTAGTTTCACTGGCAGGAGTGGTTGAACCTGTCAGGCTAGCTGCTTTAGCTCCACTGCTCTTGTTCGTCTTCAGTTCGTAAGCAACTGACGCCGCAATCATTGCCTCACGCAAAGGAACGCGCGCCTGAGTGGGTTTGCTCGTCGCTGCATCATAGATCACGACGTCCAGGTCGCGTTCAGTCTCGAAACCCGTGGCCACTTTCGATGCATCAGGCGACCAGACCGGTAAAGCTTCAGTCGGTCGGTCGTCCAGCAGGTGCTCTTTTCCATCGAGTGTAATCAGACGGGGCCTTCCGGCAGGTAACATGTGCTTTCGCTCACGTGCGTCCCATTCATCTTCCTTACAAGCCAGCGCCACGAGGGCGTGACTATCCGGAGCCCAGCCAAGGTAGAAATAGATCAAACCCTCACGGGAAGTTAACGGTCGCAGATCATAGCCGTCACGATTGCAAACATATATCTGCTCAGTATTGAAAACCGCTACGGAGGGAAAAGCGGGCGCTATTGAAGGCGATGCAATCGGAGCGTCTTCGGGTAACGGGGCCGATGGCTGGGGAGGGGTCGGCGTCGGGCTTGGTGCGCTCTTCTTATGAGCTATGAACGTTATTGAGTTTCCGTTAGGCGACCATACTACCGTCTCTGGAAAAACGCACGAGAAGGTTGGCGGCGTAACGTTGCGCAAAAACTTGCCGTCAGACGAATACATGTCGATGTGAAAATTTGCGCTGGGCTCGTCTTCTGTGCCGTACAAGGCGAGAGCACGCTGCCCATCGGGTGAAGCTACAGTCCGCAGTAAAGCATCGTCCTGTCGGCGCGTGTTGAAATCAGTCTGGATTGCCGCGAGTTTGTCGTTTGAGTCTTCCTTGATTTCCTGTGGCAGTCCTACGTCCGGTTCAAAACGGAAAGCAAGCCTTTGAGCGGGTACGTCGCGCAAAACAAGCGGACGCACATCCTGCCTTTCGAGTACGGACTTACACCCGGTCGTGCCCGAGACCAAACTGGCTAAGATTGTGAGAACGAGAACTGTCGTCTTAGTCTTCTCGCGATTTGAAAGAATGCGCGGAAACGTTCTCATTTTTGCGCCGACGTTTCACAAATGCCGAAACGAGTATTTGTCCTTATATTAGCCGGATGATAGGAACGCGGCACGGCGATGTCAATCAACCGTCTCAGGAAAAAAACATTTTCCATTCGTCATTTGACATTGATCAGTTGTTGGATTTTGGGACCGGAGAGCAGTTGCTATTATACACCCGGTAGGGACCAGCTGGACTTGAGATCTGAATCCTGAAACCTGAACCTGAAACTATTCACACCGGGGTAGCCGTCTTGCGTTTTGGGTTGAAAAAAGGAGTCTTCACTACTGTTGCTCCTACGCGATAACGCACTGCCTCGACAGTAATCTCAAACTTGAGTTTTGTACCTGGTTTGGTGAGCCCGCGTTTGATGGTGGCCAGCGCGATCATCTTTTTCAACGTTGGTGACCAGGTGCTGGAAGTCGCTTTACCGACCTGCGTACCATCCTTATAAACGGGAACTGCCACTCTGGAGGCTATGGGCGAAACTGATGGCGGAAGTCCCACCGCTTCATACAACGACTCGACTTCCGGCCAGTCGACTTCAAGGCCGACGATCTCGCGCGCGGCTCCGCGCTTCTGCTCCGCCAGCAAGGCTGCTTGTCCAACGAAACGGTTTTTATCGAGGTTAACGAGACGTCCAAGGCCCATCTCAAATGGTGAATACTTCTGATCTTCGATCAGTGCTTTCTTGCTGCTGTTGAAATCGACTTCGATCAGTAGCAGACCAGCTTCTATCCGCGAGACGTCGAGCGCCAACATTCCTGCGGGATGAATATCGAAAGCGCCTCCGGCTTGAATCAGCGAATCCCAGACCTGTAACGCCTGGTCGGCTGCCACCCAGATTTCATAACCCAGATCGCCTGTGTAGCCAGTGCGCGAGATTTCTACCGGCACACCGGAGATCGTTCCTGTGGTCACGCGAAAGTATTTGAGCATATCAATGTTCGCGTCGGCCACCAAAGATTTCAACAAACGGCCTGAGGTTGGCCCTTGTAACGCGAGGGCCGCGACCGTTTCCGAGATGTCTTCGATATCCACATCCATACCCGCCGCGTTCTGCGTGAACCAACGTAGACTCGGATCGGCGGCGGTCCAGCGATAGGTGTTCTCTGCCAGACGCGAGACAGTTCCGTCATCAATTACCTTGCCCGTTTCGTCACACCAGGGTGTGTAGACCACCTGGCCCACAGACACCTTCCGCAGGTCGCGCGTGATTACGCGATCGACAAGGCGGGTAGCGTCTTTTCCGGTGAGGCGATACTTGTACAGCGGCGAAATGTCAATCAACGCGGCCGCGTTCCGAATTGCGTTGTATTCGTGCTCGTGATGCGCCTCGTAGGCACTGACTGCATAGTAGCCAGACCATTCACGATAGTTAAGGCTTTCGCAAAGGGCGGCAGTTCTTTCGTGGAAAGCGGTTCCGACGGGCATTGACTAGGAGTCTGTCGGAAAAACAGACTGGAGCCGACCTGTTTATCGCTGGTGCAAAGAGGCGCAGGTTTCACCCCATGGGGGTGACATGTTTATAGCTTAAAGGACCGAGAACCTCCGGCGCGGTTGGGAGGGGCGGAAGTCAACTTGACAAGTACCAATCGAGTTTCATTCCGCCCCTCCAAACCGCGCCTGGGACTTCTTAGGTACCGATCTATAAACATCTCACTCCTACGGAGTGAAGAAAAGTCGTGATCAATAAAATTCATCTCGCAGCCCGGGAAACAGGTTTACCTACCCAGCGACTCACATCGTTCAGATAATACGTGGGTCCGTTATCTTGTCCAACAATTGATGTGCGTGAACATGCGCAAGCATGTGTTCGATCTGCTCGATTGTCAGGGTGAGCGATTATAAGTATGCTAACGAGTCTTCAGCAAGTTGCAGTAACGCAAACTGTTAGTTTGCGATCGTTCGCTGCGAAGAGGCACTACCAGTAACGCGAACTGTAAGAGCACTACCACCAAACAGTATGAAGAGCGGTTACGACGTCATCGTCATTGGCGGTGGCCACAACGGTCTTGTGAACGCCGCCTACCTGGCGCGGGCGGGAAAGAAAGTCCTGGTGCTCGAGCGCCGGCACGTGCTCGGCGGTGCAGCGGTTACCGAAGAAGTCTATCCGGGCTTTAAGTTTTCAGTTTGCTCGTATGTTGTGTCATTGCTACGCCCGGAGATTATTCGCGAGCTCGATCTGCCGCGACATGGACTCGAAATACTGCCTTTGGATGGAACTTTCACGCCGATGCCGAATGGCGACTACCTCTGGCGCGTGAATGATCACGCGAAGACGCGACGCGAAATAGCCCGCCACTCAAGGCTCGATGCCGAAGCCTACGACGAGTACGGCAAAGCCATGATCGAGATGGCCCATTTTGTAAAGCCGATCATGAGCATGACGCCTCCCGACCCGACGTCGCTAAATCCGAAAGGTTTGAAAGATCTACTGTTCCTGGGCAGGCGTTTCCAGCATTTGGCTGATGAAGACAAGTACAACCAGGTGCAATTGATGACCATGAGCGCGGTGGATTTTCTCGATCAATGGTTCGAGACTGATGTGCTCAAGGCGACGATGTCCGCTTCGGGAATCATCGGCACCTTCCTCGGCGTACGATCGCCTGGCACAGCCTACGTGCTGCTGCACCATTACATGGGAGAGATCGATGGCGCATTTCGTTCGTGGGGGCTGTCGCGCGGTGGCACTGGCGCAATCTCCAATGCGATCGGCGACGCGGCGCGCGAGGCCGGTGCGGAGATTCGCACGGAAGCACCGATTGCAAAGATCCTGGTGAAGAATGGCACGGCGAATGGCGTTGTACTTGCAAACGGCGACGAGATTCATGCCAATGTAATTTCTTCGAGTGTGGATCCGCGACTAACTTTCATGAAGATGATTGGCGAGGAACATCTACCTGCCGATTTTACCGGCGACCTCAAGCGATATAAGTATCGCGGTTCGTCAGGAAAGGTGAACCTTGCGCTCGATGGCTTGCCAAACTTCACCGCTCTTCCCGGGGCAGGACATCATTTGCGCGGCGCAGTTTCGATCTCGCCCAGTGTCGAATACATGGAACGCGCTTACGACGAAGCAAAGTATGGTCGTTTTTCGCGTCGTCCTTACATCGACATTGTGATTCCCAGTTTGACTGATCCTTCAGTAGCTCCACCAGGCAAACATGTCATGTCATGTTTTGTTCAATATGCGCCGTACAATTTGAAAGAAGGAAACTGGGACGATAAACGCGAAGAGTTTGGCGATACTGTGATAGACACGATCGCTCAGCATGCTCCCAACATCAAGGATTTGATCTTGCACCGGCAGGTTTTGACTCCGCTCGACCTGGAACGCGACTTTGGATTGTCTGAAGGGAATATCTTTCAGGGCGAGTTGACACTTGAACAACTATTTTTCTTGCGACCGGCTCCGGGGTGGGCTCAGTATCAAACTCCGATTCGCCGGCTTTACATGTGCGGTTCGGCAACGCATCCCGGTGGTGGTGTCATGGGAGCACCGGGGCGTAATGCGGCGCTGAAACTCTTGCAGGATTGGAAGCGAGGGAAGGTTTAACGTCGCAGAGGTTTGTGTTCTAACAGACATGCCGGCTCAACCTAACCACGACATCATAATCATCGGCGCCGGCCACAACGGCCTGGTCACCGCCTGTTATCTGGCAAAGGCCGGGTTGAAACCGCTTGTGCTCGAGAGGTGCGAGGTGGTTGGGGGCGCAGCCGTCACTGAAGAGATTCATCCCGGCTTTCGCTGCTCGACGCTCGCACACTCCGCTGGTCCTTTGTTGCCGGCAGTCATTGCAGACCTCAATCTAAAGCGTCATGGATTGGAATTGCTTAAATCGGATGTGCGTGTTCTGGCACTTGGCTCGAACGGCCAATCATTCTGCTTTTACGAAGACCAAGAACGGACCGTCGCGGAACTGGAAAAGATTTCTCTCGCTGACGCGAAAAGTTATCCAGAGTTTGAGCAGAGTTTTGCACGGATCGGACGCGTGTTGGCTCCTATTTTGTCGATGACACCGCCGACTGTTGATAAGCCGGCGCTGGGCGAGGTGTGGAATCTAGGCAGAGTAGGCCTGGCGTTTCGCGGTTTGGGCAAGCGAGACGAATATCGGTTGCTGCGCTGGGGACCGATGGCGGTCGCGGATCTGGTAGCCGAATGGTTTGAAACCGAACTCTTGCGAGCCACGGTTGCTGCGCGCGGCATCTTTGGCGCGTTTGCGGGACCATGGTCGGCAGGCACGAGCGCAGGGCTGCTCTTGCAAGCAGCGATGGATGGTCATGCAGTCGCACCTTCCTCTTTCGTCAAGGGTGGAATGGGCGCGTTGACCGAAAGCCTGGCCAGGGCGGCGGCCGAGGCTGGAGCGGAGATTCGTACTGCCGCGGAAGTCCGACAGATTCGAATCAAAGACGGGCGCGCAGTTGGTGTCGAACTTGCTGGTGGCGAGGAGATCGAAGCTCGCGGTGTTGTTTCCAACGCAGATCCGAAGAACACTTTTCTAAAGCTAGTCGATCCGGTTGAACTGACGCCGTCATTCCTAAGTAAGATGCGCAACTATCGCGCTACCGGCGTTTCTGCGAAGGTGAATCTCGCACTGTCAGCGCTGCCGAAGGTCCCCATGCTGAATGGTGACGGCACCGACAAGCTGAGTGGCCGCATTCACATTGGCTCGGAGATCGACTATCTCGAACGAGCTTTCGATGCCGCCAAATATGGAGACTTTTCGCCGCAACCTTATTTCGACATCACGATTCCTTCGATAAAGGATAACTCGCTTGCGCCTTCCGGCGCCCACGTGATGAGTGTCTATGTTCAATATGCCCCCTACAAACTGACAAACGGCGATTGGGATACGCGACGAGAAGAGTTTGGTGATGTGGCTATGAAGACCCTGTCGGAATACATGCCAAACCTGCCTGAGTTAACCGTTGCCCGACAGGTGATCACACCTCTGGATCTGGAAAGGACCCAAGGCCTCAGCGGTGGACACATTCATCATGGCGAGCAATCGCTCGATCAGTTCTTCATGTTTCGTCCGGTGATCGGCTGGGCGCAGTATCGAACGCCAATCGAGAAACTCTATTTATGCGGCTCTGGTACGCATCCGGGAGGGGGGATAACCGGTGGTTGCGGCGCAAATGCCAGTCGAGAAATTATTAAGGACTTTAAGTAATCAAAACGTGAAGTTGGAAACGATGTCTAACCGAAAAAAACCAAGTCGAAGTTTTGCCAGCGATAACAACGCCGGCGTGCACCCAAATATCTTGGAAGCGATCGCTGCCGCCAACAACGGACATGTTGTCGCTTACGGCGATGATCCTTACACCGAGCGCGCAACGGCAAAGTTCCGCGAACATTTGGGCAAAGACATCGATGTTTATTTCGTCTTCGGTGGTACGGGAGCAAACGTCCTGGGATTGAAAGCGGTCACTGAGTCGTACCACGCGATCATCTGCGCCGAGACGGCACACATTAATGTCGACGAATGTGGCGCGCCAGAGAAGTTCACCGGCTGTAAACTGCTTTCGGTCTCAACCGAAGACGGCAAGCTCACTATAGATCGCATAAAACATTTTCTTCACGGCGTAGGTTTCGAACACCACGTTCAGCCGCGCGTGATCTCCATCTCACAATCGACAGAGATGGGGACGGTCTACACGCCCGGAGAAATAGAGGCGTTATCGCGCTTTGCCCATAAGAACAACATGCTGCTGCACATGGATGGCGCTCGGATAGCGAATGCCGCAGTCAGTCTCAAGCGCGGACTGAGAGAGATTACCGGCGCGTTGGGCGTCGACATTCTTTCATTTGGTGGCGCCAAGAATGGAATGATGTATGGCGAGGCAGTAGTATTCTTTGATCGCAGCCGGTCGCCGGATTTCAAATACATTCGGAAGCAGGGAATGCACCTTCCGTCAAAGATGCGTTTCATCTCTGCGCAATTCGAGGCCCTGTTTACTGACGATCTTTGGCGGCGCAATGCCGAGCACGCTAATCGCATGGCCCAGATTCTGGTCCGCGAATTAGCGGCAGTGCCGCAGGTAAAGATCACTCAGAAAGTAGAAGCGAACGGCGTATTTGCTATCGTGCCGCCGAAGTATGTTCCGGTGCTGCAGAAGTGGTACTTCTTTTACGTTTGGAATGAAGAGACGTCAGAAGTGAGATTCATGACCTCTTTTGATACTACCGAAGACGACATTCGCGAATTTGTGGCCCTGGTAAAGAAGACGGTTCGGTAAAAGAGCGACGCGACAGAAAGATGCGATATCTTCTCAATCCTCTCAGCGCACCCTCTGTGTAACCAACCGTCAACTTTTCTTGTTTTCTTGAACAGATTTCTTGAGTAAACATCAAACACAACGGCCGGCGGATTTGGGTTGGTGCTGGGAATCAGTCGGCTGGGAATCGGCGGATTGAACTTCAGCTTCGTTTTGCGTTTTGAGACTGATCTGAGATTTCAGGTAATTTCAGATCTTAAATAATCTCAAATCTGAGATCTGAGATTTGAAATAAGAATGCGCCGCATTTTAGCAAGCAGAGGGAAGCTGGACTACCCCGCGCCGCCTGTGCGATGCTTTGCACGAATCAGCAAAGCAGATCCAAGCTCTATTCCTAAGGCGCACCACGCCAAATATCCGGGCCGACAAAATGAGCAGCGTGCTGGATGAAGTGCTTGAAGGGGTTGAACCATTACCCGAAGCCGTCTCCCTAATGGTCGAAAAAAAACCAGCAGTTGTTCTCGGAATCGATGTTGGGACTTCCGGCGTGCGCGCAGCGCTGTTTGACGAACGAGGCCGTGAGATCCCGGGCGCGAGCGCTCACAATGCTCGCAATCTGGCGACGCAATCGGGTTTTGCCGAGATGGATCCCGAGGCGGCTGTTGAGCTCGTGGTGCAAACTATCGATGACCTGCTCGCCATCTCGCAAGCAACTGAAAGTCATATCGAACTGATTTCCATTTCATGTTTTTGGCATAGTCTGATTGGGGTTGACTCTTCAGGACGCAACACAACCCCGATTCTGGGATGGGCAGACACGCGTTCAGTCAAAGTCACGAACGAACTACGCGCGCGATTCAATGAGAAAGAGATACACGCGCGCACTGGCTGTCGGTTTCACCCGAGTTACTGGCCTGCAAAGCTCTTGTGGTTGCGGGCGGAACATTCGAAGTCGTTTCAAGATACGCGTTGCTGGCTTGGTTTCGGCGAGTATCTTGTGTTTCGCCTGTTCGGTGAGAAATCGAAGAGCGTGTCGATGGCCTCCGCAACGGGACTTTTCAACCAGCGCACCCGTGATTGGGACTATGATTTCGTTCGCGCGTTGAATATCTCCATCGAAACTCTTCCTGCGCTTGCCCTTTCAAACAGGACCACTACTCCATTGCTGGAAAGCTATGCTCTTCGGTGGCCCCAATTGAGCAGAGCGTATCTTTGTCCGGCCATCGGCGACGGGGCGGCAAACAACATCGGCGCTGGGTGTCACAACAGAGGAAGGGCAGCCTTGATGATAGGGACGTCTGGCGCTTTACGTACGCTATACGAAGGGGAACCGCCCGATGAGTTGCCTGGCGCGTTGTGGTGTTATCGCGCCGATCGCACGCGAGTAGTTGTGGGTGGCGCTTTGTCAGATGGCGGAGGACTGTATCACTGGCTCACCGAGTCGCTCGCAGTACCACAGGATGGTGGTGAATCTCTGCAAAACGCTTTGGCACAGATGGAACCGGATGGTCATGGTCTAACGGTCTTGCCTTTTTGGGCGGGGGAGCGGAGCACTGGTTGGACACCTAATGCCCGGGGGGCCATCATGGGGCTGTCTGTGCAGACTCAACCTCTTGATATTTTGCGTGCGGCAATGGAAGCCGTCGCTTACCGTTTTGCATTAATCGTAGAGGCCCTTGATACGATTGCACCTGGCGCTCGGATCTTTGCTGCGGGCAACGCGCTACGCTCTTCCCCACTCTGGGTGCAGATAATTGCAGACGTACTGAACCGTCCCCTGTCCTTTAGTCTTCTGACTGAAGCTTCAACGCGCGGTGCCGCCTTGCTTGCACTCGAAGCCGCGGGCAAAATACAGAGCATCGAAGAATTCTTGATTCCAGTTGAGAAGGTGTTTGAGCCTGACGAATCTCGCCACGCTCGGTATCAAGAGGGGCTCGCGCGGCAACAGAAGTTCTACGAGCTAATCATCAAGCGAGACAACTAAGATTCAGGGGGCAATAACCAGACATGAGTTCACCAGTGCAGCAAGAAGTGGACACGACTACAGACCTCGATCAACTTTGCATTAATACTATCCGCGCCCTTTCGCTCGATGCGGTGCAGAAAGCCGAATCAGGTCATCCCGGCCTGCCGTTGGGAGCGGCGCCCATGGCTTATGTTCTGTGGACCCGCTTTCTCAGACACAATCCAAAAAACCCAAAGTGGAAGAATCGCGATCGCTTTCTGCTTTCCGCCGGCCATGGTTCGATGCTCCTTTATTCTCTGCTTTACCTCACAGGCTACGATCTACCGCTGGAAGAAATAAAAAGATTTCGCCAATGGCGTTCAAAAACGCCCGGCCATCCGGAGAATGTTTTGACGCCCGGCGTCGAAATTACGACTGGACCATTGGGTCAGGGTTTTGCCAATGGCGTTGGCATGGCCATGGGCAGCGCACACCTTGGGGCAAAGTTTAACAAGGCCGGATTTCCGCTTATCGATCATTTTGTTTATGCGATCGTGTCTGACGGCGACATGATGGAAGGTGTAGCATCGGAAGCAGCATCTCTCGCCGGCCATCTAAAACTCGGCAAGCTGATTTACCTCTACGACGATAATCAGGTCACTATCGAAGGCGCCACCAGTCTTGCCTTCAGCGAAGATGTTCCCAAACGCTTCGAAGCTTATGGTTGGCATACTCAAACAGTGAGTGATGGCAACGACCTCCAGTCGATTGATGAGGCAATTCGAAAGGCCCAATCAGTCAGCGACAGGCCTTCCCTGATCTCTGTCAAAACGATAATCGGGTATGGCATGCCCACTGCCGGAACGCGTAAGGCGCATAGCGATGCTCCTGGCGAAGAGGCCGTGCGCGAGACGAAGCGTCGTTTAGGTTGGCCCGAGGATAAGCAGTTCTTTGTTCCCGACGAAGCGTTGGCCCACTTTCGCGAGGCCATTTCGCGCGGCGCAAAACTGGAACAGGAATGGAATTCGTTCCTGGAAGAGTATCAACATCAGTACCCGGAGTTAGGTCGCATGTGGAGCGCGATGATGGATGGGGAGCTTCCTGCAGATTGGGAGAGGCATCTACCCAAGTTTGAAAATGCCAAGCCCATGGCGACGCGCGCGGCCAGCGGCGAAGTGATTAATGCCCTGGCGCCCCATTTGCCGATGCTCATTGGCGGGTCGGCGGACCTGGGAGTTTCAAACAACACGGATATTAAAGATGGCGGCCATTTCGAAGCCGGCTCGTATGAAGGACGAATCCTCCACTTTGGCGTGCGTGAGCACGCAATGGGGTCGACCCTAACCGGTATATCTCTGAATGGCGGTTTGCTTCCCTTTGGCGGAACGTTCATGACGTTCTCGGACTACATGCGTCCAGCGATTCGCCTCGCAGCTCTTTCCGAGGCCCAGGTCGTTTACGTCTTTACGCACGATTCAGTCGGTCTTGGCGAAGATGGACCAACACATCAGCCAGTCGAACACCTGGCGGCACTCAGAGCCATTCCGCATCTATTCGTGATTCGGCCGGCAGATCCGGCAGAGGTTAGCGAGGCCTGGCGGATTGCTATTCTACGCCGGCATGCGCCCACAGCCCTGGCGTTGACGCGGCAAAAAGTTCCCATCATCGATCGTACTCGATATGCAGCCGCGGAGGGCTTGCGCCGGGGAGCTTACGTTCTGGCAGAGGCCGAGGACGCCCAGGGCGGGAAAGTAGATCCGCAATTGATTTTGATCGCCACCGGGTCGGAGGTATCGCTGGCGTTCGATGCGCGAGAAACCTTGCAGAAAGATAAGGTTCCCACGCGAGTGGTTTCGATGCCGTGTTGGGAGATCTTTGAGGAACAGACGCGAGCGTATCGTGATGAAGTTCTACCGCCTAAGGTGCCTGCGCGTCTGGCGATCGAGGCCGGTGTTTGTCAGGGCTGGGATCGGTATGTAGGTCCCAAAGGCGACGTTGTTTGTCTCAATCGGTTCGGGGCTTCTGCTCCCGGGGACGTCGCCTTGCGAGAATTGGGGTTCAACGTTGACAATGTCTTAAAACGCGCTAAGGCGCTATTGTGAGACTCAATGCGAATTGCAATCGGCGCCGATCACGGCGGCTATCCACTTAACGAGCGAATAATCTCGGAACTAGCAACTGCAGGCCACGAGATAGTCGACTTTGGAACCCACGACGGATCACGGCCCGATGATTATCCAGAGTATGCCCTTGCCGTTGGGCAGGCCATACAAGAAGGAGACGCCGATATCGGCATCGTCATCTGCGGTAGTGGCGTTGGCGCTGCAGTAGCTGCGAACAAGTTACTTGGCATCAGGGCCGCTCTGTGTGGCGACACCTATTCGGCGCATCAATCGCGCGAACATGACGACTGCAACGTTCTCTGCATGGGGGCGCGGGTGACTGGACCGGAACTGGCGCTGGAAATCGCGCGTGCTTTTGTTGCCGCGCGCTTCACAGGCGAAGAGCGGCACCGAAGACGACTGGAGAAGGTTGCGGAGATTGAAAGGGGCCAGTATTAAACATTTTAGACCACAAACTTCAAAGCCCTGGGCATGATCCGATAATCCGCCGGCGTAACCCCACGGACGTTTCCATCCGCCTCTATTCGCATAGCATCGCCCTCTGAAAATGTTTCGACTCGCGTGTATGTTCCCTGTTTGATCGTCACCTTTGAGTTTTTCACGTGACCGCCCGTGTGAAGCTTTGGCAGTTCAAGAATGACACTCACTCGCGTCAGGCCGCTGGCAATCACTACATCGAGTTTCCCGTCGTCAATTCTTGCTTTCGGAGAGAGCATCATTCCCGCGCCGGCGTAGGCGTTGTTCGCAATCGCCACCAGGTTCATCGGAGCGTCGGCGAGCAGTTGACCGTCGACTGTCACAACCACGCGTCGCTCGCGCCATGCAGCAACGGCACCCGTAGCGGCCAACAGGAAGCGGGCCTTACCTGAAAAGCGGCGCATGAAATCGCCCTGCGCTGCGACGCGCGCGCCTGTCTCTCCGCCGATTCCCAAAGTGGAAGCATTAAGGCAGATGAAGGGTCGTGAGTAATTGTCGCAGCGGCCATATATCAGATCCACTGTTCTTGTTCGAGTTTCGGTCTGGCCTTCGAGGTGTGCGATCAGGGTTTTGGTCCACTCTTCAAGTGGCGCGCGCGTACCTCTTAATCCGTGGGCGAAGTCGTCGCCAGTTCCCGCTGGAAGAATGGCCAGGGCCGCGCCCAGGTTAATCGGCCGAGGCGTAACCTCGAAGTTCGTCTCAAGCTCAAAAAAACCCTCCGCTGCTTCACTCAGCGTGCCATCGCCTCCCAGGACGACGATGGTCTGATAACCAGACTGAAGGGCAGCCCTTGTCCTCCTGGTTGCGTCACCGGCAGCTGTCGTTTCGTGAAAATCAAATTCGATCCGGCTTGCCTCGAGTTGGGCTCGAACGATGGGCCAGGCGTGGCGCGCTTTTGCTGCGACGTGATTGACGATGATCAATGAGCGACCCATTGGCATCCACAGATTACACAGATTACATAGCACGGGCCAGGCCGCAACCAAACCTACCCCCAAAACACGATCCAAGAAATCGCACGAAGTAACAACAACAACATTTCGTGTCAGTTCGTCTGTTTGGTTCGTGTGGTTTCGTGGATCGATGGTTTACTCCAAAAACCTTGCTCAGGAAAACCAGAAGTTGACAGCAACTTCGCTTTGCTTCTGGCGAAGGCTTTGTTTTATCTGCGCAATCTGCGTAATCTGTGGATTGATGAAAGCAGTCACGATCGTCAGTCACGGTGGAGTTGAAGGTCTCGAGATTCGCGACATGGAAACGCTGCCAGATCCAGTTGCGGATCGCGTACGCGTGCGGGTACGCGGCGCAGGCTTGAATCGTGCAGACATTCTTCAGCTGCGCGGACACTATCCTCCGCCTCCGGGTTATCCGCGGGATATTCCCGGCCTCGAGTTTGCCGGTGAAGTTGATGCGGTTGGACCAGAGGTTCGCTCATGGAGTCCAGGCCAAAGGGTCTTCGGAATCACTGCTGGTGGCGCTCAAGCGGAATATGTTGTAGTGCCGGAGAACCATCTGGCGGAGATACCAGGGAATCTGGATTGGGCTGATGCAGCCGGAGTGCCGGAGGTTTTCATCACCGCGCACGATTCCATATTTACTCAGGTCAGCTTAAAAATGGGCGAAACACTGCTCGTACATGCAGCCGGTTCAGGAGTTGGTACGGCGGCGATCCAGCTTGCGAGGGCGGCGGGCGCGAAAGTATTTGGTACTTCACGTACTGCAAACAAACTCGAGCGCGCGACTGAACTCGGCTTGAGTGCTTCGGTGGTGGTTAACGACGATCCAGCGGTGTTTGCCGATGCCGTACGCAATTGGACCGCTGGACGCGGAGTTGATGTGGTTCTTGACCTGGTTGGTGCTGCCTACCTCGCGGCGAATCTGAACGCGCTGGCGCAGCGTGGACGAATGATGCTGGTGGGAACAGCTTCGGGAGCGAACGCGACATTCGATTTCAGCGCGGCAATGAGTAAGCGACTAACAGTCGTTGGAACTGTACTGCGTGCTCGGTCAAATGAAGAGAAAGCCGCCGCGACCCGGCTGTTCGCGACTCAAGTTGTCCCACTATTGGCCGATGGAAGTATTCGGCCAGTGATCGATCAAGTCTTTGGCGTTGAAGACGTGCGCGCGGCATACGCGCGGCTCGAGTCAAACGAAAGCTTTGGGAAAGTGATCCTGCTGTTAGACTAGTTGCGCAAGCTTTTAGCTTGCGTAGTCGCGGCACGGACAACGTTGAAAAGTAACCCTCCCCGTTAATCTAGTTACCTCGAGAGCGAAGTTCGTTGCATAACAATTTTGATTATTGTCCACACAGGACCAAAACGCGCTTCACCCCGTTAGGGGTGACATGTTTATAGACGGGAAAAAGAAAACACATGCGCCGTTCGGAGGAGCGGAACGCAAGTAGACAGGTATTTGCTAGCAACATTCCGCTCCTCCGAACGGCGCGGCAGAGGGAGGCAACAAAAAACTATAAACATCTCACCCCTAACGGGGTGAAGAGGAATGCTCCAGCGGTATAAACCTTGTGGCGTGTGGTTTTCAGTGTGCGGCGATGCGTGTAGCTACTAACCCAGGCTAACAGCTTGCGTTCCTTGGGTGGACCGAACGCAAGCTCACAGCTTGCCGAACTACGATCGGGCTTTTGCACGCCTTGCGGCCACGGCGAGTTCGCGCGCGCGAGGCATTGCCTCAACCGCTCGTACGACCTGGGGATCCACATCATTGAATACCTGAATCGCCGCCTGACTGCCGTAAGCGGCAGTGGCCAATTCGAAACGCAGTTGCCTGTTTACGTAGGTCCGCGCGCGATCAAGCTGCTCGGGTGTGACCTTGTAGACAGGCTTGCTGGCGACAAACCGCTTTAGTGCTTTGAACAACTCGTCAGTTACTGGGTAGTCCGTCGCTTGGAGATCGTGGCCAAACTCTATCGGTTTCTGGATCTTATAAGATTCAAAACCCGGGACCCGACCCATGGCGAGTTCCAACGCAAAGGCAAAGAGCGGATCCTCCAGCCGAACTTCTCCAGGTGCTAGTCTGCCCGGTTGCACGCTTTCGTCCGGCGAGATGCCACCGCCGCCATAAACTGCCCGGCCCAAATCGGTGTGGCTCTCAGGCCCGCTCTGCGGCGCCGGCTGTTCGGTATCGGTTCCAGTTACGGCGTGTTTGTAGTAATCGTAAAAGCCGCCATTGGAATAGTCGCGCTGAATCAGACGACCCGATGGTGTCGTGTATTTTGCAATGGTCAACAATAACGCCGAATCGTAGTCGAGCTGGATTGGCAACTGCACCAGGCCCTTACCGAAAGTCGTTTCACCGACGATCAGCGCTCGATCGTGATCTTGCAGAGCACCGGCAACAATCTCAGCAGCCGAGGCAGTGTCTTTATTGACGAGCACTACGAGCGGAACCATGTCAGGTGTGTCGTTAACCGCGGCAAAGTTTTCCGAACTCCCTCTAATTCGTCCTTTCTGGGCCACGATCAACTGACCTCGTTGCAGGAATGTATTGGCAACTCTGACGGCCTGTATAAGCAGACCGCCACGATTACCACGCAAATCGAGAATTAGCGTGTTCATTCCTTTCGAATGCAGATCCTGCAGGGCTTCCTCAAATTCGTCTGCAGTCGTGAGATTGAATCCGCCCGTCATCGCTACATAACCGACCCCGGGCCGAATCACATAGGCGAGTGGGATGGATGGCAGCGGAACAGCATCGCGCGTGATGCTGACACTTTGTGTTTGGCCGTTCGCTGGGTGCTCGACCGTTACCTTCACAACGGTGCCGCGTGGTCCCAACAAGAACTTGCGCACTTCGCTAAAAGTCTTTCCCCTCATCGACTGTCCATCCACTTCGAGTATGCGATCCCCGAACCGCAAACCCGCACGCGCTGCAGGGGCATCTTCGAATGTTGCTCGGATGTACGTGTTTACCTGTTCGCCCTGGCGCAAGTTGCCGATCGTCGCGCCGATGCCAAAGTATTCCGAGCGCTGTTCGGTCTTGAACGATGCGTATTCGATAGGGTCAAAGTAGGTCGAGTGAGGATCGAGCACGCTCAGCATGCCATTTATCGAGGACTTGAAGATGTTGTTATAGTCGAGTTTCTTCCCGTCGATGTAATTTGACTGGATTACAGACAAGGCTTCCGCGATATCACCTTTGACCACCGAGCTAGTCACAGGAGTTCGAGAACCTGGGGCACTCGTGGTCGCTGCGCGTTCCGGAGTCGAGCCTGGTTGGTGTCGAGCGGAACGATTCTGAGCGAAAATAATGGCAGGTATTGAAAGGGCAATAATCAAAAATAGAATGCCCGGCAAAAACGATCTCTTTCTCACGCAACCCTCCTGCGACTTTGAGCAGATTGAATTGTCCATCTTTTTAAAGCCCGACTATGTCGTACCGGCAACAGCGGGGGTGTCAGGATAGCACGAAACCTGAAGCCAGTTGAATGTACGCAGCAACCAGGTGGCAAGTTCAAAACTGGCAACCCAGCTCGGAAGTTACGCGGGTTAGTTATTTTCCGAGACAAAAACGTTGCCCAACCGGACATTGGACTAGGTTGAGTTAATGCGACTCGAGTCCGAAATGGTCCGGAGGCGCCAACTCGTACCGTGACAAACGATATCAAAGTTGTGCACTATTAGCTCGCTCTAAATAAACTCTGGCACCGATTTCTGGGTGTTTTTCCTTTTCCGGGGGATGCAGAATGCCTGCTGAACTGAACCGTGATCAACTTTTTTCCTTTGCTAACACGCATCGCGACGAATTTGAGGCGTTACTTAAGGAATTTGTCGAAACGCCCACCGTTTCCTGCGATCCCGCACACGCGGCCGATATTCAGAGAGGGGTCGAACTGACCGTTGAGACGATCAAGAAATATGGTGGGAATCCTGAAATTTATCAGGCCGGCAAAGGGAATCCCGTCATCCACGGTGTTTTCGATGTGGACAAAAAATACCCCACGGTGACTGTTTACAACCACGTCGATGTGCAACCGGCGTCGAAAGAGACTGAACCGTGGGATACCGAACCATTTGTATTTACCCGGCAGGGTGATCGCTATTTCGGTCGCGGCACAACTGACGACAAAGGCCCAGCGCTGTCGGCGCTGTTTGGAGCCCGCGCGGCGCGCGAGGCTGCCGTGCCGACAAATATCCGTTTTCTCTGGGAATTCGAGGAAGAAATTGGCTCGCCCAACTTCGAGAAGATCATCAGTGCCGCCGCTCCTAAACTTCGTACTGATTCAGTCGTGGTTTCCGATACCGTCTGGGTATCGCGCGATCGCCCAGCCAGCTCGGCCGGCTTGCGCGGTCTGTTGGGTTTCCTGTTAACGCTCGAAACCGGAATGACTGACACGCATTCAGGTGAAACTGGCGGCGCCTCGCGCAATCCGATTGCCGAACTCATGAGAGTAGTTTGCGATCTTTATGATGTGAAGACCGGCAAAGTAAAGATAAAGGGTTTTTACGACGATGTTGTGCCGCCTGGTAAACAGGAATTAAGTGACTGGGCCAACTCTGGATTCAGCGTCAAGGCATTCAAGAAGGCGCATCACTTGAAACTAATGCGCAGCGAAGACGCCTTGGAAGTTATGAAGCGAATCTGGGGCATGCCCACCTTCGAAATTCATGGTGTGGTTGGCGGTTATCAGGGACCGGGGTTGAAATCCATTGTGCCGCCCCGCGCTGAAGTAAAGGCGTCGTGCCGTCTGGTGCCATTGCAGGATCCTGCGAAGATCAAGAAGTTGATTACGGCAGCGGTGCGAGAACTGAATCCTGATGTGAAAATTCAATTTGAGTCGGCAGCTCCGGCATTTCGCACGGTCCTTGAAGGACCTTTGCCTCAGGCTTTGAAACGAGCTGTTAAATTTGCATTCAAGCGGGATGCGGTGTTTGTTCGCGACGGAGGCACAATCGGAGCCATGACAAGCATCGAGAGGGTGTTGAAATGTCCAGTATTGTTTTTGGGATTGTCACTGCCCGAGCATGGATATCACGCGCCGAATGAGAACTTTGACTGGCAACAAGCTTCGGGTGGAATGGTCGCGTTTGCAAAATACTTTGAAGAGATTGCCAACCTGCCGCGTCGATAAACCTCAGATCAAACAAGCGAGACGCTCTTCATTCAAAGCAAGGAAGTTGAGCTTTTCATAGAACCTGCGCGCTTCGGGATTGTTGACGTGCACTGAGACATCGATGCGCGTCACCGACTCTTTTTTCAACTGTTCCTTGAGACAGTCGATAAGCGCGGTGCCTATGCCTTTGCCGCGGCGGTCGGGCTTGACGAAAACATCGTCGAGCTTTGCTACCACGGAGCCCATTGACGTGGAGATCGCGTAACAGACGACGCAAACGCCGGCTATTCCGTTTTCGTCAAAGGCCATCCAAACAAACCCCAATTCAGGTCGTTCCAGAAACAGATCCAACGCATCGTTCAGTCCCTTGATTCCCATGGCACCATATGCCTCGCTGCTGGCGAGATAGTGCTGGTCGGCGGTCAGAAACGCGCTCAGCATTTCAAATGCGTGCGCTACGTCAGCGGCGGTCAGCTTGCGACAGTTGATCAAAACCACCCTCCCTCAATGTTGATTGCACAGATAATGCCATAAGAATCCAGGGACTAAGAAGGGTAGGGAGGAGGCAGGAGCGGCAGGCAGGAGGCAGGAGGCAGGAGGAGAATTCAACTTCCATTCATCATTTGACATAATTTGACATTTTTCATTTGTCATTGCCACGGCCGGCATAATGAAACCTGAAACCTGGAACCCGCAATCTGAAACCTGGAACCCTCAAAACCTGAAACCTGGAACCCTCAAAACCTGAAACCTGGAACCCGCAATCTGAAACCTGGAACCTGCAAACCTGAAACCCGCAACCTGAAACCCGATAACCTGCCGACTGCTCCTGCCTACTGCTCCTCCCCCGGCCTACTGCTCCTGCTGATTCGTCTGCTATAATTCGCCTCCACATTCCAGGCAAGCAGTTCCAATCTTTCAAAAAGCGCAGGTCTAAATCCATGAAGAAGATCTCCCTATTCGCGCTCATCCTGACGATGAGCGCAACCTCAGTAGTGTTTGGCCGCGAAGCCAGGTTGGTTCGTTATCCTCATTATCACAACGGGCGCGTCGTCTTCAGCTATCTGGGTGATATCTGGACCGCCGACGAGAATGGTCAGAACGTTCAACGTCTAACCGTGAACAGAGCCAGCGACGTTTATGGACGCTTCTCACCTGACGGGAAGTGGATCGCTTTTTCCAGTGACAGGAATGGCAATCTCGACGTTTTTCTTATCCCGGCCGAAGGTGGTACCGCCAAACAGTTGACTTCCCATTCGGCCTCCGATGTTGTGCTGGGTTGGGCGCCTGACTCACGTTCAGTGCTTTTCAGCAGTAGCCGGGGCGAAGACTTTATGCCTCAGCTTTATCTCGTGAGTATCGAAGGCGGCATGCCCCAAAAAGCAGGAACTGATATGGGAGTGCAGGCTTCGTACTCACCCGATGGTAAGCGTCTCGCGTATAACCCGAAATCGCAGGTTTACTGGCGCAAGTATTATCGCGGTGCATATCAGAGCGATATCGTGATCATGGATGTTGCCGCTAAACGGTTCACGCAAGCCACCGATTTCGAGGGCCTCGATTCCTGGCCCATGTGGAGCACGGATGGCTTTATCTATTTCGTCAGTGATCGCGAAGGCAACGGACTTACCAATATCTGGCGAGTTTCGGATAACGGCGGCAAGGCCGAACGCGTAACTTCATTCAAAACGGGAGACGTCCGCTGGCCATCGATTAGCTCCGACGGCCGTGTAGTAGTTTTCGAACACGACTTCGGTATTTGGAAACTGGATGTCGGCAGTAAGAAGGTAGCCCCGATCAAACTCAACATCGCCGCCGAGACCCAGGACAATGCCACCGAAATGGTAGCCTTCAATTCACAAGTGGATAGCTTTGATCTCGAGCCATCAGCATCAAAGCGAATTGTGTTCTCGATTCATGGCGAGATTTTTACGGCGCCCGTTGAAGAGGGTGATTTAAGACAGATCACTGACAGTCCAGCGCGGGATCGCAACGTTGGCTACTCACCCGATGGAAAAATGCTCGTGTACATCTCTGATAGCAGCGGCCGCGAAGAGATCTATGTGACTGCTGTAGATAGCCTGGGCGAATCTCAAAAACTCACTGATCTAGATACGCTCAAATTCAACTACAACTGGTCACCGGATTCGAAGGAAATTGTCTTTACTTCGTCTGACGACAAGCTGCGTAAGGTCAACCTCGCAACGAAGCAGATCACATTACTCGATTCGTCTCGCTACGGCGGCATAGGCACTCCCGTATGGTCGCCTGACGGGAAGTGGATCGCCTATGCGAAACCCGACAGCACGCGCACCTCTGACATCTATTTGATCTCGGCTTCGGGTGAGGAGAAAGAACCGCACAAAGTAACCTTTGACTCCAACAACGACTCAAGTCCCGGGTTTGCGCCCGACGGTCGAAAGCTGTTCTTCCAACGAACTGAAGCCTCGGGCGGCAATACGCCGAATTCTGTCCAGATCTATTCTGTCGTGCTCGAACACCTGGATCGCGATCCCGACGACGCGGAAGAGCGAGCTGAAACAGGGAACACACAAACACCGCAAACAGAACCAGGCACGGAAGGTATGGGTCCGGCGCGGCGCGGCACAGCCGGCGATCGGCGCCAGCCGCCGCGCGAGATCAAGATCGACTGGCGCGGGCTAAAGCATCGCACGCGACAGGTCACGCGCATGCCGTTCCCGGTTTTCAACTACCATGTCGCGCCCGATAGCCACACGATTGTTTTCGTTACGACCGAGCCGGCGGGAATCGCCAGCGTGCCGGTGGTTTACTCGATTCAGGACGATGGAAAGCGGTTGACACGCATTACTTCTGGAGCTCCGCCAAATGAAGATGTCGACCAACCTCAGGGTGGTGGCGGTTTTGGCGCCGGTATATCGGAACTCAATGTTTCGCGCGATGGTCGCACGCTTTATTTCCGAGAGCGCGACGGAGTTTATGCCGTGGCGCTTCCAGGATCAGGAGCAGGGGCGGGAGCAGGGGCAGGAACGACCGCGGGAGTTGGCGGACGTGGTGGAGAAGGAGCAGGACGCCGCCGCCTCAGCTTTAACGTGCGAGTACGTGTGGATCATCCGTCTGAATGGGCCGAGATGTTCGAAGATGGTTGGCGGACCATGAAATACCGCTTCTATGATCCGAAAATGCATGGCTTTGATTGGGACGCGATGCGCGCCAAGTATCAACCACTCGTGCAGTATGTCGGCGATCGGCAGGAACTGCTGAACATTATCAACGAGATGATCGGCGAGCTGAATGCATCGCACACCGGCGCTGCGCCGCCGCCACGCGGTCCGGGGGCTGGGGGCGTTGCCACCGGCCATCTGGGAGTTGAACTCGAGCCTGACAATGCAGCCGGTCGCTATCGAGTCGCGTATGTTTATGAAGATGGTCCAGCGGACAAAGACTGGGTGAAGGTCAACGTTGGAGATTATTTGATTGCCATCAACGGCAAACCTGTGAAGGCAGGTGACGAGTACTGGCAGTTGCTCAACAATCGCCTTAATCGCAAGTCGGAAGTTACCTTCAATAACAAGCCCGGTGAAGAAGGCGCGTGGCGGACGCGAATCGAAACCATTACGCAGAATGCTTATAACCAACTCCGCTACGAACGGTGGGTAAAAGAACGACGAAAGAAAGTGGACGAGCTTTCGAATGGCCGGATTGGCTATTTACATATTCAGGCGATGAACCCGCCGTCGCTCAGGAAGTTTGAAAAAGAGATACGCGAATTTCGCAATAAGGAAGCCCTCATTATTGATCAGCGTTGGAATGGCGGGGGCAACATCGAACAGGAACTGCTCGCGATCCTTGTGCAGCGCGAATACCAAATTTGGCAGCCGCGCGGAACGGAACCCTCCGGCCGACCGTTTGCAGGATTCTTTGGCCCGAAGGTTGTGCTTCAGAATTGGCGTTCTGCGTCGAATGCCGAGATGTTTCCCGCAGGCTTTCGAGCGTTGGGCCTTGGCAAAGTAATCGGCACGCCTACGATGGGAGCAGTGATCGGCACCGGCAGTTACAGTTTAGTTGATGGCTCTACAGTGCGGACGCCCGGAGTGGGTGTTTATCTGGCTGATCCGAAACGGACCAATATGGAAAACTACGGTGTGCAACCCGACATGATGGTAATCAACTCGCCTGAGGACAATATCGCGGGCCGCGATCGCCAGCTTGAGGCAGCAGTCGAAGAGCTATTGAAACAACTGCAGGGACCAAAAAGGAACCTTGCCGAGCAGGGCTTGAAGTGAGTGGCACAGACTTTAGTCTGTAGATTCTTGCTTTTTTTCTCGGAGTTTTAGCAGCGTCACCGATCCACGAAACTACACGAACCCAGTCACGCGAACCAACACGAAATAAATAGTTTGGATCGGGCGGGGTCAAGCAGAGAGGGCGGCTTTGGGCCGCCCTCTCTATTCTTGCAGAACATGGGGGTCTCAACCTTTCAAGTCGGCCCCAGCTGACCGCGAATTGACCCAGCCGCCTCTCTAGAACACGTAACGCAGCTGCAGCCGTCCGGAGCGCGCACCAGTTGCCCCAACCGACACGCCCGAATTCAAGTTCGGTTGATTGAAGAAGGAATTCGTTACGTCGCCGTCTGCTAACCCGCCAGTCTCCCAACGGAAGATCGGAGTATTGAATACGTTGAAGTAATCAAAACGTATCTCAAACCGATCCTGCTCCATCGGCGTGAATGGGACCTTGAACGAGCGCTGCAGGCTCATGTCGAAAGTGTTATAGCTGGGGGCTCGCAGGGTATTGCGCCCAGCAATTCCGGTACGGATAGCCGGATCAACTACATAGCGCACCGAGCTCAAACCCACCGAGTTACAATTCAAATTGAAGTAGCCGGTACCTGAAGGATCGCAACCGAGGTTTCCAGCTAATGAGTTGGCGAAACCAACTGACGTTGCCGGCGCTGTCGGATTCGAGATCGCCGGACGATCGTTAGTGCCGCTAAGGTCATTGTTCAGATCTATTCCGAAGACAAAAGGCGACTCAACGTTTCCTGACTGATATCGCCAGATGCCCGAAAGCAAGAATCCGCTGGTGAGTTCTTTTACGAACCCTGATTTGCCGAGACTGGGAATGTTCCAGAGGCCGGAAAAAGTAAACACGTGCGGGACATCGAAATCTGCTACACCGCGATCAGCTTTCCGGTTGGACGGATTCGACCCGACGCTATTACCTGCGGTGGTGGTAAACACCTCGCTATTGGTGTTATCAATCGTCTTTTGAAAGGTATAAGTAGCACGGTACAGGAAGCTATTCCTGAAACTGCGCTCCAATCGGGCCTGCAGACCATGGTAGATCGAATCACCGCCGTTTGTGCGAGCGATCACCGAGCCACGGCTTCCAAACACCCTGCGGTTCGCATTCGCGCTGCCGACGATCCCGGGGTTCAACTGTTCGTTAATGAACAGGTGCGTGCCCCGTGTGCCTACATAAGCTACATCCAGGATGTTACGTCCCGGTAGTTCGCGCTGGATCCCGAGATTCCATACATAAGTCTGCGGATTCTTGAGATCCTGCGGGATCGTGTTCTGTGTAGCTTGTGGATTCGCTACCAACGTTGACGGCAGTGCGTCGATATTGAAGTTGGAAATACCGCGACCGCCGACGGTTGCTCCGGTCAACGTAGTACCCAGGGCGTTGGGCGAAGTGGCCATGATGTTGCTAAGGATGTTGTTGAAGAACACGTCATAGTTGATTGCGAACCCGCCTCTTATCACGGTTTTCTCAGTGCCGACTAAACGGCCGAGCAGACCGGAATCTAAGCGCGGCGAATACGCAAAGCTTACTCGTGGTCCAAAGTTGTTATTGTCTGTCTTTTGTTCGACCCGAGTTTGTAGGGGAGCATCAAAGCCGGTAAACGCCGGGAACAGCGCATTGTTGGCAACCGCTCCGAAGTTTTCGTAACGCAAGCCTAAATTAAGGGTTAGATTTGGTCTTACTTTCCAACTGTCGTTGATGAAGTAAGCTTGTCTCGTTACGTTAGGATAGTCGAGACCTGCGCCAAAGACTTTGGCGGCTGCTCCCGCACCGACACCCGAAAATGCGTCGACGAAATTGCCAAAGGCGGGAAAGCCACCACCGCCGGCAAACGTCAACGTTCCTCGGGTGTTAATCGGGACAAATTGTTTCGCCCGTTGCGAGAGCATATCTGCCCCGATTCGCAACGTATGATTACCTACCGTGTGCGTCACAGTATCCTGAAACTGGAAGTTGTTGAAGATCCTGCCCTGCACGAAACTCTGCGATAGACCAACCGTAGAGATTGGCGTTCCAGAGAAAACGAATTGTGGCCCGCTATTCGCCAACGAGGTGTCTCGGGGTCCAAAAAGGATGTTGAACCTTCCGTAGCCAAAACGGAATTCATTCAACGTGAGCGGGGAAAATACGTACGTGTCGCTGATGTAGAAATTCTGGGTCAACGATGGCACGTCAATCTCAAATCCAGGGAACTGACTTCCGGTCACACCTGTTGAGGGATCGGGAAATTGATTTGCGAACAGCTGCTTCGTCGCCAGATAGCGAAACGAAGCGCTGTTCTTGGAAGAAGAGGTCCAGTCAACTCGTGTGAGATAGTCGTAAGTGTCAACTGGCTGAGCACTCTGGCGCGTCGCCGTTCCAAACTGAATGTCGGGTCGTCCGCCACCAAGCGGCACGTTAACAAAGCTCGCCGTACCGCGCAGGTCACCCACGATTCCCAGGTAGTGATCGAGGTTCGCGCTCGCGCCCGCGGGAAATAGTGCGCGCAACTGAGTAAAGCCTGCCGCCGTCGGCACTATGGCTCGGCCCGTCACGCCGCCGGCGCGCGCCAGATCGGCCTGAAACGTCCCGAAGAAGAACAACTTGTTCTTGAGAATTGGTCCGCCGAAGGAAAACCCAAAAGTGTTTTGGGTTGCTTGAGGAACTTTGGTTAGTCCACCCTGCGCTTTCTGATCTGGCGTCAGCGCGTCAAAGGCCGAGTTTTGGATGACATCGTAACCGGATCCGTGGAACTCATTCGTTCCACTGCGTGTGATGACATTTACGACTGCACCGCCGGCTCGTCCGTATTCTGCCGAATAGTCCCCACCGAGAACAGTTACTTGTGAATACGCATCACGCACCGTGGGTTGATAGACCTGACCGGTAATCGAATTGTCGTTGTTGTCCAATCCGTCTACGAGTTGGTTATTACCTCGTGGCCTTAGCCCATTTATCGAGAACTCAGTGCCCTGGACAAAACCAGCCGCGACACCGTTCGCGCCACCGACGTCTGCGACGCCCGGCAGGGTAAACACCAGGTTAACCGGGTTGAGACCTAACACCGGCAGGTCTCTGATCTCGCGTTCACCCAGCGTGTTGACCCGGGCGCCATCCGAACTCTGAATGGTTATATCCGGGGCCGCGCTGACAATTACTTCTTCAGTGGGGCTGCCGATTTCCAATCGAAGCGGAACTGTCACAGTCTGTGCGGCCTTAACTTCGACGCGGTCGACTTTGGCGGTTTTGAAGCCTTGTCCTCCGGCTTCGAGTGTGTAGGCACCGGGGTCAACGGCGTCGAGCCGAAAACTGCCGGACGTATCAGCTACCGTGTCACGAACGACCCCGGTTGCCAGGTTTGTGATCTTGATTGTTGCGCTGGGTATGCTGGCGCCGTTCTGATCTTCCACAGTCCCAACTACAAATCCTTTGCTGGTCTGTGCAGTCACAGGTCCGATCAATCCCAGCACCAGAACGATGAGAGTCGTTAGTTGAACCTTAAACTTCTTCATACAACGTGCTCCTTATACTTATTAAGCTGCTAAAGTTTCGTAAGTTTCGCGTTTCGGCCCGGAAAAGTTTTTGTATCGCCCGGTATGGCACGTCATGAGTTGTTCGCTTTCCATATTTTCGGAAGCACAGAACAGCAGACATGGACCAGGCGAGAAAGCGAATTGGCAAGAAATGTGCCGAGATTTAGTCGTAAGGAAGGCGGAGCCCTGGTCCGTTTGGTCACGCGCCTCTGCCACTTCATCCCACGGGGTATCTTGCTGATTTTGAATTTCTTTAGATTATTGTTGTGAGGGTTTGGATCGATTGCGATCAATCACGATTGGTGCGCAGTTGTTTTTCCATTCTTTCGGAACGCTCGCGCGAGGTTGAGGATCTGTTCATGAACCATCTCACCCTTGAGAGGAGTCTGTCGGAAAAAAGCTTCTCAGTGTTCTCTGTGCCTCAGTGGTGGTCTCTTTCATTAGCAATTTCAACACGGAGACACGGAGATCGCCGAGGTTGCACTGAGAAAATCCGATTTTTCCGACAGCCTTCCAGCGGGTGTGGAACCCGTCAAGACCTTTTCGCGCATTCTCTTCATAGATTTTGATATCGAAGTACCGACATTCAAAATACAAAGGCGCGCCCGAATTCCGAGCGCGCGAGACTTGAAAACTATTTGTTTTCAACTACAGACGATACGAGGCACCTAACAAAGCGGGTTGCCAATCTATTCGAGGCCAAATTTGGAGTGCGCTGGCCTGGCAGCGCTTTGGCCCAGGTACGCGACGATCTCCCGAGCGCGAAATCGCTTACAGCGCGCCTTTGTCCGGGGAGACCTTGAAAACTATTTGTTTTCAACTACAGACGATATACGAGGCACCTAACAAAGCGGGTTGCCAATCTATTCGAGGCCAAATTTGGAGTGGGCTGGCCTGGCAGCGCTTTGGCCCAGGTACGCGACGATCTCCCGAGCGCGAAATCGCTTACCTGGCACGACAGTCTGATTCGCAGTTTAGCGGTAAGGAGTCAGGCCAAAGCGGCGCCGTGCCGCCGCACTCCAAAGAGGCGCTCGCTTATTTCAAGGCGTCACTATGGTTCCCATTTGAACGACTTCGAAACCCGAACCCTTGATCGCTTTCAAGGTACTCAATTCGTCATCATTCCAGCGAGGATCTGGAGCGCCGCTGATGTACCAGTTGGAACCATTGTCGGCGAGAATCATTCCATACTTCTTCATGGCTCTCAGAATCACCTGCATGGGAGGCGAAAAGCCTGAGATATTAAATGAGGCTTTCAGGCGCACGCGCATTCCCATAGGTGGACGATTCACACTCGTATCGCTGCTCGCATAGTGTCTCGCCGGATATACGTAAGCGCGACGACTATACTGCGCCGTGAAACGGATCGCGTGGGTCACCTCTGCCTGTTCAAAAACTTCGTCATAGCGCACCAGCCCCGGAAATATCGGCAGGCCTGCAGCATCTGCGGAAGTCCAACCGGCTGGTCTTAGCGCATTCGAGTTCAAATCAAAAACAGCTCCGCAGTTGGCGTCCCAACTTGCACCGTTATTAACTGGAAACGCGTAGCCCAGTTCGTAGAGTCTCCAGTTGTCGCGATCGATAACTAGCACGTGGCGGTCGCCGCTGGAAGTTGGCCCACCCTCAATCGGAGCACTTGCCGGCACAGGGTACGGGCCGGGATCGCTTTCATCTCCATAAGCAGTGAAGTTGAGCGGGACTAAAGATTGATCTCCGGGGACGACAATGTAAGGAATGCCGTTCGGCGCGCCGTTGTACACGGTGCCGAAATCGGGATGCAACGCGACGTTCGCGCCAATGCTGGCAATCAGGTTGTCAGAATTAGGATCGACGGGCGCTGCCGAGATGTCCTGGTTCCATGGATTATCTGGTGGTAAGACTTGCTTCCCGTGCAGACTTGCGCCTGGTCCAAGATCAGGCACAGGTGCTGGAGCCGGTGGATCGTCCGGGGGACCGCCCCCGATGTGTCCCACGCCGATGCGCACCCGGTTGCTCGCGATTCCGTGTAGCGTGATACCGACCAATACATCACCGGTGTCGCCAAGATTGTCATTAAGTCGCACCACCACCGAACTCATCCAGGCGTATCCCGGTACAGCGCCGACATATTCGACCGAAAGTGGATAGTGCACGTGCGAAGCGTCTTCCGCATCGGCAGTCACCGCTGACGCCGTTTCACCGGGGTTCAAGGAGAGACTGGTGGCGAATAACATTACGCGCGTCCGAATGTCAGAACTGAACCGAACTGGTTCAGTGAGAAAGAAAGGCTCAGAACGAGAAGTCACGGAGTCTAGCGCAATGGCTCGGGTCGAGTTTGCTTGCGTAAGCAGAGTTAGGGATGCCTCAGCCCGGTTCTGCCGCGGTTCGGTTGCCATTCTGGCAGGGCTGGGAACTACAGCCAGCAAGAGCGCACAGAAGAGGACAAACGCCCCTACTACCAGGGACGTCCTGATATGTACGGACGATCGATTACGCAAACTGGACCTTGAGTTAGGCATAGATAACCTGTCCGCGAACTTTAGTAGTTTATTTTTGAGGAGCCGGGGCGAGAGGAGGGCAAGTGGCAAAACTACCGTAGTGCTCCCGAGCCACTGAAGTCAAGAGTATCTTGGTTATCTTGGTGCCGCAAAATTGGAGTTGAAATCTTGAGTTTCCAGGCTAGGGGTTAAGTTTGAAGTCTTTTGGCACAAATTCTATCGATCTTGCCTTGCCGTCAACCTTTGCGCGCACATCGCTTGCGGGAAGGTAACAAACAACCACGGGGTTCTCAGGTTTCCGCGGGCCACACGAGATCTCGCCACCGGCATCTGTGGTAAAGGCTACGATGTCAAGATCCTCAAATCCAGCAGCCTTGAGCCTTAGCATTCCACTGGCGGTTCGGATAACCAGAGTAACGACTTTCGCATCACACTCGACCCGAACCAGAGCTCCTTGAATTTGCTTCTCGCCTTCGGCCGGCTTTCTAAGGGCTTCACGCAAGTAGAACGAAGGATCCCTCTCTTCTACCGCCATGGGAGCGTCTGATTCCGTGGCAACGTTTCGTTCCCTGCCGACGGCAGCATTTGCCAATGGCTTTTCCTGGGCAGTTCGGTAACGCGCCAAATGCTCCTCAATAGAAGCAACCTGTCCGAGCAATACTCTTGCGCGCTGGGCTACCTCGTTGTCGCTGCTATTCTGGCTGAGCCGCTCCAGAATTTGTCGAGAAGTCTTGTAGTCTTCCTTGCGCAGATATACCTGGGCAAGCATTAAAAGCAAATCGTTCCTTCCCGGAGACGCGGTTAGGACACGCTTCAGTAAAGCAATCGATTCGTCAAGCTGGCTGCCGTCAACGAGATTGACGAAGGCCAGCAGACGGTAGGATTCGGGAAAGTCTGGCCGCAACTGGATCGCCTTCTGCAGCTCTTGACGCATTTTCGCGACAGTTGCAGTTGGGTATGAAGTCACCAACTGCGTATCACTCATGCCTTGACGACTGAGCGCGTAGGCGTAGTAGTAGTGGATTAGGTAGTTCTGGGAGTTCGCTGAGACTGCACGTTCCAGACTCTGGCGGGCTTCGTCGAGCTTCCCCTGGCGCACACGCAGCATTGCCAACGATGCGTTCGCCATTTCAAGTCCGGGATCAAGCGCCAATGCCTTTTGGAGGTAACTCTCGCTCTCGGCGCGATTGCTGTGCAAAAGCAAGTCGCCGAGATATGCTTGCGCCTCCGCGTCGCTGATGGGGGCCGTCTGCATTTCGGTATCAAAAGTGACTTTTTGCTTAAACTCGCCCGTCACGATCGGGTAGCGATCATGTCTGACGTACTCGCGCAGTTCCTTCTCCATCTTCTCGAAAGTCGATTGAAAAGTCTGCTGAAATGCTTCCTCCATCGGCACACCTGCGTCCATGAGTTTTATGAACGGACTTATCAGAGCGGCGCGCTGGCCATTGTTGCCCAGAATTAAGTAATGGAGCAGCGCCCAGGATTCTGCGTAGAAGACGCTCTGCTTATCGCGCTCGTTGTAGTAAGGGGATTTTTGATCGACCTGAAAGAGCGTTCTTAGCGGCAGTATTTTGTCTCGCAGCAGGTAAACATGACTGGCGATCGGTTTACCCAGTTCGACCTTTTGATCGCCACTTATACTGAAGGTGCTGTAGTACTCGGCCAAGCCTTCATTGAACCAGGTCGGCGCGTTACCCATTGTGTTGTTGACAAGCAGATGGGTGTACTCGTGAAAGATTACGTTATAAGGATTTTGCTCTCCCTTCACTTCCGTAGTGAGTGTGATGTAATTCACGTCAGGACCTGGTTGAAAGTAACCTGCAGTATTCGCGTTAGGCTTGAACGGCCGATATGAGCTGTCGCTTTTAAACACAACTACCGTTGTGGGCACAGTCGCACTGAAGTTCATTCCTTTGAAAAGCAGTGTGAAAACCTCGCGAAATTGCTCGAGTCTCGTTCCGACTTGCTTAATCTCCTTCTCACTGGCGTTTCCGATGAGGAAAAAGTTCCGCGAGCGGACGCTGGTCCAGGTGTCTTTCGCGGTTGCTTGTCCAGCTAAGTTCCACAGCAGAAGACACAACAACGTCGCGAACAATCGAAGACGTCTCACGATAAAGCTCCTTCAGTAACGCAAATATGGATAAAACCTACCGTCGGTAAATTGACGAATCACCGAGTCTAAAAGCGTACTCAAGATCAAGCCATTGCGAGACTTGCTTGCCGTCTTTCATCGCTGGCTTGAACTTGATTTTGCAAGCAACGCGAATGGCGTTCTCAGTTAAGCCATAAGGAAGTCTCCGCACTACTCGAATTCTTCCGATCTCGCCTCCGGAAGTGAGCACCGCTCGCAGGAGAACGTAGCCCTGGACGCCGGCCCGATTCGCCTCTCTCGTATAGGAAGGACGCGGCTTGTCGGTTACTACTGCGCGAACGTCAACCGTCTTCGACGTGAATATCGATTCATCCTCGCTAGCCTTGTCGATAATTCTCGCGAGGGTGCCATCGTCTGTGCACCGATACTCCTCGTTCTTTTCGGCTGTGACGGGACGGGGTTCGTCAGCGGGTTTGGTGGTCGCTGCTGGTTTGGTTTCTTCCGGCGGCGGGGTTGGCGGAGATATTGTCTTAGGAGCTTTGCGCCCGGACTGGGCGAGTATAGAACAACTGAAGAGCGTCACCGCAAGTAAGAGGAAGGCCTTCATGGTCCGACTCCAGGTGAAGAAAGCTGTCCGACCAGACGCTAGCAAAATTGAGCCATATGTAGCAAGTGGTACAAGTAAATGTTCAACGAATACAGACACAAGGGCACAGCCTATGACGCAAGAAACACGAAGAGGCGGGCAAACTGCCCGCCTCTAAAGAACTCGATCTGAATCACTGCTTATTCTTCCGGGCCCGTACAGCTTGGACCATGTAGAGCCGGAATCTTCTGACTGATTACGGGATACTTAGGCGCTTCATCGATATTGATCTGCGTCCAGTGGGCGTATTGCTCAGGCACGTTTGTGTCGGCGAAGATTGCTTCCACCGGACATTCCGGTACGCATGCATCGCAATCAATGCAGGTGTCGGCGTTGATGTAAAGGCGATCGGGCAGCTCATGAAATGCCTCGACCGGGCAAACAGCAGCGCAATCGGTATATTTACAATCAACACATAACTCAACAACTACGTAGGTCATTGGGGAAGTGTGCTCCTTTCGCTAACGTCAAATAGTTATTCAGTAACGAGCGGAATGTCAACAGAAAAAATTGACATCTTAAAACCTACCGGAACATATCACAGCCCGGCGTGTCTAACGGTAACAGCAGTCGATTACGTTTAAGGAAAGAGACCTTATGCTGAAATATCTACTTCACGCAACTATCACAGTCATTGCTTTCTGCGTCGGCGTCGCTTGCACCAATCTGGTCAACAGCTCGGCTGGCTTTCTTATCGATCAATACGAAACTGCCTACAACTTTGCGAGCGCTGCAGTTGTTTGGGAAGAGCCGAGACTTATTGCACCGGGTGTTCCTAACTGCGGCCGACTTGTGGTGACGGTTAACGTCGATGGGATGCTGTACCTCAATCAAAATCAAATGGGAACTTTGGACAATCCCGATAAGCTGTTGGACCGTGTCTGGTCGATCCTTCAGGTTCGCACAGAGCTGCATGTTTACAAAGCCGACATTGAGGCTACGTCGGATGTTCGGGAAGAAGACCGTATTGAAAAGACTGTCTACATTAGGGCCCCGCGTGCGATGAGGTTCGGAGAAGTTTCGGACCTTATTGATGCTCTAAAACAGGTGGGAGCCAATCCTATCGGTCTGATTCCCAATGATGACGAGCGAAGATGCAGTTTTGGTCTTATTCGTGATTGAAGTCGCTTGGAGTCGGGAGGAAAAGGCCTCTGCCGACTTCTCAGCTTGCACACTACATTAGTCCCGCTGAATTCTCGAAGCAACAGGATCGAGCCAATGAGAGACTAGGCCGGGTTCGATTCTTTTTTCTCGACCGAGCCCGGGCCATGTACCGTCTTGTTTACCTTGGCGGCGCCTTCATAAATCACATGTGAAGGCCCAGACACGGTCACGTCAAGTTGGTCGTTAGCGAAGACCTCGACTCTCGAAACTCCCTTCGAATCCACGACACCTTTGGCGGCCCGCAACTTGTGAGTATCAATTTTGCCGGCGCCGTTGGTGTCGATGTCTATCATGTTTGTCTCGCCTGAAACCGTTATCGAGGGTGCGCCATTCGCGTCGATCTCAAACTTGTCATTTTTCAGTCCTGAGATAGAGATTTTTCCCGCGCCCGAAACAGCCAATCCCTCCAGGTTTGGTACCGTGAGGCGCACGTTGATGGGATCGTTAACGGAATAGCTGCGAACGTTCTTAATGCGCAGTACGTTGTTCGAAACTTCGGTGGTTACAAGCGGCAAAATATTGTCATCGCCTTCAATCTCCAGACTGACTGGCTTTTGCGCGACAACCTCGATTTCGAAAGCGCCCTCCGTAGCAATCGAGGTAAACGCAGCTATGTCACGTTTTTGAGTCTGCCTTTTGCCTGAGCCAACTACTTCGTCGTGGATTCGATAGTGGCAGCCGGAGGCGATCGCCGTAACAATCGCAAGAGCAATCAAAAGATTCTTCAACTTTGTCACGCTAACTGTTGCTCCTCGCAGTCTGCTAAGGACATTACCGATTGAGCGGTTCTCTGCGCGAGTACTCCAGGGTACGCGTCGTATTTTCGGTAACGCTGGAAATCGGTTCGGGTAGAGTTCTTAACTGTGGCGGCGGCAGCTCATTGTGCGCTGCTGCCTGGGGTCCGGCAATGAGTATTTGTTTGGGTTCGCCGGTAAGTCGCGAAAGTTGTCGGACGAGAAGAATCTCGGTAATCGTCACAATCAGAAAAGTAAATAGCATGAAAAAGCCGATTAGCTCTGGCCTAAGGCCGGCGTGGGTCGCCAGGGTCAGAGCCCCACCCAACATAATGCCTAGTCCACCAATACCGATCAGAGTAATCGCGATTAGGAACGCGGTGATTGCTCCAGTATGTGATTCGCCGCGCTCCTTCAAACTGAAGCCACAGCGATTACAATAACTGAGTCCCGGTGCTATTCCGCTACCACAAGCTGAGCAGTACATATCTAGTCCTCGTTCTGATTCAATGTGACAAGCTTTGGTTCGTTGTTTACTCTATTTGACAAACACAGACTAATGTCTGTGCCACTGAGACAAACGGAGCGTGATTAGCTAAAGTTCCCGGGAAGTGTCCTCAGCGGCCCGCCGACTGTCCCAACCACGAATTGATCGCCGGACTAAACCAAAAGTAGAACGCCTGGCCGACTCCGATTACGAACCCGATTATCGCGCCAAAAATCTCAATTGTCTTGAGATGGTGAGAAGCGACCGATAACACGAGGGCTTCAAGTTTTTCGTTAGGGTAATCTGAAACCTTCTTGCGCACGAGACCGCCAACATCAAACTCCGCAATGGCCGAGGGTAACCGTTCGCGCGCCGCGGCACTAATACGGTCGACCAGCGCCGAGCTGGCGCGCTCTACTGAGTGTCTGGAAACGTGATCGCTGAGTTTTCCGATTGGCGCCACCAGCAAACGCTCAATCTGCGCACTCATTATCGCATTAATAGTGCGGGCCGTATCTTCCCGCGACAAAAGACCGATCAGGCTTCGGGTCAGAAACTGCTTCGCACTCACGATCGTTTCCGGATTGAAGTGCTGAAGCGCCACCCCCAAGGTCTGCGGACGGAGTTGAGTCAGCGTGTCGTTCATGTAACTTGAGACTGAGACCGCGAGGTCCGGGCTTCTTGCCAGATCCAGAACGCTGTTGGCAATCTGAGCCTTAATCATCTGAAGCTTTTCTGGTTCGATCTGCCCAATAATTTCATCCAGAGGCCGCGAGAGTACGTTGTCAATTGTCGAGTTTAAGAATGCTTCCGCTTCCTGAGCGAAAGCCGGTCCGCGCAAATACTCTTCTATGCGCCGCGGCAAATTTTTATTAACCAGGTCGTCGACTTCCCGATAAATACGCTCCCGAGAGATGAAAATCTTTTTGATTAACGAGAGCTGTTGGTAATACTCGTCCACCTCGAGCTTGATGAGAGCAGCAATCTGCTTGCGGGTGTTCTGGCTGGTGGCAATGTCAGCCAGGTGGTGAACAATCGGCGGTACTTGCTGATCGAGCCGTTCCTTGATGAACGCAATACTCTCAGGCGTGAACGTTTCAGCGAGGGTGGCCTTGCTGTGTGCCAGATCATCCAGGCGCCCGGAAACGAAGGTGCGAATCTTGCCCTCGAATTCTCCTTCGGCGACCAGTTGGTGAAATCGTTCTTCGACAAATCGTAGAATCCCCGCAAACGCTTCGTCGTTCAGTGTGTCGCCAATACGACGCTCTAGTAGGTCATCCACCTGTCGATCTACAAAGTGCTCAACAGCCTGGGCCGTCTCCTGGCCTTTCAGCATCTCGGCGATGTATTCGGCGAGCCGGTACTGCAAGTTCGAAATCGTATCGAGGATCGGGATTCGCGCCTGGCTCGGCAAGGCGTCGATAAAGGAGGGATAGACTGTGCCGAGAAGTTCCGCGGTGTATGCGTTTACGAAATCTTCGATCTTGCGTTGGAAGAAACTGGTTTCAAAGAGAGCATTGAAAACAGTCTCTTGAGAAACAAGCTCGTTGCCCACCGCATTGCCGATCGATTGCGCCAGTTTCTCGTGTTGGCGTGGAATCATCCCCTGGGGCCAAACGGTTATGCCGAACACTTTCACCGGTTTGTACGGATGGAAAAGCATCCAGATAGCCAGCCAGGCCGCGCCGAATCCGTGCAGAGTGGCTATGACAATCCAAGCGATTCCGATCAGAATTCTGACAGTAGTTGGATCGATTGCTCCACCTCTTCACGGACGAGTTTTGCGGGACAGGTTGGATGCTAAACGCAGGGAGGGAAACGCGTCAAACTATTGAAGTAAACTATCGCGGAACACCAACCACGTAAGGTCTCTTAATAGGGAATGATAGTAGTCGGCCAGACTAAGACATTAGCTAATCAATCACTCAAAGGTGGAACTTCCACTGGATAACCCGCATTGATCCAGGCACTGGTGCCGCCGGTCACATTGAGAACATCTAAGAAGCCTCGTTGCTGCAAAATGCCCGTGGCAGCACTCGAGCGATAACCGCCCGCGCAAATCACTGCGGTACGCTGTTGAGGATCTAAACCCAATGCAGGAATCTGCTCGTTTAGCTTAGAAAGTGGGGCAGCGATGGCTTGCGGGACGTGACCAGTTTCAAATTCAGCGGGACGGCGCACATCGATCACCTGCAAACCCAGTTGCTGACAGAAGAGGTCGTGCAACTCATCAACTGTGATTTGCGGCACAATGTCGATTTCGAAACCAGCCTCGAGCCAACCCGGAATTCCGCCGCTCAAATAACCTTTAACACTTTCAATGCCGACGCGAGCCAGGCGCATGACCGCCTCACCAACTTCCTCTTCAGTATCGGCCACGATCAGAACTGAAGAGCCTGGGCCAATTAAGGTCCCGGCCCAAGCTGCAAACTGACCGCCTAGGCCAATATTTATTGACCCCGGAAGGTGCCCTGAACCGAACTTCTCTGCGGGCCGAACGTCGAGAACTACATTGTCTCCCGCGCGCACTCTGTTGACCTCTTGCGGTGTCAGCGCTTTTGCCGCTGGCAGTGTGTTCAAATCCGGCGCGCCGGTGCGATTAATCTCGGCGTCCCTCGGGAAATACGCAGGTGCTTCCGGAAGGTCCGCCGTCATCATATGAACGAACTCATCCTTCGACATTGGCTGGAGAGCGTAGTTAAGTTTTCTCTGCAGTCCAATGGTTGACGAGGTTTCCTTGGACATACTGCGTCCGCACATCGAACCGGCCCCATGAGCCGGATAAACCTCCACCTTGTCGGGAAGTAATAAGAGTTTTTCATGCAGTGAGTCGTACATCATTCCAGCCATCATCTCCGGAGTGTAGCCTTTTCCGCCGGCGAGATCCGGACGACCGATGTCGCCCACAAAAAGCGTATCGCCCGTGAGAATCTTTTGCGGCTGCAAGGAAACTTCAGTGTCGATTACGAGAATGCAGATGCTTTCCGGGGTGTGACCGGGCGTTTCGATAAAGCGGAGCCTGACGCGTCCAATTTCCAACTCGTCGCCGTCTCTGACAGGACGGTGAGGAAACGATACGCCGGCCTTCTGTCCAAAAATGATCTCAGCTCCTGTGCGCGAGGCTAACTCGCGATGGCCGCTGACAAAGTCCGCATGAAGATGTGTTTCGATGACACACTTGATGGTCAGTGAGTTTGCTTCAGCTTCTCTTAAGTACTGGTCAACGTCCCGTTGTGGGTCGACCACGACCGCTTGACCTTCTGATCCGATCAGGTAGGACGCATGTGCCAGGCAGTTCAGGTAGAATTGTTTAAAGTACATAAAGACCTCTTAGATATCGCTCGTCCGCCGAGGCAAACCCCCATCGGCTGGTAGTATCACTATAAGAACAGTCTGTGTGAAGCTCAGAGCCAGCTCTCATTCTCACCGTGGCTTTAGCCCGGTGAATTAAAGGCACGTTTGGCTCCGAACCGTTTCAACGGTTTTCTCTTTTCGTGGAGGTGTCGAGTCAGGTGGTGTGCTTCATAACGCGAAGTCCTTCCGGCGAAAAAACCGTTAAAACGGTTCGGTAACTTCGACGGCCTCATGCACCGGGCTAAAGCCACGGTGAGAATGAGAAGTGGTACCTGGCAGTTACGACACCGACCCATTTGCGTTCTCCACATCAGTCAGCGCCGACAAGCTCTTTGCTTCTCTCAGGTAATCTATAAAACTCCGGCGCGGGTTTCAACGGCCGCAGCATCCAGTAAGGGCGGCGCGTTCCGTCAGGAGAATACTTGTCAGCGGGCCGAGTCATCTCCAGCCACTTCTTATAAACATCTCGAGACTTTTGCGTGTCGACCGAGATGTCGCCGTAATTGTCCTCGGGCTGCGCTTTCTTCACTCGTACAACCTGGTGCCAGCAATGCATTCCGGAAATTGGATCAGGGTGCACTGGAAAAGTCAGGTTCTGATGCACGCCCACGTCGCTCCACCAGATGCGCAACGTGTCTGGGTCACTCGACTGATAAGGCGCTACCCCTTGTTCACGTTTTATTCCCCACTCGCTGCCCTGATGGTCCAGCTTTACGGTCGCCATTAATTGACGCTGTCCCTGCTCCCGGAGCTTCCACCGCCCCATATGATGGCTGCAAGCGACAATCCCCGGACGAATTCCTTCAGTCACCCACGCGCGCACCACGTAATATCCAATCTCTGTTTCCACCCGCACTAGGTCGCCGGTTTTTATTTCGAGTTGTGCTGCATGGTCCGGATGAATCCACAATGGATTCGTGTGCGCGATTTCATCCAGCCACTTCGCATTCGCACTGCGAGTGTGAATCTGGACCGGCAAGCGAAACGTGGAAATCAACACCGTCTGATCGTCTTCCAGGTTATCTGGGTGTACGTGACTCTTGATGTAGGTTGGGATCGCATACTCAGGCCAGCCCCAGTCGGAGAGGGTTTGCGAATAGAATTCCAGTCGACCGCTCGGTGTTGGAAAACCGCGCTTGAGTTCCCCGTCGACCACAACTCCGGCGAAACGACGCCCTTCAGGATCCGGCGCCATAGTCGGGAGGGGCACAGTATTGGCAGACGCAGGTCTTGCAGTTTTTGTGTAAACGCGTCCGAAACGATCCTGACGCGCATCTTCAAGTTCCTCAGTCGGAACTGATTGCTCATACAGGGCGCCGACCTTTCGACGGACTTCAAAAGCTCCGTAGCGCCTCATGAAATCCAGAGGACTTAACTTCTCCTTTGCGGCAGCTTCCGGTAAACCGGGAACCGAGTTGTCGAAAATCCACTCGTAGTATTCATCAACACTCAGACGGCTGCCGGGATTGTTCTTCGATTCAGCGAAGGGGCGTATACCGAGGCTGGCGTCAGGATCGATTCGCCATGTAAGCTCCAGCCAGAACTCATTTTCTTCCCAGACTTCACCGGGGTTGACCTCGCGTGTGTCGTCGATCTTTTCTCCATCACGTTGGCGTGCTGCTTTCAGCACCGGTTGGCGAAAGCCGAGCCACTGTGAATCGTGCGTTTCATAGGAATGAATGTCGTGACGTTCTGAGCCATGGCCCATGGGCAAAACGTAATCGGCAAAATACGCGGTCTCGTTCCAGGTAGGAGTGAGCGCTATGTAGCATCCGACCAGGCTTTGATCGATCAGCATTTCAATCCAGGAAAAGCCATCGGGATTGGTCCAGACCGGGTTGTATACGCGAGTGAAATAAACGTCGAGGCGAGCCCGTCCGTCTCTCAGCAGATGCGGCAGCAGAAACGACATCTCGTGCATTGAAAGCGGGTATTCGCGCGGCCAGGTTGTCTCGTTCCACATTCGCGGATGTGGTGGCGTATAGATCGGCTTTGGCACAAACTTGTTCCAGGCATTAGGAAATACGCCGCCTTCAGTCGCAATCGCGCCCAACAACGCATTCAGCATGAAGAGACAACGAGCGACTGACCACCCGCCGCTAATTCCCGAGGACGCGCTACGCCAATTGTGACTGGAAAAACGGCTTCCCGCTGTGGCTACGGTCCTGGCAATCTCTTCGAGGACGCGCGCCTCGACACCTGATTCTTTCGCGGCAAACTCAAACGTGTATTCGCTGTAGTTCTCGCGCAATATGCGTTCGAAATTTGCAAAGCTTGTTTCCAGTTGCGGGAACTCAACACTGAGGTATTCTTCCCAGTTCCACCAGCGGCGCACGAACTCGCGGTTGTAGAGATTGTTTTGCAGCAGATAGTTGACGATCGAAAGCAGGATCGCCGCCTCTGAACCGGGATAGGGCGCGATCCAGTGATCGGCATGCGTGGCGGTGTGCGAAAGCCGCGTGTCAAAGACGATCAGCTTTGCGCCGTTGGCTTTGCCATCGATAACGCGCTGCGCGTGTGGATTGAAATAATGACCCGACTCGAGATGAGCACTGATTAGCAGAATCACTTTCGCGTTTGCGTGGTCCGGACTTGGCCGATCCAGTCCCATCCAGAGCTGATAACCTTCGCGGCTGGCGGACGAGCAGATGTTTGTATGTGAGTTGTGCCCGTCAACACCCCAGGCGGCGAGGATGCGCTCGGTAAAGCCGTCTTCACCGGGCCGGCCGACGTGATACATGATCTCGTCGCGACGCCCCTCAATGATTGCTTTGCGAATGCGACCTGCAATGTCATCGAGCGCGTCATCCCAACTTACCCGTTCCCATTGGCCTTCACCGCGTTTGCCCGTGCGCTTAAGAGGATAAAGAATGCGATCCGGATCGGTGATCTGATTCAGAGTCGCCGGTCCCTTGGCGCAATTGCGTCCGCGAGAACCCGGATGCTCTGGATTACCTTCAAACTTCTGTACCTCGCCGGTGGCTTTGTCGATATAGGCCAGCAGACCGCAAGCCGATTCGCAGTTGAAGCAGGTGGTCGGAACGAGTGAGTAATGACGCTCTTTGCGCCTGGGCCACGCTTGGGAATCGAGTTCGGTCCAATCATCCCAACGTTCTTTGGGCGGATAGGCGGCGAGATGAGTGCGGCTTGGACCCGGATAAAAGGTTTCGCCGCGAGCTTCGGTCTCCTCGCGTGCAGAATTAACTCTGTCGGCTGGTTTATCGACACTCATTGCTGCTTTATCAGTCTGTCGGCATTGCCATCAACCTCTATCGAGGTAATGAGGTCATCGAAAAGTTTCAGGCTTGGCTGAAACTTATCAGGTGGAAGTTTCTCGAGCTTATTACTAATCGTGCGCACATAGGCTCGGTACTCTCTCATAAACCGAGCGTGGTCAGGGCACTGATAGCAGGAAGACTCTTTTACCGAACCTCCATAATTTGCCGTGTCTCGGTCATACGCGAGAAACGGTGCAGCAACAGGAAACTCTGCAGTGACATAGTACCGCCCATCGTTTGTGAGACCTTGAAACTCATATGACAGGCTCTGGTTGTTTACCGGCATTTCGTCCTGTTGGCCCTGCGTTAGAAATACCATACCTGAACCTTGCTTGAACCGAAGGAACGCAGTATGGGCACGGAAGGCGAGATAGCCGTCTGGCAGCGGTAATAACGGAACTTCACCTTTGAACGCCAGATCTCGAGTACTGAGAATGCGCTGCAACCTTACAATGGTCGCCGATACCTCGCGTGCCGCTTTGGGATCTGGCGCAAAGGCCTGTTTGTATTCTCGAACCGGATAGACGTGAATCTCTGAACCGATAAAGGAGGTAGGCTTAGGCGGATAGGTACCAACAAGTTCGAAAGCAACATGAGTGGGATAGATAGTATCGCCCGGACCGGAATTTTCGGCTGAGGCAACCTGTGCTTCCACGATCTTAGCGGTGACTTCTGAGGCGAGAGACTTGTCATAATTGAAGCGCACGCCGCGATAGTCGACCTTCGCTTCTTGAAAGACTTGAGTTTTTGCCTGAGGAGTGTTCGACTCTGCCCAAACGTATATTAGGACGGGAGTTGAAGGGACTGCGAGGAGAATTAAGACTAAGGACAGAGCTGTCGTGAGGACAACAACTTCAGCAATGGATCTCAAAGTAATTCCTCCTGTTTTACGGCCGATTCAGAGCGCTAGCTTAAAATATCACTGAGGGACACCGCCCAACCAGGTAACGCCGGTTCAGCATCGGCAATGTCTTCACTGCCATGAACTGTCGGATTTTCCCGATCATCAGCTCGAAATACTCGGACTAACTTCTCTCGCAACACGTCGACATCCCAAACAACCAACGTTCCGGCCGCAAAATAGTCCGCGCGCTTTTGGGCCATGCGTGCTTCCGCTGCTGGCCCGTAGTCGTCCGCGCTGCGAACTTCGACTGCGAAGATGGGTGCTCCTTCCAGAAAAAGCCCGCCACGCAGTTCGCCCTTAAAGAAAGCGGCGTCAGGGCTGAAGGAGCGACGGTTCGGAAGATTTACGATGAATCCAACGTTGTCAGGAAAAGCGTAGCCTCCTCCGACACGACGTTCGTATTCATGTAAGCTGACATAGATGTTTCCGGCGGTGCGGCCGGGTACTCCTCCGGCGGGGGACATGAGCACAAGTTCTCCATTCACGATTTCGGCTTTGCCGTTTTCAGGGACGCGGTAGAGGTCCTCGATGGTGGCTTCAGTTTTCGTGCTCATGATCATTCATTTCTGTTGGCTTCCGTGAGGTTGTTTTACTGCTCGCACCATATTCTAGTCTCAGGGTCGCCGGGGAACCAACGCAAACTAACAGTTCGCGTTACAGTTCACGCCAGTGGCACAGATTGGCCCGCCTGCACGTAAGCATTTTCGTAAAGCATCAATCCAATCAAAGCTAAAGGTGCGCCGCCAACGCCGAGCGAAGTGCTCACGTAGCCAAACAGTGCTAGCCACGCGAGTGCTGCGCCTGAACTCGACAACGAAAGCCCCATCCAGAAATCGCTTTTGTAGCGGCCATGCACCATCTCCCAGATTGCCAAACGAGCGTGAGCGGTCGCATGAGTGAGCGAGACTTCTCCCGAGATCATTAAGACGTGGACCAGGCTGGCCGCCGCAAAGATCCACAACAAGGCCACAACGGTTGCTGGCGTTATGTCAATTATTCCGCCGGACGTTCGCGTTCCTTGAAACCAAACAGCGACCAGTATGAGAACGGCTGCCCCGAGCAGCGTTGCCTGGGCCAACAAGTGCGGCGGCAATAAGGGGTTTTGCCACATGTCGCGTGCCTTCGCCTGGGCGAACAGGTAGGCGGTGTAGACAGCGGTCATTATTGACAGTGGTATTCCCGGAATTATTAGCCATCGCTGGAACGATCTCGAGCCCATCAAACTGCCGACGAAATGAAGTGCTAAGATCAGGGAGTAAGCCGCGATAATGAATGCGCCTTTGACCAGCCAGCTTTTCCATTGGGGCCGGCTAAAGATGAAATAGAACCTCTCGGGGTGCTCGAGATCCCAAATCAATAGGCCACCAGTGATTCCTAGAAATACCCCCGAAAGAATTGGAGTCACCCACAGCCAGATTGGCCCATCGTTGCGAAGGAAACCAAACAAGACCAGCATGGAAGCGACGACATAAATGCCCGCCGCCAGACCTTTGGTCCAGGTGTAGAGACTGACTCTCCAGTCCCAAGGTATTGAATGCGCGACGTCATAGGACAACAACGCGGCCGCCGAGCTGTTATTGAAAGTAGAATTGCCGGAAACCACATGGAGCGGACTTTCCTGCTGCTCGCTCCACATGAAAAGTCCCCCTTCGGGTCTGCGCGCCGCGAGCGGATCGAGCGTCGCCTGATGCGCGCCTTTGTAGAAAAGCTTTGGTAGCGTCTCTTTCTCCGGCCGCCGCACAGCCACAGGCTCGCGATTGATGATCTGCGTTACGTAGGCGTCCGCGTCGTTCATGTCGCCGATAAGAATCGCTTGCGTGGGGCACACGACCACACACGCTGGTTCGAGTCCTATATCGATGCGATGCGCGCAGAAGTTACATTTTTCAGCTGAATGATCTTCGGGATTGATAAAGATAGCGTCGTAAGGGCAGGCGGCCATACACGCTTTACACCCAATGCAGATCGATTTGTCAAAATCGACGATGCCATCAGGGCGATTAAACATCGCTGTGGTTGGGCAGGCGGTTACACAAGGAGCGTGCGCACACTGGTTGCAGCGTGTCACCTGGTGCGCCCGCCGCACTTGCGGAAAAACCCCCACGTCAACATGCTTAACGTAGGTTCGCGTCACCGAAAGTGGCACCACATTCTCGGACTTACACGCAGTTGTACAAGCGTGACAACCAATGCATCGAGTGTGGTCGATTACTTTCGCCCACTTTATGGGTTGAGCTTCTTCTGGCATTAAGGATTTCAACGGATTGCTTTTTTGCGAGGGCAAACTATATCACCTTGACCGTAAAAGGGAACGAGAAAGACATACTGAGATTTCAAAATCAAGCCACTGGCTTGATACACTTATCACTCACCATTTCACAACGGCTCCCTAACGACAAACACAATGCAGAAGCTGATCATTACCAACGTGCGCGACCAGGGCCGGGGCAGCCGCTCATTGGATTTGATGCCCGAACACGCCACAAATAGTCACGGCATCTCGTTTACTCCGGGCCAGGTGGCAGTGTTGCGCGTCGACGGTGAGGACCCGGCGTACTTTGCGTTGGCTGGTGCGCCCGAAGATTCGGAGCTCGAAGTTCTCGTGAAACCCAAAATGGGCGCCAGCACCCGTCTCTTCGACATGCAGGCCGGTGACACCGTGGAGTTGTTGGAAGTTGTCGGACACGGATTTGAACTGGATCTACAAGTGGGCAGGGATCTTGTCTTCGTCGCCATGGGAATAGGTGTGGCTCCGCTGCGTTCGGCGTTGCGACACGTCCTGACTCGCAGAAAGGATTTTGGGAAGTTAGTTGTGCTATACGGGGCGCGTACCCCAGACGATTTTTGCTATCAGGACGAAATCGAGAGCTGGGAAGATGCTGGCGTGGAGCTAAGGCAAGTGATCTCACGTCCAGACGGTCACGACTGGTCCGGCCCGACTGGTTACGTGCAATCGTTACTGGACCACGTGTTGCCTGATCTTCCTTCACCGGTTGCGCTCATCTGCGGCTCGCTGGAGATGCTGCAGCAGACCCGGGAACGCCTTGAACAGATGGGGTTTGGGAAAGACGAGATTCTGACGAATTATTGACCCTTGGACTACGCCTACTTTGTTTTCTTCGCTCGTTGATCTACACCGTTCTGATGCAACACCAGATGGGTCACCTGACCCTTGTCGTCTTTAGCGAACGTGATCTGCGCGTCCACTACTTTCAAAAAAAAGACAGTTTCAGTCTCGGCAAAGATTTCAAACCGGCCCTGGCCGCTCACCGCCGAAAAGTAACGTTCTCCCTCCCGGCTAATCGTGAATACGAAGCCCGGCGCCAGTTGATATTCGCCGACGTACGCGTCGAATACTTTTGGATCAAGCTTGATCTCTTTGCGTTCTTTCGGTGTTTCGATTTTGGCCAACGGATACTGACTCTCCAGTATGTGGCGCCCAATGTCGTCGATGTCATTGGCTGAGTTCGACAGTACCACCACGCCTTTGCGCTTCTTCTGGTCAAAACCGATGAACGAATGATATCCGCCGGTGCCGCCGTTGTGCCACACAATCTCAGTGTTGAATTTCTTCAGGATGTGCCAGCCCAGACCAATTTCCAGATCAGGTATGCCGGTGTCGTGTTGAGTTTGATGGGTCTTCTGCATCGCTACGAGCAACGGAGATTTGCTCGTCCCCAGATTTGCGGCAAGGAACTTCAACATGTCGTTCGCAGTTGAGCGTAGCGCCCCGGCGCCCGCCAACGTCGGCAGATCCCAGTTTGATACCGGCTTGAGCGAAGCACTATGGCCGGTCGCCAGGCGCACCTGCATTTCAGGCGTGAGCTTGATGCGGGTGCTGTCCATCTTGAGCGGCTGGCAGATACGCGTTCGCACGAGCGTCTCGTAGTCAGTTCCGGCGCGCAACGAGAGGATATGCCCGAGCAGTCCAACGCCAAGATTTGAATACTCGTACTTTGCCCCGATGTCGCGCGTCAACGTGTAACCCGACAGAAACTCGTACATCTGCTCAACCGAGTAATCGGCGTAAGGGTTCTGATTGTCCTTTGGCGTCAAATTCGAAGGCATGCGTGGCAGGCCTGAAGTTTGATCCGAAAGTTGCCGCAGCGTAATCTCCATGCCGTCACGGGTGGGCGTCTTCACTGACTTGGGCAGATATTTTGAAATCGGATCATCCAGGCTGACTTCACCACGTTCCACCATATCAGCGAGCAGAATCGCGGTGAACACTTTGGTGGCTGACCCGATCTCAAATACCGAATCGCCGTTGAGAGCTTGAGTGCTCTGCTGACCTGGCTTTCCATAACTGATGATCCTCGCCCCGTTCTCATCAATGACACCAACAACGATTCCGACACTCTTCTTCACGCGATCAATTCGATCCTGAAGAATGCTCTTGATCTCTTCATCAGCAGTCGCGGACTGCGCAAGAGCTAAGCGAACGGGAAGCAGTACGACAGAGACGAGCAGCGATAAGACTCCAACTCGGCTGATTATTCTCTTCATTCGTTTCTCCTTAGCGGTCTAGCAATTCGCGGCCAGGACTTGTCTCGGCGCAATGGCGAACACAGGTCGAGCGCAGAGAACTCCGCGGCCAACGGCCCTCACGTAGTTGTGGCTCGTTTGGCCATTTCATCACATTGAAGAAGAATGACACGAGGTAACGATCAAATCTAGTTGGGCAGACGCGAGGTAGGAGCGAGTCCGATCGTAAGCAACGTCATCGACAAGCTAAAGCTTGTCGGACATAAGCGCTTCGCGAATGAGCGGATACTCTTACTGCTTCACTACTGGCAGCAGAATTCGCGAAGGGTTCGCGGCACTGTGATAGACGCGTTCGGTAGCTCTTTGAAAATCATTATCTGTCGCCAGTTTGTAGTTAGGCAAAAACTTTTGCGGATTTCGCGCGACCAGCGGAAACCAGGTGCTCTGTACCTGGACCATAATGCGATGGCCCTTCTTGAACGTGTGCACTATGCCCGGCATTTCGTATGAAATCTTCGTGGGTGTGTTTGGCTTCAGTGCCACAGGCTTTTCAAAGCTCTCGCGGAAGCGCGCCGGAAAGGGTTCACCACGCAAAAGCATTTGGTAGCCGCCCGGTTGAAATACACAAGCAGCCGAATTGTCAGGCGGTTTCGCGCCTTCAGGATATTTATAGTCGTCCGGAAAAACATCGATCAGTTTGACGACGAAATCCGAATCGGTGCCGCTGGAAGAAATGAAAATCTCGGGTTTAATGTTCCCGGCGACGCGGATGTCTTGCGTCAAAGGCTCCGTTTGATAAACAAGAACGTCCGGCCGTCCCGCGACGAACCGTTGATCCTCGGTCATGAAGTCGCGCGGGTAATTGAGTGTAATCTTTTGTGTGTAGGGAACAGGGTTCATCGGATCACTGACGTATTCGTCATAGGTCTGTGAGCTAGCGCCAGATTCGGAAAACGAGAGTTTACCTTCGGCGGTTAGATAAAGTGGAGTTTCACTAGAAAACTTTGGCGACCAATCGTCAAACTCGTGCCATTCATTCGCACCCGTATCGAACGAATTGACTTCTTTGATCTGCGATACATCTCCCTTGTCCTTCAAAAAGTGGTTGAAGAACGGTAATTCAATGTGTTCGCGGTAGAATAGAGAGGTCTTCGCTCCAAAGTAAGCCGTTCCCAGCCAGTCGCCTTCCGATCGCTCCCAACCCCCGTGGAACCACGGACCCATCACCAGTACGTTGTAAATCCCGGGGTTCTGACGTTCGATGTGTTGATAAGTATTGAGCGCACCGAACAGGTCTTCATTGTCGTACCAGCCGCCTACAGTCATGACCGCCGCTTTAATGTTTTTCAAGTTCGGCAGGATATTGTGCTCTTTCCAAAACTGATCGTAGTTTGGATGAGCCATCATCTGGTCCCAAAACTTAATATGCACACCCAGTTGCTTCTCGTAAAGGTCGCCGGCATTCTTCAGACCACCCAGTTCCAAATAGAACTTGTAGCCATCCTGGGTGCCAAACTTGAATGGCTTGAGATAGTCGTTATTTGAGATTGGCTTCGGACGTGGCTGTCCAAAAGTGGCAAAAAAGGAAAAATTCTGAGCAAGAAACAGAGCGCCGTTATGGTGATCGTCGTCGCCGTGGAACCAGTCTGAGACCGGAGCTTGCGGCGAGATCGCTTTTACCGCAGGGTGACTATCGATTCCAGCCATCGAGGTGTAAAAACCTGGATATGAGATACCATAAACTCCGACACGGCCGTTGCTGTTAATGTTTCCGAGCAGCCAATCGACTGTGTCGTAAGTATCGGTGGTTTCATCTGTCTGTTTTCCGCTTTTCCCCGGAATGTAAGGACGGACGTCTTCAAACTCGCCTTCGCTCAGGTAGCGGCCGCGGACGTCCTGATAGACGAAGACGTACCCTTCACGCGGGAAGAGTTCATTCGGGCCTATCGACGTCTTGAATTTATCTGGTCCATAAGGCGCGACGCTGTAGCACGTACGACTGAGTAAGATAGGATATTTTTGCGACGTATCTTTTGGTTCGTAGATAGAAGTAAAGAGTTTTATCCCATCGCGCATCGGGATCATCACTTCGCGCTTGGCGTAATTATCCTTTATATAATCGGCGACTGCCTGTTGTTGCGGAGTGAGTGGTGCTTGCCCCTGTTGTGAGGAAATGAAGGGACATAATACGAATAACAGAATTACGGCTAGCAGAAGTAAAGAGCGACTCGATTTCATAAAGTTCTCCAGTTGTGCCTCTAGAGTTGCAAACGGATTCTTGAGATCCGACGTATCGATTCCTATGATTCCGAGTTCATTGTGGCGAGTAAACCATGGTGTTTTAGTGGTCCAATTATGAAGATTAACAAAAGTCTCTGATGAATCGTGATTGCCAGGAACTGATAACTTGAAGTGCTGAGGCCAATCGTTCCAATCTGCTGGCAGTGGTTTCTGACAGTCACCGGTCAACGCTACGATGTCACACACGACCGCACGCACTAGATTGCCTATCCGATTCATGGTTTCGCCCTGGGCATGCAGGTCAGATATGTGAAGGATAGAAGTCATACAGCATTAACCGCAACCCGCTGATTATCCACAGAATGACCTGACTAGCGAAGCGCATGCGTGAGAAGGTATTGACACTCGCCAACACGTGTCATTTTTACTCAGTTGAAGCTGACATCCAGTCGCTCGTAACGGGTAGGTCTCGCTCACAGTCACACCTGCCGCGCCGGGATGAGCTTATCAGTACCACCGTGCGGATAGCGCGCGGGTGAAAAGTCAGAAATCCCACCCACGGCAGTTACGGCAGTGGGTGGATTTTTCAGATCCAGCCTACAGAGGTGGGGGTCCTGAATTTAAGAATCCCACCAACGGCAGTTGGTGGATGGTTTCAGATCCAACCTGTTCGTCCACCTAGGAAGGGCCCATGAAACTGAACTCGCCCTTTGACTGCAATTGGCCGCTTTGTTCGGAGGCCGGATCTGAACAATCCACCAACTGCCGTTGGTGTCGCGCCATGGAAAGCCCGTGACGAGGGGAGGCGCAAGCAGGAAACTCGTCAGCGTTACCCAGTGGGTGAGGTTAGCACCGAACCCACCTGAGCAAAGCCTAGCCAGCAGCGCAGAAGCGAACCCGCGTGCATCATCAGCAATGGTGGGTGCGAGGCCGGGTGTAGTGAGGAAGCAGGCCGTGTGACTGAGCCCCGAAATGCAGAATGTTGTGGTCCATGAGGATAACCATCAGCGGAAAGATGGGAAAGCCGACCCAGTCACCAATGAGGGAAGGCAGCAGCTTGCGGCGCGCGAGGGCGAGTGCCGGAAGCACCACCGGGGTCCGCGAGCAGGGCATGCACCAAGGGGTAACACGGGAACTTGGGAGAGCCAGTTGTCTCCTTGCGCATAAACCGGAAACAAGGTCAGCCGGACAACAAAGACCTGGCGCTGGGTGGAGGCTACCTCGCCGCACAGCGAGCCGAGAGAGACGGGACGCACAAACCAGGAGGGAGTAAGCAAGGTATCGCCCCGCGAAGTGACGAACGGAGCGGGCGAGAAGGGCAAATTGGCAGTCTTAGCGGAGCATAGTACCGAAAGTCTGAAGCAGTTGGGCAGACTGAGAAGGTGGGGAACCGAGGCCCAAGGGACCCACTGAAGGGAAGGCGAAGCCGGGCAGAACAACAACTGGAGGGCAAGATGGGCGAGACCTTGAGCTCACAACCTGTGTCAACGCGACTTCAGCTGATAGCGGAGCAGGCGAAGGCACGACCAGAGCTGGTGTTCACCACATTGGCCCACCTAATCGATGTAGAGCTACTGCGGGAAGCCTACCAACGGACGCGGAAAGATAGCAGTCCGGGAGTAGACGGAGTGACCGCCAAGCAGTATGGCGAGAATCTGGAAGCGAACCTCAGCAGTCTGCACGAGCGGATGCGCAGCCACACGTATTACGCGCCGCCGATCAAGCGCACCTACCTCGAGAAAGAGGACGGGAGCAAAAGACCGATAGGGATGCCGGTGTTTGAGAGCAAGGTAGCAGAGCGAGCAGTGGCCATGGTGCTATCAGCAGTCTATGAACAAGACTTCTATGACTGCTCAGACGGCTTCCGACCTGGCCGCAGTCCGCATCACGCGCTCACGAAGTTAAGGAATCACTGTGCGTGGGGGAACATCAACTGGATCGTGGATGGAGATGTAACTGGATGCTTCGACAACATTCCAAAAGGCCCGCTGCTCGCGGTAATCCGGCAGCGGGTCAACGATGGCGGAATATTGCGGCTAATAGGGAAATGGCTGAATGCGGGAGTACTGGACGGGGAGGAGCTTTTCTACCCCGAGAAAGGAACCCCGCAAGGATCAGTGATCAGTCCGCTGTTAGCGAATATCTACCTCCATGAGGTGTTGGACAAGTGGTTCGAACAGGACGTAAAGCCGCGCATGAAGGGGCAGTGCTTTCTGCTCCGGTTCGCAGATGACTTTGTAATTGGCTGCGAACTGGAAAGTGATGCACAGCGCCTGATGGCGGTGCTGCCCAAGCGGTTCGGGCGTTACGGCCTGACGATCCACCCGACGAAGACGAAGCTCATTAAGTTCGGTAGGCCAAAGTTAAACGATGATGGCAAGGGTAACGGCACGTTCGACTTTCTGGGCTTTACCCACTACTGGACACGTGGGCGTAAGGGAACCTGGGTAGTGAAACGGAAGACGGCGGCAAAGCGACTGCGGCGCGCCGGAAAACGAATCTGGCAGTGGTGTCGAGCACATCGACACGACCCGATGCGCGAGCAACAAAAGATCCTAAGCTCAAAGCTGCGGGGCCACTATCAGTACTACGGTATCCGGAGCAACCACGCCAGTCTGCATGTGTACTATGAGCAAGTGCAGCGGGCGTGGCGTAGCTGGCTGGACCGTCGCGGCGGCAAGAAGCGCATGACCATCGCGCGCTTCACGAAGCTGCTTACCATCTTTCCGTTGCCACCGCCCCGGATCGTCCACCAAATCTAAACCGTCTGCAGGGCAGCTAACGTTCTGCGCTGGTGCGTGTGCCGACGCACTGGTGAACTGACGAACCGGATGCGCGAATTGCGCACGTCCGGATCTGTGGGGGGCCTGGTTGGGTAACCGCTGGGCCTACCCGGAGTATTCTTAAATTTGCAGTCCGGCTCTTTGTAGGCCAGATCTGAACCATCCACCCACTGCCGTAACTGCCGTGGGTGGGATTTCTGACTTTTCACACGGTCTCGGTCGCGGGTGGGTGGTCCCCGCGTACTCACAATCGTTCCGGCCAAGGAAGTCACTACTACTGGACGGTGGTACTGATGACCTCATGGGGCCGCGGTAAGAGTGACTGCGAGCAAGACCCACTGCTACCGCGAGGTGGTACATGATGACCATCATCGGCCGGATAGTGATCCTACGACGAGTGTGGGTTCGGTCATAAAGTGAAATTGGCCTATTACTGGAAACAGCAACTTACGAGGACAGTTCGGTCATTAAATGAAATTCTTGTCGGGCATAACGTGAGAATTTCCTACAGATTTCGGTCATAACTTGAAATTTTCCTCACCGGCTATAACTCACATTGAAATCACCGAAGACGCATCGCCATTGGTCGATTGGTACGGAAGTTCTCTCGTGACTCAAACTCATGTTCGATTATCCCCGGATCGCTACTACTCGCACAACATTTGCTTAAGATCCGATCAACGCCTCCCGACTCATTTACTTCTCGTAAAATCGACGTGTGAGTAGGAAACTGAGGCGATGCTGGTGTTCACTTCCGCCCAACTGCTCGCTACCGCTCAGTACTTCTGAGGTGGAATCGACCCGCACGTTGGGTGCTCTCACTAGACCGACTAGGAGCCACATAAATGATTGAGTCATTCTGCCCCTCTTGTGGTGCGCCCTCTCCGAACGAGGTAACAACGTGTGCGCGCTGTGATGTTCTGTTGACGCCTAAAGCTAGCGATGAATCAACTGCACGATCCGCTAACAACCAGGGAAGGTTGAGAAATTGTCCAGACTGCGGTCATGCTTGTTCGGTTTCAGCACCCTCATGCCCGAACTGCGGGTGTCCTTTTATAGAGGTAGCACACTCGCCTGCCAACATACCGAATTTCACCGACGGTGACGTTAAGCACGGCCGAAAGAAGCTCTTGGCATTTACAGCTCTCGCAGTAGTGCTAATCGCAGGCTTGGCATCCGTCATCTACGTCTTGTACGCCCGCTATACACGAGAAATCGACTTACATGGAGAAGTCTTTATCGTAACGAACGGTCGGCAAAACATTAAACTCGGACTGGTCGAGATCACAGCTGTCCCCGAGGATCAAATTCAACGCTTCGTTGAGAAAAAATTAACAGCAATAAACCTCGAATACAGTAAGTATAAATCGCTCGAGCAAAGCAACTCGGCACAAGTGGAGAATGTCCAACGAGCGGTCGACTCATCCAAAACACAATATGATTTACTGAACGGTCAAGTCGAGGCGGCACGCGCAGCTGCCAATAAGGCCGAAGAAGATGCCAGTAGCTCAATAGCTCTTGCTGGTTATGATTCGCCACAAGAAGTCTCAGCGTACCAGGCTGCGCTGCTCAAAGCGGAGACATTGAAACGAAGAGCGGATCAGTTGGATGCACAACTTGATACCGCGCGGTCTGACTTAGAGGTGAAGAGGGCCGCGTTGACGGCCGCAACATCCGCGTCACGTGATCAGTTAAAAAAAGTAATTGGGATGCTTGATAACGAACATCTATTCGAAGGCGTTCCTGTGGATGGCCCTAAAGCAGTTACGAATTCGGACGGGCAGTTTTCAATAAAGTTGCGCGCCAATCGAAAGTATGTAATTGCAGCAAAGGCGCAGCGCAAAGTGTTTGATTCAACGGAGCACTACTACTGGCTTGTCTGGGTTTCGGCCGATGGAGATCAGGCAAAATCGGTGATGCTGACAAATAACAATTTGATGGGTGAAGGCTCACCGGACGCCGTGTTCAAGCCCAAGGACCTAATTCCGGCCGATCTTACCGAGCACTAGTAGGCGGTACTATGCCCTTCCATCAATGACACCCTGGTCAAAAATATATTTCGAACTGCGAGGTTACCGTCAATATTCTCGCCCAAAGGGACTGGACTCCTCTTCGCTAAGCCGACTCATCATGTTTAGTAACCTCTTAATGGAGTCCGGGGTCGCGCGTGTTTGCCGGCTTCGCTGAGGTTGGATCTATATTCGTAGACCGCCCTCTCCCAATCGGCCTACATCGGGTTTGGAACTGCTATGTAGCGATTGCCGAACTCGGATCTTTCCATGTCAACCTAGGTCGTGCGATCGTCAATTGATTTAACGCGAAGTTATCGTCGAAGTCGTTCAGGTTGTCGGCGACCACAGAACAATGCGGTAACGCGACGCGACTTTTTATCGGCGAGTTTCGTTACTGGCAGTTGTTCCCTGCTCGCGGATCATCACCGTCTCGTCATTGGCACTAGCGCGTACTGCTGGCTTAAAGAGATTGTACAGCACGTATCGGCAGCAGCGCTGGCCCAACGCCCAAATCATCTCATTTGCCTAATCTGGGCCACCCCTGCGTGACTTTATTTATCTGAGATCATTAGACCTGAAATTACAGAAGTTCGAATCTCGTGTGGGCCACCAATCCTTGTCCAATCGAACCGCAACCCCACTGGTTGAATCCAGGCTTTGGCGCTTTTAGTTGCTTTGACAACATGTGTTCTCGAACGATTCGCGACTCGCGGGTTGCAAACTGTGGTGAAATGCTGTTTGCCACAAGTCTTCAAAATAGTCTGACTTTTTGAGGATCCCCACTATGATTGATTGGTATCTTCAAATCCTCTATTTGCATTACTTAATCTGTCTCGCGTAATGCTTTGAGCTGATTTTCCATTTTCCATGGGCTCGTGTGACTACCATGGACAATGAACTTCCTTTACGCAGTCTGACCATCCATCTTTCCAAAGAGAACCAAAGCCCGGAATCACTGATTGAGAATAGCGAAGGCATCACCACGAAAACCGTAGTGGTCGGTCGCCGAACGAACTGCCCGCTCTTCATCAAGCCGTCTGTCGCCAAGCCTCCAAGCTGGGCAAGTTTCTTCGAGCCCTATGTCACGGCGGGTGATTTTGGATTGGTGAGTACCTCATCCGCGGTTTTACTCGTGCCAGTTTATAAGCGATGGGCTGCTCTCACGTTCGGCCAGGGCCGGTATCTTCTTGCGATGAACCAGTTTGAGGATCAATTTGGTCTGCGAGTCGTCCTGAACTGTATCGATAAGGATCGAATCAAGGTAATCGACAAACAGACTTTCGATGCGATAGCCAGCCATACTCTCGAGCAGGCTTCACAAGAAGCGAATGCGAGAGAGTTCGGTTTCGATATCGAGCGTGACATTTTGCGGGCCGTCACGGGAACCCCACGTCATCCGGACTTTGGTAACCGGATGAGTGGCAAAGAGGCGCTCAGCGCAGTGGTTCGGACTGACCTAAAACAGCTCGAGAATCTACTCGAGGTATATCACAAGCAATTCTTTAAGGATTCGTATCGAACTGACTTTGAGTGGGTAGATCAGATTCGGCCGGTCACCGACTCAGCGCTGGAGGCAGAATTGACTGACGCTCTGGTTAGGCTAATCCGAACTCGCACGGTTAGCGATCGTTGCTGGCTTGCTGTTCCCGACATAATCGAATGGTCGCGAGTGAACGGCTTCTACTATAGCCAGAGGCCTAGAAGCCTCAAACATCATGACCTTGATCTGCAAACTTTCCTCAATGAGACCTTTAATGATCTCAAAGATCTCTCAGAAGAGCGACTGAAAAACCGGTCAATATACTGCATGGATACAGACGATCAGCTAATCGAGCGCTGGAGTGCTTTCAATTGTCTGTATTGTGAGGTTGATTATAAAGGGCATTCGTATGTCCTCAACGCGGGCAAGTGGTACATGCTCGATAAGGACTTCGTCAAACGGGTGAACGATTCCTTTGAGAAGATGCCGCGGTACTCCGGAACTTTCATCGAATACGATGACGAAACGGAGACCATATATAACAAGCGGCTGGTTACTGAAAGCGGTGGTAAGTATCACCTACTGGATCGCGATTTGACCTATCGTGGGGGCAAGATGGAGTTCTGTGACGTCTTCTCGAAATCAAAGGAATTGATCCATATCAAGCGCCAGGGCGGCTCCTCGACCTTGAGCCATCTCTTCTATCAAGGCACAGCTTCGGCAGAGTTTTTCTTGATAGATCCTGAGTACAGACGGTTGGTTTTCGACAAGTTGCCAAGAGAGTTTCAAATCTTCAAATTAGACAGCACACCGAAGTCTGAGGAGTTTCACGTAGTGTTTGGCATAATTACCGACAAGCCAGAGTTGCGATTGCCGTTTTTCTCTCGCGTCGGCATCAGGCATGCCGTCAGTCGGCTCAAGGGATTTCGCTATAAGGTCTCTTTGGCCCGGATCGGAGTGGCGGAGACTCGCAGCAAGTTGAAGAAAGTTAAAACGAGACGAATTAAATGACCTGTCGAACAGATGGGCCAGCAACTCACTGAGTTAAAGAAACAACTGGCTACTGCAGAAGCGACGCCCAACAAGACTCCTGAAGACAAAGAAAAAATCGAGAAACTGAAGGCGGCGATCAGTAAGCAACAGAGCAGGATGAAAAAATCCGAAAGCCATTGGAGACGAGGCAAGGGCAATAGATGACCGGCGTCTTGTCCTGAGACCGTAACAACTATGCCAACTTATACTTTCTTTCTGGAGTTTCAAGGCGGGACCTATGTTTCTCAGGTTCACGCAAATGACTTCCGCGAGGCTCCAGCAGAGTGGATCAACAACCTGGACCTAGCCGCAATTCCAAATCATCCGGCGGCCTTTAGAGAGGATGTCATCAAATCTCTTGAAGAGTTTGAGATGTTTGTGCCGATTACGGGTATCAAGAAAACGTGGTCGTGTAGCTTGATCTATGTGAAGGGCATCACTCTTCACTTTACTGAGACTGCCGAAGATGGTAGTTGATGTTGGACCATAGATTCAATGTCACCAACAGGCGCGCCATTCTGCCACGCGCCTGTTGGTGAGTTTGATTTCTACTTTGGACCAGAGACTTGTGTTTTCAGCTCAGGCGCGCGACTCTTCCGGTGTTGCGGGGCGACCGTGGACGCCCTAGATCTTTTCGATCTGCAGCTCTTGGTCCAGCGTATGAAAGAATTCGCGACGCGGCTACACGAGCAGGCTCTGGCTAAGATGCTAAGAGACTTAGGGTGACTCTAGCTGGAAAACCTAAACGCTGATCCTTTTTGTGAGTGGCAAATTATGAGCGGGAGACTCTGATTTAGGCTGTCAATACCAATTGATAGACGTCCATAAGCGTGCAAATCCTCTAATACCGAGTTACTTTGCGCAGCATCCCAATGATAACGAAATGGGTGGTGACCTGTATCGCGAGCAATGAATCTACTCCCTTTGATCCAGCGCCGCCATTTCGATTAACTCATCTACAGTGCAGCTTTCTGCTGTAAGTCCGCTATGTTTCTCTTGACGGCCCGGTTAAAGGTCTCTAAGGACTCTGTTGTAATCGGTCCCTCTACGGAAGCGATCAACTAGTTTCTCTCCGTCTTCACCCATGCTTTAACCCACTCGTTTTTCTAACCAGCTTCATAACGAAGTAAACTTCCCGATACTTCTTTTCCGACCTGAAGTAGAAATCCACAATTTTTGCCGCGTCGACTCCTGATCTCCACCATCCAAGCGAATTTCATCTAATGACCGACAAGAATTTCATAAAGTGAAATCGGCCTGTTAATAAAATCAACAACTTACGCGCACGATTCGGTCATTAATGAAATTCTTTTCGGGCATAACGTGAAATTTTCCTACAGTTTTCGGTCATAACTTGAAATTTTCTCAAGGGTTAAACCTGCTTTAAGGCTTCCCGCCGAAATTTCCCTTAGATCTGATCTAAGTTCGCAACGTATCGACCGCCCTGAAGTCTTTCACCGGTTACACGGTTACACAACCCTCCAAGATCGCACGTACGCTGCCGCCCTCGCCGCCCCTGAAACACCAATGCGAGTCGAGCAGCCGCTTGACAAGCAGGCCCGGAGTAGTGCATATACACACCACGATGTCAAAAGAACTGGATATGTCGGCGGTGGAAAACTGTGTGTGCTTCAACTTGCGTTGGGTAACACGGGCTGTGACGCAGTTTTATGACGCGGAAATGCGGCGGCATGGAATCCGACCCACACAGGGAACGATCTTATCGTCACTGATGGCCAAGGACAGTTGGAACATGGCGGAATTGAGTGATTGGCTTGGAATGGAGCGCACCACACTCGTGCGGAATCTCGGGCCATTGCAGCGAGACGGTTTGGTAAAGATAAACGGCGGTGGAAGGGGCAGGCTTGTGGAAGTGGCGATTACGGCCAAAGGTCGGAAACAGATTGAGAAAATCACACCGGCTTGGAAGTCCGCCCAAAGAGCCGTGGTCAAAACTCTTGGTGAGAAACGTTGGGCCGCCATCCTCTCCGATCTCGAAACCGCAGCGCTGACCCTGAACAAATAACCCTGAACGCACTTAAGGCGGCAAACTGAAAGTTAAATTGTGTATATGCACATAGCATTAAAAAACAAAACCTGGGTTCTTATCACAGGCGCCTCGAGTGGCTTCGGCGAGGAGTTCGCCCGCCAATATGCCGAGCAAGGCCATGCCTTAGTCTTGGTGGCGCGTCGCTTGGATCGGCTTCAGGCAATTGCTGAGGAAATTCGCCAACAGCATCGCGTTGAGGCCGTCGTAGAGCAGGTTGATCTTTCCGATGTCACGGCCATCGTCCAACTGCAAGAGCGACTCCGGGAGCGCGGCATTGCAATTGACATCCTGATCAACAACGCAGGGCACGGACTGCAAGGTCCGTTCCTGGACGCCGATTTGGATGCGGCGTTGGCGATGGTGCAATTGGATGTGGCGAGCCTGACCGCCGTTACCCACGTCTTTGCGCAAGACATGCGGGCACGGAAACGCGGGAAAATTCTGCTGGTCGCCAGCCTGTTGGCCTACCAGGGCGTGCAGAACTTCGCCGTCTATTCAGCCGCCAAAGCTTACGTATTGCGTCTGGGTGAAGCCCTGCATCGCGAACTCAAGCGCGATGGGATCACAGTCACGGCGCTTTGTCCCGGCATGTCGGACACGGGATTCGCCACGGCGGCGCAACAGAAGATCACGCCCGCGTTGAAGCTATTGATGATGAAGCCGGCACCCGTGGTGCGCGCCGGGATCCGCGCGCTACAGGCCGGACGCATCAGCGTCGTGCCGGGCTGGGCCAACAAGGCCTCCGTGATCTTTATGTGGGTAACGCCACGTTGGTTGCACCAAGCTGTCTTCTCTCGCGTCATGAACGCTACACCTGATCGCGCCCGAATTATTGCGCCACCGCCTTTGCTTGCTTTAGGCTGTATTCTGCTTGGGTTTGTAGCCAGGCATTTCTTCCCGCTGCGATGGTTCGCGCCAGCAAACACCCTTCCCATTCTCGTCGGTGTCGTCATGATCGCGATCTCTATTGCGGTCGTTGTCTTAGCTAGGCGCACTTTTATTGCACAGGGCACCCATTCAAATCCTTATCGTCCGACTAAGGCCCTTGTCATGACTGGCGTTTTTAGCGTGAGCCGCAATCCGATTTATGTAGCGTTTCTGCTCTTTGTGCTGGCCTTCGCCCTCCTCGCCAACAGTCTCTGGTTTGTGATCTCTGCCTGCGTGCTGTTGCTCGTTCTGCATTTTGGCGTCGTGAAACAAGAGGAGTGTTATCTCCGGGAGAAATTCGGTGATTCTTATGAACAATATTGTTCTCGCGTTCGCCGTTGGATCTAACCATGCGCTGCAGCGAACCGCTCCGTGCGTCACGGCACCTGCTTCCACCGCCGCCTTTCCGCCCACCATGCAGGTGCCGCGCCGCACTCCGCGGTCGCTGAGCTTGGGGTCGTTATGCCGCTTCGCATTACTAACAAAGTTCTGGCTACTGATTGAGATGAGAAAGGATGAGACAGATGAAAAATTATGATGTTGTAATTGTTGGCGGTGGTTTTGCCGGGTTGAGTGCCGCGCTGATTTTAGGACGGTCGTGCCGTCGCGTTCTCGTTTCTGATACGGGAAAAACACGGAACGCGGTTGCTCAGGAATCACACGGCTTTTTCACTCGTGACGGAACTGCGCCCGCCGAGCTTGTACGAATTGGACGCGAACAATTGCGCCCATACGAAACGGTGGAATTATGTTCGGTAGGAATTAAAGTGGCAAAAGCGCAGAGCAAAGGTTTTGAAATCAAACTGGACGACGAAACTCGCATAGCTTGCCGCAAATTATTGCTGGCAACCGGAGTCGTTGACGAAATGCCGGAGATTGAAGGTTTCAAGGAATTATGGGGCAAAAGCATTTTTCATTGTCCGTACTGTCACGGCTGGGAAGTGCGCGACCAGCCGCTTGCGCTTTATGGCAACGGTACTGTCGGGTTTGAACTTGCCGAAATGCTCAAAGGATGGAGCAATGACCTGGTGCTTTGCACCGACGGCGTGGCGACACTCTCCGAAGATGAAAGCAGACTTTTGTCTAAGAACAATATTTCGATTCGTGAGGAACGGATTGTTCGCCTTGAGGAAAAAAACGGGCAGCTTGAGAATATTGTTTTTGCGAATGGTGAAACTCTTGCCCGCAAAGCTATTTTCATTCGTCCGAAACAACAGCAACACTCAGTCTTAGCGAAACAGCTAGGCTGCGAATTTACCGATTTTGGAACGGTCAAAGTAGATGACTTCGGGCAAACAAGCGTTCCCGGCGTCTACGCTGGCGGCGATATGATACACCCAATGCAACATATCTCCTTTGCCGTGTCGAGAGGCGCACTTGCCGCAGTAGGAATAAATCGCGCATTGCTTCAGGAAGATTTTCGCTAACGCAAAAAGAAAACCTTTATCTCCAACGGCGGCATAACAACGGCATGATGGACGGCGAACCCCTTGCCGAGCCAACAAGGCCGTCGTGAGCTTTAACGCCACGCTGGCTGCACCAGGCCATTTTCTCTCGCGTCACGAACGCATAACCGCATCGCCTACTATGAACACACCAGCCAGGGAACATCCCACGATCAAAGCGCACCGACAAAGGCCTGTGGTGCAAAAAACATCCGAGCCACTGGACGCCGCCTGGCTGCGGCAGTTGTGTCTCGACGCCGGCGCGGATGACGTTGGCTTTGTGGAAATTGATTGTCCGGCGTTGGGAGAAGAACGCTCGCACATTCAGCGTGCTTTCCCGCACACGCGCAGCCTGATCAGTATCGTGCTGCGGATGAACCGCGACAACGTGCGTAATCCAGCGCGCTCAATTGCCAACTCGGAATTTCATCACACGGGCGACGAGGTCAACGATGTGGCGCGACACATCGTGGCGGCACTGGAACGCGCTGGGATTCGGGCCATGAATCCGCCGATGGGGTTTCCGATGGAGGCCGACCGCTGGATGACCGAGCGGATCTGGACGGTGGCGCACAAGCCGGTCGCGGTCGCGGCGGGGTTGGGACACATGGGCATTCATCGCAACGTGATTCATCCGCGCTTCGGAAATTTCATTTTGCTCGGCACGATTCTGGTCGGCGCAGAGATTAGCGAGTATTCAAAGGAACTCGATTACAACCCGTGCCTGGAATGTAAATTGTGCGTGGCCGCGTGTCCGGTCGGCGCGATTGGCGCGGACGGCGCGTTCAATTTCTCCTCGTGCTACACGCACAATTACCGCGAGTTCATGGGCGGGTTTGCCGACTGGGTTGAGAACATCGCTGACAGCCGCGATGGAAAGGCTTACCGGCAACGCGTGAAGGACTCGGAAAGCGTTTCGATGTGGCAAAGCCTCGCGTTCGGAGCGAATTACAAGGCCGCGTATTGCATGTCCGTGTGTCCGGCGGGCGAAGACGTGATCGGGCCTTACCTCGCATCGAAGAAGGATTTTGCCGATGACGTGATGCGGCCGTTGCAGGCGAAGCGCGAGCCGGTGTATGTCGTGCGCGGTTCCGATGCCGAGACGCACGTGCAGAAGCGTTATCCGCACAAGACCGTGCGACAGGTGCGCAGTTCGCTGCGTCCACGGAACATTGCGTCCTTGCTGTTTGGAATGCCGCTTTCGTTTCAACGTCATGCCGCTGGCAAGCTGGACGCCACTTATCATTTCGTTTTCACCGGCAACGAGTCGGCCGAGGCAACGGTGACGGTTCGCGCAGGGAAGTTGACCGTCGAGAATGGACTGCTTGGTCAGCCGAACCTCAAGGTCGTTGCCGATTCGGAAACGTGGCTGGGATTTCTTGCGGGGGAGCGGAATCTGGCGTGGGCGTTGTTGCGACGGAAGATCCGGCTTATAGGATCGCCGCGGTTGCTGCTGGCTTTCGGTAAATGTTTTCCATCATGAGCACACCTGCCGCACGAGGCGCGGTCATAAAAATCGTAAGCTTCAAACTCAATGCGGGGCGTTACAGCCGATGAGTTCCGCCCATCGGCAAGGCGGTCGAGTTGCAACACGCCTGAAACAACCGGCTTCATCTCACGGAAATCCGCGGCAGGCGATAACGGCGAATGGCTGGTCGTCGTGCATTGGCGTTCGGTCGCCGATGCGGAAGCTTCGATGGCCAGCTTTTCTAGCGCACCAGCCAGAGCGCAATCTATTGCAAAGATTGATGACAGCACGATGAGCATGAAGCGCTACACGATCAAATGACCCAGACACAGGAGAGTCGCATGAACAACAGAGCAAAAATGGAAGAAAGCATCCGCACCCTTTACGGCAAGGTATTCAATGCCGGGCAAGCCGATCTGCTTCCCGGTCTCATTGCCGGCCCCTACATCCAGCACAACCCGCTGTTCCCGAATGGCCCGGAGCCGTTGATCGGCTATCTCAAACAGGCCGGTAGCTTGCCTTGCGAGGTCAAGCGCGTGGCGATTGACGGAAACCTGGCGTTCGTCCATGTGCGGTGTTGAACTGGAGCGGCAAGGAACACGCGGGCGTGGACATCTTCCGCTTCAACGACGAAGGCAAGATCGTTGAGCATTGGGACGTGCTGCAGGCCGTTCCGGAAACTGCCGCGAACAGCAACACCATGTTCTGAGCCGCTTCTTTTCACTTTTGCACTTCCGGCGATGCTTAAGTTCCAATTTGCACTTTCGGCAATTTAATGGTTCCGCTCGTTCGGAACTTCCATATGTGTAGCTGGCTATGGTCACGTCGCTGTCGTTTTCACCTGCACCAAACGATTCGCAGCATCGTATTGATATTTTTGCCGACTCCTGATCTCCACGATCCGAGCAATTTCATTTAATGACCGACAAATTTCACTTTATGACCTACTAATTTCACTTTATGACCGAACCCACAACGAGCGCACTCTATTGAGGCCTATCCTAAGCCCGCTTGCTGAATGAGCATTCATTCAGTATTATTATTGACCCGCGAACTCTCTGAATGAAAGGTGAGTCAGAGCCGAATGATGCGCATTGAAAGAGCAGCCGTATTGGGCGCTGGGACCATGGGAGCGCAGATCGCCGCGCACCTGGCCAATGCCGGCATACCTACTCGCTTGCTCGATATACCTCCGCGCGAAATCACTGCCGACGAACAGGCAAAAGGTCTCACTCTGGAATCGAAGGATGTGCGCAATCGCATCGCGCGCAACGGGCTGGAAGCGGCCAGAAAGGCCAAGCCAGCCGCCTTCTTCGCCCCTGATCTTGCCTCTCTCGTTAGCATCGGAAACTTCGATGATGACCTGGCCAAACTCAAAGACTGCGACCTGATTATCGAGGCTGTCGTCGAAAACCTCGATATAAAACGCAAGCTGTACGAACGCGTCCAACAGCATCGGAGGCCCGGGTCGATAGTTGCTTCGAACACCAGCGGTATTCCGATTCGTTTACTGGCCGAAGGACGATCAGACGATTTTCGACAACATTTTCTCGGTGTCCACTTCTTCAACCCACCCCGCTACTTACATCTGGTCGAGATAATTCGTACTGAGTGGACCAAGCCCGAAGTCTCGTGCTTCATGTTTGGCTTTCTTGACCAGCGGCTCGGTAAGGGTGTTGTGCCTGCCAAGGATCGGCCAAACTTCATCGCCAATCGCATCGGCACGTTTGGCGCGCTTCACACGATCAGGACAATGTTGGAAGACAGTTACACGATCGAGGAAGTCGATAAGATAACAGGCCCCGCCGTCGGCCGGCCGAAGAGCGCGACCTTCCGAACGTTTGACATCGTCGGATTAGATGTTTTTGCGCATGTGATCAAGAACCTTTACGAAGCGCTTCCGGAGGATGATGAGCGTGAGATGTTTGTGGCGCCAGAGTTTCTCGGGAAAATGGTTGAACGCGGGATCCTCGGCAACAAGACGAAGGGCGGCTTCTATCAAAAACAGAAGGGCGAGAAAAGAGAGTACTTTGTCGTCGATCCGGCTACTCTTGAATATCGTCCCTCGCAAAAAGCAAAACTGCCATCGCTGGATGTAGCTAAGAACATCGAGGATACGGGCGAGCGAATCAAGGCGCTCGCTTGGGGTAAAGATCGAGTCGGCGCATTTCTTTGGAAGACCCTCGCGCGCACGCTTTCTTACGCGGCCAAACGTATTCCCGAGATAGCCGACACAGTAGTCGAAGTCGATCGCGCGATGCGTTGGGGTTTTGGTTGGGAGTTAGGACCATTCGAAGTGTGGGATGCTATCGGCGTGCAAAAGTCCGTGGCGCGGATGGAAGAAGAAGGGCTAACCGTTCCCGACAATGTCGAGCGAATGCTGGCAGCGGGCGCCACTTCGTTTTACAAGAGAGAGAATGGCGAACGCTTCTATTTTGATTTTGCCGGCGGCGGTAAGTACGTGCCGCTCGCCGATCCCGTCGGCGTGATCAATCTCAAGTCGGTAACGGATCGCACTGGCGTTATCAAGCGGAACGCCGGCGCCTCGTTGATCGACATTGGCGATGGCGTGGCTTGTCTTGAGTTTCACTCGAAGATGAATGCCATCGGCGGCGACAACCTGCAGATGTTGAAGTTTGCGCTCGCGGAAGTTGAAAAGAATTTCGTCGGATTAGTGGTAGGCAATCAGGGGGTTAATTTCTCTGTAGGCGCGAACCTGATGCTCATGTTGATGGAAGCGCAAGACGAGAACTGGGAAGACCTCGAAATGATGGCCCGCGCTTTCCAGTCCTCAACCATGAGCCTGCGTTATTCGCCAAAGCCAGTCGTTGTCGCTCCATTTCAGCTGGTCTTCGGCGGTGGTTGCGAGATGGTACTGCACGCCGACCGAGTGCGGGCCGCAGCCGAAACCTACATCGGCCTGGTCGAAGTTGGCATAGGAATTATTCCGGCAGGTGGCGGCACCAAAGAGCTGCTGGTGCGTATGCTTGATTCGATTCCCAAAAATGTCGACGATGCAGATCCTTTTCCGTTTGTGAAGCGTGCTTTTGAGACTATTGCCCTCGCAAAGGTAGCCGCCTCCGCTGAAGAGGCGCGGACTTTTGGGTTCTTGCGCGAGGACGACAGTGTTTCCATGAATACGGACCGGTTAATAGCCGATGCCAAGAATGAAGTGCTGGCGCTGGCCGCGCGCGGATATGTACAGCCACAACAGCGAACAGACATTCTCGCGCTCGGATCCCCCGCTCTGGCGACGTTGAAGTTGGGCATTCATCAGATGGTCCGCGCGGGCTACATTTCCGATCATGATGCGGAAATCGGAGCGCAGTTGGCGCGGATACTCACCGGCGGTGATTTGAATCACCAGACGCGAGTCTCTGAGCAGTACCTTTTGGATCTGGAACGTGAAGCCTTTCTGAGTTTGATTGGAAAGCGCAAGACTCAGGAACGGATTGCGCACATGTTGAAAACTGGGAAACCGCTGAGAAATTAGTCCAAAGTCGAATGTCCAAGTCCAAAGTCAGATTGGGCGAACGGACATCCGACATTGGACATTGGACTTAATGTTATGAGAGACGCAGTAATAGTATCCGCAGTTCGCACGGCCGTCGGCAAAGCGCCGAAGGGCACATTGAGAAACACCCGTCCCGACGAAACTGGCGCCGCTGCAATTAAAGAGGCAATCGCCCGTGTTCCCGGACTGGAGATGGCCGAGATTGAAGATGTGATCATGGGATGCGCCATGCCGGAGGCTGAGCAGGGCATGAACGTCGCCCGTGCCGCGGCCATTAGAGCTGGTCTGCCCGTTGAGACGAGCGCGATGACAATCAACCGTTTCTGTTCGTCGGGCTTACAGTCGATTGCCATGGCAGCCGATCGAATTAGAGGCGGTGGCGCCGAAACGATTGTCGCCGGTGGTTTAGAAACGATGTCGATGATTCCCATGGGCGGTCACATCATTCGTCCTAATCCCTACCTGGTCGAACACTATCCCGACTTTTACCTGAGCATGGGACTAGCTACTGAGAATGTGGCACGCAAGTATGAGGTGAGTCGCGAGCAGCAGGACGAATTCGCTTTGCGTTCGCATCAACGCGCGGCCGCCGCCTTGGATACAGATAAGTTCAAGGATGAAACGGTGCCTGTCAGGGTCACCATCGAAGAGCTGGATGAACGCGGTCGCAAGCAACGACGCGAAGTGACATTTGATAAGGACGAAGGAGTGCGTCGCAGTACTACGCTCGACGCGCTAGCCGCATTGAAACCGGCGTTTCATGTGAAAGGGACGATCACAGCCGGCAACGCTTCACAGATGTCTGACGGGGCGGCGGCTGCGATCGTGATGTCGGAAACGCGGGCCAAAGAGCTCGGAGCGAAGCCCATGGCGCGGTTTGTAGCTTATGCGACTGCCGGGTGTCTACCGGAGGAGATGGGAATTGGCCCAGTGTTTGCCATTCCGAAAGTGCTGAAACTCGCAGGTCTTAGCCTCAATGACATCGACGTAATCGAATTGAATGAAGCATTCGCGGCCCAGTCGCTCGCGGTCATCAAAACACTCGGTCTCGACCCGGATAAGGTAAATGTGAATGGAGGCGCAATTGCGCTGGGCCATCCACTTGGGTGCACGGGTGCGAAGCTGACTGCCAGCATCCTGCGCGAGCTCGAACGCCGCAACGGGCGCTATGGGATGGTCACTATGTGCGTTGGCGGTGGTATGGGCGCCGCGGGAATCTTTGAACGGATCTAACAAACGGAACAAGGGCTCTGAATGCCGGGCCACATCTTAGTATGACAGCATCAGAAATATTCGAATCGGTGACCGGTAGCGGTAGCAGGTGATTTCGCTGTGTTGGTTCGGATGTTGAGTGCTCGTGGTGACTGGTGCCTGATCGGGGGGCTGGCTGTCAACTGTTACGTTGAGCCAGTCTACACACTTGACGCCGATATTGTAGTTATTTCCTCAGAAGTGCCCAAAATCAAACGCACGAAGCGAAAGAAAGATGAACTTGATCTGATGAGGATCTTGGAGAAGTATCCCGAAACGCGCGCGATGATGCCCGAAGAAATTGCCAAACAAGTGCCATAAACCCGACTTTGCGTGATGTATGTGCAAGAAGAGTGGAAAGGTCTTTTCTACTACCCCTTGGTAAATCTATAAGCCGGGTGCCGCAAACTGACAAATTAATTTCTGGATAGGTAGCGTAGGAGGTAGAAACAGATGTCAGCCGTAGCCGAACAAAAACGACTAGTAAAGGGTGGCGCCTTCTTAATCGAAGACCTCACGCCCGAGGAGATCTTTACCCCGGAAGATTTCACTGAAGAGCACCGCATGATCGCCGACACGACTCGTCAGTTTATTGACAACGAAGTTGCCCCAAGGATCGATGAGCTCGAGAAGCATGATTGGAAGCTTGCTCGTGAGTTGGTACAAAAGGCCGCCGACCTGGGACTTATCGGAGCCAGTATCCCCGAAGAGTACGGCGGACTTGGCCTGGACCAAACAAGTGGCGCTTTGATCGGCGAGAATATCGGGCGTTCCGCTTCGTTCGCGACCACGCTTGGGGCTGAAAGCGGAATCGGGCTCCTGCCGATTGTTTACTTCGGCACGGAAGCCGCAAAACAGAAGTATCTGCCACGCGTGGCGAGCGGCGAAACGATTACGGCGTATGCGCTGACCGAGGCCGGTTCCGGTTCAGATGCGATGGCGGCGAAAGCAACGGCGCGCCTCAGCGCCGATGGTAAGGAATATCTACTCAATGGCGAAAAGATGTGGATTACCAATGGCGGTTTTGCCGACATCTTTATCGTTTTTGCCAAGGTCAACGGCGACAAGTTTTCCGCGTTTCTCGTTGAGCGCCAGCCCGGACTGACCTCCGGTGCGGAAGAACACAAGATGGGTATCAAGGGTTCGAGCACGACGGCCCTCGTGCTGTCAGATGTCCGGACCCCGGTAGAAAACTTGCTGGGTGAAGTTGGCAAGGGTCACAAGATAGCTTTCAACATTCTTAACATTGGTCGCTTCAAACTCGGTGCGATGTGCATCGGCGGTATGAAGTTGATGGTCCATGAGTCGATTCGTTATGCCAACGAGCGTCATCAGTTTGGCAAATCGATCTCGTCATTCGGCGCGATCAAGGCCAAGCTGGCTGAGATGGCCATTCGCACCTGGGTCGGCGAGTCAATGACCTATCGCACACTGGGCATGATTGAAACGGGCATTGGTGCGATTGAAGATAACAAGGATATGGACGGACGTCTGCGAGCGATTGAAGAGTATGCCGCTGAGTGTTCGATCATAAAAGTGGCTCTCTCGGAATACTGTGACTTTGTCGCTGACGAGATGGTCCAGATTTACGGAGGTTACGGCTATTCCGCGCACTATCCCGCCGAGCGGGCGTACCGCGATTCACGCATCAACCGCATCTTCGAAGGCACAAATGAAATCAACCGCATGTTGATTCCCGGCCGGTTGATGAAGAGTGCGCTGAGCGGTCGATTGCCGCTGTTGGCCGCGGCACAGGCCCTCATGGACGAGGTCTTGTCGCCGCAAATAGCCGGGTTTGATGACGATGAGGGTCTGCTGGCAGCCGAACAGAAGTTGGTGAAGAACGCGAAGAAAGTTGCGCTTATGACGTTGGGCACGGCGGCCCAGAAATACATGATGACGCTCGGCGATCAGCAGGAAATTTTGATGGGCGTCGCCGACATCATCATGGACACCTTCGCGATGGAGTCGGCAATTTTACGGACGCAAAAGCTGGCGGCTTCAAAGAGTGAGCAGGCAGCGGCGCGGTACGCGGATATGACACGCGTATTTTGCAACGACGCGGTAGAACGGATTGAAGCACGAGCAAAGAACACGCTTTCCGGAATGGCCGAGGGAGACGAGTTGCGCACGTTGCTGGCGGCGCTGCGACGGTTCACCAAGATCACGCCAATGAACACAATAGCCGCGCGGCAAGTGATTGCCGACGAGATGATTCAAGCGAATCGGTACGTTTACTGAATTCAGATCTTAGATAATCTCAGATCTCAAATTTGAGATCTGAGATTTGAGATCTATTATTACCGGGCTTTATCCATACTCACCATGGAGGTTTCCTCACCATGAAGTACAACCGTTTCGAAGATCTGCCCGTCTGGCAGGATGCGATTGAACTCGCTGTAAGGGTGTTTGCCTTCACGACCCGACCTGTGTTTAAGCGTTATCGCGGGGTACAGGATCAAATTGAGCGATCATCGGTTTCAGTTTCTAACAACATAGCTGAAGGATTCGAACGAGGAACGACGCCCGAGCTCTTAACTTTCTTGTACATTTCTCGAGGATCGGCAGGAGAAACGCGTTCTGTGCTTCATCTTTGTGACCGCTTGCCAGGATTTGCAGATCTCAAATTTGAGATCTCAGATATCTCAGATTTGAGATCCAGAGCGGAAAGTATTTCACCGCAACTCCGCGGCTGGGCAGACTCGCTGCAAAACTCCGACATTAAGGGCCAGCGTTACCTGACGGACAAAAGTAGACGGCTTGAAAAACAAGCACGAGAGCGCGATGAGTTCCTAAAAGAACTGGAGCAAATTCGCAACCGGAAGAGGTAAACACCCGTTTCGAATCCAAAGTCCAAAGTCCAAAAGCCAAAGACCAATCGGCAATAACCTGATGCGCATCATTCCCATCTCGCTACCCACACCCTTTTACATCGGCCCGGTCAACGTTTACCTCATCGCAGAAGAGCCATTGACGCTCATCGATACTGGACCGAAAACGAAGGAAGCTATTGATGCCTTGCGGGCTGGTTTGCGCGCAGCGGGCTTTCTCGTGACTGACATTCAGCGCATCGTGCTAACCCATGCGCATGAGGACCATTGCGGCCTAGCCCGGTCTCTGCGTGACGAAGCGAAGAATGCGGAGGTATTCGTCCACGGCTGGGAAACCGGCCATCGAATAGGACGGCTTGAGTATGAAGAACACCGTTCTTTGTTGGTTCGCGCCGGCGTGCCGGATGACGAAATAGATGGCATGCGTCGAATGTACGAAGGTGTGCGTAAGTATGCCGATTCCTTTGCAGACCATGAATACAGCCCACTCTGGGATGAAGGCGAACTCGAGTTTGCAACTGGCTCGTGGCGGATAGTTCATACTCCGGGACACACGCCTGGTTCCTGTTCTTTCGTGCGCGAAGCTGACCGTACCGTGATTGCGGGTGACTGTGTTCTAAAGCGAATTACTCCAAACCCCGTACTCTCGCCCGATCCAATCGATCCCTCAAAACGTTTTCCCTCGCTCGCTGAATACCTGGTGAGCCTCGCGCGTCTGCGTGCCTTCGCTCCGACGCTTGTTCACGGCGGACACGGCGAGCCCGTGCACGACTATGAAGAGCTATTCAATCGCTATTTACGAGCGATTGGCGAACGACAAAACCACGTGATCGGATTGATCACAAAGGAAGGCGCGACTGCCTGGGACATTGCACGGGAGATGTTTCCGGGAGCGGACGACGTCCACCGGTTCCTGGCGGTATCTGAGGCCGTCGCGCATCTCGACCTGGCGCAAACGGAAGGAAAGATTGCTGTGGAGTTCAGCGGACTGAAAGAAGTGTATCGGAGGCTAGCGGGCTGAGGAGGCAGGAGCAGACGGCAGGAGCAGTTGGCAGGAGCACCGGTTTCAGGTTTTCAAGTTTCAGGTTTCAAGTTTCAGGTTTGGGTTTGAAGTTTACGGTTTCGCCTGGGCGTTAATTCCTGCCGTTGATATGTTGCGACTGAAAAGCTGGCAAGACAAACTTGAAAGAACAAACTTGAAACCTGAAACTTGAAAACCTGAAACCGGTGCCTTGGCAGCTCTGATCCAGTCACGGGTAAGCTGCTCCTGCCACGTGCTCCTGCCGCCTGCCACCTTGCCAAGGTTTTGGAACCTCCGGCCAGCTCGCGCGTTGAACTCGTAAAATCTTCCGGAGGGTTTTCCGAACATGACAAAGAAAAAAGCTTTTTATCTCCTACTGGCTCTAACTTTGACTACCGGTGTGGCAGGTGCCCAGCAGACCCCGCCGCGTCCAACCGAACCGATGCTTCCCGACGAACCGCTGGCGCAATCTCTTGCGCTTCTTATCGATGGCGGTGGTTTTCTAGGAGTCAATACCGAAGACATAAATAAAGAAAACATGGGGCGCTATGGACTAAGCACCGCGCGGGGAGTCGGCGTTACAAGCGTAATCAAAGACAGTCCAGCCGAAAAAGCCGGTCTCAGAAAAGATGACGTCATTTTGCGAGTCGATAATGACAACGTCACAAGCGCCCGCAAATTAAGTCGGCTGATTTCAGAAATTGCGCCGGATCATAATGTCAGTCTCACCATTAGTCGCGGCGGCTCGGAACAACAGTTGGCCGTGACAATTGGCAAGCGGGAAGAGGGGCAAGAAATTCGCGGGTTACTCGGGCCTTCGGGAGTATTCAAAGGTGAACCTGGGGGAGTATTCAAAGGTGAACCCAGGATTTGGAAGTGGGAAGGTACACCAGGCGCGGATGGTGTGTTTGCCTTTGGCGGCGGCCGCCGCATAGGCATCAGTACCATGCAGTTGACCAAACAGTTAGCCGATTACTTTGGCGTCGCAGATGGTAAGGGTGTCCTGGTTACTTCCGTGAGTGACGACGGTCCAGCGGCAAAGGCCGGCATCAGAGCCGGCGATGTGATCACAGCAATCGACGGCGAGAAAATAGAAGCCTCAGGCGACATCTCGCGAGTTATCAACAAGAAGAAGGATGGCGAGGTAACGCTCATCATCGTCCGGAACAAGAGCCAGCAGACAATTCGCGTTACACCCAGGGAAGGAGAGTTCCCGTTCGGAACTCCTGGTGCACAGCGGATTGGCAGGCAGATCATTATCCCGCGTATAGAACTGCCGAATATTCCGGAAGTAGAGATCTCGTTTCCCGGCATGCAACTGCCCACAATTCCACAAATCAATATTCAACTCCCACGCGTAATGAAGCCGGTGAAAGTTAAGACCGTTTCGTCGAAGGGAACCATCTGAGTACTTAGCGTCTTTGCGTGAAACTGTTTTGGTTGTGGCCAAGACCGCGCTGTGAGCCGCCGTGGCGTCCGGTTTCTTTTTCGAAGTTGCCCTTACAAGCAGATTTAGGGATGCACAAACTTACCTGATCTTAACAAGAATTTAGAATTTAGAATTTGGAAATTAGAATGTAAAAACCCGTGCTCCTGCCGACTGCTACTGCCTCCTGCTCCTGGGCCGGCGACAAAACACTTGGAAAAACCACAACTCAACGCAGAGGGCGGCCGCCGCTTGCGCGCCAGGCGCCGAATATGTGATCATCAGTCGTATGAATGTCACCTTAAAATGTCCTTATCCCTCAAGGAGTGAATAGAGAGTGAAAGCGGAATTGCAGCAGTTAGTCGCTTTACAAACCCTCGATACGAGTATACGAAGACTAGAACGAGAACTAGAGGCCAACCCTGAAAGGCGCGCCGAGATCGAAAATGAGTTCGATCAGCGCGCCTCAGATATTAGGGCTCTCGAAAACCAGCGGGACGAAGCAAGGCATGCTCGCGCCCGCCTCGAAGCGGAGACCCTGGAACAGCGCGGACGCGTGGAACGCGCCGAGCGGAACCTGATGTCCTCGAAGAAGCAGGAAGAGTACACAGCGGCGATACGTGAAGCCGATGCCGCGAGAAAGCAGATTTCCGCGATCGAGACCCAGATACTCGAGCAGATGGAAATCTTTGAGCAGTCCGAAATAGCTCTCAAGGAGCGGGCTGCCGAAGTCGTCAGTCTCAATTCGGACCGTGAAGCACGACTGAAAGCTTTCGACGAAGAGACGAGGTTGAAAACCGAGCAGCTAAACACGAATCGGTCCGAACGCGAACGACTCTTCAGCAGCCTGTCGAAACCTCTCAGTTCGCTTTATAACAGAATCAGCGCTCGGATACGCGATGGCATTGCCGTTGCCGAAGCTCGAAATGGATCGTGTACAGCGTGTTTTATGGCTTTGCGGCCACAGATGATGGCCGAAGTTCGTCGCGGCGCGGAAGTAATCACCTGCGACAATTGTAGCCGCATCCTCTACCATGTTCCCGCTGAATCGGCGCCGGCCAGCCCCGCTGCGGCCCAACCGAAGATGGCGGCCACCTGAGCGAGATTTGAAATTTGAGATCTGCAAAGTTAGGCCGTCAACTTCTTGTTTTGTTGAGCAAGTTTTTTGAGTAAACAATCGATCCACTAAACGACACGAACCCAATACACGAAATGACACGAAATGTTGGTGTCCCGCTTCGTGATCATGCGCATGGATAGTGTTTTTGGTTAGGTTTGGTTCTGACGTCTCAAAGATCTGGGCGCTTCTCACATGCGGTGGCCGACAATGTCAAAGGTGAATTTGATCTTGTCCCGCACGCGAACCAGGCCGTGAAACGCGGACGTTGCTTTAACGCCAAAATCGCCCCGGTTAACGCTGAACTCACCCACTGAACGCAAATCGTTCCCCGTCAAAGTAACCTTTGCAGGTATTACGATGCGGCGGGTCACTCCATGCAAGGTGAGCTTGCCACCAATTTTCAGATCATACTGAGCGCCGTTGAGCTTGCCACTGATATCAGTGCTCTGGAAAACAATCTCAGGATACTTCGCTGGATCAAGAACGATCTCGCGTAGTTCTTTATTGATTATCTGCTTCTGCGGTTCCGTAAAGACATCACTGGTTTCGACTAACGAGTCGGATTTCACTCGTAGTTCCAAAGAAGCCGCAGTGATTGAGTTGGGAGTAATTTCCGCTACGCCGCCAAAGTCGCGAGCCGCGATTAGGTGGTCATGACCCTTGAACCAGAACAGTCCACCTGCAAAAGCGTGGGCCACAAACTTACTCTGGCTCGGATCCAGTCTGAATCGAAGTGTTGTTTGCGCCTTGTTAGTTGTTGAGCCTACCCGTGTAACAAAACTTTCTCTGGTAGCCCCCAGAATTATCACCGCGCATAAGATAGCGGTCACTACCCTCGCAGGCTCGTTGACCAAGATCTGTCTAAGTGGCGCATTGACATTGTTCTTGTAGTAAGTCATTTAGCTCCTCTAAAAAGGACGCACCAACAAAAGGGACGATCGCTTGCTAACAACAGCGAAGCGTAGGAGAGACGGGGTATATGTTATGTGGTCCAAAGTAGAAGAAAACTATGACATGAGGGTTGTAAAGTTGTCGAAAAACTATTCGAATCCGGCCTCACTCAATGAATTCACTCTCAAGAAGCCCTTTAGAGTCCTTTTTTTCTCGCGAGGGGTTGCTAAGGAATCTATCAGCGGGTAACTTGAGTTTGCTATGGTGACTAAGGCTAAGACCCTTCCCAAGACAGCCGGCGTAAAACGAACGCCGCGCAAAACGGGCCCACAGACTTCGGTAGAGGAGTTTCTGTCTCTTAAGAAGCCGAAAGGCGATCTGATTCTCGATGTGGATGGGCAGCAAGTTTCTCTGACCAGCTTGGATCGCATTTATTGGCCTGACGAGAAGCTAACAAAATTCGACCTGCTTTCTTATTACTTACGGATAAGCGAGCACATCATGCCATTTCTGAAAGATCGCCCTGCGATTCTTCAACGGTGGCCGCGCGGCATTAAGGCGCCGATGTTTTTCCAGCAAGATCTTGAGAGCGCGCCGAGTTTCATAAAGACTGTCCGCCTTACCAATCTTGAGGGACGTGAACTGGATTATGCGGTCTACACCACGACCGCCTCGTTACTACACTTCGTCAATCTTGGCTCGATTGAACAACACCCATGGCATTCAACTACTAAACGACTCTCCAAGCCGGACTGGATTGCCCTGGATCTTGATCCCAAACAAGCGCCATGGCCGAACGTATTGCAGGTGGCCTTGACCGTTAAGAAGGTATGCGACGAAGTGGGTTTGCGCGCTTTTCCCAAGACCTCGGGGTCATCAGGAATCCATGTCTACCTGCCGCTGGTACCAAAGAACGAATACGAGAAGGTAGCGGAGTTTTCAAAACTCCTCGCAGGGGAAGTGGCTAGACGAGAGCCGACTAAAGCGACCGTGGAACGCTCAATAGCTAAGCGAAAGAATGAGCAGGTTTATGTCGACTGGATGCAGAATGCGCGCGGCAAAAGTCTCGCTTCGGTCTTCACCGTGCGCGCGAAACCCAAGGCCACGGTTTCTATGCCCCTTACCTGGGACCAGATCGAACGTGGTGTGAAAATTGCGGATTTCACCTTGCAAAACGTTCCGACGCTGATCGCAAAAAAAGGAGACGCTTGGACCACCTTCTTTGCGGAACGCCAAACCTTAAAGCTGCCCTAACCGGAACGAGTTAGCATTTCCGCCCCTTGACTGATCAACTCCCCTCTGTCTATTCTTAACGCCGATTGGGCACATTGCCCTTTTTGCGAAGATGATCGAACAGCGCAACAGCTATCGTTATTATTATTACGGCCCGCTCTCCGCTGGGAGGAACGGTCGGACGATGGACTGTCGGCGCGTCATGATCACTTAGCGCTAAAGACAAAGTTCCCAGAAACCGGCCGTCGGTCCTTCCAGTAGTGAAGCATCGGTGGCCGTTTTTTGTGTGAGACAGACTAAAGTCTGTGCCACGAAAGGTAGAAAATCATGATTACGCAAACAGAATCGCTATTGGTAGACCATGTTGATATGCGCATGGTAGCGGCAGACAAAGACGAGGCAGCAGCGGATCGCAATACCATCATTCAGTTAGACCCTGACCATCCGGGATTTCGCGATCAGGATTACCGGACGCGCCGTAACCGCATCGCTCAGATCGCCATGGCTTATCATCCGGGGGAGGCGAGGTTTGGCGCACCATCTGGCAAGCGCTGAAACCGGCGCATCAAAAACACGCCTGCAGCGATTACTTAGCCTCTCTCAAACGGTTGGCTTTCGACACTGAGCGAATACCCCAACTTAGCGAGGTAAGCAAAAGAGTCGAAGCGATCAGTGGGTTTCGTCTCGAGCCCGTGGCCGGACTGGTCGAGCCTCGCGTCTTTCTGGAAAATCTGGCTAATGGAGTGTTCCTTTGTACCCAGTACATTCGCCATCATTCAACGCCGCTCTACACCCCGGAGCCTGATGTGGCTCACGAAATCATCGGTCATGCGGTGACGCTGGCCAGCGAACGTCTGGCTGATCTTAACCGCTTGTTTGGAGAAGCAGTAAGACGAACGACATCGGCTGAACCCCTGGGCCTTTTATCTCGACTCTATTGGTTTACGATTGAATTTGGCGTACTTCGCGAAGATGGAGAGATTAAGGCGTATGGCACGGGTTTATTATCATCAGCCGGTGAGCTCGAGGAGATGCGGAAGGCGGAGCTTCGTCCCCTGAACGTCGAGGCGATCTGCAGGCAAGAGTATGATCCGACTCGCTACCAACCCGTGTTGTTCTGTGCTGAATCGTTTGAGGCGATGTACGAGACGCTTCGTGATTATCTCGTTCGCTGGATCTGAGACCGCGGACCGATCCGATAACGCAGGAAATACAACGTTTTGGATAACTGTATTGGAGATTTCGGATCAGTTTTAGTTCGAGTGTGCAGTTCTTCTGAGGGAAAACGTCCAGAGTGATTGGCTCGTTTCGGCATCGCTCTTGCTAATGACAGTGTCAGTGAGGAAGTCGTCTCGCCTCTGCAAGGAAAACCGGAGCCTAATGTTAGCAAATCAAGGCCTCGCGAAACTCATCGGACCATCAGACCAGCCTAGGACATGGCCTGCTGATCACCCCATTACTCTTCCTAATGTTCTGGAGGTAGCCAATGTTCACCAGAAGGATTTTTGTTTACGCGATCATTTCGTTAGCTATTCCACTTATGTTTTCCCTGACAAGCAGCACCGCGTTTGGCCAATCGACGGCAACGCTGCAGGGGACCGTGACTGATCAAAAAGGCGCAGTTGTCCCCAATGCCACCATCACCGTGCGGAATCGTGCAACTTCATTTGAGCGCACGACCCAATCGGATACCGACGGCAACTACCAAGTCGCAGCATTGCCGGTGGGCGAATACAGCGTCGAGGTAAAGCTTCAGGGGTTCAAAACGAATACCGTCGATCGCCTTCCCATCGAAGTGGCCCGAACGGTTGTGCTGAACTTGCAGATGGAGGTGGGCGATATCACTCAACAGGTTGTCGTCACCTCTGATGCGCCGGTAATCGAGAGTGCCACGACCTCGGTTGGCACCGTTATTAATCAGCGAACTGTGCAGGAGATTCCCCTTAATGGTCGACACTTTGTTGATCTGGGACTGCTGATTCCCGGGTCAGTAACTCCGCCACAGAACGGGTTCCTTACGGCACCACTTCGCGGGCAAGGTTCATTCGGGTTGAACACAGCCGGTGGTCGTGAAGACACCGTCAACTTCATGATCAACGGGGTCAACCTCAACGACATGGTTCAAAACCAAATAACGTTCCAGCCGTCCATCAATACCGTTCAGGAGTTCAAGGCTGACAATTCGACTTTTAGCGCAGAGTACGGACGTAACTCGGGCGCGATAGTGAATATCGCAACGCGCTCGGGAAGTAATCAATACCATGGCGAATTCTTTGAGTTTCTTCGCAACAGTGCGCTTGACGCCCGGAATTTTTTCGAGCGCACTACAGAGCCGGCACCGTTTAAACGCAACCAATTTGGATTCAATATTGGTGGCCCAGTCAACCTGCCTCACTTTGGCGAAGGAGGGCCAATCTTTGGGTACAAAGGCAAGAACAGAACATTCTTCTTCTTTAGTTACGAAGGATTGCGCCAGCGTCAGGGCTTGACGATTTCGGGTGTAACTGTTCCCACCGACGCACAGCGCGCCGGAGTGACTGACCCGGTAGTGCTTAAGCTGCTGCCCCTGATTCCACACGCGAATGTGGGTACTTCGAGTTTCAGCGGGTCGGCAACGGCGCCGGTGAACATAGATCAGTGGACCGGCGATGTTAGCCATAACATAAACAGTAATGACCGATTGCATGGCTACTACGCTTTCCAGCGAGACCAGCGCGGTGAACCGACTTTGCAGGGAAACAACGTTCCCGGGTTTGGCGACACCCGACGGTCTCATCGACAGATCTTCACCCTGAATGAAACACACATCTTTGGACCTAACCTGACGAACGAGACTCGGTTCGGCTTTAACCGCATTCACATCACTTTCAGCCCCAACGCAAAACTCAACCCACTGGATTTCGGGATCAGAAATGGAGTCACCGAACCGATTGGTTTGCCACAGATCGCGGTCGGCGGTGGCGGTATAAACTTCGGCGGACCAGCGGGCTTCCCTCAGGGACGTTCAGATACAACCTTCGTGCTTTCGGATACGCTTAATTACCTGCGTGGTAATCACTCGCTCAAGTTTGGTGGTGAATGGCGGCGTTTCTACAACAACAACACAAACAAGGATACTGGCAACTTTGGTTTCGCAAGTACTTCCACCTTTCTTGCCGGAACCGCGAATCTCTTTAATGTGACGTTAGGAGACGTCTCCAGCGCCATTGCTCAGGGCGCTTTAGGGCTTTTTGTTCAAGATAACTACAAACTTCGTCCCAATCTGACTCTCGAGTTGGGTTTACGTTGGGATTGGCTCATGTCACCTACAGAACGGTACAATCGCTTCGTCGACTATGTTCCGCAGACGAATTCGCTGGTTCAAGTCAACAATGGCATTGCCCCGGTCTATCACACCAACTGGAAGAATTTTCAACCCCGCATCGGCTTCTCGTGGGATCCTTTCAAGAACGGAAAGACTGCCATACGCGGAGCCTATGCCATTCTTTCAGACCAGCCCGTCACTAACCTGGTAATCGGCAATTCCCAGAACCCCCCGTTTGCTACCGCAGTCGCGTTGCCTGGGGGTCAAACAACTACCTTTACGACCGCGATCGTTAATGCTCCTCCCGGAAGTACGGTCTCTCCAAGTTCATCAGATCCGAACTTCGACAACGCCTACGTTCAGTCCTGGAACCTGAATGTGCAACGCGAAATTCGGCCCAGCCTGGCAGTGAGCGCCGGATATTTTGCCTCGAAGGGAACACACTTGCGGCTAACGCGAAACTTGAATCAGACATTCCTTAATGCCGCACTGAATCCAGTACGGCCTTTCCCAACGGTGTCTTCAAGTAGCCCGATAGCTCCCAATGTCCCCATGTTGAATATCACCTTCCGCGAAGGCACCGGTAATTCCAGTTACAATGCCCTGTGGGTAACTGCAACCAAGCGACTGTCGCGAGGCCTCCAATTTAACGCCTCGTATACTTTCTCGAAGTCAATCGACTACAACTCCCAGAGTTCTCAAGGTGTGACTGTACAGGATAGTAATAACTTATTAGGAGATCGGGGACTGTCTGACTTTGACGCTCGTCATCGATTTGTGGTTAGCGGGCTTTATGAGTTGCCGTTCCATAAGAATCAACTGGTTGATGGGTGGCAACTGTCACTCGTCACGCAGTCACAGAGTGGAAATCCCGTCACCCTGTTGGCCGGAAATGCTGGAGCAGTAGGCACGATCCCAGCCGCGAACGCCAATTCGTTAACGGGTCTAGCCACATTACGTCCAGATGTTGGCGGTCCTGTCACCATTTCGACGACAGCTGCTGCGGTTGGTATTGGGGTCCAGTGGTTCCCCAATTTGGTCTGTGATCCCCGTCCTGGCGGCTCTTGTCCCGCCGGAGCTGTTGCTGTTTTGCCCGTTGCTTTTGTTAACGGCAAGACCATCTATCACTTCGGTAACTACGGACGCAACGTGATAATTGGTCCTACCTTCAATAACACAGATGTCTCGGTTATAAAGCGCACCAAGATTGGCGAGAACAAGCTGATCGAATTTCGCTGGGAGCTCTTCGATGCCTTCAACCATGCTAACTTCGGGCAGCCCGGACGCACGGCACAGGTCGGGAGCACCAGTTTTGGCGTGATTACCGGAACTCGTTTCCCGACTGGAGACTCTGGATCGTCTCGGCAAATGCAGTTCGCGCTGAAGTTCAAGTATTAAGGGTTCGAGTTTCTACGAGATACTCTAGATCAACGAGGGGCGGCCACGGAGTGCCGCCCCTACAATTCATTGCAATAACTTTCTCAATCGCCGCCGGCGTGAGCTGTCTCTGCGATGGCTGGAGTTGGCGAGATGTGGCTCAGTTGACTGGCATCGATCATATTGAGTCCCTTTTCCCGCACTGTTTGGAAGGCTGGCGCGATCTCCAAGTCGAAACGTTCCATCCCGGCGGGGTTTCGTTTGTAGCCGGTGAAGTCCAGATAGAGCCGCTTTCGCATTAGCCGATCAGGAACGCCCGCAAAGCGCCAGAGCGGATATTTGATCGCATTCCCAAACAGTTTCTTCCCCAGCATTTTGTAGTAGAGAGGGACACCAAGAGAGAACTTCATGCTCGACCTGCTGCCGCCCCGCCAAAACTCCATGTTGTATTTCCAACAGGTGAAGAAAAACTCCCACTGAAGGTCCGTCATTTCGATCAATTTCGCGCTGTGCTTCTTTTCCATGCGAGTATTTTCGAGTGGAACGAAGAAGGTCGGCACAAACATTCCTTTGGCGTGGCGCAGATCGAAGAGCAAGTCGAGCGATTGTTTTGTGTCTTCGTCGGTTTCGCCCGGGAGTCCGATGATGAAAGTGCAGAAGGGAAACCAGTTGTGGCGATTAAGAATTTCCATCCCTTTAACCACCACGTCACGCCACTGATTAGCTCGATACGGATAGGCCTTGCCCTTCATGTAAGTATTGAAAAGCTTTGGACTGCCGGTCTCCAGTCCGATGATCGGATCGGCCACACATTTATTTGGATCGGTCGAATCGTTATGGTGCAGATGAGAATACGGCACCAGTAACGGCGTCAATCGCTCGATGATCGAGGGATCCTTTACCACCGGCGCCATAGTGATGTGCGAGGTTTGAATCGTGTCGATTCCAGGGACCTCAATAATGCTCTTAAACAGCTTTTCCAGCGCCGGCACATTCGTTTCAAAGTTTGGCAGCTGTTCGTAAAGGAATATGTCCTCGGAAGCAACCATGACCTCAGTCGCGCCGTCGCGAGCGTTTACTTTCACGCTATCGATGATGTGCTCGAGCGGGAAAGAGCGGCCGACTTTAGTTGCGGGTGAGCAAAACTGACAGCCGCGACCGCAACCTCTGGTGATTTCGACGACGCCAAATGTGGAACGGTGTTTCACCACCGGAATCTCATCCACAGTGGGTTGCATCTCTTTGGGAATCTTTACGATCCGCGGCAAGCTCGAGTCGCCCTCGACGATCCGCCGGAAGAGGTCCGCAAAGACCCGCTCGATCTCACCGTCGATCAGGTAGTCGATCTTAAACTCGTCAAGCCGGTTCGCTTTTTCCAATTGCCATGCACCCGGTCCGCCCACCACGATCTTGGGTTTGTACTTCTGAATGACTGGGTGGGTAACAATGCGAATGAACTCGTGGGCATTAACAGGCATGAGGTTCTCGCCCGCTAGCTTTGAGTACACGTCAGTGGCGTACGAGATACCAAGAGGATTGTGAGCGTGAATCGCCAGCACCTTTGTCTCAGGGCCGACAAACTTCTCGAGCTGGTCGAGGTAGCAAACTACGACATCTTCTTCCGAGTACTCGCGCAAGAGCAAAGTCTCGACCATCCGCAGGCCGTTGGGAACATACTTGGCCCGACCGTTGGGCCACGACTCGTTCACAAAAGCCGCTTTGTTGAAGAACGTGTTGCTGTATTTGACCGGAATAGTAGCCGAAAGCATCTGTTGCCAGATGCTATGGTTCCATTCGCTTGCCTCAGTCGACGAAGCAGTAAGGACGAACAGGGGTGATGTCATTCAGGAAGCGCTTTCTTAAATGCTGCTGTTAAATAAGTGTCCGTCAAACATTTACGAATGTGGAGCGCCCTAGCAAAGCGGCCGAATTCTAACACCTGTGTAGTTTAGAGTTCAAACTTCAGTTGCCCATCGGTGCTCCCAAACTGCCGAGTCGCAATAGCAAACAAAACGGCCGCAGTGCTAACCTGGTCTGCCAGTCATCAGCACGGCCGCCACGCGCTGTGCGACTTCGTTCGCGCCGATGTCGTCTGTGGCTTCGACTCTCAGTTTTGCCAGCTCGTACGAAGACTGTCGTATTCGATAAAGTGCTCTTGCTTGTTCCTGATCCCGAGCCAGTGGTCGATCACCTCCAGCGGCTATGATTCTTTTCCAGCACAGTTCAAACGGCACGTCGAGCCAGACAGTCAGGCAATCGAAATCCGCGATCAGATTACGATTATCGGGAATGGTCCACGCGCCTCCACCGAGAGCAATAACCCGAGCGCCATCATTTAGAGTCTGCCTCAATACCCGCGTCTCGATCTCTCGAAAGGCCGCCTCGCCCTCCTGGGTTATCAACTCGCCGGGAGTGCGCCGCGCAAGTGACGTGATCATCTCGTCCAGATCTGTTGCCGCGCAACGCAGATGAGCCGCCAGGGCACGGGCCACACACGTTTTGCCTGAGCCCATAAATCCGGTGATGACAATTGGCCGTTCGTCCATCGAAATGACTGTGCGTCCTATCTCACTACCAAGGTCTCGAGTAATTCAAAGAACCCCGGAAAAGAAACGGCGACACATGACGCTCCTTCAATCTCTGACTCTCCAACCGCAATCAACGCGGCAACCGAAAAAGCAAGAGCAATGCGATGATCGCCATGTGAGTCGAGTAATGCTCCCCGCAGTCTTGTCGGGCCAGACACCGCCAGGCCATCCGGGTACTCCTCAACGTCAGCCCCCATTGCCCGTAGGTTCTGTGCGGTAGCAGCAAGACGGTCACTCTCTTTTACTCTCAGTTCCGCAGCTTCACGAATTTCGATCCCGCCTGAAACTTGAGTACCAACAACGGCAAGCAAAGGTAACTCATCGATCAATTGAGGAATTAATTTACCTGAGACCTTGTTCGCGCCCTGCTGTTTAGACGGCGGGTTAAGTCCGCCCTTTACATAAACGTTGCCGACCGGTTCGTTACAGTCTTCGTGCACCTCGTTAACATTGATGCTCGCTCCGAGCGACTGAAGTTCTGAAAGAAACTGTGTCCGCGTCGGATTTAGGCCTACTGCCTTGACCGCCAGGTCTGAGCCAGGTAAAAGCGCCGCTGCTGCAATCATGAAGGCCGCGGAAGATATGTCTCCTGGTATGTTTGTGTCGCGGCCGTTGAAATCACTTTGGCCGGTAACGGAAATCTCAGCAGCACCATTGATCCCTTCGTTTGTTTCAACTGGTGCGTTATACCAGCGCAACATCCGCTCTGTGTGGTCCCGAGTGCCTTGAGGTTCGATGACTGATGTTCGTCCGTGGGCGTAGAGTCCCGCAAAGAGTACGCACGACTTTACCTGGGCGCTGGCTACCGGTAATTCGTAGCGGATAGGCCTCAACGGCCCACAAGGAAAAAGCCGCAAGGGTGGCTTGCCGTGAACGGCAGCGATCTGTGCCCCCATCATCTCAAGCGGTTCGATGATCCGCCTCATCGGTCTTGATCTCAACGACTCGTCGCCGGTCAGTTCGGATGCGAATTCTTGCCCTGCCAGCAAGCCGGCGAGCATCCGCATCGTCGACCCGCTGTTGCCGCAGTCGAGAGCTTTTGCAGGCTTGGCAACTCCATTCAGACCCTGACCGATAATTTTCACGCTATTTCCGTCGCGCGAAATGGAAACACCAATTTGATGCAAACACTCGAGGGTGGAAGCACAATCCTGGCTGTTGGAAAAATTCGCCAGGTGCGACGGGCCACGCGCCATTGCCGCAATCATTGCGGCGCGATGTGAAAGGGATTTGTCGCCCGACAAGGTCATGGCTCCATTAATCCCGCGAGCTGGTCTTATTTTCATTGCGGCTAATCTTACCCTCGCCTGTGCTCGACACGAAGTCGTAGGCCACAGCCAACTGACTTTCTTGACAGGCAACTAGTCAGCATGTTAAACCCTCGGTCTTCCGGTAGCCTTTGGAGGTTTCCAGAAAGCAGCCAAGGTCCTCGCATGTGGCTCTTGATAGAGACCATGCCCGATAGTCGTGACTGTACAAACGACTGAACTAAAATTCCCCAGCCGCATTGAGGCTGTCGACGAAGTCGCCGCCGCACTCGCCGGCGTAGTGAGCCGCTCAGGAATCGACGAGAACGCCGCTTTTGAAATCGATATGGCTGTACGTGAGGCGGTTACCAATGCGGTGCTTCATGGGAACAAAGAAGACGAGACGAAATTCATCGAAGTGATCGTGAAAAGCTCTCCCTCAGAGCTGGAAATAAGAGTGCACGACGAGGGATTTGGATTCAACCCGGAACTAATCCAAGATCCGACCAGGGAAGAGAACATCTTAAAGACGTCGGGACGCGGCATCTTTTTTATGCGCAACTTCATGGATGAGGTTGATTGGGTTATCCGCCCTGAAGGCGGGACTACGGTGCGCATGTTGAAGAGATTTTAGAGTTTTGAGTTTAGAGTGACGATTAACCGTGCGGTAACGATTTTCGTCGTTGTTATCAATCTAAAATCTAAAGTCAAAAATCAAAAATTCCAGAAGGAGAGTTCTTAACATGGCAGAGCTAAACATTTCAGAACGGCAAGCCGGAGACGTCACTGTTCTGGACATGAGTGGAAAGATTACCATCGGTGAAGGCAGCGTCGCGCTTCGCACCGCGGTTCGCCGGATGCTGGAGGAAGGTAAGAAGCGGATCCTTTTAAATCTCGCCGGCGTCGGTTACATCGATTCCAGCGGCATCGGCGAATTGGTATCCAGCTACACTGCCATCAATAAGGATGGTGGGCAATTGAAGTTGCTGAATTTGACTCAGAAGCTGCAGGATCTGTTGACGATTACAAAGCTTCTCACCGTCTTTGACGTTTACGAGAGCGAATCTGAAGCGCTTAATAGCTTCAAATAGTCCGCTGCCATCGGCGGAAGAAGCGGTCGAGCAATGGAGGAGCAAAATGGCTGAGCTTGATGTAAAAGAACGGCAGGCGGGAGACGTCACTATTCTTGATATGAGCGGCGCTGTAAGAATCGGTCAAGGTGCCGTGGCTCTGCGAGATTCGGTTCGCGAACTGATCGATGGAGGCAAGAAGAAGATTCTGCTTAATCTTGGTGGCGTTAACTACATTGATTCGAGTGGTATCGGCGAATTAATTGCCAATTACACTACAATCAGCCGCCAGGGGGGCCAACTCAAGCTTCTGAATCTGACTGACAAGATTCAGAGCCTTCTGGTCATCACCAAACTCCTGACTGTTTTCGACACTTACGACAACGAACCGGACGCGCTGAACAGCTTTAAATGAGTTTCAAGTTTTGGGTTTCAGGTTCTGAGTTCAAAACGAGCCGAACCAACTTGTAATCTGCAACTTGGAATCTGAAACTTAGTTCATGTTTCGCGCCAGCTTTCGCCGTCTACTTTCACTCGACGATCCACCAGAGCGCACGGCACTCGCCTTTTCAATCGGTGTTTTTATCGCGTTCTCCCCCTTTTTAGGGCTTCACACAGTTGCCGCTACACTGATTGCCTTTCTTTTCCGCTTCAATAAGATCGCGATTTACACAGGCACTTTCATCAACAATCCGTTTCTTACGATTGTGCCGATCATCGTTGCGTCCTACGCAATCGGCGCCTTTCTGCTCGGCCGACCATTGGGGATTCCGGCTGAAGGCGTTGCCTTGTTTAAGCATCCGCAAATCTTTTCTGGCGCATATTACGGCCAGCTTTTTGGGAAGAGCTGGCAACTGTTATTGCCGTTTGCGGTGGGTGGGTTGGTGCTTTCAGTAATTTGTTCGCTTATTACCTATCCGCTAACATTAAGGGCCTTGAGGGCTTATCATCGCAGACGCCTCCTGGAAGGTAAGACTTAACCCCTCTTAGATTTGAATTAACTCTGGCATCCGCCGGATCGGTGACTCGCATCTCTAAAAGGCTTGCCGACAATCAAGTCCAGCTTCAATCGGAATTGTGATGCTCTTATGAAGAATTACCTACTCTTGATCCTGTTAGCTACTTCTACCAGTCTGGTGACCGGGCAAACAACGCCCAGTTCTGGGCGTCCCGCTCAGCCGGCAGGGGCGCCACAACGACCAGTTACAAGTTTTGATGTTTCTGAATATGGGGTAGATTTCCAGACTGATCCCAGGCTGATCTTAGTAATGGCTGCTTTGGATGCTGCCGGGTTTGATCCTACGCCTTCAGTGAGAGAACCATCTGTCTTTCGAACCCAGATAAGACGGGATCTAAGTAATCTCGACCCCGATCTTCGAGGGCGCCTAAAAGCCTTTTACGAACGCAATAAACTGCCGGCCCCCGCGACTGCGGCGGACCAGTCAGCTCGTTACGTATCCCTGGCCCTAAGTCTGGGTGCGCCGCCAACCCTGGAACAACCTGAGAGATCTGATGACCTACCAACCGGTTTGTTGGAAGTGCTGGATTTCACTCCTCTAGTTCGCGAATTCTATCGCCGCTCAGGAATCGAAGAACGAATGGTTTCGTATGTAAGAGCTTACCAGTCGGAGGGGGACCGGTTGCGGCCACCCGCTGCTGAAATGGTTCGCGCTGTGCTTTCCTACCTGCACACGCGGCCGCTTACGGTGGCATCCGAACGAGTGGAAGTCAAAGCCCCCACGGCCGGTAAAAAAAAGAATGCGCCGAAGAGTTACACTTTTCGGCAACACGAGCGACGCTTCTTTATCATTCCTGATTTGCTGGCTGCGCCCGGCACTATCAACTTCCGCATCATTGGAGACACTTACTACGCAGTTGTTCCACAAGGCATCGACCCAAGCTCCTCCGAGTTGCGTCGCGCATATCTGCAGTATGTGATCGATCCGCTGACCCTGCGCTTCAATCGGGAGGTCGCGGCCAGACGAGATCAGATTCGGCAATTGCTTGATGAGCGCGAGAAGGCTGGGGTGCAGGTAAGTCCCGATATCTTCTTAGCGGTATCACGTTCGCTGGTAGCCGCTGCGGACGCGCGGTTCGACGAGATGCGGAAACTGGAGATGCTTTCGCGTTCAAGCCGCAGCCAGATTGCGAATACGCGAGACGAAACCACTCGCGCAAATATTGGCAGGTCGGCACAAATAGACATTGCCGCTATTCAGGATGAGACTACTGCCCGTCTTGCTGAGGAATACGAGAGGGGCGCAGTCCTGTCTTTCTTCTTCGCGGATCAATTGAAAGCAATCGAGAGTTCCGGTTTTGATATAGCGAATTTTTTTGCTGACATGATCGCTTCGTTTGATCCTGTTCGCGAGATGCGCCGGCCGGCGGAGTATGCGGAGGCCCGCCAACGAGCGATGGCTGCGCGCCAGGCTCGGCTGGCGGCCAGAAAAGCGGAAGCGGACGTGCCAGTTTACTCAGAACCGGCTGCGGCGAGAGCAGCAGCGCTGGTAAAGAGGCTGGCAGAGATAGAAGAGACGTTACGCTTGCGTGACTATGTCAACGCCGAGAACAGCTTGAAAGAATTGCTGAAGGAATACCCACGTGAGCCGCGGGTTTTCTTCGCCCTTGGGCAAACTGCGAGTCTCGGCGCAGCAGACGCGACCGACGAGAACGTGCAAGCTGAAAGGCTCAACCGCGCGTTGGCCAACTACCGATTTGCCCTTGAAGCTTCGTCACCCGAGACTGACCGGGCGCTGATCTCAAGAGCTCACGAGGCTATGGGACGCATTCACGCTTTTTTGGAAAACCAGGCCGAGGCTGTGAAGGAGTTTGACGCTGCAATAAAAATCGGAGATGTTCGCGGCGGCGCCTACAAGGAAGCGATTGAAGGAAAGCGAAAGTTAAATCAACCTAAATAAGGGAGGTTTGAAGTTTCAGGTTTCAGGTTTGAAGTTTCAGGGTCTCAGGTTTCAACGGTCCGAGATTCTAGAATCTGGTTTCCACCGTGCCCCAACATTGAAACTTTAAACTTGAAACTTGAAACCTGTTCGTTTTATTCAGCGCCTACCGCTTTAGCCGCGTTAATACGCCCTCCAGTTACAACCTTTCCCTTCAGCGAATCGAGCTTGTCTACTGACTCAAATAGCTTTTGACGCAGCTCATCGACTGAAAGCTTTGGCTCTTTCGAGAGCAGCAGAGCTGCAACACCCGCCACCACTGGTGTCGCCATGGACGTCCCTGAATGAGATTCGTATTCATCACCCAACCAGGTGCTCAGAATGTCTTTGCCGGGAGCAGCAATGTGAACGCTCTTAGGACCATAGTTTGAAAACGACGCCAACTGATCGTTGCGATCAAGAGCGGCCACGCTGACGACATTGGGAAGGTTATAGCTGGAGGGATAGTGAGGCGAGCGGTCGGTATTTGTGCTTGCGTTTCCGCTTGCAGCCACGAAGAGTATTCCTGCTTCGTTGGCCTTGCGAATCACATCTTCCAAAGCACGCGACTTCTGCGTTGATCCCCAACTGGCACTAATCACGCGCACATTCACGCCCGCCTTACGACGATCGATGACATAGTTGATGCACTCGATTGCATCCTTGGTATTGCCAAACCCGCCCGCGTTCATGAATTTCAAAGGCATGATCTGCACAGTCCAATTCACGCCGGTGACGCCTATATTGTTTCCGCCTTCAGCTCCCACGATTCCCGCGCAGTGCGTGCCATGGCCGTTTTCGTCCATTGGGTCCGCATTGTTTTCAAGCGCGTTATAGCCGTGAAAATCCTGAATTGTTCCCAGTTGGTGATCTTCGTAGGCCGACACATTTGCCAGTCTGACCCAGATGTTGCTCGCGAGATCCGTGTGGGTATAGTCAACGCCGCTATCAATCACGGCAACGACGACTTTGTCACTGCCGGTGGTGATTGCCCAGGCTCGCATTGCGCTGATGTCAGCGCCTTGGGTGCCGCCGTTCTGCCCGTCGTTTTCCAGGGCCCATTGTTCCGCAAAGCGAGGATCTTCGGGATGTAGATGCTTTCCACCTCCGGAGTGATCGAGTTCGATTTCGTAGTTCTTCTCCGCATACTCGACTTCGGGTAGCGCCGCATACTCGGCGACAACCGCAGAGGCATCGGCGTTGTCGAGGTCATCGATAGCGTCCAGCCCGGGTACTGCTTCGATTTCATCTTCGACCTGGTCGTTGAGACGCGCTGTGATTCTTCGGATGGTTTCTTCGCTGACCCCAGGTTTGAACTTCACCAGAACCTCCGGCATCGCTAAAGAGTTCGGGTCGTATCGGGGCATTTCCTTAAGCTCTGTAGTACAGACGTGGCGCTTGGAGGCCCCGGGGAACATTCGTGCGTGCGACTTCCAGTCATTTTTCTGCCACTTTCTAAGCTGACCAGCAAAAGCGGCTACCAGAATGAGCACGACTGCGAGAGCGATATGCGGAAAGAAATTATTGCGGTTCATTTCAATACCTCAACTAAAGCAAGTGTGGAGTGCCGAGTCTGGAGTCCCGTATCCAAGGCGGATGGGCCTTAAACCCGACTCCGCTTTGAAGGATGCATTATGAAACGCTGACTTCAAGACTTTAGACTCTGTAGTTCTGACCCTTGTAATTATACAACCTGACTGAGTGCTTGTTGGCCCGATATTCAAAGCTTTGGCCGTTGGCCTTCAGGCGAATGCGCCAACCTGGAGTAATCATTTGGCCACTCATCTCATCCTCTGTCGACGCTCCCAGAGCCGAATCCTGAAATTCAGCGTCTTCTACAGATTCTTGGTTGACTTTATCGTCGCCAATCCCCAAGCGCATGGCCACATCCGCTCGCGCCTTTTGAATTGCTTGTTCTTTGGTGATGGCCATAAAAACAGGAGACGTCGAATGGACGATTCTGCCACTACAAACGAGACTATTGCACCCGTTGTTCCAGCAACTTCCCTCGGACTATTCTCTGCCCTGACGCCCAGTAACGCAAGCTGTTAGCTTGGTTAGCTTGCGGATGGTTCGCGGCCCTCCACCACCGAACTAGGGTAACCGGTGAGCAAGCTAACAGCTTGCTTTACTATTACCTGAGATCTCCCAGACGATGTTGAAGCAGAGCCGTCACCGCGATGGCCGCCGTCTCCGCCCGCAGCGTTCGACCTCCAAGAGTCACAATTTTCCATCCCGAATCGACGGCTCGGCTGAGCTCTTCATCAGCCCAGCCACCTTCCGAACCAACGAGTGCGGTAATGGATGGTCTGCCCCTGACTCCCTTCATTGCCTCTTCTAGTGATTGGCCGAGTCGTTCGGAAAACATCAGGCACGCGTCGTGTTCGATTCGCCTTAACAGCGCGCTGAACTCTGAAGGAACTGAGACTCGCGGCACGAATGCGCGCCCTGATTGCTTGGCAGCTTCAAGAGCAATTCTTTGCCAGCGCGCCACACGTCGATTGGCATCGGAATGGTCCCTCAAGCGCACGTCAGCCAGATTTGTTATCACGGGCAGGATGGCTATGACACCGAGTTCTGTGCTCTTCTGGACCGCGAGATCAAACTTTTCACCTTTCAACAGTGCCAGAGCAAGCGTGAGTCTGAGGATAGACTCGGGACGAGCTGGGGAGACTTCGGAGATGACTTTGAGGCTGGCGGAATTACGGCGGATCTCGCTAACCACACACTCGTATTCATGACCAGTACCGTCGAAGACAAAGGCAGCATCCCCCGGCGCCAATCGGAGCACGTCGCGAAGATGGCGGGTCTCATCACTTGCGAGGTCGACAAAAGAGCCGCCGGAATGGAAGGCGCTGGGAGGTGCATAGAATCTTCGGCGGGACATAAGAATCGGTTTCAGGTTTTAAGGTTTCAAGTTTCAAGTTGGGATAGAGTTTCGCTCGACTTGAAACCTGAAACTTGAGACTTGAAACTTAAGACTATACGACGACCGCAACCCATTCTCCGTCCGAGCTAATTTCAACCACGTCATTAATGCCAAGTTTCCGCAGACCATCGATAATCATCTCAACCTGCGAGTCGAGCACGCCGGAAAGCACTAGTCTTCCGCAACTTGCCCCAACGAGCCGCGGAAGCATTTTCACAATGACTGGAGCAGTAAGATTGGCGCAAACCAGATTTGCCGAGGAAGTCATTTCATCAATTGATCCGATGCGAAAATCGATACCCGCTTCGATTCCATTCTTCTGAGCATTCTCGCGAGCTATGGTGATCGCGTCAGCATCGGTGTCGCACGCGTTAATCGTGGCATCGGGAAACAGTTTGGCTGCCGCTATGGCGAGAATTCCGGTGCCTGTGCCAACATCTAGAAAGCTGCCACCATCGAAGTGTTCTTCGATCGCCGCGAGACAAAGGCGCGTAGTTTCGTGAGTGCCGGTGCCAAATGCCATCCCTGGCTCGATGCGAATCACAATACGACCATGACTATCTGAGATTTCGGACCATGGCGGCGCGACAACGAAGCGCGCACCTACCTCAACTGGTTGCCATGTTTTCTTCCACTCGCCAAGCCAGTCTTGATTCTCAACTTCGCGCAATTCCATATGGCGCACCGAAGATGGCGGTAAGGCGTAAATGCGAAGCGACTCGAGAACTTCTTGACGTATTTGCTCGCGGTCAGGCGTGGAGGCGAAATAGGCGGTCACGCGTGCCAACTCTTCGCTCGTTTCGTTGAACTCAGTGCCGAGCGAGCCGGCTTCCATTAATGCATACTCCACGGCCTCTCGCGCCGTCGACTCGATCATTACGTCGAGCGCATACCAACGTTCAACGCCGGGCACGTCCACCAATTCCCATCTCATCCAACAAATGTTCTTTGTTGCGCCAATTTTCTTCGACTTTTACAAACAGCTGAAGATGGCAGCGATGTCCGAGCAATTGTTCAATCTCCTGCCTCGCCCGCGTACCAATTTCTTTCAAAAGCGCGGCGCCTTTGCCGATTACTATCTTTTTTTGCGAAGACCTTTCTACGAAGATGGCGCAATAGATGCGCGTAAAGTCGTCGCGTACTTCTTCCCATTTCTCGGTCACCACCGCGGTCACATATGGAATCTCTTCTCCAGTGGTTTGCAAGATCTTCTCTCGCACGATTTCTGCTACCAGACTGCGTATCGACTGGTCGGTCAACTCGTCTTCGCCGAACAAAGGTTCGCCCTCGGGCAGGTGCTTAATGATTTCGTTTTGCAACACATCGGTCATACTGCCGCGCAAAGCCGAGATAGGAATGACCTCGCGCCAGTCGTACTCTCCTTTGTACCAATCGATCAACATCAACAAGTCAGTTTTGTCTTTCAGTTTATCGATCTTGTTGAGCAGCAGCAGCGCCGGCTTTTCCGATCGCTGGATCAATTCAAGGACGAAACGATCCCCCTGACCCGTTGCCGTAGACGCGTCTCGAATCAAACAGACCAGATCCACTTGCAGCAAAGCATCTTGGACCGCTGCCATCATTCGCCGGTTCAATTCGTAACCGGGCCGGTGCACCCCGGGTGTGTCTACGAAAACCATCTGGCCTTCCGGTTTCGTGGTTACACCTTGAATCCTGAAACGGGTAGTTTGCGGTTTGTCCGACACCGCAGCGATCTTTTCGCCGACAAGCCGATTTAACAATGTCGACTTGCCGGCGTTTGGTCTGCCGATGAAAGCAACATAGCCGCTGCGATACCCATGCTTGTCAGTTTCCTGAGACATGAAAAGTTACTTGGCTTTCTCCGCGAAAATCTGCACGAGGTTAATTAACGTCTCAGTCGTCTTTTCCAAACCGCGACGGGAATTAAATTCCAGTTTCCCATGAAAGTTCTGACCACCGGTGAATATGTCAGGCGTGGGCAAGCCACGTACAGTAAGGTTTGAACCATCGGTACCTCCGCGAATTGCCTTGATCCTCGGCTTCAGTCCCGCGCGTCGCGCCGCTTCGATCGCGTTATCGGTGAGTTCAGGGTAGTTCTTCAATATTTCTTTCATGTTCTTGTAGTTCTCTTTGACCTCAAGATTGATCTTCACGTCCGGAAACTTCGCCTGAGTTGCTGCTACCATGTCGCGCAACGTTTTCTCCTTGGCGTCGAGTCCACTCACGTCAAAGTCGCGAAGCAGAATCTTAAGACTCGACTCTTCAACATCAACGGTGCCGGTGTAGGGATGAACGAAACCGACTCGACCCTCTGTGGTTTCGGGAAGCATATCGTTTGGAAAGCGGGAAAGGTAATCACCCAGCGCATACATGGCGTTAACCATAATGCCTTTGGCCGAGCCCGGGTGAGTGCTTTTCCCCTTGAAGGTCACGGTGGCGGTGCGTGCGCTCCATGTTTCATTGCTGATCTCGCCGAGTGATTCGCCGTCTACTGTATAGGCCAACTGCGCGCCGAATCCCTTGATGTCAAACTTATCGATGCCACCCCCGACCTCTTCGTCAGGAGTAAACGCAACCGCGATAGTGCCGTACTTAATCTGCGGGTTTTGTATGAGCGTATCTACCATAGTCATGATGGCGGCAATGCCTGACTTATCGTCAGACCCAAGCAGCGTTGTGCCATCGGCAGTGATGATGTCGTCGCCGATCATCTCTTTAAGAATAGGGTTCTGGGCTACGCTGATCACCTGACTCGGATCTTTGGGTAGAACAATATCGCCTCCGTGATAGTTCTTATGGATGATGGCATTGACGTTGGCCCCGGACACTGCCGGAGACGTGTCCATATGCGAAATAAGGCCAAGCACCGGCACCTTGGAATTGTCGGGAAGATTTCCCGGTAACATTGCATAAACGATGCCAAATTCACTGACCCTCACATTATCGGCTCCCAGGTCTTTCAATTCTTTAGCCAGGAGAGTTGCGAGGTTTAACTGCTTTCGTGTGCTGGGAACAGTTTGCTGATCTTCCTGTGATTGGGTGTCGATCTTTACGTAGCGGAGGAACCGGTCCAACGCAGCCTCCCTGGGTGGTTTCATTTGCGTTTGCGCGCCCGTTGAAGCCACAAATATTAAAACAAGCACAAAACTAGCGACTGTCTTCATTCATTTACCTCGGTCTTCGATTGAGTTTGTTGGGAGAGAGCTATGATTGACTAATGATGCTCATAAAGCAAAGCGCGCTGCCTTAACGGCTGGGCCCTTCAGACTATTGGATGGTGACAAGATTACAATTTGATTGAAGTAATTCGTCTCAGGTAGCGCGCCATGCGGTGCCGCGACGGTTGAGTTCATCCAACGCGCGCTGTAGTTCTTCCAGCTTCGCTTCAAGGAGCGATTCATCGGCATCGGCAGGAACCTCTATAAGCGGACCCACAGTTACGAGAGCACGCGTGAGAGGCAGGGGGACTTGCAATCGATCCCATGACGGAGCGAGCCAGCGGTGGGCTGCCGTCACATAAAATGGGAGGATCGGCTGGCCGGTCTTTTTCGCCAGCAGCACTGCTCCCATCTTGGCAATCTGACGTGGGCCGCGTGGACCATCCACAGTGAACCCCACGTGATTTCCCGAGCGAACCAGTCGCGCCATTTCTACCAGTGCGCCAATTCCGCCTCGCGTGCTCGAGCCGCGCACGGCCCCGAAACCAAACCGTTGAATAAAACGCGCGATGTATTCGCCGTCAAAACTCTGAGAGGTCATGTAGGTGATGCCGCGCTGGCGCCAGAAATAGATGCCGAGGTACAAACAGTCGTGCCAGGCCGCATGAATCAAAACACGCTGTTGGGGCAAGGCGGTCTCGAAATGCTCCCAGCCTTCAACTTGAAAACGAGTGGACCAACCGATGAGCTTGATTAGCAAGTAGAATACGATGTCGGCAGCGCGAATCAGCAGTCGCTCTCTGAACGAGTAAGCTGAGAGATCGGCGAAGGTGTAGACGTGCGAGATATCGGTCTCTTTACTAATCACGTATAGATGTCGGCTTCTCCCGGGGGCCTCGTCTTCCAGCGTTTGTGAATCCAGAGCCACTGCTCGGGATAAAGGCGAACCAGTCGTTCGATGGCTGCCGCAAAGTGCGCTGTATTGATCTCGACATCCTTTTGATGGTCGCCTGTGCGCACCAACTCAATTGCCGGATCTCCGTGGAAGAAGTAGCCTTGCTTCTTAGCATTCCAAACGGCGCAGGTGGGAATAACCACGGCGTCGGTTTTCAGTGCGAGGGTGGCGATACCGGCCGTAGTGCAAGCGAGCTTGCCGAAAAATGGTACAAACACCCCCTCAAACTCATGGGTGTTCAAATCCGAGAGAACACCGAGCGTTCCCCCGTCACGTAAGACCCGCAACGCCTGACGCGCCGCACTTTTCTTGTTTATTGCGCGGTTGCCAAATCGCGTCCTAATCCGCTCGACCATCTCTTCGATGCGTGGGTTGTCAAGCGGTCTTACAAGAAAGCTGATGGGATATTCCAGCGCGGACCAGCCAAAACTTAGCACCTCCCAGGCTCCGATGTGTCCCGTCAGGAAGATCACTCCGCGATGATCCGCTTCGGCCTGTCGCAGATGGGCCAGCCCCACTTCGTCATACTCGATGAGTTGTTTCAGTTGCTCGGGAGTTGTCTTCGGGAACTGACTAAACTCCGCCAGTAATCTGCCTAAGCTCTTAAAGCTTTCTCGCAGTACTTTGGCTTGCTCGGTCGAGTCCAATTCCGGAAAAGCGATCTGCAGATTGCGTTCACCCGTGCGACGGAGCTTACCCGCTAGAGAATAGCCGAGCGAGCCCATGCTGGCTCCTACGTCTAAAGCCAATCGACGCGGGAGAACACCCAGGCCAAAGAACAGTGATCGCGCCAACACGTATTCGAGTGTAGTTTGTAATTTTCCGTGCTTCGCCATCACTGCTATAGGCATTGTAGGGGTGGCACTCCGTGGCCACCCCTCTCTCGCGGTCCGAGCACTCTCGAGTAAACCAAGGATGGCCACGGAGTGCCACCCCTACAAATTGGCTTGGCACGATCGGCAGCCAGTTTAGCTCATGAATCGAGTAAGTTATAAGAAAGCAAAGCCGACCGGCCAACGTTCAAAACATCAAACACAGTCGGATTTAGGTACCGTACGAGGTTGAACCCTCAAAGTTGGATTACCTCAGAGGGCCCGCTAACCCGCCGTCTACGTAGCAGTTGTCCCTAGGACAGTGATATATTTTGAACGCGGGAGTACCGGTTTTCGTACATTGTCATAACCGGAGCTAGCGCTCTCGTCTCTCCTCCTGAAATTAAGAATAGATTGGAGTTGGATGAATAAACGCCGGATTCTCATCGTCGATAATAACGATGAGTTGCGCGCCATTCTCGAGGACGTCCTTGGCAGTCTGGGTCACGAGATGGTTGTGACCGGCGACCGAGAGATGGCCCTGGCCCGAAAGGATCTCGATAAGTTCGACCTGATCATCAGTGACCTCACAGAGGACCTTGAAGCAACCCAACCGGTGAGTGAACTCCAACGCAAATGTCTCCTCACGCCGGTTTCCGGCAACGGCGCGCAGCCCGATATTGTCAAGGCGTTTAAATTAGGCGCCCCCAACTATCTTCGGTTTCCCTACAATCGAGACGAGCTTCGAGACATAGTCGAGCGAACGCTCTCATACAAGCTTCGCTACGTGGACGATCCCACCTTACTTGCACACACCCACGAGAAGATCGAGTTTGAATTACCAAGCGATTTGTCACTCATGAATGGCGTGCTGCAGTATCTTATGGAAAGAGTTTCAAGGCTGGGTCTAATTAAGCCGGAAAGATCGAATTTGTTCATCGCTCTAGACGAGGCCTTTGTAAACGCAGTGAAGCACGGAAACAAAAGCAATCCTCAAAAGCTGGTCAGAATCACTGCAGAGCTTTCACCCAAAGAAGCTTGTTTCACTGTCGAAGATGAAGGGGAGGGCTTCAACATCCAGGATATTCCCGACCCGCGCGATCCCGCCAATCTGTTTAAGTCGTCCGGCCGAGGCGTTCTCCTCATGTACAACATCATGGACGAAGTTGAGTACAATGCTCAGGGTAATCGCGTAAAAATGGTAAAGCGACCTGATGATGGGGTCGAAAACTCAACTCGTTGATCCAAGTTCAAGCACACCCAGCGACCAACACGCCTGAAACGGCCGAAATCCTTCAAGCGGACCGCACAATTCAGCCGGCTGGCGAAGCTCTCCTATCTTCCTTCTGGCAAGCCTGGAGTTGGTGGTTACCGGCGGCGCTAACTTCGGTTGCGCTCGTGTGGTACTTCCTTGATCCCTTCATCGGCGATTGGGATGGCATTGAGTACACGATGTATTCCCTTTGGGGCTATCCCTCGTCGATGGCTTTGGGTAGGAACCTTTTCATTTTCGGTAACCACTTTCTTTGGGTTGTAGCACATGCGCTCTTCAACGTCAGTCCTGAGCAGGCATATCTCCTCTTTAAATACGCGGTTGTCGCTCAGGTGCCTTTTGCAGTTATCGCCTGCTGGGTATTGGCGCGCGACTTTACGGGGTCGCTTTATTCAGCAACAGTGGCTTCGTTGTTTGTCGCGTTTTCCCCAATCTTCGTGATTTATGGGGGGCAGGTGATGACCGACGTCCCATCACTGCTGCTTGTCACCGTTGCGCTGATCGTCCATTCTCGTGGTTTGCTGCAGCAGCGAGTAGGAATGGTGCTTCTCGGAGCCGCTCTTCTCGGTCTTGGAGTTAATTTGCGCGAGACCGGTGCGTTTTATGCGCCATGGCTGGTCCTTGCGCCATTTGTTTGCGGTTGGAGATTACGAAGGCGCGAGATCTTCTACGTTGCACTTTCGTGTGCGATCTTTTTGCTGCTCGCCGGCGGATGGTTTGGTTATTGGTTCTTGACAGATGCGCACTACCGATATGTGTGGTCCGGGTGGCGCGAGTCAATGCGGGAGGAATCGGCGCGTCATCCGGTCGCATTAGTGAATCTCAAGCCATATCTGATGTATTTCGTTATCAGCGCACCGCTGATCTTCTTGACCATTCCTTTCGCGCCGGTGAAAGAATGGCTGGCGCATCGACTTTCGCCATTGCTGCTGCTCTGGATGGTCGGCCTGCTTGCGAATCTGCTTTTGTTCTTTAACTACAGCACGACGGTCAACTGGCGCTACTTTCTCACAGGACTTCCTGCACTGTCACCGCTCGCAGCCGATTATCTAATCCGCACGCTAACGCGTCGTTATGGAAGCGTTGGGTTCGCCTTTCGTTGTTGCGTGGGAGTGATACTAGTGATCGCGTTGGCGTTCGGCGTTTACATGAAACCCATTAGTCGCGAGTTTGTGGCAAAGCGAGCGATGACTAAAGACTACCGTCGCGAACTGATGAAACTGCCGCGCGATGCAGTGATGATTTCAGGCGCCCAAACGATTGCAGTTAAATACTGGGCGGGAATCGGCAGCGGAGATTGGGCTGCGATTGGAACCGGAGGGGGCTGGCTGGGAGACAAACTCGTGCCCACCATCCAGGACCATCTAAACCAGGGAGATCGCGTGTTCCTCGACGCCGATCCTCGATGGTGGTCGCCCTGTAGTTGGCAGCGCGACGAGATACCGACGATTGTGGATCTGGAGAATCGGTTTGGCTTTCGTCGCGCGACACAAACCATCTTCGAACTTAGACCACTCGGCGACAACTCGGCCCGGGACGTGGCAAACCTAAAAAGTCTGCTACCAGAGAACAGACTTGAGGATTTGAAGCGATGCCCCCCGGGCCGCGGCTAGTGCTTCGAGACGAACTGCGATCACATGCCTTTCGAGCTTTTCCTCGCCTTTCGCTACCTGCGTTCCCGCCGCAAGCGTGGACTCGCGCGCGCGACTGCCGTGGCAGCCACCTCCGGAATTGCCGTGGGAGTCGCCGCCCTGATTGTGGCTCTTGCCCTCGCTAACGGCTTTCGCGAGGAGATGCGGGACAAGATACTGCGTGGCACGGCGCATCTCACTGTCATGCGAACCGACGGACAACCGATGCACAACTACACTCAACTTGCCGCGCGCATACGGCAGGTCGGCGGAGTGGCCACTGCTGCAGGCACAACCTACGATGGAGCAGTCGCAACCGGGCCGAAGGGGTCAGCTTATGCTGTCCTTCGGGGAATCGACGGAACGGCGGCGGCCGGCGGAGAAGTCAGAAGCTGGATAACCGAAGGTTCGTTTGAGCCGCTCTTAGAAGTTCCAACTGAAAAGTTGCTGTCCCCACCAAACGTCATCATCGGCGCCGAATTAGCGATGCGGACGGGTCTTCATCTAGCCGATACCGCGGAATTGTTTCCTGTCAATACAAGTGCGGTTGTTCACTCAAACCGACTCGTGCACGTTGCCGGCATCTTTCGCTCGGGACTCTTTGAATACGATTCCGCCTGGGTCTATCTCTCACTAGATACGGCTGCCGCCTTCACGGGTGGCGCGCATGCTGCGTCCGTCATTAGTGTGCAGGTAACGGACATTGACAAGGTCAAGAGCGTGGCGGGAGACATCAAAAACGTGCTGGGAAGTTCGTACACCATCGTCGACTGGCAGGAGGCAAACAGGCCTCTGTTTACGGCGTTGGCGCTGGAGAGGCGGATGGGTCTTTTTATCATCGGTCTGATTGTGGTAATTGCAACGCTTAATATCACGACAATGCTGATACTCGTGGTTGTGGAACGGCGTCGCGACATCGCCATTCTCAATGCTATGGGAGCCGCAGGTCGGAGTATTAGCGGCTTGTTCATAATTGAAGGCGCAATCATTGGCACGCTCGGAACGTCCAGCGGTGTGGTGTTGGGACTTGTAGCGTGCTTCATTGGCAACCGTTACAAACTCGTGAGTTTGCCTGCTGATGTGTATTCAATCAGTAGCGTTCCATTTCGTGCACATCTCAATGAAGTCGCTTTGGCGGTTGTAATTGCTTTCGCATTGAGTATTGTTGCGACACTGTATCCCGCCCGGGCGGCAGCGCGCATGCGTCCAGCCGAAACGCTGCGGGACGCAGGATAAGTGATGCGTCCAAAGTCAAAACTCCAAAGCCCAAGGCTCGATGCGCGAGTGGCCCAGTTTGGACACGACCGGTCCATACAAGCAAAGCTGCCGGGTGACTTTCCTCGCCCTCAGGAGTCAGACTTTGTACTTACGGTTCTGGATCTTAGAAAATCGTTCACTTCCCCCGCAGGAAAGAGAATTGAAGTCCTGCGGGGCGTCGCGCTGTCTGCGGCCGCCGGGGAGATGATCGCCGTCACTGGTGCGTCCGGCTCCGGCAAATCCACTCTACTTCAACTGCTGGGCGGACTTGATGAAGCCGATCACGGAACCATTCTGCTCAACCAGTTTTCCCTGAATGAGGCACCCGCGGCAGAACTTGCTAGATTTCGTGGATGCCACATTGGTTTTGTCTTTCAGTTTCATCACCTGCTTGCCGACTTATCGGCCGCCGAAAACGTGGCGTTACCCCTGCTCATTGCTCGGGTTTCATCAAGAAAAGCTATGATCCAAGCTACTCAGGCCCTTAAATTTATCGGGCTGGGGGAAAAAGGAGCGTACCCTGTAGGCCATCTCTCTGGTGGCGAGCAGCAGAGAGTGGCAGTTGCTCGAGCGCTGATAACGGAGCCGGCCCTTGTATTGGCTGATGAACCCACCGGGAATCTGGATACATTAATGGGTGAGGAGTTGGCAGACTCCCTGCTTACTTACTGCCGTTCGCGCCGCGCGATTGTCATTATCGCTACTCACAATCCCCGCCTCGCTGAGGCTTGCGATCGGATACTGACTATCCAGAATGGCCGCCTTTGTCCCAAGAGTAGCGCAGCATCTGAAAACCGAGGGTCGTTACCACTTTATTAAAGGAGAAATCAGACAACGCTTTTGGCCGTTTACTTCATAGGTTATAATGCCGCCAGTTGCCGGGCGCTGGTGGTTTCGCCCGGCATGGCAATCTTAGAAAGTTTTCAAAACGGTATAACTAATGTTCGAACGCTACACTGAAAAGGCGCGCCGAGTCATCTTCTTTGCGCGCTATGAAGCGTCCCAGTTTGGCGCTCCAGCGATTGAACCGGAACACCTGCTGCTTGGTCTTATGCGCGAGGATAAGACCCTGACCGGACGGTTCTTCCCCAGGGCTCAAGTTTCAATCGAATCGATCCGGAAAGAGATTGAAGGCCGCACTCTGTTGCGCGAAAAAATTTCCACGTCCGTGGAATTGCCACTTGCGCCGGAAACCAAGCGCGTGCTGGCTTACGCCCACGAAGAAAGCGACCGTCTACAGCACAGGCACATCGGCACCGAACACCTGCTGCTGGGTTTATTGAGAGAGGAACGTTCGATGGCCGCCGAGATTCTTTACGAGCGTGGTTTGCGGCTCAATGCTGTTCGCGATGAAATCGCCAGACAATCCGGAGTTGATTCTCGGGGCTCGCAAAAGAAAGACACTCCGCACCTGGTAGAGTTTTCCCGAGATCTCACCGACGATGCGTCAAACGATAAGCTGGATCCGTTAGTTGGCAGAGAAGCCGAGATTGAACGGGTCGTGCAAATACTTTGCCGGCGCACCAAGAACAATCCAGTGCTCATTGGTGAGCCTGGCGTTGGAAAGACTGCAATAGTGGAAGGACTGGCGCAGCGCATTGTGCGCGGCGAGGTCCCCTCCTTCCTCGAGAACAAACGAATTCTTTCCCTTGACCTCTCATTGATCGTCGCCGGTACAAAGTACCGCGGACAGTTTGAAGAGCGTTTGAAGCAGATAATGCGAGAGTTAGTCGAGAACCCGCAGTACATTGTCTTTATCGATGAGCTCCATACTTTAGTGGGAGCGGGCTCCGCGGAAGGCTCGTTGGATGCCGCAAACATTTTAAAGCCGGCGCTTTCCCGCGGCGAGATCCAATGTATTGGCGCCACGACTCCAGCCGAGTTTCGCAAGTCAATTGAAAAGGATCGTTCGCTCGAACGACGTTTCCAGGCTGTAAAAGTGCCACCGCCTTCAGAGACCGAAGCTGTGGAAATCCTGAGTGGCGTCAGGGAGCGATACGAGAGTTTTCATCAGGTTCGCTATACCAATGAGGCGCTCGAAGCCGCTGTCTACCAATCACACCGTTACATTCCCGACCGTTTCCTGCCTGACAAAGCCATCGACGTAATCGACGAAGCCGGAGCGAGAGTCAAGCTTCGCGTCAGAAGAGAGCAAGGCAACCTGGCAGACTGGAATGAATTGAATGAATGGTCCCGCTCCTATGGCGACACCACGGTGACTCGCAATGCCCAGGAGGACGCGCTTGTTTCTGCCGAAGTGACCCGCGACGACGTTGAGGATGTGATTGCTCGTTGGACGGGTATTCCCGTTACTTCACTGAAGGAAGCAGAAACGCAAAAGCTTTTGCGCATAGAAATCGAGTTGCATAAGCGAGTGGTTTCTCAACGTCCCGCCATTTCCGCTCTTGCCCGTGCAATTCGGCGATCGCGCGCGGGTCTCAAGAACCCCATGCGGCCTGTTGGCTCTTTTCTCTTCCTTGGTCCTACGGGTGTGGGCAAAACCGAAGTAGCCCGTTGCCTGGCTGAGTTCCTATTCGGCACCGAACGCTCGATGATTCGTTTCGACATGTCTGAGTTTATGGAAAAGCACTCAGTCTCGAAACTGATCGGTTCGCCGCCCGGCTATGTTGGACACGAAGAAGGTGGCCAACTTACAGAACGAATTAAGCGCGCGCCTTATTCAGTCCTGCTTTTTGACGAGATCGAGAAAGCGCACCCTGATATTTTCAACGTTCTACTGCAGGTGTTCGAAGACGGCATTCTCACTGACGCACTCGGGAACACAATCGACTTTAAGAATGCGATCATCATCATGACTTCGAACATTGGCGCCCGCTTTATTCAAAAGAAGAGTGCCATGGGCTTCCAGGCCAGTACCGACGCCACGCGCGATAAGATCGAAGAGATGGTGATGTCGGCCGTTCGCCAGACCTTTAATCCGGAATTTATTAACCGCCTTGACGAGATCATTATTTTTGATCAGTTATTCGATCACGAGCTGCTGGAAGTAATTCAGCTTCAGATCGAACAGATCAACAAGACGATGATGAGGCATGGGTTGGAAATAAGGTTGACCGATGAGGCGAAGAGCTGGATCGTCGCCAAGACTTGTGCAGATCGTTCATATGGTGCTCGACCTCTGCGGCGGGCCTTGCAAAAGTATGTAGAAGACCCGCTTTCCGAAGCCTTGATCCAGGGTCACCTTCAAGCGGCTTCGCTCATTGAGGTCTTTCGCGACGGGGACGAACTGAATTACCGCCCGGTGGGCGTAGATGCGCCGGACGACGCACTTTTAATTCACTAATCGTCCACAGATTACTAGGATTACACAGACAAGAAGGCAGTAGCGGTAGACAGTCGGCAGTAATAACCATCACGAGTGGTTTGCCTGCCATCTGTTTACTGCTGCTGCTTTCGGCTTTTAATCCATGTAATCTGCGTAATCTGTGGATAACGTTGGACTTTGGCTTTTGGACTTTAGGCTTTTTTGTCGCTATAATGCGCCACTTTGCTGCACAGAAGCTTGGCAACTGGGGTTAGCGAGTCTGAATCCAAGTTGCGTTCTTCGGTTCGTTCAGCATATTTGCCTTTATTTTCTGTCGAAAAGAATAATTATCATTCGTAGACTCCCCGAAGTGTTTTCGGTCCGGTAAGAACTACTGAGGGAACTGGCTTCTATGCATTCATATCGCGCGCTCTGGCTGATTCTGATGAACGGAATCATGACCATAGCTTCCATCCTGGTCGCGCCCGAGAGCGCAAAGGCCCAACAAACCCCACGACTTGTAGAGTCAGTAGAAATATCAGGTAATCGCAGACTGCGCAGGGACGACATTCTTTACTATGTCCAGACGCGCCCCGGTGATCCTTACAACGAACAACAGGTACAGCGAGATTACCAGGCTATTTTGGCGCTCGGTTTTTTCGATAAAACGGCAACGCGAGTCGTTACCGAGGACGGAGCTCGTGGCGGAGTCAACATAATCTTCGAAGTCAAAGAGCTTCCTATTATTCGTGATCTTCAGTTTGAAGGCCTGAAAAGCGTCCCTGAGTCAGACGTGTTGAAGACGTTTCGCGAACGTCGCGTGGGAGTTTCGAAAGAGAGTATTTACGATCCAGTCAAGGTGAACAACGCGAAACGTGTGCTGAAAGAACTGCTTGCAGCCCACGGACACCCAAACGCAACGATCGAGGCACGCCTTGATGAAGTTTCGGCGACGTCCACGGCGATCACTTTCGCGATCCACGAAGGCGAACGAGTGCGGGTGGTTGAGATCCAGTTTGAAGGCAACAATATCTTCAAGGATGGCCAACTGCGGGGCGCGATGAAATACGTGAAGGAAGCGGGACTAATTACCCGCTTCCGGGGTCAGGACATTCTCGATCGAGAGAAGCTCGAGGTTGATTTGCGGTCGGTTGACAACTACATGCGCTCGAAAGGTTACTTGCAGGCGCGGCATGGCGAACCGCGCGTTGAAGGAGTAGGACCAAGGCGGACCGGGTTCCCGATCCTGCCAATACCTTTTCTTTCATCCGTGGATGAGGGATTGCGGGTCATCGTTCCGATTAGCGAAGGAAAGCTCTATCGGATTGGTGAGCTGAAGGTTGAAGGCAATTCAATATTTTCTGAAAGCGCAGTTCGCGCTGTCATTGGTCTAAACAAGGGCGACGTCGCAAACGGGGAAAAGATTGGCAAGGCACTTTTTGAACAACTAAAGAAGTATTACGGTGGTCAGGGCTTCATCGAATACACCGCGGAACCGACGCCAACCTTTAAAGAAAACCCACAGAACCCCAACGAAGGAATCGTCGATTTTCTGATCAGCATCGAGGAAGGCAAACAGTTTACGCTGCGTCGTCTCGAGTTTATTGGTAATACCTTCACTCGCGACAACGTGCTGCGGCGCGAAGTTCTGGTGAATGAAGGCGACATCTATAACGAAAACCTCTGGGAATACTCGGTGGTCAAGCTAAACCAGCTTGGCTATTTTGACCCGATAGACAAAGACAAGGATGCCGAACGTCGTACCAACGAAGAGGAGGCCACTGTAGATATCAACCTAAAAGTAACTGAACGCGGCCGCCAGCAGATCTCATTTAACGGCGGTATCTCGGGCGTCGGCGGTTCGTTTTTTGGTTTAGAGTATTCAACAAACAATCTTTTCGGGCGGGGCGAGGTCCTCTCCTTCAATATGGCCGCTGGGAACCGCCAGAAATATTTTCAGTTCTCGTTCACAGAGCCTTACATAAAGAATCGACCCGTCACGGCAGGCTTCTCACTGTTCGCCTTCTCGCAGCAGTTTTTTGGCGAAGGTACATTTCTTTCGCAAAACACAGCTGCGCAGATAGGAGCTATCTCACCGATTAACTCGCTGAGTGTCAGTGAGGAAAACCTGTTTACTCGCGATTCGTACGGCGGTTCACTTTTTCTCAGCGCACCGCTCTCCGAGTTTTATCGCAAGCGACGGTTTACGCAGTTTTCGCGGATCGGCGCTTCTTACCAGTTTTCCACTTCGACGGTAAAGGATCCACAGGTCAACACATCTGGTACTCCTGATCAGTTTATCCCGGTCATTTATAGTCAGCCGAACATTATCACGAGTCGAGTTACGGGAACTTTTACCTACGACACTAGAAACGCCAGCATCGATCCGACTAGTGGGCGAGAACTCTCAGCGGCTCTGGCGCTGGCAGGACTCGGTGGCGATGTCCGCACCTATCAACCAACGCTTTCATATACGCAGTTCATTCCGGTCCGCCGCAAGAAATCCGAGCACCCTGAGGTTTTTGGCTTCCGGATAATCGCAGGATCGGTAGGCAGCTTTGCCACGTCAGCTAAAGTAAGAGATGCAAACTCGCTGGCTTTTGTGGCTGGTGTGCCGATCTTTGAACGCTTTTTCCTCGGCGATGAGTTTACGATTCGGGGCTACAACACTCGTTCGATTAGCCCAATCGCGCCGCTCGACATCTTTGTTACGTCTCAGGACGTTGTCATCGCTTCCAACGCTTCAGGTACGCCGGTTCCTGTTCCGGGCGTGAACCAGTCTCTCGCCAGCATTGGGCTCTTCACGGGACCGACCGGCAGCAATGTCGTCCAGCTGCCTCGTTCGTTCACTTCTATCGGAGGGGATACGCAGGTGTTAGGAAACTTCGAATACCGTATTCCGATCTTCGGTCGCACGGTCAGTCTGGCGGCCTTTGCAGACATCGGTTCGGCATTTAACCTCCGGACCTCGGGCGACCAACTCTTCTCGAGCAACGTCCTCGATGATCAGCCATTTCTTTCAACGGTAGGCTTCATTCCCTGCAACCGGCCCGGGTCGCTGGCTGGCATCGCCCAGGTAAGTCTGACAACATTGGCGGCCTGCAATAAGAACACTCAATTGGCAATGGTGCCGACAGTCACTGGTGCACCCGCTCTGGTGATGCGTGATAACCGACTGGTAACCACGCAGGAACTTGACAACGCCCAGGATTTGCACCCGCCGATCGATTTCACCACTGGATTGCCTTTCGGTTTTCAGCCGGTTTTCCTTCGCGGCAAGGCGCAGACCAATACGCAGGTCCTGTTGTCGCAAAGCCTTTTTGCCAAACTCGGCGACATTCGCTCGAGCCTGGGGATGGAAGTGCGGGTCCAGGTGCCCGTTATCAATGTACCGTTTCGCCTAATCTTTGCGTATAATCCCAATGCCCGGCAAGACCAGGTTATCGATGGATTTCCGTTCTTCTTTAATGAGAAAAAGACGGTCATTCGCTTTAGCGTCGGGCGCACCTTTTGATCATTCGAGGCCAACCTTGGCGGTAGTGTGAACAACTAAGAGAGTCGCCGAAACCGTCCCTGTCTAAAGTAAGGAGTAATTTAAAGACTTATGAGAGTAAATCGCTTGATACCTGCCGTTTTTGTTGTGGCGCTCGCCGCCTTATCCGCTTTATCCCAGACGAGGCCGGCGCCGCAAACCACGGCGGCTCCAGCCCAGGCAAACGTACCTGCCAGCAAAGTCGCTTTAATCAATACCGAGGCCTTTGCTGATGAGAAGCAGGGCATATTTCGCATCGTCGCAGCCGTAAAGCGGGTGGAAATCGAGTTCGAGCCCCGCAAGAAAGAACTTCAGGCACTGCAAACGCGGTTGCAGCAGCTCACCGATGACGTTGAGAAGACCAGGAACGTAGCCGCACCGGCCGCAACTCAACAAAAGGTGGATCAGTTAGAGCAGTTGAAAAAGGAAGGGCAGCGCAAACAGGAAGACGCGCAGGCAGCTTATAACAAGAAGATGCAGGAAGCACTCGCGCCGATTTACGAAGACATTGGCAAGAGCCTGGATGCATTTGGCAAGTCCCAGGGCATCACCCTCTTGTTGGACGCGTCAAAGATAGCTCCCGCCATTCTTTCGGCTGCCGAAGCCAGCGATGTCACCAAAGCTTTCATCGCTGAATTCAACAGTAAGTTTCCGGCAACCGCGGCAGTCACGCCTCCAAAGTAACGTCTGACGTGAGCCGGTCTAAGGAGTGCCGCAAGAAGTCATGAACATCAAACGTTTACTGGTTGCCGCTGTTTTTGTTGCGGCTGTTTCCCTTTCAGCCTTTGCTCAGACCAAACCCGCCGCGCCGGCTGCCCAACCTCCGGCGACGGCGGCAACGCAGTCTACTGGTGTGATTCCGGAGAGCAAAATCGCTTTGATCTATTCGAGTGCGTTTTTGGATCCAAAGACTGGTATTGCCAGATTCAATACGTTGATGAGTACGCTAAATCGGGAGTTCCAACCGCGGCAAACAGAACTCAATCAATTGCAGCAACGGATTAACACTGCCCAGGATGAGATAAATAAGATCCAGGCCGCGCCGCAAATCGTCGATCAAAAGTCGTTGCAAACGAAGGTTGATGCGCTGGAGCAGATGAAGACTGAATACAAGCGCAAAGGAGAAGACGCCGAAGCTTCCTATCAAAAGCGTCAAGGCGAGATTTTCGCTCCGTTGCAGGATGATATTGAGAAGGCGCTCGAGGTGTATGCCAAACAGCGTGGCATCAACGTTATCATCGACGCCAGTCGCGTTCCTTTGGTTTATGCGGCCGACAACATCGATATTACACGTGCCTTCATCAGCGACTTCAACACCAAGAACCCGGCCACCGCATCCGCAACGCCTCCTGAGTAGGACTGGCTGAGGCGTAACATTTCACAACGCGGCGATGCGGCGTTTGCTCCGCGCGCCGCGTCTTTTGATTTCGCCTATGGAAACTGTTCTCGACTCGCTGGCTATCCAAAAGCTTCTGCCACACCGCTATCCTTTCCTTTTGGTGGATCGCATTATTGAACTCGTGCCGCGCGAACGAATTGTCGGTGTTAAGCAAGTGAGCATCAACGAACCGTTTTTTCAGGGTCACTTTCCCGGTGCGCCGGTAATGCCTGGCGTGTTGGTCGTTGAAGCCCTCGCTCAGGTAGGCGCAGTTCTCGCCTTGCGAGAGATCGAAGATCGCGATCAGAAACTGGTCCTGTTTACAGGGATCAAAGAGGCGCGGTTCCGGCGACCGGTGGTGCCTGGCGACACTTTGATCTTGGAAGTTACCGCTGTGCGCATCGGCTCGAAGGTGCAACGAATGCGTGGCGAGGCAAGGGTGGATGGCCAGCTTGCTGCCGACGCGGACATCATGAGCATCGTAGCCGATCGAAGCGCCACCCTGTAAGACAAGAAGGGGTAAAAGGGTAAAAGGGTAAGAGGGGAAAAGGGGGGAAAGGAAAGCGAAGATGGTTAGCTCTCGAAAATACCGAACGTCGCAGTCTCTCTCTCCGCTTCCCCCTTTCTCTATTTTTTCCTTTCCCTTCTTCCCCTCTTCCCCTCTTCCCCTCTTCCCCTTTGCTTGATTTCATGTCCACCGCCACCCAACCTTCAAACATCCATTCAACCGCAGTTGTTAGCCCTCGCGCGAATATTGGACGCGAGTGCTATATCGGTCCGTATTCCATTCTGGGCGATGAAGTTGAATTGGCCGATGGCGTGCGTTTGGAATCACACTGTGTGGTCGACGGTCTAACTTATATCGGCGAAGGTACCCACGTCTTTCCATTCGTCTCAATCGGGCTGGCCTCGCAGGATCTGAAATACAAGGGCGAGCCTTCGGAAACACGCATCGGCAAGCGCAATCGCATTCGCGAGTTTGTGACAGTTCATCGTGGTACCTCAGGAGGAGGTATGTTGACGCGCACCGGTGACGATTGCCTGATCATGGCCCAGGCTCATGTTGCTCACGATTGCCTGCTCGGTGATGGCGTGATTATGGCCAATGCCGCTACATTGGCTGGCCATGTCATAGTCGACGATGGGGCCAACATCGGCGCGTACTCAGGCGTGCACCAGTTTTGCCGCGTTGGTAGAGAAGCTTATGTTGGTGGCTACTCAGTAATAGTCAAAGACGCCTTGCCATTTGCATTGACGGTGGGAAACCACGCGCGCTGTTATGGTTTGAACGTTACCGGAATGAAACGGCGCGGTTATGACAAGGAAGTTATCGATGCTCTGCACCACGCGTTCAAGCTGTTGCTGTCCTCAAAGCTAAACACGAGTCAGGCGTTGGAACGGATTCGCGAAGAGTCCCCCGATACAACCGAGGTGCAGTTGCTCGTCGATTTCATTCAGAACTCCAAGCGAGGAGTTATCAAGTAAACACAATTTAGAAATTAGAAATTAGAAATTAGAATTTAGAATTTAGAATTGCGAATTTTAGGCTGCCGGGTGACGCGATTTAAATTCAACATTCGACAGACGAAATTCTAAATTCTAAATCCTAAATTCTAAATTCTAATTTCTGAGATGCGTTACGGACTCATAGCGGGTAATGGCAAATTTCCCTTTCTTGTTGTTGAGGGCGCGCGTCGCGCGGGGGTCTCGCTTGCGGTGGCGGCCATTCACGAAGAGACTGCCCCTGAACTCGAGCATGTAAGCGAGCGCTTCACCTGGGTGGGAATAGGCCAACTTGGCAAAATGATTCGCTTCTTCAAAGCTGAAGGAGTGGAAAAGGCAATCATGGCCGGCCAGGTCAAGCACGTGCAGATTTTTAGTCGCACAGTTCCGGACGCCCGGATGCTCAAGGTCTTACTGAGACTTCCTCGCCGTAATACTGATGCATTAATCGGCGCCATCGCCGATGAATTGCGGGGCGAGGGAATCGAACTGGTCGATTCGACCTGTTTTCTACAGGAGTATTTGCCGCAGAAGGGAGTCCTCACTAAACGCGAACCCGACGCACGTGAACGCGAAGATGTGGACTACGGTTTGGAACTGGCGCATGAGATTGCCCGACTCGATTTGGGGCAGACCATCGTGGTGCGTGCTAAGGCTTGCGTGGCCATCGAAGCCATGGAGGGAACAGACGCCACCATCCGCCGCGCAGGCGAACTAATACAGGGTAACTCAAAATCGACCGCGGGCGCGGTCGAGACCACACCTGACACCAGTGGTCCAGAAAGCAGTGGTCCAAAACGCGGAGGCCGCTTGAGCGCGCTTGCTGGCAGTCTGATCCGCGGACGTTTTCCGAATCTGACTGGCGGCAGATTGACGGTTGTAAAGATAGCCAAACCGGATCAGGATATGCGTTTCGATGTTCCCGTAGTTGGTGTGCCGACGATTGAAGCCATGATCGACGCCGGCGCCACCTGTCTCTGCCTCACCGCAGGCAAAACCCTCATGTTCGATCGGGATGAAATGATCGCTCTGGCGAATGATAGCGGGATCGCAATACTCGCGGTACAGTAACGCGCAATTCGATTTACTCCGGCGGTTCCGGTAAAGACGTTGGTTTATTGTGAACCTTTCAAAGTAACCCTATCAACCTATCGACAGATTCTTTGCAACTCTTATAAGCTGAGGTCCGTCAATCGCTTTAGCACGATCACTCGCGGCCTCCCGCTTCATCTTTTCGGTAAAACAAACGGGAAGACCTTTTGGGAATCCCTCCTCTCGCTTCAAGCTGGATCCAGCCCGTAACAGAACACCCAGTTTTCCTTAATCAGTGTTTGTATCAAGTGTGTGCTTACCTGGGCGCTCCATCGAATTACGCGAGGTCCTCTATGAAACACCTTCATGCGCACCGCTCCGCTGAAGCCATTGCCGAGCGTGGATTAGGACTTTATCGGGTTTGCATTCGCAAGGTTGTGTTGCTGATGTTTGTATCTCTCGGGATTGTCGGGACAGGGCGAGCGGAGGACTGTCCTCCTGACAGCAGCAACGGCGGACAGAACATTACGGCGCAGATAACAGTTGCAGCGACAGGCCAGGGACTGACCGACGGATCGTTTGTCGCTCCTTACACGTCCCTGCGGTTGGACGCCCTGGCAACGGCATATGGGCAGTGTACGACGATGCTTGCCGACTGCACTTCATCCCCGTGCTCCTGCACACCGTTGCAAACTTACCAGCGCACTATCAATTACATTAGGGTCTGGTCTGAAATCTCAACCAGCACCGCTCTGAACGGATCCTACAGCGAAGGGTATATCCGTGGCTGGGATGAAAATCAAGTCACCACCAGTTATCATGAGTTGGACAGTCACTCGGCGCTCTCTACGGGCCCGATCTTCCTATTCGTTCCCTATGCGGGCACCTACAAGTATCACATCATTGCGTACATCAACGGGACTCCCTGCAATCTGGAGCCATATCAGACGGAAGAGATCGTTATCACGCTTCAAGTTGGCGAGCGAGTTGCCTTTGGTGACGGGGACTGCAACACTAAAGTGGGCCAGACGATCAATGTCACGAACGGGAACATGTACTTGCAGCAAACGGATTACCGTTTGCCAGGATTAGGTGAAGGCCTGGAGATCATCCGAACTTACAACAGTCAGTCGCCGCGCGACGGAATCTTTGGTCATGGCTGGATATCGAACTATGAGGAATGGGTCGAGGCCCAGGGCGCACTACTGCTTCGTTTGAATCTGGCTGATGGGCGGGCGGTCTATCTGGCCCGGCCCAACACCTCTTCCTCATACGTTCCTGCCCAGCCGCTGGATTTTCGCGGCCAGGTGGTAAAGAACGTTGATAATAGCTACACGCTCACATTTGAAGACGGCCGGGTGGATCAGTTCAACGCCAGTGGGAAACTGCTCTCCCTCACCGACAGAAACGCTAATATCGTTACCCTCAGTTATGACGCAAATGGCTTTTTGTCTACCGTGACGGATGCCTCGAGCCGGACGCTGACCTTCACCTTTGGCTATTGGGACATGGTCAGTTCTGTCAGCGACAGCCAGGGGACAGTTGCGACCTACACAAATTACCGCGGCGCTGCCGAAACGGTGCGCTACCCGGATGGATCGGGATTCAATTTCAATCACAACTACTCGATCGGCAAGCTGGTATCTGTCAGCGACGTGTTAGGGAATGTGTTGGAATCGCACAGTTACGATTCTCAGGGTCGTGCGCTGACTTCTGAGATTGCCGCCAATGGCACTGAACTGTACACGTTGAATTATGTCAGCGCTACGGAGACTGATGTCACTGACACGCTTAATCATGTGACGAAATACTTCTTTGACACGAGCAAGGGCCGAAATGTCGTGACGAGGATTGAAGGCAGTTGCAGTTGTGGCGGCGGCTCGCAGGTACAAACCTGGACGTATGACGATCAGTTGAATGTCACGGCGAAGACGGACGCGCTCACTCACCCCACCAGCTTTACCTACGACACGAACGGCAATCGCCTGACACAAACGGACGCCACCGGCACGATCACCTCCACCTACAACTCACTGGGAGAGGTTCTAACGCTCACGGATCAGATGACTGGTGTGTGGACAAACACTTACGATTCGCAAGGCAATTTACTCACGGTAAAAGATCCTCTGAACAACACCACGACGTTAACCTATGACAGCCACGGCCAACTATTGACCGTCACTGACCCGCGCAACAATGCCACCACCTTTACTTACGACACGAATGGGAATCTCACCCGGCGAACGGACGCCCTGAACAATCAAACCAACACTGCTTACGACGCTCGTGGCCGGGTGACGAGCGTCACGAACGCGCTCAATCAGGTGACGAGCTACGAGTACGACCTCACAGGGCGTTTGAAGAAGATCATCTATCCGGACACAAACTTTGTTCTGTTCACTTACGACTTGGCGGGACGACGGACAAAGATCAAAGACCAGCGTGGCTATGAAACCAATTTTGCCTACGATGCGGCCTATCGTTTGACCAGCGAAACAAATGCCGACAACAAGGTCACGAGCTACTCATACGATCTGATGTCGAACCTCACCGGTGTCACCGACGCGCTGAATCGCACGACGAATTACAGCTACGACGATTTCAACCGGCTGACGAAGATCAAGTATCCGGAAGCCACTGTCGGTGCTGGCAGGCTGGAAGAGAACTTCATCTATGACCTAGCCGGCAATCTCCTGCAAAAGACTGAGCAAGCCGGCAGAATCACGAGCTTCTGCTATGACAACGCGAATCGGATGACCAGCAGCACTGACCCGGCGTTAAAAGTCACCAGTTTTGAATACAACGCTCGCTCGCAGCAAACCGCGGTCGTGGATGCCATTACTCAGCGTTATGAGTTTGTCTATGATGCGCTCGGCCGGGTGACCCAGAACAAGAAGGGCACGGCGACGATGTCGTTGGTTTACGACGCGGCGGGGAACAGGAGTCAGCGAACTGATTACAACAGCGCCGTCACCAACTACACGTACGACGCACTGAACCGGCTCACGACCATCGGCTATCCGGACACCACTTCAGATACGTATAGCTACGATGTTCTTTCGCGGCTGGCGACCGCTACCAATCCCACTGGCACCGTCACGATCGCTTACGACAACCGCAGTCGCGTCAGTTCGGTGACGGATGTTTTCGGGCAGGTCGTCAGTAATGCCTACGATGCCAACTCAAATCGCACGCAATTGAGTCTTGGCGGCGCTACCAATGCCAGATATCAATATGACGTGCTAAATCGGCTGACCCAGCTAACTGATAATGCCAGTTTAGCTTTCACCTTCGCTTACGATGCCGCGAACAAATTGACCTCGCGGACCGCGCCGAATGGTGTGGATATTACCTACCAATACGATGCTTTGGATCGACTGACGCGTTTGAAGCACGCGCAAGGGACAACCACCCTTGAGGATTTCCAGTACCAATTCAACGCCGGCAACAACATTACCCAAATTACCGACGGCGCAGGTGCGCACAACTACACTTACGACTCCCTGGATCGCTTAACCGCAGCAACACACCCGAATCAGTCTAACGAAAGTTACACATTCGATGATGTGGGCAATCGGACGGCTTCGCATCAGGGTTCAAGTTATTCGTACCAGACCTTCAACCGCCTGGTTGCGGCTAATTCCAATGATTACGGTTACGACACGAATGGCAATCTGATTTCCAAGATCGATGCCAGCGGCAGTTGGTCTTACACTTGGGATTATGAGAACCGGCTCAAACAAGCAGCCCGCTTCGGCGGCGTGACCGTTAACTACGTCTACGATGCCCTCGGCCGGCGCATTCAACGCAGCAGCAGTGCTGGTGCGACAACAAAGTTTGTTTACGACGGTGCTGACGTGGTGCGTGACCTTAACGCCGACCTCACGGTAGCAGTCGATTACTTAAACGGACCTGGCATCGACAATAAACTGCAGCAGACCGCGGGTGGCGTCGCCTCTTACTTCATCACCGATAATCTCGGCACTACCAGGGCACTCACGGATGCAAGCGGCAACGTCACTTCCAGTTTGAGCTACGATTCCTTTGGCAATGTGACCAGCGGGTCTGCTCCTACGCGCTACACATACACCGGCCGCGAGTTTGATTCGGACTTAGGCTTAATGTACTACCGGGCAAGATGGTACGATCCGGCACAGGGCAGGTTCATTTCTGAGGATCCGATTGGTTTCAAAGGAGGAGTCAATCTATTCGAGTATGTAGCCAACAAACCCAACCGTTTCTCCGATCCCAGTGGTCTATGCGCGCAGAACCCCGGTCTCAACACCGGCCCACAAGCCCATTTTGATTCCAAGAGATTCGACAAATGTCTTCAGGATTTCTTCGGCATCGTACCCGGAAAGGACAACGGCATCGTCAATCCTTTCTTCGATCGTAGATACGGAGGCTCCTTTAAAGGCTTCGCTAACGGCGATCCAGGGTATACCTATACGGTAGTCACCAATATAAACCGTTCATCCGCTAGTTTAGGTCAACAGTTGAAGCGGGTCGGCGCAAATCCTTCCGGTATTGATCAGTCCGGCGCCACTTTCGCAACTGATTTTCAAGGCAGGTTTGGTGTGAATTTTCTTGCGAATGATGTGGTCGGGGATTCCAGAAATCTGAACATAGGACTTCTGGGCCTTTATGTGCACGAACTCGGGAATGCACTGGGCGTTGAAACTGGCATGGATGATCCTTTTGGAGGCTACGCCGCAGAGAACGCAAAGTATGGCATTAGTGATCCAGATGTAGGCGCCGCATTTGAACGATGTGTGTTTGGTGGCCTTGTGGGATTGCGAAGCGGAAGGGTGGGCACTAGCAGGGAGTTTTTCTAACACATGGAGATCAGAAGCAAGTTCCTTAATTATTTCTGGCCGCAGTTTCGAACACTCGTCTGCTGCTTAGGACTACTGGTACCAGGATCCTGCATAACAAAGACCAAGGTGCCCAGTTCTAGTGCGTCGAATCTTGCTACCCAGTCAAGTCAGGTGAGTTCAATGGCGAATGTTAACCTTCTGCTGCTGGAACGAACTGATGAGAATTTAAGCTTCGTTTTGCGAAACGATACCGATCGCTCAATCTATGTCTCTTACGTCCCGCCGGAGCAGGGCAACACTACCAAGTTTCTCTCATATGGTCTCGAACGGATGACATCGACGGGAGTTTTCGAGCCATACGGGAAGGGATTCCATTTTGTTCCTCGATTGGCACCTCTTGCTCCGAAAGCGGCAATCCAGTTCCGGATTATTTCTCCACCAAAGGAAAAGGGAGAATATCGAGTGCTTGTCGGATACTACGATGATGAGCAAACATACAAACTGATCAATGAGAGAGGATCAAATTTGACAGATGCTGAGGAAAAGGAGGCCGACCAAAAGCAGATAATGTTACGGTCAGGCGCGTTCGTGGTTCGATAACCCGAAACCTAAAGCTACGACGATGCAGCTGAGTTTACACCGCAGAACTCAATACGGAACGTCGATCCCATCTTGAACAAGATACGTTACCTTGGGGACAACGTTAACAACCCAAACCTGAAAAGCATGCTTCAGGTTCGCCTTTTGCAGCTTCTGAGTAAGGCTTGCGCCGAGGCTTTCAAACGGGCCGGATTAGCAACTCCAGAGGAAATCATCAATAAGGGAATAACGATAGCATCTAGCCCGCTTTTGAATGATTCTTCCAACAACGCCACTCTTGGCATTTCAGAGTCGTGCGTCAAAAAGCCGCTCAAGGTCAGGCACCTGCGCAAACGATTCGATCTCAGTTTTACGTCCAACGGGCCGGTCATATTTTTCAGAGCCGAGGCTTTTTATAATACGACCTACCTGGATGAGGCGGTCGCCCATGAGTTCGTCCATGCTGCGGGTGTCGATAAGTTCCCGTTGTGGGGTTACAGTTTGGGCCGCGGCAACGATCTCTCCGGATATGACCATTACCAGGACATCATTGACAACTGCGGTTATCAGAACGTCAGTCACTAACGAGATTCTGCGTATGGGCGCTTTTACATCACAGAGCACGACTGTAGCTCAATCGCTCGATTACAGTGCGAGTCTTGCACTGACGTTCCTGATTGCTCAGACAAGTGTGATGTATACCTTCTATCAGGCGGGTCACATAGAGGGACTGAGGGAAAGCGGCGCGTTTATTACTGAGTTGCCATACACACTGAATGGCCTACATATCTTGATTTCTATTGGACTTGTTGTCTGCACTATTGGCTTGTGGTCGCGGAGAATTATT